>Ga0307478_10002961_pt1 | contig 12930 bp, 12 predicted proteins | sample atmos_gasesECM4C_2_FD_203713 | JGI IMG/M metagenome (GOLD analysis project Ga0307478, IMG submission 203713) | Hardwood forest soil microbial communities from Morgan-Monroe State Forest, Indiana, United States - atmos_gasesECM4C_05 | ecosystem: Environmental > Terrestrial > Soil > Temperate...
GACGTCGACGAGGAGCAGTACACCTACGACCTGGACGGCAACCCCACCTCCCAGACCTCCACCCGCCTCGGCTCGTCCGCGCAGACCGAGACCCAGTGCTACCAGTACAACAGCCTCGACCAGCTCACCGCCGCCTGGACCGCCACCGACGACTGCGCCGCCACCCCCTCGTCCTCCTCTGACTCCACCGTCGGCGACGGGCTCGGCACCGCCAGCGAGTACTGGACGACCTGGTCTTACAACGTCCTCGGCGACATGACCAGCTCCGACCAGCACGCAACCTCCGGCGGCAGCGACACCACCACGACCAACACCTACGGCGGCAGCAGCGGCGGCCCCGACGCCCTCACCGCCTCGGCCGCCAGCGGCGGGTCTACGTCCACCTCCGCCTTCGGCTACGACGCCGCCGGCAACATGACCAGCAGCAGCACCCCCGCCAACGGAACCCAGTCCATGACATGGACCGCCGACGGGAAGCTCGCCACCGTCACCGGCACCGGCGGCACCACCAGCTACGTCTACGACGCCGACGGGAACCTGCTGCTGCAGGAAGACCCCGGCACCGCCACCCTCTACCTGCCCGGCGAGCAGCTCACCGCCACCACCGGCAACAGCACCACCACGGTGACCGGGGCGCGGATCATCCCGCTGCCGTCCGGCGGCGACGTGGTCCGCACCGGAGCGACCACCAGCTACTACTTCGAGATCCCCGACCAGCAGGGCACCAACGACCTCTACCTCGACAACACCGCCCAGAACCCGACCTGGCGGCAGTACACCCCCTACGGCGCCCCTCGCGGAACGACAACTACCTGGGTCGACAACCGCGGCTTCCTCAACCGGCCCGCCGATGCCGCCACCGGCCTGGACTACCTCGGGGCCCGCGCCTACAACCCCGCCACCGGCCAGTTCATCTCACCCGACCCGGTCTTGAACCCCGCCGACCCGCAGGACCTCAACCCCTACGACTACGCCGAAGACAACCCCGTCGCCAGCGAAGACCCCACCGGGCAGATGCCCGTGTACGACACCCCCGACGGCAGCTACTCCGGCTACGCCCCCTCCGCTGAGAACGTCTTCAACGCCCAGCTGGCCGGCAACGCCACCGCGCCGTACGCCCCCACCTACACACCCCAGGCACCCGTATGGACCGCCGGGCCGACGTCGGCATCCGCGCCGGCATCCGCGCCATACATGGCCATCACCAGCCACGTCATCGTCCAGGCCAGCGACTCCTACTACAAGAGCATGACCACGGCACCACAACTACCTCGGCCAGTGCCCCGCCTGCGCGTCACTTGCTAACGGCAGCGTCTCCCAGCAGGAATGGTTCTGGAGCAACGCCTGCCACTGGGTCCAGGACCAAGGCGACTGCAACCCGCTGTTCCTCAACGCCCTCGCAAGCGTAAGCATCTTCACCCCCACCCGCAGCGACCAGGTATTCCTCATGAGCGCGGCCATCCCCGGCGGGTACGCTGAGGCAGGCCTCATCCCTGACGGCGCGGCCACAGAAGACGCGGGTGCCTCGATTACGGACTCGACGGTTATTGCGCGCGGTGGTCAGAGTCCTGTTCCGCCGCCCGGCGAGGTGTTTTCCGGCGCGTAAGGGCAGACGGTGGAGGAGGCCGGCCAGGGTGTCGTTCATGGCAGCTTCCGGTGGACCACGGCTGGTGACATCCGGGCTGGGGGCGGGACTGTCGAGCCCGCTCCGGAGATGAACCCGGCACTCGGGCAAGTCAACTACCAGCACGTGGACGTCTGTCTGGGTGAAGGGGGCTGCCAGTGGAGTGACTTGGTTCCGAATGTGGCTAAGAGTCTCAGATTCGGCGGCACGGACTATCCGTTCTACGACGGCTATCTAGGGTGGGGGCCGTGATGATCAGCGAACCGTATTTCGGTGAGGTGAGGGCGCGCTGGGAGGCCGTCCGTGATATTGCGATCGAAATCGCGAGTGGTTCTGACGGGTATGCCAAGATTCTGGCGCGTCATGGCGCCAGCCAGGTGGAACTGCGCGTCACGCGGGGCGGGGATCCTGCCGGTGATGGCGACGTCCTGTTCGTCGGGCACGCTTTCTCGGACATTCCCCGGCTCCTTGAAGCACTCGAATCCGACAGTGTCCTGTCGGCTGAGGATGCCGCCGGGATCAACATGCGCATCGCTTCGGCAAGCCAAGGCCCTTGGACGGCCTTCATCGAGTCTGAGGGAGGGATAGGCGGGTCCGACGTCATCCGCGTGAGCGAAAGCGACAGCGAAGCCGATATGTACCTGTGGATGGGCACCGACCTGGCACCTGCTGCGGTCTTCCGCTTCGTGGCCGAGGCGCGACAGGACCTGCCTGCGCTCTTGGCGGCCGCTCGGCAGTAGCAGATGGGGGGAAGGCTGACAGGCCGTCGAACCGGCTGCACCGCTCGGCATGAGGTGGGCACCGGGCGTGGAGGAGTTACGGCGTGGCGGCGCGTGGCGCGGTGAGGCGGCGGGCTTCGTGGCGCAGCAGCAATTATCCAGTTCAATCGCCCTCGCACTGGCTGGTCCCCCCGTATATGCGGCACGAACTCGGGGTCTGGCGGCGCGGCAACGATGCCCGGCGCAGTCGGCCCCCCGATCACGAACATTAGCTGCGGATATGGGAGAAGGGGTTTCCTGAGGTGAAAGACAATCCGCAAGAAGCACTGCCAACGCTTGCCCGGGATAAAGGAGGGTCGCGGGATTTGCTGCGCTCATACGTGATTATCCTGAACGGCGAGCAGGTGGGGCGGGTCCTCCTCCACAACCTCCGGCACGACGACGGTGTCAGAGGCGCGGATTATCGCGCTGCCGTCCGGCGGCGACGTAGTGCGCACCGCCGCGACTGCCAGCTACTACTTCGAGGTCCCCGGCCAGCCACCAGGCGATCTTTCCTTTCCGCCTTTGACCGGTTACGATTGTTAAGTGTTGGAAATTGAAGGGCGGATGATAGCGGTTTTGAAATTCGATGGGCGTCCCTTGAACCTGTCCAGCTAATGGCTTCGGTGTAGGCCGATGACCAGCCGGGCATCCGGGAATGTAGCCGGTGCGTTCGTCGTCTCGTTGCTGGTCACGAGGGTCCTGCACGACTTCATGCTCGCCAGGCCGTGGCGACCGACGACATCGGCACTCTCCCCGTAACCACGCATCAGAACCTGCGCAGCCGATCACCGCACGTGAATGGACTGAATGCTTACCACCTCGTGTTCTGCTGGGCGCACGGAATCAGCTCATTATAAGCAATAGAATTCACTATTCCGGCCGGAATCGCTAACGCAAGTATCGCGAGAACTGCGATCACTCATGCGCCTCGCAGTATAGGCCCGGGGGAATAATATGATTTCCCAGTATCAAAGAGAAAAGGAATTATGAAGATCCGCTACACAATCGCAATCATAGTCGCGATTACAACTGCAATACTAGGAATCGACCTAACGGCTAACATGCCCGCAAATGCATCTACATCATCAATCGGCCCAGGATGGTCCACAGCAAGCGTAGACTCTACCGTAGGAGCAGACTGCATAGAACCATCATCAGACGAGCGGCTAGCACCAATAATCTCATGGCCATGCAACGACTCCACATGGGTATGGGAATGGCGTTGGATGAATCCAGCACGAACTGAAATCGAACTCGCCAACACTGAGGGTACCCTAGCAGTAGGGTTTAGCGGCGGCGAGTTCAAACTCGAAACTCCCAACGATAATACCAGTTATCTAAAGCTGGGATACTACCCCGATAACGGTACTAACATGATCATTAATCAAGCGGGCACCGATTATATGTTCCATACAAATAAGGGTACTGACGTAGCCGTATATAGTTATACGGGACAGTTCGTTTACGACTGGACATGGTGGATACCATGTGGCGATTGCGCCGAGTGGCAATTGTAATTCCATTCTGGTCTTTACCGTGATTTCTCCGCACAAAACTGCGGGGATTTTGTAGAATTGCCCCGGAATTCCCGGCATTAATAGCCGCGAATTACCGGGGCATTCTCACGCCCAATTCTAATTGCTCTCCGCAATCACTTTTGCCCGAACCACGAGCGCTCACAAGCGGGCGGGAGCACCGGGAGCTGGGCTGCCCGGGCGCAATGACCATCGGGACGAGACGCCCGCTGAGGGCCGGCTCGCTGGACAGGACGCTGATCCGGGTCTTGGACACGCCCGCGAACACGGCGTTCTTCGGGTCCGTCGGCACCGGCGACGATTCGTCGCCGTTCCCGCAGGCCCGGGCGCTGCCGGTGACCTGCTGCTCGTGCCGGGCCCTGTTCGCGATGCCGCACGGGCCCGCCGGAACGGACAAGCCCGCCGCCGGGCAGTGCCTGCTCGACGAGGCCATGGACCGCTACCCCGCCCTGTTCGACCCGGACTGGATCTGGCTGATGGACCGCAACTACCACGGCGCGCCCCGCATCGCCCGGCTGACCGCCTCCGCGCATGTGCTGATCAGGCTGAAAAGCGACATCCAGCTGAAGCGGACCTCGCCGATCCTGCCCGACGGCTCCTACCGGGCGGAACTGTCCGGCGACGGCGTCACCGTGACGGTCCGCGTCATCGAGTACTGGGTCACGGTGGAAGGCCATGACGTGCCGGAGATGTTCTGCCTGGTCACCGACCTAATGGACTGGGAGGACTACCCCGGCCCGGAACTCGCCGCGCTCTACGCCTGGCGGTGGGACGGGTCCGAGACCGCACTGCGCGAGGCGAAGGCGCCGCTGCGCGGCGCCGGCCCCGGCACCGGGGATGCTCCGCTCCTGCTCCCCGGACCTGGTCCGGTAGGAGATCGCGGCCCTGGCCGGCACCGCGATGACCCGCGGCGTCATCCTCGACGCCGCCCGCGCCGCGGTCCCGGCCGGGAAGGGATGCCGTGCCGGGCTCACGATCCGGCCCCGCGACCTGTCCTTCGCCCGCTTGCTGCGGGCGGTCCTCTCCGCGATCCGCCTCGGCCGTGACCGCTACCAGGCCGTGACCAGCGAAATCACCGGATACCGGAACACCGTCGACCGGGACCGGCACTGCGCCCGGAAATCCAAGTCTCCCTCGCACTTCCCGCACGCCGCCGCGAAGGACACCGTCACCCGGATCGCCCCCACCGTCATCACCATGGCCAACCTCCCCGCCTGGCCAGCGAAAACCCCGTAAATCCCCCAAAAAGAGACACCTCGCCGGACCGTGGCTCCGGCCGCCCCCGGCACGACACCCCGGCCTTCAACATGCCACCCCCGGAAGGCAGCTGCCCGCAGTAGTCAAAAACAGGAACTACGCACAGCCGTCCAAACAGCTAAAGCCCATGCCATTGACCCCAGACCGCGGCAGCAGGACGCAAGCCGGGCAGGACCGCAGGTCGCGAGGTGCGGGCCGAAGGCCGTGAAACACCCATTAGGGGCAACGAACAGGAAATAAGTGGTCCCCCTCGCCGGGGGGGAGAGCGAGGGGGACCACACGGTCCGGCCCTGGGGGGGTGGGCCGGTTCCGTTCTACAGTAAAGCTTATCCGCAAGGCGGCTGGCATGCCGCAGATGGAGCGATCAACCCGTAAAGGAATTACAACATATATGGGTTCGTTCTGAACAGACGTTCCGGCGGATAGTTTGTCGCTACCGGATATTTCTCGCGGGGCGATACTGGCGCGACTGACCGCCGTGGCTGACGGGGTCCGTGGGTGCGTTGCCCGGTTCGGGAGGCGCCCGCGGCGCGGGCGCTCCTAGCGGTTAATGGCATGTGAACGCGCTCACCGATCAAGATCACGAATTGATTACGCGTAGGGTCTTGGATGTGGCGCGCTTTGGACGTAGAAAGGTGTCACGGACCGGATGAACGTCCGGGCACGACAGCCGGGTACCCACGCGCGACCAGCCGCGGGAGGCGTGTCAGGACAGGCCAAACAGCCTGGCCGACAATTGATTAGGTGCACGCATGGTAGCCAGACTGTCCTGCAAACGGCGACGGCGCCCCGAGTCGGGGCGCCGTTCGCACGTGCGGTGACACCCCGACGCGGCCGGGATGTCCGCGCCGCCTGTAATCCAGGGCGCTAGCCTTGAACCACCTGTGACAGCGTGCGCTGCCGCAGCGAGGATTCGGGGAGGGATGCGATGGTCCGCACCGGAAGGCCAGACGGCGCCGACGGGCAGCAATCGCTGGGGGAACTCGTCGCGCTTGCCGCGAAAGACATGTCATCGCTCGTCCGGGCCGAGATCAGCCTCGCTAAGAGCGAATTTAAGATGGACGCCAAGCGGATCGGGTTCGCCGCCGTGATCGCGGTCGTGGTCCTGTTCGTGGCCTGTCTCATCGTCGTCCTGCTCTGCTTCGCCCTCGCGTACGGGCTCGTGGCTGCCTTCGATATCCCGGTCTACGCCGGGTTCCTGTGCACAGTGGGCGCGTGCCTGCTCATCAGCGTGGTCGCCGCCGGGATCGCGGTCCTCGTTATCCGCAGGGTGACCGGCATGAAGATGACGCGGAAGACCGTGATGGACGACATCGGCATGCTGCGCAGGAGCGAGCCGAGCCCGAACGGCGCGGGACCGGCGATCAGCAATCCGGGGGTCAGCGTGGGCACGGGCGCCACGGCCGAGATCCCGCCCGCGCAACCGTAACGGCAAGGGGAAAGCATGCCGGCAGAGCCGGTCATTCAGATCAACGGCCCGTGGACGCACCGCTCGGTGACCGCGAACGGTGCCAGGTTCCACGTGGCCAGCATGGGCGAAGGACCGCTCGTGCTGCTCCTGCACGGCTTTCCAGAGTTCTGGTGGACCTGGCGGCACCAGCTCGTGGCACTGGCCGAGGCCGGCTACCGGGCGGTCGCGGTCGACCTTCGCGGCTACGGCGGCAGCGACAAGCCGCCCAGGGGGTATGACCTGATCACCGCGGCGGCCGACACCGCCGGGCTGGTCCGTGCGCTTGGCGAGGCCAACGCGACCGTCGTCGGCCATGACTGGGGCGGGCTCACCGCGTGGACGCTTGCCGCGTACTTTCCGAAGGCGGTGCACCGGCTCGCCATCGTCTCCATGGCTCATCCGCTGCGGATGCGCGCCCGTGTGCTCTCAAGCCCGCTGCGGATCTCACGGTCGCTTGACGAGCCGGACGGCCAGGCGAAGCGGGGCGGCTACCCGCTCGCTTTCCAGCTGCCGATGTTCCCTGAACGGCAGCTGGTTCGTGACGGCGGACAACTCGTGCGGTCGATCCTGTCCTCGTGGTCGGCGCCGGGATGGCCGGACGAGGAGACCGTCAGGACTTACCAGCGCGCCATGCGCATCCAGCCGGTCGCGCACACCTCGCTTGAATATCACCGGTGGTTCGTCCGCTCCACCTTCCGCCCGGACGGGCTGCGGTACGCCAGGCAGATGCGGACGCCGATCGCGGCGCCGGTCCTGCACCTGCACGGCGCCGTCGACCCGTGCATCCCGCCGCAGGCCGCCCGCGGCGCCGGCCGGTACGTCGAAGGGCCGTACCGGTGGAAGGTCATCGAGGGGGCCGGCCACTTTCCGCACGAGGAACGGCCAGAGACGTTCGACGCCGAGCTCCTCGGCTGGCTGGCCGACCCCGAGCCTGACCGCTGACCGCACATAGATGAATACCCAGAATCGACTGCACAGCGTTGACTGAAGAACAGGGCAGCCGGGACAGGGACACCGCCGGACGGGCGCGCAACGCGCGGCCAAGGGACGAGCTTGGCCGGCCGCTTCCCAAGTCGGCCGCGCAGGACGTAGCGCGCATACCTGACGACCTGGTCATCTCGCCCGCCGAGGCGGCCGAGCTCGGCGGCAGGCTGCTTGCCGAGGGCCGGCCGTTCCACGCGCACGAGGTGTTCGAGGCGGCGTGGAAGTCCGTCCCCGGGCAGGAACGCGAACTGTGGCGCGGACTCGCTCAGGTCGCGGTCGGCCTCACGCACGCCAGGCGCGGCAACGCGAGCGGCGCGGTAGCGCTGCTCCGCAGGGGCGCCGGCCACGTCGCGGAGTTCGCGGACACGCCAAGCGAGGTCGACGCCGGCTTCGTGGCCGAGCAGGCGACAGACCTCGCGCTCCGCATCGAGCGGTACGGCCTCGCGAGCGTGCCTGAAGCCGACCTCCGGCTGCGGCTCGGCCGCTAGCAGAGGAGCTCAGTCACAGCCCTGGGTGGAAGTCGGGTAGGTCTGGCTGGCGCCTGCCTGCGCGTCGGCGGCGACCTCGCTCGCGGTGAGCGCGAACCCGGTATCCGATGCGTCGACCGCCGCCGCGAACACCACGCCGTACACGCTGCCAGACGGGCTGAGCAGCGGTCCGCCTGAGTTGCCGGGCTCGACGTTGGCCCTGATCTCGAAGATCTGCCGGTTCACCTGCCCGGTCTGGTAGATGTCGGGGCCGACGGCGTTCTGCGTCCCGCCGATGCGCGCGGGCACCTGGGTGAAGCTCTGATCCTCGGGGTAGCCGGCCACGACGGCGCTCGCGCCCGCCTGCCCCTGGTAGTCGAAGTGCAGCGGGGTCATGTCGAGGCCGGGCACGTAAAGGACCGCGATGTCCACTTGGGGGTCGTAGAGGACGACCTTCGCGTCGTCGTACACCGTCCCCCCCTTGGTGGTCACCTTCAGCCCCTGGTCTACGCCAGCGACCACGTGCGCGTTGGTCAGGATGTGATCCGGAGCGTAGACGAAGCCCGATCCCTCGATGCTGCGGTCGCAGCTCAGCGCGGTGCCCTGCACCTTAAGTACCCGGCTGGTGGCGGCCAGGTAGCCGGGGCTGTTCAGCACCGCCGGGTCAGGCGCGCTGATGGCGAACAGGTGCTGTGCACCGATGCCGCTGAACACCTGCGGAAACGGGCCACGGGCCAGCAGCTGCCTGAACTCGGTGAACATAGTCTTCGCCTGATTCGGCATGATCTTGTCCATGGTGCCGAGCACCACCGAGTTGTCGACCTGGGTGACGACGCCCTGGAACGACGACGCGGTGAGGACCGAGCCGATCGCCCAGGCGATCAGCAGCATCGACAGGACGCTGACCAGCGACCCGCCGATGGCATCGAGGACCGTCGACGACGGACTTGTCATCGACTGCCGCACGTAAGCACCGACCGACGAGAACACGAACTGGCCGACGATCGCGAACACGATCAGCAAGACGACCGCGACCACGTCCTGCTGTGTCTGCCCGCCTACGATCGCACGCGCGATGGAAGGGCCGAACTCGGCGCCGAGCACCGCCCCGCCGACGAAGCCAATGAAGCTCAGCGAGCCTACGATAAAGCCCTGCCGGTAGCCAGAGACCGCGAACGCAACGGCAATGACGAGGAGGGCGAGATCAAGCAGATCAGCGCGCACGGTGTCCACGGTATCCGCTGCCGCCCAATAACAGGGCGCCATCACGGATCGGAGCCCCGCCCGGTTTCTGCCCTCAGCTGCCGCTAAGCAGCACCCTGGGGCATTTCCCTGATGACGTTGTTGTCCCAGGGACGTTCCCAGCCGCCAAGTGCGAGCAATCGGTCGGTGATGAGCCCGGTAAAGCCCCAGATGAGCATCGACCCGATGCTGAACGCCGGACCGCTGTGCCCGCTCGGGAACCGGAGCATGACCCGGTTCGCGGGGTCGGCGAGGTCGGCGACGCTGATCCGCTCCACCGCCGCGATCTCCCCGATGTCCACCGGCCGGACGGCGCTCGGCACGCGCCACCAGGCGAGCACCGGGATGACGCGGAACTGGCTGCGCGCGATGAACAACTCGGGCAGCGTCGCGAGCACGTCGACGCCGCTTGGATCGAGGCCGGTCTCCTCCGCCGCCTCGCGCAGCGCGGTCGCGACCGGGCTTTCGTCGCTGTCATCGATCTTGCCGCCGGGAAACGCGGGCTGCCCGGCGTGCCGCCGCAGCCCCTCGTTCTTCTGGACGTAAAGCAGGTCAGGGCCGGCCGCGCCCTGACCGAACAGGACGAGAACCGCGGAGTGCCGCCCGCCGGAGACCGGCGGGCGGACGATCCTGGGCACGTCCATCACCGCGGCCGCCGCCGCGAGGCGGCGCAGCCACGCCGGAGCCTCGGCGCCTCCGGTATCGGCGGGACCGGAATCCGTCACGAGAACGGCCCCTCCTTGACGAGCTTGGCGGCGGTCGCGGCGTCCGTCGGGCCGAGCCCGAAGGACGGGCACCAGTCGGCCACGGGGCACGCGCCGCACGCGGGCTTCCTGGCGTGGCAGATCCGCCGGCCGTGCCAGATCATCCGGTGCGACAGGAGCACCCAGTCCTTCTTGGGGATAAGCTCACCCACCTCGGCCTCGACCTTCACCGGGTCGTCGCTCGTCGTCCACCCGAACCGCCGTGACAGCCGGCCGAAGTGCGTGTCCACCGTGATTCCCGGGATGCCGTACGCGTTGCCGAGCACCACGTTGGCGGTCTTGCGGCCCACGCCAGGCAGCGTCACCATCTCCTCGAGCGTGCGGGGCACCACACCGCCGAAGCGCTCGACAAGCGCGGCTGACAGCCCCATCACGGACTTGGTCTTCGCGTTGAAGAACCCGGTCGGGCGCAGGATCTCCGCGACGTCCTCCGGATTGGCGGCCGCCAGGTCCTCGGGAGTCGGGTACTTGGCGAACAGCTCGGGGGTGGTCAGGTTGACCCGCTTGTCCGTTGTCTGCGCGGACAGCACGGTCGCCACGAGCAGCTGAAACGGGTTCGCGAAGTCCAGCTCGATGTGCGCATCCGGATACGTCTCAGCCAGCACCCGGTTGATCTTTCTTGCCCGGCGCACCAGTGCGGTGTGCGTCTCGGGGATCTTGACCGCCATGAGGTTAGGTTACGACCGCCCGCGCCCCGCCGCCGCCAAGGCCTTCTAGCCCGCCTCGGCGAGTTCGTGGTCAGCCCACAGACCACGCCGCGAACCCGGGTGGGCCGGCCTGGTTGTCCTGGCCGGGGCGGCGGAGTAGCACTGAATGCATGCGCACTAGGGCAGCGATCATCAGGGAACCGGGTAAGCCGTGGGAGATCACCGAGCTTGAGCTTGACGAGCCCAGGGCGGGCGAAGTCAGGATCGCATTCAAAGCATCTGGAATGTGCCACTCGGACGAGCACATCCAGACGGGCGACTCCACCGGGCGGCTGCCCATGGTCGGCGGGCACGAGGGGGCCGGCGTGATCGAGGCGGTGGGTCCAGGCGTGACCCGCGTCAAGGTCGGCGACCACGTGGTCTGCTCGTTCATTCCCGCCTGCGGGACCTGCCGGTACTGCTCGACCGGGCATCAGAACCTGTGCGACTGGGGCGCGCAGATGATGACGGGAATGCTGGCGGACGGCACCTTCCGGTTCCACGACGACGACGGCGGCGACCTCGGCGGCTTCTGCATGCTCGGCACGTTCGCCGAACGCGCGGTGATCTCACAGAACTCCTGCGTGCTGATCGAGCATGACATCCCGTTTGAGGTGGCGGCGCTGACCGGCTGCGGCGTACCGACCGGCTGGGGCACGGCGGTCTACGCCGCGGGCGTCCGCGCCGGGCAGACGGTCGTGATCTTCGGCGCGGGCGGCGTCGGGACCAATGCCGTCCAGGGCGCGCGGTACGCCGGGGCGGCGCACGTCATCGTGGTCGACCCGGTGGAATTCAAGCGGGAGAACGCGCTCGCGTTCGGCGCCACCCACGTCTTCGCCAGCGCGGACCTGGCGCACGAGGCGGTCATCGAGCTGACCAGGGGACAGCTCGCCGACCACGCGCTGATCACGATCGGCGTGCTGAACTCCGAAGTCGTCGAGCAGGCCGCCGCGATCGTCGGCAAGGGCGCCCAGGTGACGATCACGTCGGTCGGCAAGTCGGCGGAAAAGCAGATACAGCTGGCCGCCAACGGCAGCGTGGTCGGCTGGCAGCGCAACATCCAGGGCCATGTGTTCGGCATGTGCAACCCGCTCAACGACATCCCCCGCCTGCTCCGCCTGTACCGGGCCGGCCAGCTCAAGCTGGAGGAGCTCATCACCCGCCGCTACTCCCTCGATGAGGTCAACCAGGGCTACCAGGACCTCGACGACGGCAAGCTGATCCGCGGCGTCATCATCCACGGCTAGCCGGCTACAGCGAAATCACAGAACTGGCCTGCCCTTGACCGGCCAATTTCCGGCGTCCGCGGAGTCTTACTTACAGGCGCGCTCCACGTACGGGTGTGCGCTGTTACCGGATCCCCGGCTCCGCCGCCGAAGCCGGGGACATGCCTCAGGAGACGCTCATGGCCGCCTGGCGGGGACTCGACGGGTTCGAGGACATGTCCTTCCCCGAACCCAGCGGGATCGCCGGTGCCTCGTGGGTCGAGCCCTACCCGGACGAGCTGCTAGGCGACCTGGCCGACCGCGCCCAGGAGCCTGGCACCAGGTACGCGGCACGGGAGTCGATATCGCTCGCCTTCGTCACCGCGCTGCAGCACCTGCCGCCGAGGCGGCGGGCCGCCCTCGTGCTGTGCGACGTGCTCGGGTTCGGCGCCGCCGAGGCCGCCGAGATGCTCGACAGCAGCGCGGAGGCGGTCAACGCCGCGCTGGCCGCGGCGCGCGCCGTGATCGCCGCTCAGCTGCCGCCCGGCTCGCGCGACCGGTCACCGCTGCCAGGCTCCGCATCCGAATGTGCGGTGGCGGGACGGTTCGCCGACGCGCTCGAACGCGGAGACGCGGACGGCATCGCGGCCCTGCTGACCGATGACGCGTGGCTCACCGCGCCGCCGGTGCCGTTCGGGTACCGGGGCAGGGCGGCCGCGGAATTCCTGTCGGCCGCCCCGTGCCGCGACGGCACGTGCCGCGACGGCACCCGCCGGTTCCGGCTCATCGCTACCCGGGCGAATGGCCAGCCGGCGTTCGGCTGCTACCTGAGCGAACCGGCCGCCCCCATCGCCCGCGTGCACAGCCTGATCGTGCTCACCCTGGCAGGCGACCGGGTGTCTGGCATCACCCGCTTCACCGACGGCAGCGTCCTGCGGCTCTTCGGCCTGCCGAG
>Ga0307478_10002963_pt1 | contig 12920 bp, 9 predicted proteins | sample atmos_gasesECM4C_2_FD_203713 | JGI IMG/M metagenome (GOLD analysis project Ga0307478, IMG submission 203713) | Hardwood forest soil microbial communities from Morgan-Monroe State Forest, Indiana, United States - atmos_gasesECM4C_05 | ecosystem: Environmental > Terrestrial > Soil > Temperate...
TTATGTGCACGTTGCCCGAGCGAATTCGTTTCGCAACCCGGCGTGCATGCTCGATGTCCTTGGATGTAACGTATCCTGACAACCCGTAGGGAGTGTCGTTGGCAATTCGCACGGCGTCGTCTTCATCTTCGTAAGCTACGATGCAAAGCACGGGTCCGAAGATCTCTTCGCGCGCAATCGCCATGTCGTTCTGAACGTTGGCGAATACAGTCGGCTTCACGTAGTAGCCCTTCGTCATACCTTCCGGTCGCCCAGGGCCACCCGCGATCAACTGTGCGCCTTCCTCAATTCCTTTGCTGATCATGCGCTGTACCTTCTCAAACTGGGCTTTGCTCGCGAGCGGACCGATGCTGGTGCCGTCTGTGAAAGGATCACCACTCTTGGTCGCTTCGGCCGCCTGCTTGGCTATCGAAGCCACTACGGCCATCTTGGACTGTGGGACGAGCATGCGAGTAGGAGCATTGCAGGACTGGCCGGTGTTGCGAAAACATGACTGCACACCCTCCTTGACGGCACTTTCAAGATCGGCATCATCCAAGAGGATGTTAGCGGACTTACCGCCGAGTTCCTGGGTGACCCGCTTTACGGTGGGCGCGGCTGCAGAAGCCACGGCGACGCCGGCTCGCGTGGAACCAGTGAAAGAAATCATGGCCACGTCGGGATGCGAAGAAATCGCGGAACCCACTCCAGGACCGTCGCCATTCACCATATTGAAAACTCCGGGCGGGATGCCTGCTTCATGGAGAATCTGAGTGAATAGGTAAGCGGAGAGCGGAGCAATTTCACTAGGCTTGAGGATCATGGTGCATGCAGCTGCAAGCGCGGGCGCCACTTTCGAAGCAATCTGGTTCATGGGCCAGTTCCACGGGGTGATGAGCCCGCACACTCCAATGGGCTCTTTTCGCATGAGAGTCGAACCCTTTACTTCTTCGAACTTGAATTGGCCCAGCACCTTAATGATCTCTAAAAAATGCGACAACCCGACCGGAGCTTGCGCCGCCCTGGATAGGGCGATAGGAGCGCCCATCTCCTGAGAAATAGTCTCGGCCATCTCGTCGATCTTCGACTTATAAACCTCAATGATCTGCTGGAGAAATGCCAAACGCTCTTCTGGAGTTGTCTCCGAGTATGACTCGAAGGCCTTATTGGCAGCGGCCACGGCCTTATGCACATCGGCCGCACTGCCGAGCGATATTGTCCCGATTGGCTCTTCATTGGCAGGGTTGGTGACTGTGAAGTCCCGGGCAGTGGTTGGGCTGACCCATTTCCCATCGATGTAAAACAGACGGCAGTCCTTCATACCTTCCCTCCTACTCTCGACTTCAATCGAGTTTTCGTAACCTTTATCTTTTCATACTCCCCCGACTTTGAGCAGGAGAGAGCATAAGGCGCGGCTGAGTGACGAGAAAAGCAAAACGTCTCGTGATCACGAGATACCGATCTCGCTAATCTTCTCCGTCCAACCTTCTTAAGAGATAAGGAGCTAAGTAAGGCTTCAGCGTGAGCTGCTGATCCCGGATTAGGAACTTGAAACCCCTGATCATCTCTAAGCATGCTGGCGATCGACAATCAGAGCGACAACTATCGGACATTTCATACTCTGTGGCGGCGTAATTCATTCTGACTTCTTCGCCTGCTTGAATGTCCTTGAGAGCCCTCAAACACAGGCAGCTGAAATCCAGGAAGACATGAGGTTTTGGAGCTCCGAGCCTCGGAGTCTCAGGAAAACACCCCTCTGGTGATCCAGGGAGTAAACTAATTCCGATCTCAGCCCTCGACGGAGCCATTGTCTGGCACTTGCTACCGGCACTCTTCAAGCGTTCACCTGCACGTCGAGCTAAAAGCGAGTAAGAATCTGTCGAGTGTAACATGTCCGAGTGTTATGGCAGGTTGCCTGTGGATCGCAATGATCCATGTTGTTGATTTCGCAGGCGACGAGAGTTTTCGCGAGTCACAGCATGGTGCTACGAAAAGATTTAGTTCAAATTGAAAATTCCTGTTAGGATTTCGCCTTCAGAGCCGCGATGGTAGGTTATCGGGCCGAAAGAAGAGAGCTTCCTTGGGGCGTTCTAGGAATTCTGCGGCAATATTTATCGTTATGACGGTTCTACTTTGTGTCGAGGGCCAACCGCAAGCTCGAGGCTCATCGACGGGCAAGATCCACACGTACTATATTGCGGCCGACGAGGTTATGTGGGATTACGCCCCCAAAGGTAGGAACTTGGTCGGTATGCCGGGCGGACAGGAAGATGATGAACAAGTGGGCAGACGAAGAGCCTACTTAAAAGCAGTCTACCGCGAATATACAGACGACAAATTCAAGACTTTGAAACCCCGCTCGCCGGAATGGCAGCACTTGGGGATTCTGGGCCCGCTCATTCGAGCCGAAGTCGGTGATGTTATCAAGGTCATCTTCCAGAATAACACGCAGATATCGTGCAGCATGCACGCTCACGGGCTAGCGTACGCCAAAGATTCGGAAGGCGCTATGTACAATGACGGTACCTCGGGCGCCGACAAAGCAGACGATGCGGTAGCGCCCGGCGGGCGGTACAGTTATACCTGGATGGTCCCGGAACGGGCTGGCCCCGGCCCGGGAGACCCTAGTTCCATTGTATGGATGTATCACTCACACGTAGTTGAACCGAGAGATATGAACGCGGGATTAATCGGGCCCATCATTGTCAGCTCAAGAGGCGCTACTAGGGCGGACGGAACACCCAAAGATACCGACCGCGAGTTCATCACCGATTTTGCTGTGTTCGACGAAACGGAAAGCTGGTATTTCGAAGCAAACGCGAGGAATAAGAGGGAGTATTTGCCCGGTCAAGCATTGCTGGCGCTGGCCGGCGCCGAAAATCTAAAATTCACGGATCCCATTCTTCGACAGAGCTATTTGTTCTACAGCATCAATGGCCTCATAGAAGGCAATTTGCCCATGCTTACTATGAAGAAGGGCGAACGAGTCCGCTGGTACTTGCTTTCCAACAGCAATGAAGAGGATGTTCACACCACTCATTGGCACGGCCAGACTGTGATTTCACATCACATGCGTACTGACATGGTGGAGTTAGGGCCGATGATGATGGCCGTAGCCGACATGGTTCCTGACAGCGTAGGAATCTGGCTTTTTCATTGTCATGTAAACGAGCACCTTAAGAATGGAATGCAGGCGTTATTTACCGTAATTCCTTGAACTGCGTCCACGTCAATTGAAATTGATTCGTGGCCAACGCCATGACCACGCCAAAGAGGCCTTCCTTGACCTTACCGTGGGATTTTTGTACGAGCCTCGTGAGAGTGAATCTCTTACGAGGAGGATGGTGGTCAAGTCAAGAATAAGCGTGTAAGCGCCGATGTAAACTCTAAGCTCCGCGCCAGCAGAAGAAGGGGCGCTCAACCTCTCGATTAAATCTTGAACGTGCTGACCAGGAAGGTCTTCACAGCTTTAGTGGCTTCTGTTGTTGCGACAGGATCGTAACCAGCCGTCGCGCCCCGCGTGACGCAGGCATCGCTCCAAGTGAAGGGTTGCCCCGTCTCGAGATTGACGATTTCTCCCCCGGGTCCCTCTTTTCGAGGGCATCGATTTGTGGTCACCGCTTCGGGCAGCAAAAGAGCCGGGGAGTATAAAGGGTTGTCGAAGGCATGGCGCGCCCCAGCGTATTCGGTCAGCTGCACGTTTTTCCCCGCACGACGTAAACGCTCGACGTAGTTCCGACATGGCTCGATGGAAACGTAGTCATCCGCCGTCCCGTGAAACAGCCGAATCGGTCGGTCGCTCACCTGCTCGTCATCGATGTATGTCGTGTAGCATGAGGGATAGAAGGGGATGTAAGCGGCAAACTCGACGCCAACTGGCGCATGCATCCGCCGGAAGCGATTTAGGCTGGCATAGAGCGCCGCAAAGCCTCCTTTGGAGAAGCCCATTACTGCGACTCGCGAGGCGTCGATTCGTGCGTGCTTCGAAAGCAGATCAAGCGCTCGGTAAGCGTCCAAGATCATGGCCAGGCTTGCGAGCTGAGATTGGTCCGTTATCGTCTGAACGATACTTCGACCCGTAAAGCAATCCAGCAGCAAGGCAGCTACGCCGATTTCGTTCAACTCCTGAGCCCAACGGTCAACGTTGGCTCCCACGCCTCCTGACCCGTGAACGAGGATGACGGCAGGAACTCGCGAGAGACCTCGAGGGAGCCGCAACTCGCCACCAATGCACACTGGGATCCCATTCTCGGCACCCGTCAGAAATTGCTTATCAGTGACCGTCACGGTCAGAATGGAATGGATTTCGATTCGTGCGGTTTTCACTAGTCCTCGCATCTGTCGCACTCGTGTAGTCGGAGTTGGTGGCATCAACGGGAACCTGGAGCAAAAGAATGACTGTGGTTCACGAATCCATCAAAGCAACGGCAAGTGCCAAGGATGAAAGCCAGGAAATTCTCGTCAGGAAGATACGCTCTCGCCTTTGAAAGCTCAAGAGAGCCTCCCTACCTTACATGATCCCTTGTTATTGAGCGGGTCAGTATAGCAGCTCATTCTTTCCCTATTTTCAGGCCGTACCCCGAAAGTTCGTGCGAAAAAAGATTTTAACAAGGTGCACGGAGATGAGATTTTCCGGACGTCGCCTACAGATTTTCTCTGCCAAGGAAATCAGGACAAAGTAAACTAAGGGCATTCCGGAGGGCCGATGCTAAGAGTAGGTTTTGTAGGATGGCGAGGGATGGTGGGCAGCGTGCTCATGCAAAGGATGCAGGAGGAGAAGGATTTCGCCGGTATCGAGTCGGTCTTCTTCTCCACATCGAACATAGGAGGGGCCGCTCCCATAGAGGCGAGCGACGGACATGCGCTCAAGGACGCAAAAGATCTGAATGAGCTTCGTCTGTGTGACGTCCTGATCAGCTGCCAGGGCGGCGAATATACTACCGAGATTTACGGTCCCTTGCGCAAGGGCGGCTGGAAAGGCTTTTGGATCGATGCTGCGTCGACACTCCGCATGAGCGACGACGCCGTGATCATTCTTGATCCGGTGAATGCGGATGTGATCCGAGACGGCCTGACGCGTGGCCTGCGAACATTCGCAGGCGGCAATTGCACGGTGAGCTTGATGTTGATGGCGGTGAGCGGCCTGTTTAAGGCACGGTTGGTAGAATGGATGACTACGATGACCTATCAAGCGGCCTCCGGCGCCGGAGCGGCCAAAATGCTCGAGTTGGTCAAGCAAATGGAGAGTCTCACAGACCCGGCCAGAGCGACTCCATCTGAAAATGCATTGGAAGTCGATCGCTTGACCATTCAAGCGCAGCGAGCTCCAACCCTGCCAACCCAGGAAATAGGCGCGCCTTTGGCGGGCAGCCTAATTCCTTGGATCGACCGGGATATGCCGGGCGGTCAAACCCGTGAAGAATGGAAGGGCATGGCCGAAACAAACAAAATCATGGGCCTGGCGCCGCCCGTGCCCGTTGATGGCATTTGTGTGCGTGTCGGAACGATGCGATGCCATGGTCAGGGGCTCTCGATCAAGCTCACCAAGGACGTCCCACTTCGTGACATTGAACAGATACTCGCGAATAGCAACCCTTGGGTGAAATTGATACCCAACGACAAGGAATCGACCGTGCGCTGCCTCACTCCAACGGCCGTTTCCGGTACGTTGAATGTCCCGATCGGCCGCCTTCACAAGCTGCAGCTGGGGCCCGAATTTCTTGGGGCTTTTACGGTTGGCGATCAGTTGCTCTGGGGTGCTGCGGAACCGCTGCGACGAATGCTGGGCATTCTCCGGGAACACGTCGACAATTGACTTCCAGGATGAGAAGTGACCGGCGCAACGAGTGTCGAGCCGTTGGCGGGTTTTGGTGTTTCGAGCGAGGTTCGCGCCGGTCTGCAGAGCATCGCGCTGGATTCAAAGCACGGAATCCGCGCATTATCTAACTACGTTCGCTTGGACGCCTCGCCGTTCCCGTGTCGAGACGGGACAGACTGCGTTCCGGAGATAAGTCGACCGGTGCCACGGGAGTTCTCGCCGCGGGCGCGCTTTCGTTGCAGTCTCTCGAACAACGCAAATCGCGCTAATCCATGCCCTGCGCTAGCTCCGGCTCGGTGGCTTGCGCGTGCGGCAGGGAAAACTCCGGTTGGTCAACTGTTGAAGAAGCGCCTCTCACCGCCTCGGAAGTCGCCGCGCCCAGTTGAAATTCCCGGTGGACAGTCAAGAGTGCCGATTTCATGTCTTTCTGTGCCACAACTACAGAGATGTTGCATTCCGAAGAGCCCTGAGCGATTGCGCTGATATTAATGCCTTCACGGCCGAGGGCCACGAGAGTACGCGCGACAATTCCGGGTGTGCCGCGCATCTTTTCGCCGACCACAGCGACGATCGCAATGGTCGTATCGAGAGTGATGTGTTCCACTTTTTCATGGGCTAAGTCCTGAGCAAACTCCCGGCGTAGCGCCTCGACCGTGCACTTGGCGACGGCAAATGGAACAACGAAACAGATATCGTTTTGCGAAGACGATTGCGAAATCAGAAGGATATCTGCCCGAACGGCAGCCGTCGTCGTGAATGTGCGTCCCAAAACATCACGCATTCCCATAATGCCCGGGCCACCAACCGTAATCAATGCCACATCTCTAATCGCAGTGAGCGCCTTTACTCCTCCTCCGTTCGGCGAGCCCGCCGGCGTGATTTTAGTTCCGCTCAGTTTGGGCGCGAAAGTGTTACGGATCCAGATGGTGATTTCGGATTGCATAACCGGGCGTAGAGTTTTCGGATGCAGAACCTTGGCACCGAAGTAGGCGAGTTCGGCCGCCTCCCGATAAGAAATTTCTGGAATCGTCCTCGCACTGTGTACCAGCCGCGGATCGGCCGTCAGTACGCCGTCCACATCCGTCCAGATGATGACCTCGTCAGCATCGAGAGCGGAGCCCAGGATCGTCGCGGAATAATCCGAGCCACCTCGACCGAGAGTCGTAAGCACGCCTTCCTCTGTGGCGCCAATGAAACCGGTCAACACGGGAACAACGCCCTCCTGCAAGAGTGGACATAGGCGCGCTTGGCAGCGCCCGCGCGTCAGGTCTATCCTCGGCTCAGCAGCGCCGTGGCACGCGTCAGTCACAAAAAGCTCTGTAGCCTCAATCGCTTCGCTGACCACTCCGTGGCCCGCAAGAGCGGCCGCGACGAGAGGAGCAGAGAGGCGCTCGCCAAGGCTCGAAATCGAATCAAGCGCCAGCGGCGTCAATTCCCGTAGGAGGATCGTGCCCTGGCAGAGGTAGTCGCCCTCGTTAAGAATCGCTTGCATCCGCTTGCCTAGGCGCCTTCGCTCGCTAGTCAAATGAATTAGCGCCGTCGCGGCTGCCTCGTGCTGCTTGCGCAAATTCTCGAAGATCACGGCAACTGGCTCGCGATTCCCTGCTTCCGACTGGGTGGCGGCCTCGATCAATTTGTTGGTGACGCCGCTCATTGCCGAGACGACCACCACAACGTCACACTCCTTCGAAGCTTCCCGAATGATTTCGACGACTTTCTCGATGCAAGACGCATCACCTAACGATGTCCCTCCAAATTTCATTATGCGAAGGGGCCTCTTGCCAGGGTGGTCCAATCGAAGACATTCCGAAGTGCTGTGAGACACGTCCTCGCGTAGGATCTCCGCCCGCCTTACGACCGAGGAGCTCAGATCAAAGGAAGAGTCGTGAGACCTGGGATGGAGGCCGTCCCGTTCTCCAAAGGCTTCCCTTCCCCAATTTGAGTTTTCCATGAGTATGCAATGTCCTCGCGCGTTGTGTCAGAACTTTTCTGTCCTAGACGCGGGAGGCCCCTAGCCTGCGTCGACGAGCGGAATTCTAATCGCTTACCGAGCACCGTTCCTGCGGTCGGTCTTAGCCCCTCAGTGCTTGCCCTGGTAGAGAAAGTACCTGCGCATGACCGCCCCGAAAAAGCCCCGAGCGACCCAATCTGGTCACCCTTGGACCTTCGGACAACGCAAGCTCTCCTAGTCTTGCCGCAATCAACTTGCCACATCCGACGTTATCGAACTGTCCTCGATTATCCGGAATCTCCACGTAACCTATTGAAAGTACACATCTTACGAAGTTGACTCGGGGGCAAGTGGAGCTCAGAAACCTGTGTCTCGTGGGAACCAGACTAGTTAAATTGAAAACCGTTACCACCTTTTGCCATATGAGTTCCAATCAGCCAAGAGTCTCTAGCATGCCCGGATTGGACTCAACGCCCTTATTTTCCTGAAGTTACAGAGCCGCTGGGAAGGATGGAGAAACGCAGGGTCTGCCTGGCAATGCAAACCTCAGCCGCGCCGGCAGTACCTAGGAAGAGTGAGGATGCAAGCATGAGACGAAGGCGGATTCCTCGTTGACGGGCAAACTAGCTAACAATGGCATTCCGAAGCTCAATGCTAGTTTCGCCATAAGCGCCTCACTCTCAGGCCGACAGGCGAAGACGCTCGTGAAGGACGCATGCGCTTAGCAGGATCATCAAAACCTGGTCGTTGGCGACTCCCGATACTTCATCGATCCCGTGCAAGCCGTCGAGGATGCCGACAACCTTTTTCTGATCAAAGAATGGCATCGACGCGAGCACGGGTCCTCGGAGCGTGTCCTGCATGAGAACACTCAGCCTGCCTCGCGGGTTGAGAGCCGCAGGTGGACTCAGGAATGCATGCTTTGGCCTGCGATAAACCGTCTCAGTGATCGCGTCGCGCACCGATTCCCTGAGTACATACTTCTGAGTCCCTCCTCGAATCTTTTGTGTCACCGGCTGAGAACGGATCACTTCCACGAGATGATGGTCGAGAAATGGCACGCGGCCCTCGATGGAATGAGCCATCTCCATACGGTCGCCTAGGAGCGCGAGCAGATAGTTGGGCAACCTGGTCTTCGTCCACAGATAAAGCGACTGATTCAGCGGATGTCGTCCGGCAAGTTGACCGCGGACGTCGATATCGTTGAAGAAGCTGCGAAAGCCCCTTTGCCCCTTGAACGATAGAAGAAAGCCGTCGGCAAGGACCCCATGCATTTTCTCCGACTGAGCAAAGGAAGTATCGATCCAACCAGGCACAAAGCCGAGAAGCCGCCTGATTCCATCCAGACTTCTAGCGTTTCCATTTGACGGCATCGAGCCTTGCGGTGTTGAATTGAATCTTTGGTGCTTCTGCGGAACAGCGCCTGCGGTTTCTCTTTCTTGGACCTTCGAATTGGCAAGGGGCATGTCACGGCGGAAGTGCAAGTAGCCTCCCAGCATTTCGTCGGAACCCTCACCGGTTAGAACTACCTTAAAGCCTGCCTGGCGCACGGCTCGACTCAAGAGGTACTTTGCGACGCCGTGTGCGTTCACGCAAAGTGTTTCCGCTTGATGTATTGCGTCGACAAAATGATCCCCAATATCGTCCTGCTGAACGGGAATCGGAAAAAAATCAGCTCCCGCCATGGCCGCCATCTCTTTGGCAACTGCGCTCTCATCATATTCTGGTCGGTCGAAGGCCAATGTGAACGCACGGATGGGTTCGGGGTGGTGACGGGCTGCAAGTCCGAGTATTGCGCAGGAATCGATACCGCCACTGAGATAACAGCCTACTGGAACATCCGCGCGGAGGCGGATCCGGACCGCTTCCTCAAATGCATGACGGAATTCCTCGACGTATTCTGAATCCGATCGGCTGGCAGGCGCACCCGTCTCCTTAGGGTAGTCAAGATCCCAGTACTTGTTAAGCTGCAGGCGTTTTTCGGTTGCCACCATGTAATGGCCCGGGGGAATCTGGAAAACGCCCTCGAAGAGTGTGCGCGTCTGATGTCCACCGAATTCAAGAGAGTGATAGACGGATTCGCCATTCCAACGGGCAGGGACTCCCGCCGCGAACAGAGCCTTTACTTCCGAAGCGAAATAGAGCCTGCCCTCGTGGAGCGCGTAGAAGAGCGGCTTGATGCCAAAACGGTCACGGGCGGCGAAGATTGTCCTGTTTGCACCGTCCCACAGCACGAAGGCGAACTCTCCCCGCAGTCGGTGCAGGCAATCCGCACCGAACTCCTCATAAAGATGAAGGACAATTTCGCTGTCTGAACGCGTCCGAAGCCGATGCCCCCCCTGCTCGAGTTCCTTCTGGATAGCCTCGTAGCCATAGAATTCGCCGTTAACGACGATACGGAGGCTTTCGTCCTCGTTCGCGATCGGCTGGTCTCCAGTCGTAAGGTCGATGATGCTAAGCCGCGTATGGCCGAGAGCGATCATACGATCCGGTGTTATCCAATGGCGCTCGCCGTCAGGGCCGCGGTGACGTAGTTTCTGTGTGGCCCTCTCTAGGGCCCCGTCCGGTATAGGAGATTTTGGCGAGAAAATGGCGGCAATTCCACACATATTGAGCCTCTCTTAGAACGCGCAATCAGGGAGAAAAACTACCCCCTCCCCAAAGCAGATCCAGAGGCCCTGGCTGGCACTGGAAGCCGACGCCATGCACAGTCCCGAATTGCGAGGAGGCTGCTCGTCATCAGATGATACCTAATATCAGCAATCGGATCGCCAACTGACCTACGTAAGTCGTTTGGCAAGCATCACATGCAGGGCCGCATGACACACGACAGGGAACTTTCTTGCCCATCTAGGACAACCGATTGCATAGGAGCGTCTGTCCGAAACACACTGTCCGCCGCCGGAAATGTGGCGCCCTGTCTCTTCATCGAGCCAATCCAAACGGACGACTTAACAACCGGAAGGCCATAACGCGGATACCCTTACTGTCGAAGGATCTGGCCACCCGGCTCATCGGTTCCAACTGTGCCCGCAGAATTCGCGTCCACCGTATAGACTATGCGATCTTGATCAAGTGTTGCATAGGCGACGCGCGCGCGAGCGCTTTCGGGGCCCACAATACGCCATCCCCCGCCCTGCTCGATCAGTTCCATCTCGCTACGCGCCCGCCACCATCGATCTAACTCCCCAGGCACAGCAGTCCAGATGCGCTGGTGCTCGGCGGTTTGTCGTAGGTGGGCGAGGAGGGATTCATAAACGCGGCGACAACGCCGGTTAATCAAGTAATCTGGATGTGTGATGAAGCTCAGAAGCCCTTTTCTTTGCCGAATCAGGTCGATCTGCCTCTTCCATTGATCGATTGTATAGTCGTTCAGAATGTGGAAAAGAGAATAGTCCTGGGTGGTCGTCAGCGGGATCTCAAGAATCTGTCCAACAAAAAAGGGCATCACAGTGCAACAGCCACCTCGCTGCGGTTCGAGATGGGCCACATTCGGCACCGACATATCATAGGAAAACTCGAAGGCATCGTACCAATCCAAGTTGCGGTACATGGCGCCCGCACGAAACCCGCGCGCGTCATATCTCTTCACGAATTCGTTGATTTTTTTTGCGCGTCGCAGAAATTCACTTTTTTCTTCGAAAAGTTGGCCGTCATGATTCAAATCATGGATGTTAAATTCAAAGCCACGGGTCCGAATTTCGCTAACGAAACTTTCGGGGACTTCATAGCGCTTCTCGGGCACAACCTGAAAGGAAGCCTTGAACCCGTGCGAGAGATCGATATCCATGAGAGAAGAAGTGAAGTCACGTCCCGCTGCAGTTTCCACATCGTGCGTCATAATGATGCAGCCGTCTCTACCCTCTGGCCAGAACCAGATGAACGGAATCCTCTGGTAGCCCTGGGCTATCATGGCGAGCCGCAGGAGCGCTTCATGCAGTGAGTCCACGGTGAAATCAACCGGCCAATGCGGAAACCGCAAACTTTGCCAATCCCTGAAGTAGGCCTTTTGAAGGTGTCGGCGCATCCACACGGGCAATAGTTCCCGTACGGAATAATAAACTTCGCGGATCAGCGCATGTTCAGTGAATCCTTTTCGCCGGGAATCCAGTTGCTTAACATAATGTTCTTTTCGCAGGTTATCGATTACTTTTGAGATGTCGAATGGCAAACGAATTTCTGAGTCGGCGACGATCATTCCCTTCGAAGCATCGAATTCATGGGAAGCGTTAACATCAGCCGCAACGCCGCTTGAACACTCGCCATAGCACACCACGTCAGCGCCAAAGCGGAAGAAGCCGGGTCCATTCTCACGGCCCGCGCCAGAATAAACGGGGGGCGAGAGGACAGGTGTTCTGTAGTATTCCGAGAGAATTTTCGACATGACTCGCTTTTCAATCTAGCCATCAGGACAGAAAATCTCGCCTAAATCTGACCAAAGCCGCAAACCTAACCCAGAACGAATTTACCTGAGTCCGATTCGGTCCAGGCGATGATTGAACTGATTATAAGGTTTTTTCCCATGTGGCAAAGGAAACCGAATTCCAAATTTGTGCAATCAGTTCGGAACGCACTTCAACCGATGTGACGGTACAGCAGGGTCCCTGCAATTCTCAGAAGACGATCCGGAGTATACGCACAAACACGCTTGGCGACGCCTAGTTTCCAACCTTGCAGCGAACCGAAGGACGATCCGGGAGGAAATTTCCAATAGGTCACTAGTTCGAATTCTTGCGCCCAGTGGCTCTTGAATTGGAGAAGACCCAGCTGATCGACTCCCGTTCGCCCGAGATCAAAAGTCCTCGATCCAATCGATTTCGCATTGAGAATCGCGCGCCAGAGGAGGAAGGGTACAGAGCCGAGATGGTGGAATCTTTCGTCGGAGCAACCATACTTGTAGTAGCTCTTATCTTTGAAATGCAAGATCATGACCGCAGCAACCGGAAACCGTTCCATATATGCTACGCGCAGATCCGCAGCACGCCCCATCCCATCGAGTAGATTCCTGAACCAAGCGTGTGGCTGCGGAGGCAAGTTGTGACGCGCTCGCGTGCGAACCAAGAGCTGATAGAAATCCCGCAGCAGTCCCTCTGAAGTTCCACAAACCTCCACGACTCCAACTTTTTCGGCATGACGCACTCTGCGCTGTACGGAGTCCTTATTTAATCGCCT
>Ga0307478_10002964_pt1 | contig 12919 bp, 11 predicted proteins | sample atmos_gasesECM4C_2_FD_203713 | JGI IMG/M metagenome (GOLD analysis project Ga0307478, IMG submission 203713) | Hardwood forest soil microbial communities from Morgan-Monroe State Forest, Indiana, United States - atmos_gasesECM4C_05 | ecosystem: Environmental > Terrestrial > Soil > Temperate...
CATCAGTTGGAAACTGACGGTTGAAATCATTGATCGTGTACCGTAAGTGCTTTGGAATTGTCTGTCTGCGGTTCATGATGAGCGTAGATTAGCAAAAACCTAACGTGATGTCAAGGGATAATTACCTGCTTTAACTTTCAGCGACGGCGCGAACTGGATGATCTGCAAAACGGCGCTGATTAGGAGAAGCTATGGTGGACCTCACCGGAATCAAGATCACCCGAAGAGATGAACAAGTTCTCAACCTGTTGGTGCAGGGATGCAGCAACAAGGAAATCGCAGAACAACTCAACATCAGCCCGCGCACCGTGAAGCAGCATTTGCGTACATTATTTCTGCGCGCCGGGATTATTGACGGCCGCAAACGTGTAAAGCTTGCCACCGCGATGTATCAAAAAGGAGCTACCTGTGCAGCCCTGTGATCAACTCACCTGCAAAGAAACGCAAGTTGCGACCCTGGTCTGGCAAGGTCTCACCAATCGTGAGATCGCCAGCGTGATCGGCACCACCGAGCAAGTAGTCAAGAACTACTTGCGCAGTACTTTCGACAAACTTGGGGTTTGGAGCCGGCTGGAACTCGCGCTTTATGTGGCGAGTCATGGCGGGGCCGAGTGGCGAACTCCTTTGGCGTGGCCGCAGCCGGCTTGATCGGCTGCTTACGGGCTGCGCAACGGCAACGGTGAAGCAGTGGATGTTAATCTGCGCTAATCCGAAGCCAGTGCCAATTTGGGGCTAAGACGGTGCCGTCACTACTGATTTGCACCCAGTTTTTCACAGACGGTGAACGGCAGCCAGATGCGAGTTCGATCCTTCGTCGGTTGGATTGAGGGCATTTGCACGTGTGCGGTTGAATCGAGCGACCAGGGTGTTCCACTCGCTGCACCATTTTTAGGGCAGTGGGCTGTGAAGGACAGGCATGTACTAGAAAATTAAGAGTCCTTAGCGCCTACAAAAGGGGTTGACGCAGGTCGCTCGATAGCGTAGACAGCCATGAAGTTTCGCCGTCTCAATGCGCCGGGATCACGATGTTGTGGGAAGGGCTGCCTGCTATTAGGGTGCGGCCTTCGGAAGTGCCCGCACGGCGCGGGGTATGTTGGCGAATCAATTGTGATCTTATGATGCCAACTACTGGATTTAGTCCGACGAAAGCTTCAGTCTTGGTAGTTGAAGACTCCCCCGAACTCCAAAATTACTTACGCCTCCTGTTGGAGCTTGATCGTTACCAGGTCGATATCGCCGGCAACGGCGAAGAGGCGTTGCTGCGCTTGCGCAACGGATGCACGCCCAGAGTCGTATTGCTCGATATGCAGATGCCCGGAATGGATGGGTTGGAAACTCTACAAATTCTGCGGCGCCTGCATCCCGCAGCGAGAGTCATCATGTGTTCCGGTGTGGATGATCCAGAAAAGATCCGGCAAGCCATTTCGCTGGGCGCCCAAGCCTATCTGGTCAAGCCGGTTCAGCACTTGTACCTCTCGGCTGCAATCGAACGCTGCCTGGGTCAGGATTCTGGCGAGAGCGATGAATCCATCAGGACACGTATCGGCGCGCCAACATTGCAATTAGTGAGCAGGCCGAATTAGCTCAGCCAGGCCATGCTCATCTCGCAATACGAATTGTGCTCTCGAGGAATCGCTGCAGTTGGCCTTTGTCCTGTTCGGAAATCTCGATAAACTGCACACCGATTCCGAATCCCGGAGTGCTGGTCACCACTTTGCCTGTGGCCCACAACTTGGCGTCATTTACCCAAAGTGCGATCTTTATCTGCGTACCTTGGGGAAGCGGATTGGGCATTTCGAGGAAACATCCGCCCATACTGAGGTCCGCAGTCCGAACCCGAATCGGGGCCTGCGCTCCCTCGGGATGTATTTCTACCGAGTTCACAGTCTTAAACCGAGGATGTGCCCGGCGGTCGTGAGCATCGCGGGCAACGGTGCCGTCTGTGCCCGGCCCCGGCAGGGCAAAGTCCCAAAGCGGCTTGTCGGGTGACAAATTGAGCAGCCCGATGCGTCCTTCTTTTGGCCCGCCCGGCGACCCCACCCACATGATTCGGAAGTGAACCTTATTGGTTCCGTAGGTCAGTCCAATGATCTCGCCCATCTTGAGCTGTGCTTGAACTCCGCCCAGTTCCGCGCCGTGGCGGCTAACGTTAAGTGTGGTTAGCTTCTCAGAGAAGATTTGCCCATTGGTGTCGGTGCCGAAGATTCTGACCGGCACCGCCTTATCGACTCGGGGCTCCCTGCGTTTCCCCACCATGGTTCGTTAGCTCACTCCGCTGACTGAAACGGATTCCGACTCGGTGTCGTGATTCTAATGCAAATCTTGCGCGTGCCAAAGTAACGCCACCGCCACTCTTTAACCTCAGTGCACAGCTAATGGGAAAAACGCTGCAAAAGGTTGCACGATGGTGACTCTGGGACGCTCACACACTGCCCGTAAAACAAGCGTTTGGGCCAACTGGCGCGGTATTCCGATTGCTCATGACACCATGGCAGTCTCGGGCACCGGTGTATCTCCCGTCCGGCACTCGCGAAATCTGAGGTAGGGAATGACCCACAAAGAGACCTTCTGGATGGCCTGCGATTCTACCGAGTCCCTGCGGGCTGAATACGGCCCTTTTCACACCCGTGCCGAGGCCGAGGCGCAAGCCCAACGCCTTGGGTTTGGCTACCTCTTGCGCTACGAGCACGTCATCGACGGCAAGGATGACATCAAAGAAGTCCGCTGCATTTTCATCGAATTGCCCGGGCCAACCGCTTCCGTGCCCGCGGTTGCACGGGAAGCTCGAAAATTCCATACCCGCTGCGCCAGTTGTGGCGAAACCGCTGTCCATGATGAGCCTTGGCGGGCGGAAGTTTGGGCTGACATTCATGAATTCGAGCACACTCGGCATCGCGTTCGCTTGTTCGAACAATCGCGAGGTGAGGGCTTTAAGGAGATTGCCGACTGGCGCGACCAGTGTGCCTGATCTCGATACCACCTGCCCGTCCGATCTCCAAAAGATGACTTTTTTCTGCTAGTCTGTTCTCGCTACTCTTCGAGATCTGCTCTATGACCTTGCTGGTTCTGATGGTGCTTGCCGGAATCCCGCTGCTGGGTGTGCTTTGGATCGCCGTCTACGGCTCTCTTACCACCGTGGATGGCCTGTTTATGTCACTCATCTTGCTGGCGATGTCCGGCATCCTGGGAGCGACGGCGTTATTCGAGTTGCGCCGGCCCAGGTCAGCGGCGTCATTCGGAGGCCGCGCGGTTGCGGGCGGAATGATGCAGAGTGGACGAGTACAGGGGGTTGTGTTCTACGAAGCCCACGTAGGAGAGCCGAACAAGTCCATAGTCACGCTGAGCAATGACGGCAAGTCCTTGCAAACTCTGGTGGTCGAAGGCGATGCTCGCAACGCGCTTCCCGTGGGCCAGAGAGTCCAGATCACCCTCCGCAAGCAGCACGGGCAAAACGTGCTGGCCAACGTTATCTATTCCTAAAGCTAAGAACCCACCACTCACTGCAGCTTTGCGTACTCTGCCTTAGCTTCTTTTAGGACGGGGATGTCGGGATCGGCGTCTTTCCAGAGGGTTAGGAAATCGCTGTAGGCAGCCTTAGCTTTGGCGGTGTCGCCGGAGATCGCATACGCGCGGCCGAGTTGAAGATGGGCGAGCGAGCCCAGCAGGAAGTTCTGCACGATTCCGGGATGATCGAGAAACTTCTGGAATTCGGTAGCGGCAGCAGGGCCATTCTTCTGCGCGAGATAAGCCAGGCCGCGGATGTATGCGGGATACATTGTGCCGGATACGGGAGGAGGCTGCCCGAGTTCGTAGGGAAGAGCGGGCTCAAGCGCGACAATCGCCCGGTCGGGTGCTTGTTGTGCTATCGCAATCGATGCCTCGATCACCGGGAACCAGTACACTTTGAGAAAAGTGTTGGTAGGCTCGGACTTTTGCAATGCCTCAAGGAGAGTCTTGGATTGAGCGGTTTCGCCGGTACGCGCCAGCGCCAAAGCCGCTAGGACTTTGACGTCACGCCCTGGGGCCAGCGCCAAGGCGCGCGCGACGGCTTGCCGGGCGGCAGTGGTGTTGCCTACCTCGGCCTCGCGGACCCCCTGATAAACGAGCCACTGGGCGCCAGTTTCTTTTGCATCCGAGCGCACGGCGGAGTCAGAAGCCCGACGGGCGAGGTCGCGCGCTTTTTCTAGACGTCCGTAATAGGCCTGGGTGTCGGCGTCGGTATTGAGCATCTGGTCTTCTTCGCTGGGGCGGCCCACCGCCCAGGCCACGTCGCGCTCCATTTCAGCCGTATCCCCGGAAAGAAAAGCCAAAGAATACAGATCGGACCGAATGAACAAGTCATCGAAGTTCTTCTGCTGTGCTTCCTGAAGCGTCTGCCGCGCGTCCTTGAGCCGATTGACGTTGATGTAAGCGCTCGCCAGATTCGCATAGCTGTTGAGGGTGGGTTCCAGTCGCAGCGACCCTTCAGTCTCTGCGATCGCCTTGTCGTATTGGCCTAGACCGGAATAGAGAGCACCGAGATTCGTGTGCGGCACCATGTCACGCGGGTAGCTTTTCGCCCACAGTTCGTAGGCTTCCGTGGCCCTCTCCACTTCAGCGGTGACCTTTTCAAAGTACAAAGCAGAGATGCGGTACCTCTCGCGTTCACTCACGCGGTCGCGCAAGTCATAGGCCTTCTTGGCATAATCCGCGGAGAGACTCGCCTGTCCAAGATTGCCGTACAAAACGGCAAGACCCGCGTAGGCGATGGCGAAGTTGGGGTCGAGCTCGAGGGCCCGCTTCATGAAGGGAATCGCTTCGGCGCTGCCCTTGGTGCGGCCGGTCGTGATGCCCATGCTGTAGGCCTTAAGGGCTTCAAGCGAAGGCGTAGTGGCTTCCACGGGCACATCGAACTTCTGCACCGAAGCGAGCGATTCGCCCAATCTGGCGCGCAGGCTGGTTGCCGCCGTGCCCAACGCCTTGAGCACGCCCTCTTTGCTGGGCGCCTCCGCTTGCTCTTTGGCCAGCGTGTCCCCGGTGCTGCAAGCGGTCGCCTCCAGACCGACCACATACTGAGTGCCGAGGCTGGAAACCGAGCCGGCCAAAATGGCTTTGCTTCCCGTGCGCAGGCAGAGTTCCTTGGCCACCTCGGCGGTGACGTGCTCAGTGGGTGCGCGGCCCATCAACTTCAGCGTCGCGCCGACTTTGCGGTCGGAAAGGATGTTGAGGAACGGAGACTGTTCGAGATCGACGGCCAGGGCCTGCTTGAGGGTGCCGTCAAAGACAGGGTCGCCGGTCGAGTTGGTGAAGTCGGTGAGTACAACTGTGTCTTTCTCGGTGAGCGGGGCAGCGCTGGTCGCTGGCGTCGCGGACCGCGAGCGGAAGTAGAGGCCGGCGGCCACAAGGACGATGAGAACTATGAGCGCGGCAGGAAGAAGGATCTTCCGGCGTGAACTAGGTGACGCCGAAGTCGGCGCAACCGCAACGGAAGATGAAACGGGAGGGGCCGCCGCAACGCTGCCCGAGGACGGCTTGGCAGGAAACGCAGGCGGAGCTGGCGTATCTTGCATGACTGCCGTCGTTCCCGAACTTGCCGGCGCACCGTGCCGCGATTCTGTTTCCCGCTTCAGCCGCTTCAAGTCGGCGCGCATTTCCGCCGCACCCTGATAGCGTAGGTCGCGATCCTTCTCCAGCGCCTTGTTGATGATTCGTTCCAGTTCGGCCGGCAGGTCAGGATTCAAACGCACCGCGGGCGTTGGCTCCGCGTCCAGAATGGCCTTGAAGATAACTGCTGTGCTCTCGCCCCGGAAGGGCAATGCGCCCGTCGCCATCTCGTAGAGCACAGTACCGAAGGAAAACAAATCGCTGCGCGCATCCAGTTCCTTTGCCCGCGCCTGCTCGGGCGACATGTAGGCGACAGTTCCGAGGGCGGAGCCAGGACTGGTGAGATGCTGGTCGTCGATGGTGCCAGTCACAGTGTTTGACGGCCCTTGCTTCGAAGCGCTAGCAGCGGGAGTTACCTTGGCCAGTCCGAAGTCGAGAACCTTAGCGTGTCCACGCTTGGTCACAAAGATGTTGGCGGGTTTGATGTCGCGGTGGACAATGCCGGCGGTGTGAGCGGCATCGAGCGCGTCGGCGATGTCGATGCCTAGCGACAGCACAGCCTCAATCTCCAGCGGCCGACCCGCAATGCGGTGCTTTAGTGTCAGTCCATCCAGGAACTCCATGGCGATGAAGGTCTGTCCATGCTGGTCATCAATCTCGTAGATGGTGCAGATATTGGGATGGTTCAGTGCAGACGCGGACTGAGCTTCACGTTGAAAGCGGGATAGAGCTTGCGCATCCTTAGCGATGTCGTCGGGGAGGAACTTCAAGGCGACGAAGCGGTGCAGCTTTACGTCCTCAGCTTTGTACACCACACCCATACCGCCGCCGCCGAGTTTCTCGACGATGCGGTAGTGCGAAATGGTTTGGCCGATCATTCTTGGACGATCAATGAAAGAAGGCTCACTCCGTGCGCGACCATGTTAGGCGGCAAGCCGTCGCGAGTCAATGGATTGCAGGCACGGTGAGCTAGACGGCGCTTAACCGGCCGTGCGCACCCCGCCAGCAGGCCTAAGCGACCCAAGACCGATCTACCTGGCTCGGGATTACCGTCGTAACCCTGACTTCCGGTTCTGTCTCGCTCCAAGTTCGATCTTCGGAGGAAAATTCTGTCTGGTGTCGGTTCCAGCTCACATCGGCTGGAATCCACGGGTGAGTTTGTGCAGAAGAATGAAGAGCAAGCCGGGCAGCCTTCCATGCTGGTGCGGACGGAACAAATCCAGCGGGAGATTCAGAACCTCTCAGGGCGGGACTTGCAGCTCTGGTCGATCGGGGCCTTGGTTATGCTGGTGCTCGCGGCTGGCCTCTCTGCCCTGATCTTTCCCCACGTTATGTGGGCGCAACGGGTGGTGCGTATAGAATCCGCATACCTGCCACAATTGTTCTTCGGACTGATCTCGCTCGTCCTGCTTTTCAACATTTATCTAATTGGGCAAAAGCTCACGCTGAACCACACCCGGCGGGCGCTGATCAGCGAACTGGTGCTCAATGAACGTCTGGAAAGTCTTTCCCTGATTGACCCTCTGACCCAATTGCTGAACCGGCGTGCGGTGAATGAAATGATTCCCCGCGAAGTGGCCCGCGCCAACCGCATGGGTTGCCACTTGACCTTTCTGACCATGGACATCAACAATTTCCGCGAGATCAACTCCAAGTATGGAGCGTTCGAGGGGAATCTGATTCTGACGGAATTCGGGAAGATGTTGAAGACGGTTTTTCGCGGCGGCGACATGATCTTCCGCCACGGCGGCGACGAGTTTCTGGTGCTCATGCCAGACACGGAGGAGCAGGAAGCCGACGCTCCCATGCAGCGCCTGTTGCGCTCCGTAGCAGATTGGAACCTGAACAACGGCAAGCGCTATGAGATGAGTTTTAGCTGGGGCATCGCGCCCTATATCACCGGCAGCGACTTCTCCGATGTGCTCCGCGCGGTTGACCGCAAGCTCTACCAGAAGAAACACAACCTGGTGCCAGTGTTTTAGGCGGCTGGCTGAAGCCGCGCCCTTTCAAAGCTACGCTGTTGACGCTAGGCTGAGGCCGCCTGTGCCGCCGCGCAGCGGGCAGCGCCTATCAGAGCAGTCTGGTCGTTGGTGATAACTTTTACCGGCATGGCTTCGAGCAACGGCTGCATGCGGCCCTTGCCGACGAATGCCTGCATGAACAGCGGCCCGGCCAATTTCGATACCAGCTTGGGAGCGATGCCACCACCGAGATACACTCCCCCGGTCGAAAAGAGTTTCAGTGCCAGGTTGCCAGCTTCTGCTCCATAGATGGAGATAAACAGGTCCAACGCAAGCTCGCACAGCTGACACTTTCCTTCCATCGCGGCGCGTGAGATGACCGCCGCCGGATCACTCTTTTGCATCTCGTCGGTGAGCCACTGCGGTTCTGTGCCGCGTCCCGTGTCCCGCAGAAATTGAAATACATTGACCAGGCCCGGACCTGACACAATGCGTTCGTAGCTGACGTGGCCGTAGCGCCCGGAAAGATATTGGAGCAACTCAATCTCCAACTCATTGCGGGGTGCGAAGTCTGAGTGGCCGCCTTCGCAGGCAAAAATGTGGTGCTTGGTTCCATCCCAATACATGCCAGCTTCGCCCAGCCCAGTGCCGGCGGCAATCACCGCTTGATTCCCCACGGGACGGCCTTTTCCCGGGTTGAGGCAAAGTACATCTTTGGCATCGAGAGCAGATATGCCCCAGGCATTGGCCTCGAGGTCATTGATCAGGACGGCGTCCTTGAGCTTAAGTTCATCCGCTAAATTCTTGGCTTCGACTGTCCAGGGGAGATTGGAGGTTACGACACGACCGTTGCGTACCGGGCCGGCAATACCGAAGCAGGCAGCGTCCGCGTGGAGCGATGAAGAATCTACAAACTTGGCAACGATTTCATCGAGGCCAGAGTATTCACGGCTGGGAAAGACCGAGGCTGAGACGAGGCGGAAGTCTCCGTTGGTGACATCAAAGAACGCCAGGCGTGCGTGCGTACCTCCAATGTCGCCCGCCAGAATCATTTTTCGAAGTTCCTCCAGCGGCGTCCATCGCGCTCCAGTAGCTCATCGGCATCTTTTGGGCCCCAGGTTCCGGCGGCATAGTTGGGAAAGTTGCGCGGCGGCAGCGCTTTCCAGACGTCGAGCGCGGGACTCACCACGCACCAGCCCGCTTCCACCATGTCGGCACGCTGGAACAGAGTGGCGTCGCCGATCATGCAGTCGTGCAACAGCCGTTCATAGCCGGTGCTGGGCTGGGTTCCGAAGTAATCGGCGTACTCGAAATTCATGTCCACCGCCCCCAATCGCATGATGGGGCCGGGAACCTTGGCCGCAAATTGCAGCGAGATGCCTTCCTCCGGCTGGATATGGAGCACCAACTGGTTGGGCATAAGATTTTCCACCGGTGTGTCACGGAATAGTACAAATGGCGCTCGCCGGAACTGGATGACGATGTGCGTGTTCTGCGCCGCCAGTCGCTTGCCGGTTCGGAGATAAAAAGGAACGTCCGCCCAACGCCAGTTGTCGATCTGCAACTTCATGGCGACGAAGGTTTCGGTTTTGGAATCGGGCGGCACGTCGCTTTCTTCGCGATACCCTGGCACCCGCTGGCCGTCGTGGGTACCGGGGCCATATTGTCCGCGCACCGTCTTGCTGAGCACTTCCTCGGAGCTTAAGGGCTGGATGGCGTGCAAAATCTTGTTCTGTTCGTCGCGCACCGCATCCGCCTGAAAGGAAACTGGAGGTTCCATCGCCGTCAAGCTGATGAGTTGCATGATGTGGTTGGGCACCATATCGCGCAGTGCCCCGGCAGTGTCATAATAACTGCCGCGCTGTTCCACGCCGACGGTTTCCGCAACAGAAATCTGCACGTGATCGATGTAGCGGCGATTCCAAATGGGCTCGAAAATTCCGTTGGCGAAGCGAAACGCCAGAATGTTCTGGACCGTCTCTTTGCCCAGATAGTGGTCGATGCGGTAAATCTGCTTCTCTTTTGCAACTTTGAGCAGTTGCTGGTTCAGAACCTTGGCGGAATCCAGATCATGGCCGAACGGCTTCTCAATAATTACCCGGCGCCAATGTCCATTGGCTTCTTCCATCAATCCCGCTTGGGCAAGTTGCTCGACGACCGGACCAAAGAAACGGGGAGCAGTCGCGAGATAAAAGAAATAGTTCTCGTGTGTGGTGTGATCGCGATTGACTTGTTCCAGAAGCTCTTTCAGTTTTGTGTAGGCATTTTTGTCATCGAACTCCGCGGTGATGTAGTACACGCGCTTCAAGAACCACTCGACAATGTCGTTGTCTACGTCTTTACCCGCATATTGCTTGATGTCGTCCGCGATCCATTTGCGGAAGTCGTCGGCAGACATGGCTCCGTGGGATAGTCCGACGACGGCGAATTCGCGGGACAACAGCTGTTCTTTGGCCAAGTTGTAGAGTGCGGGAAACAGCTTGCGTCGGGTTAGATCGCCGGCCGCACCGAAGATCACCATGACACAGGGATCGCCGGGCCGGCCTACAGGGTGTGTTTGCGAGTTTGCATTTGCCGCAGTGTCGAGCATTGGGGTCATCTTAATCAGGGTCCTTCCGGTGCAAAGGCCTACGCGTTTACGCCGCCTCCCCGTAACGTGATCCAAAAAATCTAAGGCTAGCGGAAGTTCGTAGATTGGCTGGTCATACTCGTCACTTGGACGGCGAACTCTTATCGACGGCTTTCAAGAGCTTGTCAAAGGCTTCCGCGAACAGACGAACGCCGTCGTCGGTCAGCTTGTCGGTGACTTCCTTGATCGAGATACCCAGCCGGGCCAGAGTCGCCATAATGCGATTCGCCGATTCCACATCTTCGGTCAAACTGGCTCGCGGATGACCATGATCACGGAATGCATCGAAGGTCGCCGGAGGAATGGTGTCCACGGTGTCGGGCCCGATCAGCTCCTCGACGTACATCACGTCACGGTAATTGGGGTTCTTGGTGCTGGTGCTGGCCCAGAGAACGCGCTGCGTCTGTGCGCCTTTCGCAGCCAGTTTCTTCCAGCGGTCGCTGCCGAAGATTTTCAAATAGCTTTGGTAGGTTTCCTTGCCATTGGCAATCGCCACCTTGCCCATCACGCTTTGCAAGTCAGCTTTCTCGTGGTCGTCTTTGGGAGTTTTCAATCGCGTCGCAATAATGGAATCTACCAAGGAATCGATGCGGCTGATAAAGAAGCTGGCCACACTTGCGATCCGGCTTACATCCCCACCCCGAGCTGAGAGTTGCTCAACGCCGGCGATGTAGGCTTCCGCAACTTTGGCATACACTTCCTGGGCAAACAGCAGGGTCACATTGATGTTGATACCTTCGCCGATCAATTGCTGGAAGGCGGGAATGCCCTCGGTCGTGCCGGGAACTTTGACCATCAGGTTCTCGCGGTTGACCGCTTTCCACAGCCGCCGCGCTTCTTTCAAAGTGCCTTCAGTATCACGAGCCAGATAAGGTGAGACTTCAAGACTCACATAGCCGTCGCGGCGTTTGCTGCTGTCATAGACAGGGCGCAGGGCGTCGGCGGCGGCCTGGATGTCGCGAATGGCGAGGAGCTCATAGCGGCCCGTGGCATCCAGGTCGGTTCGCGACGCCAATTGCTTGAGCATATCCGCGTAGAGCGTGCTGTCACCGATGGCTTTTTCAAAAATCGCAGGATTCGAAGTCATCCCCCGCAAGCCATCTTCATCGATCAAGCGCTTGAGTTCGCCGCTGGTGAACAAATCGCGACGGATGTAATCCAGCCATACCGACTGGCCAAACTTCTGCAGATCTTTTAAGGGGTTGGTGGCTTTCGCGGTTTCGAGAATTCCGGTTGGTTGCATAAACACCTCGCTGTTGAATAACGATTAGCGTGCTACTTGGATTGCGCAATCGCCTCGCGTGCTGCTTCTACTACATGTTCCACGGTAAATCCGAACTTCTTCTGCACGTCTTTAGCAGGGGCTGAGGCTCCGAAGCTGTGCATACCGATGATCTTGCCACTGGGACCGACGTACCTGTCCCATCCGAGGGTCGCAGCTTCCTCCACCGACACTCGTGCTTTCACGGTTGGCGGCAAAACTTGGTTCTTGTAGCCATCAGTCTGTTTTTCAAAGATGTCCCAGGAGGGCATGCTTACCACTCTCACCTTGACTCCAGCGGATGTTAGCTGTTCGTGTGCACTGATGCAGAGCGATACTTCACTCCCGGTTGCGAGCAAGATAACGTCGGGCTTGCCATCGGGCGCGTCTACCAGTACGTAGGCTCCCTTGGCAACACCTGTAGCTGACCCATATTTCGTGCGATCCAGAGTCGGCAGAGCTTGCCGCGTCAGAACCAGCGCGACCGGCTGATGAGTCAGTTGCATGATGACCTTCCATGCTTCCACGACCTCGTTGGCATCCGCAGGTCGCAGTAAAACCAGCCCTGGCATCGCCCGCAAACCAGCCAACTGCTCGACCGGTTGATGCGTCGGACCGTCCTCGCCCAAACTGATCGAGTCATGGGTATAAATGAAGATGCTGGGGATCTCCATTAGCGCGGCCAGACGAATCGCCGGCTTCATGTAGTCGCTGAAATTGAAAAATGTACCGCCATAGGAACGAATCTTTGAGACCACCAGTCCATTTACAGCCGCACCCATGCCGTGCTCACGTACACCGAAGTGCAAGTTGCGCCCGCCATAGCTTCCTGGCTGGAAGTCTCCCGCGCCTTCGAACTTGAGCCGCGTGCGGTCCGAACCTGCCAGATCCGCCGAGCCTCCGATGAGCCAGGGAACATTCTGTGCAAGGGTATTAAGCACTTTGCCCGAACTCTCTCGAGTCGCCACGCCCTTGGCGTCGGCTGGGTATGAGGGCAGGTCTTTGTCCCATCCCTTGGGCAATTCACGGCGCTGCATTTGTTTCAGTTCTTCGGCGAGTTCGGGATACTTCTTCGCATAGTCGTCAAACAGCTTGCTCCACTTCTGCCGCAATTCGGGACCGCGCTTGCCAATACCGAGCCGAAAATGATCAAGCACGCCATCCGGAACCAGGAAGTTAGCATCTTCGGGCCAGCCGTAATTCTTCTTGGTCAGCTGCACTTCTTTTTCGCCCAGCGGTTCTCCGTGAGCTTCGTTGGTATCGTGCTTGTTCGGTGATCCATATCCAATATGACTGTTTACCACGATCAGCGTAGGCCGGTCGTTGGTCTGCAGGAAGTTGTTGTAAGCCTTCCCCAATGCATCGAGGTCATTGGCATCGGTCACGTGAGTGACATTCCAGCCATAGGCGAGGAAGCGTGCACCAACATCTTCGGTAAACGACCAGTCAGCAGGTCCATCGAGTGTGATCCGATTGTTGTCATAC
>Ga0307478_10002965_pt1 | contig 12911 bp, 11 predicted proteins | sample atmos_gasesECM4C_2_FD_203713 | JGI IMG/M metagenome (GOLD analysis project Ga0307478, IMG submission 203713) | Hardwood forest soil microbial communities from Morgan-Monroe State Forest, Indiana, United States - atmos_gasesECM4C_05 | ecosystem: Environmental > Terrestrial > Soil > Temperate...
TGATGATTTCTGTGTAAGTCGCTCATTCGGATGGAACTATGAACTGGCGAGCGACGTCCCAATTACCCCCTTCAACTTGATATTCTAATAATAGAGGGCGAGAACAAATGGCGCAGGGCTTCCGGCTTGCGCCTTTTCTTTTTCTTGTCAAGACCCTAAAGTTGATGATTTCTTCGTAAGTGGTTCATTCGGAATGGAATATAAACTTGGGAAACGTGGCGGGTTTCCCCCATTCAACTTGATATTCTAATAATAGAGGGCAAAAAAGATGGCGCAGGCCGATTGGCTTTGCGCCATCTTTTTTGCCCGGAGCGGAGTGCCGGGAAATGGGAAGAGTATCGGGATCTGGGGAGGGACGGGGCGACGCGGACCGAAACAAAGGTTCGCAGGGCGGCACGGAGCAGGCGAGGCCGGCAAAGACAAAGCACGGCCTTGTGCCCGGCGGAAGAAACACTAACAAGGATCGCGGGGACATCTCAGAGATGCAATTCATGATCGAAGCCTCGAATCGCGGATTCGGCGTGGCCAAGCCCATCGGCCAGAACGAACGCTATGACGTGGTGCTCGACCGCGGGTGCCGGCGCTTCTGGAGGGTGCAGGTCAAGGGAAGCGGAAATGTGCACAAACACGGATTCTCGGTGTCGACATCCTGGAGAAGCACCCATAAACGCGTGCCGTACACTCCGCGCCAAATCGACTTTCTAGCGGCCGTATACTGCGGCGAGCGAACCCACGGCAAGCAAATCTGGTACGTGATTCCAGTGCGGGCCTTGGGCCCGCGAGTGAGCATCACCCTCTATCCCTTTGGAAACAGATATGACTACCACGTGCTGCGGTTTGAAAAATATCGCGAGGCTTGGAACTTACTCGGCAAGCCAGCCCCACGAGAATGAAACACTTTGCCCACACTGGTTCAACAATTTGCATGTTTCACGAGAAGGGGCGGGAGCGCGTGTCAAAACGCCGTCGGCGCGGCCTAGACCGCGTCTATATTTGGACGCCTCTTACCTTCAGCAGACCGTAACCTCTACAGCTCGGTTACCTTGCCTGGCCCGCAAACCGCCATGGAAGCGGGGTTTGGGCCGCAACCAGAGCGTCTCTTTCCGCAACTAACCCTATGTCTCGCAAGTGAGCGCTCTTGCTCAGAAGTATGGCACGTGGAGTGCTAACTTAGAGGTAGGTTTGTGGGCGAGTCGTCGGGTAGACGGTAGGAGCCTGACGCTGGCAGGATCGTGGCATGGTGAAGCGAATTGCACCCGTTGCGGTTGTGTTTTTTGTCTTATTCACGGTTTGCGGGGCTGCGTGCCAGAACGCACGTCAATCCCTTCCTGATGCCCCTTCGGTGCAGGCTGCAACTCAGAAACAGAACTTTAACGCGTTCGCCGAGGAAGCACGCTCGCCTTTGAGTTTTGGCTCGATAGGTCGCAACACAGACGTCACGCGGCAGCTCTTATTCGCGGATCCTGACAAAGCCGTATCCAGTCAAAAAGACCCCGATGCTATTTTTCGCAAGTACCTGTATCCCTCATCATTGAAGCAGCAATCGGGTTATCGCTCTTTGAGCAGCAGCAGTTTGATGGGCCGAGCGACGTCTGCAGCTTCGCGAACTGTTATCGCTCGTGGTGACTCCGGAAAGGCGAGGCTGAATACCTCCTATCTGCTGCGAACGCTAACTGTGGTCGCCAAGGACGCCGCCTCAACTCCATATTGGAGGCGGTCTCGGTCTCCGGCAGCCCCGTTCGACAATTTTGGTTCCACCGTGGGCAACGACGCAGGCATGAACCTGTGGCACGAGTTCAGGCCCGGTATCGAGCAGTTGATGAAAAGCCACACGCCGGCGTTTGTGTCGAGGATCGAAGAGCGCGCTACTCACCATTAGCTCGCGCCCCGGCGAAGACTCGAATTAGTGCATTACAAAACTTTTTAGTGCATTACAAACCTTTGCTGAACATCACGTCGCGCGTCGCTACCCGCTGCATCCTTTCCTGTGGCTATGCATCTCTATAAGGTACGAGCTTCAGTTTCTGAACTGACCGTCTCGTAACCCTAACAATGTGGTTTTAAGAACTCTATCTTGAGGAGACTTGTTAAATGAAACTTCCAAACTACGTGGCATTTTTGTCGATTCTCGCCGTGCTAGCCCCGGTCAGCGCGTTCGCACGAGAGAAGAATCAGCACTCGGTGGATATTCCGGACGCCGTGCAAGTCGGGGGCAACCTGCTCGAACCCGGGAACTACAAACTGGAATGGCAAGGAACGGGCCCCGACGTGAAAGTAACCTTCCTGCGCAGTGGGAAGGCTGTGGCGACGGTGCCAGGAACCTTGAAGACGAATGACAGCGAGGTAACGCAAGACGCCGTCCAAATCGACTCGGCGAATAAAACGCTCAACGAGATCGACTTCCGCCGTGACAAGCAAGCCTTGGTCTTTCAGAGCGGGATGTAAATCCTTTCATCCTCGCTGCCTCATTTTTCGCGCACGTCCTGGCGAAGAATGGGGCTTTTTTTTTGACATACTCATCCAGATTCACCAGAGCAACCGCTCACTTTCCGAACAAGCGCATCAGGCCGGTGGCGGGCAGGTCGGGCGACAGAAACATTTTGCCCTTGATGCCTGCAGCGCGGGTCAGCGCTTCCGCCGCCAGGTATCCACTGCGAACCGCGCCTTCCATGGTCGCGGGCCATCCGGTCGCGGTCCAGTCGCCGGCGAGAAAAATACTGGGCCACACTGTCGACTGTTGCGGGCGGAAGGCATCGATTCCGGGGCGCGGGGAGTAGGTGGCGTGAACTTCCTTGATCACGGTGGACTTCACCAGATTCGCCGCGCGCGCCGCCGGAAAAAACTCGCGGACTTCTTTCAGAGCGAGGTCGACAATCTCGGCGCGAGATTTATCGATGAGGGACTTCGAAGCGCTTACCACAAGCTCGATGTAGCTGCCGGATGATTCTGCATTAGCCCCGCCTCGCGCCGCCAGCAGCCGGGACTTGTGGAATAACCACTGAATCGTTCGGTCGAGGAGGACGGCGTGGTCGAGGTCGGTGATCTGGCGGTCGAACCAGAGATGGATGCCGGTGATGGGAGAGGACTCGAAATGGCTGAGCTGTTCGCGGAGCGGCGCGGCTTCCGGGATTTGCGGGAGCACGCGGTCGAGGCTTTCGAAGGGCAGAGCCAGGACTAGATAGTCGAACGCCAGGTCGCTTTTGTGGTTTTCGCTTTTATTGTTTTCGGTCTTATTGTTCTCGCTTCTATCGTTTACTCGAATGCGCACGTGCGATGGGTCGGGTGAAAACGACTCGAGCGAGGTGCGGAAGCGGATTTCGCCGTTGCGGGCGCGAATGTAGTCTCCTGCGCGATTGTAGAGGTCGGTCAGTGGAATGCTTGGAACGCCCATGTGGCGCGCGGACGGTGACTTCATCGACTCGCGCACGACTTGCGCCGCGGCGGAGATTGACATCAGGTCGAGATCCTCGCTCAAAGCGCTGACCAGGATTGGCTTCCAGAAACGTTCAATCGCGTTGCTGGTCTGGCTGTGCTGGCGACACCATTCGAGAAAAGATTGGCCGGTGTCTGGCTGCGAAGTCAGGGCGAGCGCGGCGATGGCGCGCGAAATTACCAGTTTGTCTTTGGCAGACAAAAATGGAAAACCGAGGAATGACGGCGCGGTGTGCAGCGGGGCAGGCAGCGGCGAGGGGCTCATCACGCTGGCGCGGCCGCCGGGTTGGATGAAAGTCATCTCGTCGAACCAGCGGATTTTGTCGTCCACGCCGATGCGCCGGTAGAACTCGACCAGGTTGGTGCAGACGCGGAAAAGCACGTGCTGACAGTTATCGACGACCTCTCCGGTGCCGGGATGTTCGTAGGAGGAAGCGCGTCCGCCGAGATAAGGACGGCGCTCGAAGAGCGTGATACGAAAGCCGGAGTCCGCGAGGGCGCAGGCCGCAGCTAGGCCGGCTAGGCCGCCGCCGGCGATTGCTACTGTAGGTTGGGTCGAGTTCTGGATCATGCGGGATTCTTGATCACGTCTTGGGGGCGCCCACAAGAGGGTGTCGTCCCTGAAGGGACTCGTTCCCTGCACCCCCTGTCTTTCCCGCACTTACGAGCGGGGCTCATGAATGGCGTCGCTTCGCGACTCCGCCGCAAAATGTCAGGTGAGGCGCTGCAGGAAACCCTTTCCTAGAACGCGCAGTTTTTCGCTGACCGTGAGGCTGACCTTGCCGCTGAAGACGTCGTACTGGCGCTCGGCGATTTTCTCCAGCAGCCGCCGGTAGATGTTGACCAGCACCCACAACGCGGGCTGACTGTCTTCTGAAATATAGGCGATGAGTTGATCGCCGGACTGGTAGAGCCCGCGGGCGCGGTCGGCTTCGAGCGCCAGCAACGGACGAAAGCGAGCGGGGTCGGGCGTTGACAGCAGCTCTGTGGCCGACAAGCCGAACTTTGCCAGATCTTCTTCCGGCAAGTACACGCGGCCCATCGCGGCATCTTCTTTGACATCGCGAATAATGTTGGTGATTTGGAAGGCGAGGCCGCACTGCTCGGCTAGGGGCTCGGCCGCCGGATCGCGATATCCGAAGATGTGGATGCAGACCAGTCCCACTACCGACGCCACCCGGTAGCAATAAACTTTGAGGTCGTCGAACGTCTGGTATTGGATCGTCAAGGCTGGAACAGCGGCATTCTCGGAAGGTGGCACATTGCGGATTCCAGCTTCGAGATCGACTACATCCATAGCCGTTCCCATCGCGAGCTCGTCGAGCAGGCCTGCGGGGATGGTGTAGCGGCGCTGCGCGTCAGTCAGAGCCAGCAGGATTGGATCGTCGGTAGGCTCGCCTTGCTGGGCGCAGTGCAAGGCGTCGAGCCAGGTATCGAGCTTGTAGCGGCGTTCTTCGGGACTGAGATTGGGGTCGTCGGTAATGTCATCGCAGCGCCGCATGAAGGCATAGACGGCACACAGCGCCTGACGCTTGCGCTTGGGCAGAACCAGGAACGCGTAATAAAAATTCTTGGCGTTGGCGCGGGTGATGCCGCGGCACACGGAATACGCCATGGTGAGCTGTGCCGGAGCAGGAGTCCACGGAATCAGCACCTGTTGCGCTCCTGCGCTCATAATAATTTCCCAAGCAGCTTCCCCAGGGCGGCCCGCGCTACCAGCGCCAGCTTGCGGGTTTTTGAGATTACCGGACGGCGGCCGAGGACGGCGAATTGCTGGCGCTCGATGGCGTTCAGAATCTCCTGGCCGCCGCGGCTGAAAAGTTCGATGTCGACGGCTAGGGCGGCGTCTACCTTGCTTACCAGCGGCAGCCCGCGCTCGAACCATTGGCGAGCGCGCTCGACTTCAAACTGCATCATCTGGCAGAACGCGGGAGTGTTTTGCTTGTCCTGGATATTCTTCTCGCTCACCGAGTAGCGCCGTAAGTCTTCCAGGGGCAGATAAATTCGGCCTTTGGCGTAGTCCACGCTGACGTCTTGCCAGAAGTTCGCGAGCTGCAACGCCGTGCAGGTGTAGTCGGAAAGCTGCTGGCGCTCGGCGTCGTGATAGCCACACAAATAGAGGACAAGATGGCCGACGGGATTCGCCGAGTAGCGGCAGTAGGCCAGCACATCCTCGAACGTTTCGAAACTTGTGACGGTTTGGTCCTGGCGGAAGGCGATCAGAAGATCGGAAAACTCGTGCTTTGGGATGTCGAACTTATTTACCGTTTCGGCTAGCGCAACAAAAACCGGATGGCGCGGAGTGCCTTCGTAGCAGGCGTCGAGTTCCTTTTGCCATTCATCCAGTACGGAGAGAGCTGCTGCCGTGTCACCAACTTCATCGCCCAGATCGTCCGAGATACGGCAATAGGCGTAGACGTTCAGGAAATCCTGACGCAAGTGCTTGGGAAGAAACCAGGTTGCCACCGAGAAATTCTCGTAGTGGGTCCGGGCTAGGCGGCGGCAATATTCGCGGGCTTCTTGCAGCGACGGTGCAGATTGCGGGATCGCATATTCGGCGGGCAGGCGGCTCCAGCCCGCGGAAGATGCTGTCGCAATTTGAGCTTCATTGGCGATCAGGCTCATGTGAAAACCGTCCTCGCGGTCGGGTGAAATCTTGAGCATACGGAGAACTCCCCGCATCGCCGCGGGAAGTGTCGGCGTACATGAGGTCCTTCGCTTCGCTCAGGATGACAGTTCATTTTTCTGCCGACCGTCGGAGATCCGACCATCAATCAGTGGCCGGGAATGATGGCCGTCTTGATGTCGCCTCCGCGGTTCAGCATGTGGCGGAGCACCTTTTGCAGGCTCGACAGAGGAGCTTCGCCGGTGATGTAGTCTGTGGGGCGGATTTTCTTGGCCGCGATCAGCCCAAATGCCCGGCGCACTGTCTCTGGCGTGTGATGGAACGTAGCTTTCAGCGTGATCTCGGAATAGTGCAAGCGGTTGGTATCGAGTTGCACTTTGGATCCGCTGGCGCAGCCGCCAAAGAAATTTACGGTGCCGCCCTTGCGGACCATCTCGACGGTCCACTCCCAGGCCTCGGGACGACCTACCGCTTCGATCACGACATCGCAGCCGCGCCTCTGCGGCGTGAGTGCGCGCACCGCCTCCACTACGTCCGGCACCTTGGTGGTCTGCACGATTTCATGCGCGCCCATGTGCTTGGCGGCTACTACCTGTTCGTCGCGCTTCACTACTGAGATCACGTTGCAGCCGATGGCTCGGGCTACCTGCACAAACATCAATCCAATGGGGCCGCCGCCGACAATCGTAACCGTATCGCCGATTTCGACTCCGGTTTCGTGCAGGCCGCGCAGCACGCAAGCCAGAGGTTCCGTCATGGCAGCGTCTTCGAAGCTCACGTTGGCCGGGATGACCAGCATATTCGCTTCGACAATGCGCCGGGGAACGCGGATGTATTCCGCATAGGCTCCGTTGTTGAAGAGCAGATCCTCGCAGAGATTTTCCTGGTGTTTGGAGCAATAGAAGCACATCTGGCAAGGGGCGGAATTCAGCGCCACCACGCGCATGCCCTTCTTAAAGCTGAGAACGCCCTCGCCGACTTCCTCGATCACTCCCGCCAACTCATGGCCGAACAACGCGGGAGGCACTATCATGCGGGCATGGTAGCCGCGCTGATACACCTTGAGGTCGGTTCCACAGGTTAGAGCGACCTGTACCTTGACCAGCACCTCGCCTTTTTCCACGCGAGGGATGGGCACTCGTTCAATCTTCAGATCTTCTTTGCCGTAGAGAACGGCAGCTGTCATTTTTCCATTCACTGCTGGCTTCCCTCCCGGGACTCACGGTTCCAGGTCGTACCCGGCTGAATTACGATCTTCATCGATGCCGGCTGCGGATGAGCCGCGAGTTCCAAGGCCCGGGCACTCTCCTGCAGCGGAAAGCGATGGCTGATCAGCCGTTCCAAGTCCATTTCACGGTTCATCACGAAGCGAACTGACTCCTCCTGTAAATCCACAGAGGCGCTATACGAGCCGACCAGCGCCTTCTCATCGACGCAAATCGCAGCGGGATCGACCACCGCTTCTCCGCGCTGCGTCTGCGCAAACAATAACACCCGGCCCCCGGGACGGGCTGCGTCCATTGCCGGACGAATCAAGGCATTGCTGCCCACGGCTAGGATCACGGCGTCCGCGCCCCGGCCTTCGGTACGCTCCCGTACTGCCCGCACCGCGTCGCACTGCGATGCGTCAATTGTATGCTCAAAACCAAGGCTTTCAGCTATTCTAAGCCTCTCAGGATACAAATCGGAAGTAATAACCGTGGCCCCTGCCTGGCGGGCCAGTACACTAAGTACGATGCCGATTGGGCCCTGCCCGATGGCTAGCACGGTCTCGCCGGGCTGCAGGCGAAGTGCTTCGATCCCCTTCATGCAGGTGTTTACGGGCTCGACAAAACAGGCTTGTTCGAAGGAAACACCTGAAGGGATTTTTACGGTTCCCTGCTCGACGATCCAATCCATCACCCGAATATATTCCGCGAAGCCTCCGCCGGAAGGCTCGAATCCGGCGGTGCATCCCACCTTCTTATAGGTCGGACACTGCGCGAAGGTTTTGTGCCGGCAATAGTAGCATTGGCGGCAAGGGATGTGATGAAAGACCACGACCCGGTCGCCGGGCTCGAACTTTTTCACGCCTGCCCCCACGGCCGCCACGACTCCGGAGGTTTCGTGGCCGAAGATGCGCGGCGCGGAATGGGACCCCGAGGCAATCTTTTTCAGATCCGTGCCGCAAACCCCGCAGGTATGCACCCGCACGAGCAACTCTCCGGCGCCGATCTGGGGCACGGGAACGGTCTCCAGGCGGACGTCGTCTACACCCCGGTAAACCGCCGCCAGCATGGTCGCCGGTATCGACTGGCTTTGGTCCTCGATCGCGATTTGTCCCGAAATTCCCATCAAGTCTTGCCCTGCAACTCCTACCCATCAACCCGTGCCCATCGATCCGCGCTCGTCAACCTTAGATGAACTCCGCTTCGGATGCGCTTCACACCCTGCCCAGTAGCAGCATAGCGATGTAAGCATTCAGATGCTATTTCCCGAAAGCTTCCCCTATCTCAGACGCATTCTCACTTGCTGCTCCCGGCATGCAACCCGCCAGCCGCCGCGACGGGCTCAGATCGCAGGCTCAAGTCGTGAACCCAACGCTCGAGATGCCCGCCCAGTGCCCTTGCTGCCTTGCGACTGTTGCGGGCTAGCGCGGCGACTCGCGTCCACAGCCAAGGCCGCAATGCGATAAAAACCGCAAAGTTCACGGTCCTGAAATGGCCGTGGCCATCGATGAAGCGGTCCATTTCAGGGATTTCGAAATTCGACTCATCGGAGATCACCTTGGTTGCAGCGAAGGGAATCCCGTGAGCGTCGGCAGCCGCAACTACAGCGGCAGCTTCCATGTCCACGGCTTTTGCGCCGAAGGCATGCGCCAGTTGTTTCTTCTGCTGCACTCCTGCCACGGACATGTAGGTTACCAGGGCATTTTGATTATCTACGCCTGCGACGAAAGCGCGGCTGCCGTCGCGCGCATCGATCACCACGGATGGCGCGATGATATCGCCCACACGCAGCTCCCCGTCTAGCGCGCCCGCGAATCCCACTGAGTGCAACTGCGTGGGATGATATGACGCGATCACCGCCTCGGCCGCGCGACGCGCGGCGTCGAGGCCGATTCCGCCATACACGACAACTACGTCGTCCCGCTCGAGGAAAACAAATCTGCGACCGTCATACTGCTGCTCAACGCGATTCCAACTCCTGGTCAAGCCGCTGACTTCGCGCTCGAGCGCGGCGACGATGGCGACTTTAGGCATAGCCGTTGGCCCGGAACCACTCCACTGCGCGTCGCAAAGCCCCATCCGCGGGAATGGTCCTCCATCCCAACTCTCGCGCTGCCTTATCGGAACTGGCCCACATCTTTTTCTTTCCCATGCGCACGGTCTCGACCGTCGCGCGGGGCTCGCGCCCCAGCAGGCGCCCTGATACCGTTTCATCCACCGCTCCCGCTGCATAGGCAACAAAGTAAGGCAGCTTCACTTTCGGCGAGGGCAAGCCCGCGATCAGGCCCAGCTTGTCGAGAATCTGTTTCAGCGTCAGGTTTTCTCCGCCAAGAATGTAGCGCTCGCCGCTCTTGCCTTTTTCCAGCGCGGCAACGTGTCCCTCGGCACATTCACGAACATCTACCAGATTCAATCCCGTCTCCACATAAGCGGGAAACTTCCTCTTGAGGAAGTCGACGACAATTCGTCCCGTCGGAGTCGGCTTAATATCCTGCTCGCCCACCGGGGTGGTCGGATTCACCGTAACGACTCGCATGCCGCTGCGGCCGGCCTCTAATGCCACTTGCTCGGCCATAAACTTCGAGCGCTTGTAGTGGCCAATCATGTCGGCCAGCGAAACCGGAGAATCTTCGTCCGCCGGACGCCCGTTCCCGGTGAAACCCATGGTGGCTACGCTCGATGTGTATACCACGCAGCGCACTCCGTTCTTTTGCGCCGCTTCCAGGATCGCACGCGTTCCCTCCACATTCGAGCGGTACATCTCGGCCGGATCCCGCACCCAGAGCCGATAATCGGCAGCCACGTGAAAGACCACTTCGCAGCCCGCCATGGCCTTTTCCAGGGATGCCAGATCGCGCAGGTCGCCCGTCGCCGTCTCAGCCTTCGTTGTCCCAGAGCTCAGTCCCTCCAGATTCTTGAGACTGCTGGTAGAGCGCACTAGCAGCCGCAGGTCGGCCCCCTGCTCCGCCAGGGCGCGGGCCACATGACTGCCTAGGAATCCAGTCGCGCCTGTGACGAAAACTCTCAGGACAGTTCTCAGTTCTCCGTTCTCAGTTCTCAGTCAGAGCCTCAACGCTTGGGGAGCGATGCCGAGAGCTTAGAACTGAGGAGTGAGAACTAGCTTTCCGCCTTCTCCATCACCTTGGCATACGTCGTTAGCGCCAGCAGCGGGAAATATTGGCGATAGAGGTGATATTGCAAATAGAACACACGGGGAAAGCCCGTGCCAGTGCAATACGGCTCATCCCAAGAACCGTCTTCTCGCTGGGTGCGAAGCAGGTAAGCGATTCCGCGGGCCACCGAATCGCTGCGCGTGTCGCCTACCGCCAGCAGTCCCAGAGTTGCCCAAGCCGTCTGTGAAGGCGTGCTCGGGCCCACGCCGCGGGTGCTGGGATCGTCATAGGAACCGCAGCACTCGCCCCAACCGCCGTCCGGGTTCTGCACCATTCGCAGCCACTCTGCCGCCTGCTGGATGCAAGGCTCGTGGTTATCCATGCCAATCGCTTCCAAGCCGCGCAGCACCAGCGCGGTGCCGTAGATGTAGTTGACGCCCCAGCGGCCGAACCAGCTTCCGTCGGCTTCCTGTTCATTGCGAAGGAATTGTATGGCCCGCTTCACGGCCGGATGGTTCTGGTCGTAGCCGTAGGCGGCCATCATCTCGAGGATACGACCGGTGATATCCACGGTCGCGGGATCGAGCATGGCGTTGTGATCGGCGAACGGCACGTGTTGAAACACCATCCGGTCATTGTCTTTGTCGAACGAAGCCCAGCCGCCATTCTTGCACTGCATCGACAGGACCCAATCCATGGCGCGCTGCACCGACTCGCGCTGGTAGCGTCCGTTGGGATGCTCGACCCGGCTCAGCGCCAGGCAAACCATCGCGGTGTCATCCACGTCCGGATAAAACTCGTTGTTGAACTCGAAGTACCACCCGCCCGGCTTGCCTTTCTTGTTCTTGATCTGCCAGTCGCCTGGATTGCGCACTTGCTTTTGGAGGATCCAGTCCGCGCTCTTCACCATGCGCGGATCGTTCGCTGGCACTCCGGACTCACCTAGAGCGAACATGGCGTATGCCGTGTCCCACACCGGAGACATGCAAGGCTGCATACGGAACGTGTCTTCTCCGTTTATGCCCCTCTCTTCGATTCCTAGCTTCTCAAATTCATCGAGCGCGCGGATCACTTGCGGATCATCCACCGAGTAACCCAGGCAACGCATGGCGATGATGGAGTTCATGATCGAGGGATAGATACCGCCGAGGCCATCACTCATCTCGAAACGCTCCAGCATCCACTTCTCCGCGGTTTTCAAAGCGATCGAGCGCAGAGGCCGAATGTGGACGCGCTCGAACCAATGGGTCATGCGGTCAAGGCAGAGGAAGAAGTTGCGCCACGAAACCAGCTTTTTCGACCAGCGCAGGTGCATGCGCGACTTGAGCATTCCGCCGACAAACAACTCTTCGATGCCCATTTCCCGCGGAATCTTCTTGAAGGGCTTCTTGGCGTAGCAGATGGAAAGCGGCACCAGAATGGCCCGCGACCACGCTGAGATCTCGTAGAGGTTGAACCAGAACCAGTTGGGGAACAGCACAATCTCGGGCGGAACTGCCGGGACGGCGTCGTAGTCATACTGCCCGAAGAAGCACAGATAGATCTTGGTGAAAGTATTGACCTCGGTGACGCCGCCGAGTTCAAGGATTCTCTTGCGGGCGCGCTGCAGCACGGGATGATCCGCTTTGTATCCCGCCAGCTTCAGCCCGAAATATGCTTTCACCGACGCGCCGACGTTCGACGGCCCGTCCGGGTACGTATTCCAGCCACCATCTTCATGCTGATGCTGAATGATCCAGTTCGCCGCCTTCCGGAAGCGTTCGGGATCCCCCGTTCCGAGCAGCGTGTGCAGCAGAATGTAATCGGACTCAAGCGTGGTGTCGGCTTCCAACTCCCCGCACCAATATCCACTCTCACGCTGCGCGGAGAAAAGAAGGCGGCGGGCAGCGTCCATGGCAGCGCCCACGCGGCTGGCTAGTCCGTCGATTTTTCCAAAGCGAAGTTGAGGTGCGGAAACTGTGTTGGACTCGGGGGAGTTTGTATCCATCTCCATCAATGTGCGGCTCCGTTAATCCGCGGTGGCGCTTGCCGGAGCGGCGGCGATCGCCTCGACAATCTCCGGCGGCAGCCCGAAGCGGACGTTTTCCGGCATCACTTCGAGTTCCTGCACGTTGTCGAAACCTCTGGTGGCCAGAAACTTCATGGTCTCCTCCACCAGACACTCCGGCGCCGACGCGCCGGCCGTGAGCGCGATGGTTTTCACGTCCAGCAACCACTCGGCCTCAATATCTTTGTAGCTGTCGATGAGATGCGCGTTTGTACCCAGGTTGCGCGCCACTTCGACCAGACGATTTGAGTTTGAGCTGTTCTCAGAGCCGACGACCAGTAGCAGGTCAGATTCCGAAGCCACTTCCTTCACTGCTACCTGCCGGTTTTCCGTGGCATAGCAAATATCCTGCGCTGCTGGTCCTTTGATGTTCGGGAACTTCTTCTTGAGGGCCGCGATGATGTCTTTGGTTTCGTCCAGGCTCAACGTCGTCTGCGTCAGATAGGCCACGTGATCCGGATCTGGCACCGCCAGCGTTTTCACCT
>Ga0307478_10002966_pt1 | contig 12896 bp, 8 predicted proteins | sample atmos_gasesECM4C_2_FD_203713 | JGI IMG/M metagenome (GOLD analysis project Ga0307478, IMG submission 203713) | Hardwood forest soil microbial communities from Morgan-Monroe State Forest, Indiana, United States - atmos_gasesECM4C_05 | ecosystem: Environmental > Terrestrial > Soil > Temperate...
CGTCGCCAAGCCGAACCTTTGTCCAAATTCTTGAGCGCCAATCCATCGGTGGAAGTTTGGCGAACCCTCCTTATGGATGTCATCGATGAACTGCTGAAGTTTGCGCTCTTGATCTGGAGAGCGGCGCAACTGCAGCAGCATGTGTTGCATGGGCAAGGCGTCATCTACATCGCCGCGATCGTCGTCTGAATCAACTTCGTGGCGAGTAGAGCCCTGAAGAATGACGCGACTCCTCTCGTCTACTCTCTGCGTGATCACGGCGGGTGCGTCTCCGCCGCGCCGGCCCTGCGCATAAGCACCCCCGAACGCGAACAGGCTTGCCAAAACGCAAAGGTAGAAGGGGGTCGCCTTCAATTGTCGCGACATAGGTCTCCTTAGAGAACGAACACAACTCGAGAAAACGAAGCAACTCGGCGGATGACAGGGGGACGCAACGGCCCGATAGGCCGTACAAAGACCTTGTTGTTACTTAAGTCTCAGATAGTTGTGAGGCCGGGTTCCACGGTTGAGCTCTCCTGACCACACTTCTTACAGTGAGCACTACCCTCAGTGAGTTGACGGGAAGATACATGGCTCGTATTAAGACCCGAAACGGTCTTCAAAATCTACCGTACAGAGGGACAGCTCTCTCACACTGTCCTGTTGTTCAGGTATTCGGCGGACATTCGCCGATCAGGCTTGCTAAAACCGAGGCAAGATTAAATCTGTGTAGCGGAACTATTTCACGTTCGCGTCGAAAACGGTCGTTTGGATCTGACCGGCGCGTTTAACCTGAACGAAAACGCGGTAAAGACCCGCTTTGGGAAAGCCATAGGGGATGGAAATTTTCGGTGCGACTTTATCGGCAGCCATTTGCCCCATGTTCATTGAGCTGGGGGCGCTCTGTTCCAAAGTCGAGGGCAAACTCGCCTGGGCCAGCTCAAACGAAGCCATCGGCACGGATCCAGTCGGATGCACGTGTGCAAACACGGACCCGTCTGAGCGAACGATGGCGGCATGCGCCGCCATGCCCATATAGGGTTGCAGATCCTGCGCCGGATTTCCCGCACGATCGATCACACGAAACCGCAGAATCAGCGGAACGCCAGCCTGGAGCGGCTGCGCGTCGCGATCCCATATCATGCGACTGCCATCGGAAAGAGAATATTCTGCAGTTGAGCCCATTTCGGACGGGCTGCCGTTCCGATCGATCCCGCTATCATCGCCCGTGAGCGGGTGTCCCACGAGCGCCGAAGGAAGATCGATTTGTCCGGTCATCGTCACAGGAAAACCGCTGCGCAAGACCACGTCAGCAAAAATCTGATAGTGGCCGGCCGGCATCGCGGGCAAATTCTGAGTGAAACCATTGGTCGCGCGCTCCGGGTGCAAATGCCAGAAAACGTCCATGCCAGGACTGCGAACGAGGAAAAGGTGCATCAGGTGCTCGTGATCCAGAATGAGATCGCGGAAGTCGATCCAATCTTCGGGACGGCGAGGATTTCCCGAGGTCATCCGCATGGGTTTTGCGTGCAGGATTAACTCGCCACTCTCGCTAACCGCGGCTTCGATTTCGGGAGTGGTATAGACGTGGCTCGCGTACTGACGCGCGTCTGCTCGCCACCACAAACCGCCGGCCGTAAGAACCGCCGCCACAACAAAACTCGCGACAGCCGCCGCGAATCGCACCCGGCGTTTGCGCGTCGCAGGAGCAGGTGCACCCGGCGACAGATTTCCTTCGCGCACCGCCGCCGCCACGATGGAAACCATCGCCAACGACAGCACGATCAGCAAAACAAACAGAACCGCGCCCAGGGACCGCTGCATCGGCAGCATGCGCTGCGCGATAGCCGGAATCGGCACGGCAAGCCACCCTTTGCCACTAGCTCCATCGGCCTCGATCCGCACTTGCAGCGAACCAAACTCCATCAGCCAGAGACTCCCACGGAAAAATTGCGGGTCGTCTTTCGATCGCACCGCGCCTTCCGGCGCGGGGGCGTACTGAGAACCCGGCCCGGTAAGCTGCATGGGCGCGATGCGAATCTCGCTTACGTCATTCGATTCGCTCCGAATTTCGATTTCCGCGATGCCGGGAATCACCTGCGGCACCCGGACCGTGACGAATAACTTATACGGCCCGGCATTGCCCTCGAGGAATACGTCCGGGCTGCCCACGTGGGCGCAGACCGGCACAGCAAGCGCACCGAAAACCAACAAAATTGCGACGAAGAGCCTCATCGTGATTCGTACAGGGGCTTAGCTTCGGGCGATGATGGTATTACCGTTTCGCCTGAGGGTTTCTGCTTCAGTTGCCGAGCAGGGGGAACAGATGGATTCCCTGGGTAAGTCTTGCCGTCGAAGGGAAGCTCAGCCTCGTAACCTGGCTGAATACCTCCTCCTTGCACCCAGACGCCAATGCTATGCCACCCATTCGATGTCTCCTCTAAAACTCGAATCGGAGTCCCCGTGATTGTGATCCTTGCTACCATTCTCCAAAAATCACCATCGGGTGTCAGAACGAGCGTAGTACAACCGCCAGTTCCACACCATTTTCTCCCAATCAAATAGACGACGGCTTCTGGTCTACCATCGGCATTAAGATCCCGGAAGGCTGCAACATATTGAGTCGTTTTGTCGTCATCAAAGGTCTGAAGAAACCGTCTGAGAGTCTCTTCTGCCCCAGAAGGCTTGGCTTCTGTTCTCTGCTGGGCTTTCCCAAGACAAGTAGCTATTAGAAGCGCTGAACAGACCACTGAAGCTAGCGCGAGAGTGCGAGGCCTAAGAACAATTTCCATCGAGCTTTCCTTTGCTGAGGCCATGCGTACGCCGGCTCAACGGCGGATGCCCCGCACCCACTCTCCCGCTGCCGCGCCAAGCCGGCTGCTGAGAATCGCCAGAAGTACGGCTTCCGCCATGATCATCCAGAAGCCGAACGCGGCGTAGTCGACGGGCACAAACAGGTGGCGAATGTCGTAGCCATTGGGCGTGGCGAAATAAGCGAAATATTTCGTGCCAAAAAACCAGTTCGAAGACGCCCGCGACACGAGAAACGTCGCGAACGGCCATTGCACCGCTAGGAAAGCAGCCAGGAAGATCACACCGGATCCGGCCGCTTGGGGCCATTTCTTCCAGGCAGCCAATCGAGGCTCGAGCAGGTCGAGCAGCAAAGCGGGCACGATCACCAGAAGCGGAAACTCCATGGGCACCATATGGGTAATCCGCTGATAGACGGGACCAAGCTTCGGCGTCGCCGGAAACAAAGGAAAGATCCAAAGCATTACCATGGCATAAGCTGTGTAAACGCCCGCCACCATCGTGCGCGCCCAACGATTCTCGGAAATCCGAGCGAAAGCTGCAAAAACTACGGGAATCACGATCGCCACCGCCCGGTAGCACTGCGCCGTATGCATCAGCACGCGGTAAGTCGATTCCCAGACCACGGTAAGCGCAAGCATGGTGATCATGGCGCCCAACAGAAGCAGCAGCCAGTCGAGTTTCCGCCTCACTACGCCGCTTGCGCGGTTCCGCGTGCTCGCAATCAGCACCAGCGCGCCGATCTGGATCGCCAGGACGCCGCCATCCAGCACCACGTGAGGCGGGCTGAAAATCTTTACGTCCAGGCCGTAGGCGTTATGCCACCAATTGTCGAACGGAGCTGACGTAAGCATGGTGGCGCCGCCCCAAGCCGCGATAAACGCGCCCAGCGGCCCGCGAAATCTCCACACGCTCACGCTAGCCGAAGCCAGTTCCGGATCGCGCCCTGAAGTGCAGGAAAGAATCAGATATGCGCAGGTAAACCCGGCCAGGATTCCGCACAATTGGATAAGCATGTGCGCCGGTGTCCAAAACGTGTCGCGGCCGATGGACATGTGCCAGGAAATGTCCCAATAGCCCCCGATCACAACGGACACGACAGCCCCAAAAAGCGACCACACATACCAGGGAACCGCCGTCAGTTCTCCCGGCGCGCGCGCGGCAACCTGCGGCGAAGTTCGGGCCACGGATTCGAGTGTTGAGGCCATGCCAGTACCTAAATTGAAAGTAGCACAGCGGGCACGAAAAATCGAAACGCCGTGCGGAAAGCATCAAACCGCTGTCCTTGATGCATAATCAAATTTATGAAGGACAACCCGGATCGTTTGGAGCTTGAGATGAGCATGCCGCACGCACGCGGTTCCGCGCAGATGGAAGACGTCGAACTGCGGGAATGGCTGGACTCGCTGGATTTTGTGCTCCAGGGGCACGGCCGCGAACGAGCAGCACAGATTCTGCAACGCCTGCAGCAGCATGCGGCCGAAGCGGGGGTGACCCTGCCGTTCACGGCCAACACTCCTTACGTGAACACCATTCCCGCCAGTGCACAGCCCCCATATCCCGGGAATCAGGAGATCGAAAGACGCATCAAGAGTTTCGCTCGCTGGAATGCGCTCGCCATGGTTGTGCGCGCCAACCGCGAAGAGCCGGGAATTGGTGGCCACATTTCCACCTACGGATCGGCGGCCACACTTTATGAAGTCGCCTTCAATCATTTTTTTCGCGCCCGCGGCGAGAAAAGCGAGGGCGACATCGTCTATTTTCAGGGCCACGCCTCTCCCGGGATTTATGCGCGAGCTTTCTTGGAAGGCCGCATCTCCGTCGATCAATTGGAAAATTTTCGCCGGGAGCTGAAGCCCGGCGGCGGTCTCTCTTCTTATCCGCATCCGTGGCTGATGCCCCATTTTTGGGAATTCCCAACGGTGTCGATGGGACTTAGTCCCATCATGGCCATCTATCAGGCCCGCTTCAATCGTTACCTGGAAGACCGCGGATTAAAGGAACCTTCGGACGCCAAAGTTTGGGCATTCATCGGCGACGGCGAAACCGACGAGCCGGAATCTCTGGGAGCGATAACTCTGGGCTCGCGCGAGCAACTAGACAATTTGATCTTCGTCATCAACTGCAATCTGCAAAGACTCGATGGCCCGGTACGCGGAAACGGCAAGATTGTTCAGGAACTGGAAGCGATTTTTCGCGGCGCCGGATGGAACGTCATCAAAGTCCTGTGGGGCGGCGATTGGGATCCCCTGCTCGAAAAAGATCATGACGGCCTCTTGGTGCAACGCATGGGCGAAGTCGTGGACGGCCAATACCAGAAGAACAGCGTCGAATCCGGCGCATACTTCCGCGAGCATTTTTTTGGTGTCGATCCCCGTCTTCTGGAAATGGTCAAGCATCTCTCCGACGAGCAACTCCATAAGATGAGGCTCGGAGGACACGATCCGAAGAAAGTTTATGCCGCTTACAAGGCCGCTACGGAAAACAAGGGCTCGCCAACTGTTATTTTGGCGAAAACGATCAAAGGCTATGGTCTCGGAGAAGCCGGCGAGGGCCGCAACATCACCCACCAGCAGAAAAAAATGAACGAGGACGAGTTGCGGGAATTTCGTTCTCGCTTCGGAATCCCCATTTCCGATGAAGAAGTGGCTCAGGCTCCTTTCTACAAACCTGCGGAAGACAGCGTCGAGACGCAATATTTGCAGGAGAGGCGGAGCGCGCTCGGCGGGTACGTTCCCAGCCGCAAGGTCTATCCGATTTCCGTGCACGAGCCCGCCGAAGATCTTTACGAGGAATTTTTCAAGGGTACCGATGGCCGCGAAGTCGCCTCCACCATGGCTTTCGTACGCTTGCTGGCGAGGCTCTTGCGCGACAAGGAACTAGGCAAGCTCATGGTGCCGATCATCCCGGACGAGGCTCGCACCTTCGGAATGGAATCCCTCTTCCGGGAGGTGGGAATCTATTCGCACGTGGGGCAACTGTATGATCCGGTCGACCGCGAAACATTGCTTTATTACAAGGAAGCGACGAACGGCCAGATTCTCGAAGAAGGCATTACCGAGGCCGGCTCTATGTCTTCCTTCATCGCCGCCGGGACCGCCTATGCGACTCATCGCATTCCGACCATCCCGTTTTTCATTTTTTACTCGATGTTCGGCTTTCAGAGGATTGGCGACCTGATCTGGGCGGCGGGCGACGCACGCACACGCGGCTTTCTGATCGGCGGCACTTCCGGGCGCACCACGCTTGCCGGTGAAGGCCTTCAGCATCAGGATGGCCAGAGTCATCTCCTGGCTTACCCGTTGCCCAATCTTCGCGCCTTCGATCCTGCCTTCGCCTATGAAATTGCCGTGATTGTGCGCGACGGAATCCGGCGGATGTACAAGGAAGAGGAGAGCATCTTCTATTACCTGACTGTAACCAACGAACCTTATCCTATGCCGGCCATGCCGCAAGGAGCCGAGGAAGGCATCTTGAAGGGGATGTACCTGCTCGCGCGGGCTGAAAATCGGCAATCGCATCTTCGCGCTCAGCTCTTGGGAAGTGGCGCGATTTTGCGTGAAGCATTGAAGGCACAGAAAATTCTGGCGGAGAATTATGATGTTGCCGCGGATGTCTGGAGCGTCACCGGCTATAAGGAGCTCTACCAGGACGGCCACTCCTGCGACCGCTGGAATATGCTCCATCCATCCGAGGAGCCCCGCGTTCCGTACGTGACCCACTGTTTCCGAAATGCGCCGGGCGCGCTCGTTGCGGCATCCGATTATGTGCGGGCTTTGCCGGATTCGATCTCTCGCTGGATGCCACGGCCTCTGGTCTCGCTGGGAACCGATGGTTTTGGACGCAGCGATACGCGGGCTGCTCTGCGCGATTTCTTCGAGGTGGACGCGCGGTTCATCACGCTGGCCACTCTGAATGAGCTGGCCAGGCAGAAGGCGGTGAAACCGGCAGTCGTGCAAAAGGCCATTCAGGATTTGGAGATCAATCCGGCTAAGATTAATCCGATCATTTCTTAAACGACGCCTTCTAAAAGGAACTGGCCGTGACCACTACGATCAAGCTTCCCGAACTCGGTGAGAACGTCGATTCGGGCGAGCTGACAAAAATCCTCGTCAATGTCGGCGACACAGTTGCCAAGGATGACCCCCTTCTGGAGCTCGAAACGGAAAAAGCTACCATCGAAGTTCCCGCTCCCGTTTCGGGCGTCGTAAAAGAACTGCATGTTCACGAAGGCCAGAAAATAAAAGTGGGAGACGCGCTTTTCACCATCGACGAAAACGGCGCGGGCGCGAAACAGAAGGAGCGGCCACAGAAAGACCAGCCACAGAAAGACCAGCCGAACCAGGAACCGCAGGCCCAGGAGCCACCGCCGCAAGAGCAGCCATCGCGCGCAGCTAAAGCTCAAGTGACGGGGGCGGCTGCGGCTCAAGCAAGAAAGCCCGAGCCTGAGACTAAGCCGCAGGCGCAAGTAGAAGCTAAAGCGGAAGCAAAGCCAACTCCGAAAGCCGAACCGAAGACACAGAAAACTGACGCAAAACCTCCGGTTCAAACTGAATCGCCCGCCGAAACCGAGGAAGAGACCTCCGAAGGCGAAAGGGAAGAAACGGTGATTCCCTTCCGGGCGGAAACTGCGGAGCCGGTGCGGCGTGCCGGCCATTTGGCTCCCGCATCTCCTGCGATTCGACGCCTTGCCCGCGAATTGGGTATCGATATCAACAAAGTCGTTGGCACTGGCCCCGAAGGGCGAATCGATGAAGAAGACGTAAAGAATTACGTGAAGGAGATCATTTCGCGAGCGCCCGCTGCGCGGTCCGCGGGCGAAACTTTGGCTCCGCTGCCCGACTTCGCAAAATGGGGCCAAATCGAGCGCAAACCGATGAGCAATGTACGGCGCGCCACGGCGGAGCACCTGGCGCAGGCCTGGCACAATGTTCCGCAGGTCACGCAATTCGATAGCGCCGACGTTACCGAACTGGAGAATTTGCGCAGACGCTTTTCGGACCCGCAAAATTCAGGCGGGCCCAAGATCACCGTGACAGCCATAGCGCTGAAAGTCGTCGCTGCGGCGCTGCAGAAATTCCCACAATTCGCTGCCAGCATTGATATGGCTGGACGCGAGATCATCTACAAACACTATTGCAATATCGGCATCGCCGTCGATACGACCTATGGCCTTATTGTTCCTGTCGTGCGCGACGCGGACCAGAAAAGCATTCCGCAGCTTGCCAGAGAATTGACCGAGCTTTCGGAACGTGCTCGCGAAAAGAAACTCTCGCTGGAGGAGATGGCCGGCGGAGTTTTCACCATTACGAATCTGGGCGGAATCGGCGGGACCGGATTTTCGCCGATCGTGAACTATCCCGAAGTGGCGATATTAGGCATCTCGCGGCTTAGCGTGGAACCGCGCCACGTCGATGGCTCGTTCCAGCCGCGCAAAATTCTTCCACTTTCTCTCTCCTACGACCATCGTCTGATCGATGGCGCCGACGCGGCCCGCTTCCTGCGTTGGGTTGCGGAGGCGCTCGAACAACCTGCTTTGCTGCTCTTCAGAGCATGATTTCAAGCGGCCCTCAGGGAGTGCGGAATGCAACTTTGCTGGCCGCTGTAGTAAACTCGTCCCGAGCCGTCGGACCGGCTGTGTGACCGAATCGATTAGGGAAAACTGGGCGTTTGGCCGAAGAGAGAACGCCATTCTTGTGTCCGATGAGCCGAACTGGCCATTCTTGACACGTCATTTTTGAAATGAGGGAGGTCGTCGTGAAAAGGATCTCGTACATTATTCCGGTCCTGCTGATGGCAGGATCGCTTGCCCTGGTGACAAGCGGGCCGCGCGCGGACAGCGCCAAGAAAACTGCAAAAGCCGGCGCTCATGCCGGCACATCGGCCTCGATTCCCACTTTCTCGACTGAAGATTTGGCGCGTACCGGAATCTTCTACGCCGGCGGCCAGTACGAGGGCGAGGCGGGCAAAGAAACGATGGGCGGAGATGCCTACGTCGAAGTTTGGGTGCCGAAGCAGATCAAGCATCCTTATCCCATTGTCTATGTCCATGGTGCGGGGCAGACCGCGACGGATTGGGAGCAGACGCCCGACGGACGCCCCGGCTGGGCTTATTACTTCGCCAAGCAAGGCTACGTGCAGTACATGGTGGATTCGCCGGCCCGTGGACGTTCGCCGTATGTGCCCGGAGTCGACGGCAATCTGACCATCCGCAACGTGGCGAATCTCGAGGAGATCTTCACCGCTTCCGCAAAGAAGGGCAATTTCCCCCGTGCGCATCTGCACAATCAATTCCCCGGAACGGGACTGATGGGCGACCCCATCTTCGATAATTTCGCGAAGACTCAAGTGCAGTTTCTCGGCGGCGGAGGGCCCGTGGGACAGGATGAGATGACCCATCGCGCTCTCGTTGCGCTTCTGGACGCGATCAATTCGCCGGTTATTCTGCTGACGCATTCCCAGGGCGGAACGCCCGGATGGCTGACAGCCGATTCGCGTCCAGACCAAGTGAAGGCGATTGTCACCATTGAGCCCGCCGCGCCACCGATCAAAGGCGTGAACACCGCGACCGTTGCCTACACCGATGGTCCCGGCGGATTGACTTGGGGAGTTGCGGCCGGGCCCATCACTTACGATCCACCCGTGAAAGATCCAGCGGAGCTGCAGCCGGTGTTGGAAGCAAAATCCGACGCGCCCGGCGACGTGGTTCCCTGTTACGTGCAGAAGGAGCCCGCGCACAAGCTCATCAATCTCGTAAAGATTCCCGTCGTCTATCTCTCCTCTGAAGGCGGATATCACCGAGAATCCGATCCGTGCCTTGCGAAGTGGCTGAATCAGGCCGGCGTGCATGCGCAATTCGTGCGCCTCGAAGACGTGGGAATTCACGGCAACGGCCACGAGTTGATGCTGGAAAAGAATAGCGACGACATCGCAAAGTACATCGGCAACTGGATCGATAAGAACGTGCCCCAGAAAGACAAGCCGTCGATGGCGACACCGCCATCCACTATTCCCACGTTTTCGACGGACAACATAGCGCGCCAGGGATTCCTCTACGCCGGCGGCAGATATGAAGACTATGACGGCAAAAAGGTCATGGGCGACGCGATGTATACGGAAGTGTGGGTGCCGAAGCAGATTCGGCATCCGTATCCTATCGTGTTCTTTCACGGCAACGGGCAAAGCGGCGCGGTTTGGCGGCAGACGCCGGACGGGCGGCCGGGCTGGGCGTATTACCTCGTTGGGCAGGGCTACACCGTTTACATGGTGGACTACCCGGCGCGCGGGCGCTCGCCCTATGTGCCCGGCGTCGACGGCAAGCTGGGAATACGCACCGCGCTCGAGCTGGAGCAGATCTGGACCGCTCCGGCCACGTCCGGCGGGGACTTCCCGCGGATGAGGAAGTACACGCAATGGCCGAGCGATTCCCCGAAGAAAGGCATGCGAGGCGATCCCGTCTTCGACAACTTCATCAAGGGCCAGATGCAGTTCGTCGACGATCAGGAAGAGCTCACAGTGCCCGCGGGCGTGGCGTTGCTCGATCAGATCGGCACGCCGGTGATCCTGCTATCGCACTCGCAGGGTGGCGGGATGGGATTCGACGTCGCCAATGAGCGGCCGAAGCTGATCGCCGGCATGGTGGCGATAGAGCCGGGCGGCCCGCAAATCGGCGTTGCGGATACCGCTAAGGTGGACTACACGCGCGTGAATCCCAAGTCCTGGGGTTTGACGACGATGCCCTTCAAGTTCGATCCGCCGATCAACAGCCCGTCAGAGCTCAAGGTTCACCTCGAGCCTTCGGAGCGGCCGGGCGACGAAGTCGGCTGCTACATGCAGGATGCGCCGGTTCACAAGCTCGTGAGCTTCGAGAACATGCGTATTCTCTCCATCTCCGCCGAGGGCACTTATCACCGCGTCTTCGATGTGTGCATTCCCAAGTGGCTCAATCAAGCCGGGGCGAAAGACGATTTCGTGCGCCTGGAAGACGTGGGAATCCACGGGAATATGCACGAGATGTTCCTCGACCATAACAGCGACGAGGTCATCAAGTTCATCGACGGCTGGATCAACAAGAACCTGAAGTAGCGCATGATTCCTCAGTTCGCGAAGTAATTGCGGCGGCGTTGCTGCTGTTGCTGCGCAGGCGCTCGATTGGGCAAGTCGCCGACGTTCGGTGGATGCGGAAGCTGCAAATCGACGAGCGCGTTTTCGCTTTGCAGCCGTACCTTGACGACGAACGCGGCGCCGATGTCGTCCACGGTCCACTCGGAAGTGGCCAGCGGCTTGTCAGGGCGATCCGAAGGGCTCCAGAGAAGCTCCCCCGTCTTGTGCTCGATCTTCGCGGGATCGAGTTCAAAAACCTGATGCTGGTTAGTCTCCAGTAGCAGGAAGCGATTTCCAATCTGCAGCAGCAGCGGTTCGTTCTTCTTGCCGGTGCGATACACCTCCCAGTCTTTCGGCGGCGCGTCGTTGACGCGCAAAAGCGCGTTCTCGATCGATTTAAAGGCGAGAGGTTTATCTTTTGCGAATGCGCTTGTCGTGGGGGCGAAGGCACTCGTGCCGGGTGTGAGCGCGGCTGCGCCCATCCCACCGATTGCGCCCAGAATCAGGAGCAAATAAACCACCGCACTTGCTGTCAGATTCCGCATAGGTTTGCCTGAATCATACGACGCTTTAGCGTTTCGGGCGGTTGCGTCTCGGGCAACCATGAGCCGAGGAAGAGAATCTGTGCAGTGGTCAGAAGCCCCGGTGTGAGTGTGCTGAGCCGAGTGAGGAATCGCATGAGCCATTTTTGCGGCCGAAGTTCTCATTACAAGCGATGCTCGGCACTGCCATTGCGGCGACGGGCGACGATATTGCAATTGGGCCTGGGGGCTTGCAGTTCGCTGCTGCTTTTGCTGGTTGCTGCCAAAACTCCGCTGGCTGGACAGGACAAACCCGCGCAGGATAAGCCCGCCATCTCGGTGGACGTCAAGGTGGTGAATGTGCTCGCCACCGTGCGCGACAAGAAAGGCCAAATCGTAGCGAATCTGGGTCAGGACGATTTCAAACTCGAGGAAGACGGGCGCCCGCAAACGATCACGTATTTTGCGCGCGAGGCTGATCTGCCGCTGACGCTGGGGCTCCTGGTGGATACCAGCATGAGCCAGCGGCGCGTTCTGCCGGATGAGGGCGACGCGAGCCGCAGCTTTCTCGCCGACTTGTTGCGCAACCAGGACCAGGCCTTCCTGATTCACTTCGATCGCCAAGTGGAGCTGCTGCAGGACCTGACCTCTTCGCACCAGAAATTGGAGTCTGCGCTGAGGTTGCTGGAGATCGCGCCTCCCGAAAACGATTCGGGCTCCGGGAACGGAGGCGGGGGCGGTGGATATCCCGGTGGTGGCGGTTATCCCGGCGGCGGTGGGGGAAATCCTCGGAGAGTGCGAGGCGGCACCGCGCTTTACGACGCGATCTATCTCGCGTCGGACGAAATCATGAGGAAACAGAAGGGCCGTAAGGCGGTGATCGTCCTTTCCGACGGAGTGGATCGCGGAAGCAAGGAGACGCTGGAGCACGCCATCGAAACGGCACAGCGGACGGATACGATCGTCTACTCGATCCTTTTTGCCGATGAGGAGGCTTACAGCGGTTTCGGGCGGCCCGGCGGCGGTTATGGCGGCGGTCCTTATGGCGGGGGCGGGGGTCCCTATGGCCGGCGCGGCGGGGGCAATCCGCGGTTTCCGGAGCAGCGGCCGGATGGGAAGAAGATCCTGACGCAGATTTCCACCGAAACGGGAGGCCGAATGTTCGAGGTCTCCAAGAAACAGACGGTCGACCAGATCTATCACCAGATCGAAGATGAACTGCGCAGCCAGTACAGCCTGGGCTACACGCCGGACTCGAGTTCCGCATACGGGTATCACAAGCTTCACGTCACGGTTAAGCAGAAGGATGACGTGGTGCAAGCCCGTCAAGGGTATTACCTGGACCGCTAGCGCTTGACGCGAGTGCGGCGGTGCGCCTGCACCCCACCCCCCTACCATTTTTGCGCAAGTGTTCATTCTGCGGCGCTTAGGGTGTAATTGTTTCTGTCCGCTTTGAATGGTGCGGAACTTAAGGTTTCGCTT
>Ga0307478_10002968_pt1 | contig 12881 bp, 13 predicted proteins | sample atmos_gasesECM4C_2_FD_203713 | JGI IMG/M metagenome (GOLD analysis project Ga0307478, IMG submission 203713) | Hardwood forest soil microbial communities from Morgan-Monroe State Forest, Indiana, United States - atmos_gasesECM4C_05 | ecosystem: Environmental > Terrestrial > Soil > Temperate...
CTACTGGTGGTTGTGGGTTTCTGCGGATCGTTTACCACGTTTTCCAGTTATGCGTTCGAGACGATGGCGTTCTTTGAGCAAGGCCAGTGGGCATTGATGCTGGGAAATATTTTTGCCAACAATCTCTTTTGCCTGGGCGGAGCCCTGGCCGGAATGGCCTTGGCAAGGGCGCTGTAAATGGGAATATTGATTCCAAGGCTCGAAACGGCCCGGCTCACGCTTCGGCCATACACGGCCCGCGACATTCCCGAATTGGTGTCATTGATCGGAGCGCGGGAAGTGGCCGCAACGACTTTGCGCATTCCCCACCCTTACACCCGCGAAGATGCCATGCAATTCCTCCACAACATTGAGAACGGAAGTGAACTCCATCTGGCCGTCACGTTGCTCTCCGATGGACGGCTCGTCGGCGGGGCAGGGCTGAATCCCGCAGAGCAGCATCAGCATGCAGAACTGGGTTACTGGCTGGGTGTCCCGCATTGGAGGAATGGCTACGCGACGGAGGCTGCCAGCGAACTCCTGCGTTACGGATTCGAGGATCTTCATCTGCATCGCATCTTCGCCTCACATTTCACCAACAATCCTGCTTCCGGAAGGGTTCTGAGAAAGCTGGGCATGCGCCACGAAGGCTGCCAGCGAGAACATGTTCACAAATTCGGTCAATTCCTCGACTTGGAGTTATACGGAATCCTGCGAGAGGAATGGCTGGTGCACCGGGACCACGCGCAACAGGACAAAGCTCGCCAGAATCCGGAGGTTCGCGAGTAAAATGCCAGATGCGATGGCGGTGCAAGTTACCATCTACCTCAACGAAGCTGACCAGTGGCATCATCGGCCGCTGCACATGGAGATCCTCAACTATCTCCGTAAGGAGAATGTGTACGCCGCGACCGCGGTTCATGCGGTGGCAGGCTTTCTCGGGCGCCATCGGGTCGAGACCGCCCATCTGGTGGAGGCAGGCGGGAAGCTGCCAGTGATTGTTGTCTTCGTTGACACCGACGAGCACGTAAGCCGCGTGCTTCCCACACTGAAAGAAATGGCGTCGCATCGGCTCATCGTGCGAGAGAACGTGGTGCTCGAGCAGGGGAATCTCGACTAACCGCGCTCGCAGCCTCAGGCTGCAGCAGGCAACGGCCACTTAGCTTTTCTGTATGTCGAGTGCAACAGACCAATCGCCACTATGGTCACCAGGAAGGTGAACCAACTGGCCTCCGGTCCCAGCAGTCCGCCGGTAATCCTGACTGAACCGGGGAACTCCGCGTTCAGCAGTCGCCCGACGGCGTACTGTCCGCCATTCATTCCTGAAAAGACGTAAAGGAAGGCGAAGTCAAAAGCGGCGTGCATAGCGATAGAAAACGCCAAGTTGCCCGTGCGTCGCATAGCAAGCGAAATGAAGATAGTCAACAGCGATACAGCAACCCAATCCTCCCAGCGCTCGTTGGGCTTGGTGAAATAGTGCAGAGCGCCAAACCCGATCGCTCCGATGGCGGCGGCGGCCCAGAATCCTACTCCATCAGCCAGCGTGTACAGGAAATATCCACGGAACATAATCTCCTCGCTCAGGCCAATCAGCAAATTCGCGAAGAGCCAAAGCACCGCAAATTTGAACAACTCACCTCCCGCCACATTGAGGCCATGCACGCGGTAGCCGCCGCCAATAAAGATCAATAGGATGATTGCTGAGGGCATTGCCAGACCCCACATCGCGCCCGCCCAGAACAATCGACCAAAAAGTTCGCGTAGCCGGGGTAAACCGTAGACGGTCAGGCTGCGGTGTTCAAAACGCGCCATGATTCCGGTTGCGACCAGAGCCACGACCAGCATGACCGCATCGTCGAGGATGAGGCCAACCGGATGAAGGTCCGCGTAATCGGGCAGCGGCAAGCGCTCCATCGCCCTTCTCGCGGCATAGCCTATTCCGAATACAAGGGCACAGAATAGGAGTAGCCGCCATCCTGCACGAAGTTCCCTGCCGTTGTGAAAAATTATTCGCACGCTCATATTTCTCCTCGTGATCCGGGACAATGATCTGTCCCAGCGGGTGCGACGCGTGAGGCACGCACGCCTCCGCAAAGGCGGGCGAATGCTGGTTGCGCACCCCGGCAGTGTACTAGTACCCTTCCAGATTCATGGTCCCTTCCTCGCTCGATCCGTCTGTCGACATTCTCGCCATAGCCGCCCATCGCGATGACGTCGAGCAAACCTGTGGCGGCACGCTGCTAAAAGCCGTGCAACGCGGGCAGCGTACCGGCATTCTCGATCTGACGCAAGGAGAAATGGGGACACGCGGCAGCGCGGAAGATCGCGCGCGCGAGGCCGGCGACGCAGCGAAAATTCTGCAAGTAAGTTGGCGCCGCGCTCTCGACATTCCGGACGGGCGGGTGGAGAACACCTGGGAAAACCGCCTGAAGGTCGCCGCCGTGATTCGTGAAACCCGGCCACGGGTTGTGATTCTGCCGTATTGGAAGGGACGCCATCCGGATCACTACACCACTTCGGTGCTGGGCTACGAAGCTTGCTTCCTGGCGGGCTTGGCCAAGCTCGATCTGCAACAAGCACTCGGCATTCAGCATTCAGTTCTCAGTTCGGTCGGCGTCGGTTCCGCTCCGCACCGTCCTTTCAAGATCATTTACGCCACCCTCTACTACGACGTCCGCCCTACCTTTGTTGTCGACATCAGCGATGCATTCGAAGGCAAGTTTGCCTCGATCCTCGCCTATAAAACACAATTCAGCGATCAGGAGGCAGGCAAAGATCTCTTTCCGGCGCAGGCGGAGATCCGAGCCCGCGTCGAGTCGATGGCTCGTTTCTATGGGATGCTCGGCGGCGTCACTTACGCAGAACCGTTCCTGCAGAAGGAGGTCGGGCTGGTCGAGGATTTGTTGGCCCTTCCTGTCAAATCCATTTAGGATAGTTCACCACCATGAGCCCCTTTTTAAGGAGAAGGTGTATGTTCCGTTTCGCAGAGACTGTTTTCTTCGCTCTTATCATGGCCGCCTCCGCTGCGGCCCAGGCCGGAACCTGGCAGATCGATCCCAATCACACGGCCGCTCAATTTTCGGTTCGTCACCTCGGGGTTTCCACGGTACGGGGCGCGTTTACCAAGGTCAGTGGGTCGGTGAAGTACGATCCCGCCGATCCGTCCAAAAATTCTCTCGATGCCACCATTGACGCTAGTTCGGTTGACACGCGAGTAGAAATGCGCGACAAGGACCTGCGCAGCCCTAACTTTCTGGATGTGGAGAAATATCCGACGATCACTGTTCACGCAAAACAAATGAAGTCGGCCGGACCCGGGAAGTTGCAGGTCGTGGCCGACCTGACCATCCACGGCGTGACGAAGGAAGTTACGCTGGATGTCGAGGGCCCGTCGGCTCCGATTAAAGATCCTTGGGGCAACCAGCGTATCGGGGCCTCGGCCGCCACAAAAATAAATCGCCATGATTTTGGCGTCAACGGTGCTCCAACCGCGGTCGGCGACGAAATCAGCATCACGATTGATGCCGAATTAATTCAGCCGCAGCCAAAATAGTGAAGTGAGATGCGGCGCATTCGTACTGGTCGTTGACGCTAGCGATGTGAACGGTAAGGCGCACGTGGGCACGCGTATCAAGGCCGACGTCTAGGGACTGCCAAACCGAGTTCGGATTCGTCGCGGGTCAAAATGAATAGGGGCTTCGGGAATGCCTTTATGTTGGTCTACCGCTATCTCTTCAGAGCCACCGCCAAACCGTCGCGGATTGGGAGTAGGGTCGTATAGAACTCCGTCGAATCGTAGAGCTTCCGGTTGAATTCGAGGATTGCCTTCGTGGTGGCATCAGTGGGATTCTTTTGAGCAACCCGCCCGCTCCATAACACGTTATCGGTGATGAACAATCCCCCTTTGCGCAAACGGGGCGCGATCAGGCGTAGCACACGAGGGTAGTCTTCTTTATCGACATCATTGAAGATGATGTCGAATTCCTGTTTCTGCTCCGAGAGAAATTCCAGGGCATCGCCCGTGTGAATCGTGATGCGGTTCGTGACTCCGGTGCGACTGAAGTACCCGCGAGCTCGTTCCGCATTCTTTCGATCGCCGTCGGTGTAGATGACTCGCCCCTTGTCTCCGACGGCCTGCGCCCACCAGATGGTCGAATACCCGATGGCGGAGCCCAATTCGAACACGGTTTGGGCATTGATCATAAAGGCCAACTGTTGCAGCACACGGGCTACCGCCGGACCAACGATCGGAATGTGGTGTTCGGTGGCGTAGGCTTCCATTTCCGTCAGGACTTCCTCGCGCTTGGGCAGCATCGAGTAAAGATAATCATCGACCGGGCCTGCGGTCGTGAAGTTGTAGTGCCGCCACCTTGCCACCGGGGCCTGCTTCTTGCTCTGGCTCACGTGCTTTTCCTTTCGATCTTTAGCTGACGGTAACACCCGGTTGCATGTGAACGACTTCGACCCCCGGTACCAATTTCTGCAATTCGCTTGGCCGCCCGGTCAGAACGGGAAACGTTCCAAAGTGCATGGGGATCACCGATTTTGCCTTCAGCAGGTTGCAAGCGTACGCCGCCTCTCGCGGACCCATGGTGTAATGGTCGCCAATGGGGATCATTGCGACATCGGGGGCATACAACTCGCGAATGATCGCCATATCGCCAAACACGTTTGTATCGCCCGCATGATAGATCTTCACGCCGTTTGAAAATTCCACCACATACCCGCACGCTTCGCCGCCGTAGACGAGTTCGTCACCATCCTGAATGCCGCAGGAGTGATCGGCATGGACCATCGTCACTTTGATATCGCCAACGGTTTGCGTGCCGCCTTTGTTCATCTCGGCCACCTGCTTCGCACCCTTCTTCCCCAACCACCGAGCCAGTTCCGGAATTCCAACCACGACAGGATTGTGTTGCTTGATGATCTCGACCGCATCGCCGATATGATCGCCATGTCCGTGCGTGCACAGCAGAACATCGACTTTCTTCACGTTCTTTTCCGCTGGCGGGCACATCGGGTTTCCCATAATCCATGGATCGATGATGACAGTCTTGCCCCCCGGGGTCTCGATGCGAAACGTCGCGTGACCCAACCACGTCAATTTGGTGCCTTTCAAGTTCATGAACCTTGCGCTCCTGCTTCTCCGGTAATCAGCACTCAGTCGGTTAGTGGCCCAACCCAGCTGGTCCTCCTGCATCTGCCGAATGCCGAGTGCCGGCTTTGTCCAATCCCTCCGCTAGTTTAATATGAATCGCCATGGCAGACCTGAAGGTGCTGATCAAGCGGGAGGAAATCGCCAAACGCGTGGTCGAGTTGGGGGCGCAGATCACAAAAGACTTCGCCGGGCAATCGATCATCTTCGTGGGCGTGCTGAAGGGAGCAGCCATTTTTCTCTCGGATCTGGCGCGGCATGTCGACCTTGACGCCACTTTCGATTTCATTGGCGTCTCCAGCTACGGCAACCGGCCCAGTCCGACGCAGGAACTGAAAAGCGGCTGGGATTCCACCGGTGAAGTGAAACTGACGAAAGATGTCGATCAGTCCATGAAAGACAAGAATGTTATCGTGGTGGAAGACATTCTCGACACGGGGTTGACGCTGACCTACCTGAAGAAGCTTCTTTCAGCGCATCAACCGCGCTCGCTCAAGATCGCTGCCTTACTGGATAAGCCTTCCCGGCGCAAGCTTCCGCTCGAAGGGGACTACGTGGGCTTCAAGATTCCCGATGAATTTGTCGTCGGCTACGGACTGGATTACGCCGAGAAATACCGCAATCTTGCCGACATTTGTGTCGTACCCAGAGAATAGCTTTCGCCAACGCAATTTCCGCAAGTGGGTGGAGTGGCAAGCTTCAGAGTCGCTGAAACGCGGCTGCTATCATATTTACAATGGGTTCTGTAATCTCCAAGCCGGACCGGTTGCCGGTCGAGTCGCTGTTGCTCGACGTCGCCGATATTGTCGCCACTTCGCTTGATCTCGACACCACGGTGCGTCGCGTCGCCGACGTTGTCCGCAAAGTCATTGATTACGAAATTTTCGCCATCCTCCTGCTCAATGAGAAAACGCAGGAGATGCGCTTCCGTTTCCAGGTGGGGTATCCGCCGGAGTTTGCAGAGAGAACCCGGGTCAAAGTGGGCGAGGGGGTGACCGGCCAGGCAGCTCAACTTCGGCAAGCTGTTCTCGTTGACGATGTCACTACCGATCCTCGATATATCGCGGCCATTCCCAACGTGCGCTCCGAACTCGCCGTGCCCCTGATCACGAAGAACCGAGTTATCGGCGTGATCGACATCGAGGCACGGGAGCCCGGCTATTTCAACGAGGAACACAAGCGCCTGCTCACGCTGGTTGCCTCGCGTATGGCATCCGGCATCGAGAACGCGCAACTTTATACGCGCACGACCAAGCAGGCCAGAATCCTCCTGCTGCTGAATGAGATTGCGCGCGAGCTCACCTCGATTCTGAATCTGGACGAACTGCTGGGACGCATCGCCGAGCTGGTGCGGCGGCTCATCGATTACCAGATGTTCAGCATTTTGCTGCTCGACTCGTCCGGAGAAAACCTTCAACATCGCTTCTCGCTCCGCTTCAATGAGAATATTCATCTGAAACATGCCATCGAATTGGGACGCGGCATCGTCGGCACGGCAGCGGAAAGCAAGCAGGCGGTTCTGGTTCCTGACGTAAAAAAAGATCTACGGTATGTCGAGGCCAACCCGGAAACGCGTTCGGAACTGGCCGTCCCGCTGATCTACAAAGGCAAGGTCATTGGCGTGCTCGATCTCGAGCACACGCGACGCGGTTTCTTCACTGAAGAGCACCAGCGAACCATGACGACTCTTGCTGCCCAGATTGCAATCGCGATCGAGAATGCGCGTCTGTACGAAGAAATTGAACGGCAAGAGCGTCGGCTGGAGCGCGACCTCTCCCTGGCTCGCGAGCTACAAGGGCGCCTTTTGCCCCAGTCGCCGCCCAAACTCGCTCATCTCGACGTGGCGGCGAAGTTCGTTCCCGCCCGCGCCATCGGCGGCGATCTGTACGATTTCATTCCTTACTCGATGTCGAGGCTGGGACTCGTGATCGGCGACGTAAGCGGAAAAGGCGCTCCCGCAGCGATCTATGCGGCCCTGGTAAGCGGCATTCTTCGCTCGCACGCACCCATTGAGCCCGCGCCGGGTGAGATGCTTTCGGCCGTCAATCTTTCGCTGGCCGAGCGGCGTATCGAGGCACAGTTCGTCTCCCTCATTTACGCAGTTTGGGACGATGAACGGCGGACCCTGACGGTGGCCAACTCCGGACTTCCCCGCCCTATTTACGTGCATGGTGGCAAGAACGAAGTCATTGAGGCTACCGGCCTCCCACTCGGACTGTTTGATGATGCCGAGTACGACGAGTTCAAGTTTCAAATGAAGCCCGGTGACATGTTCGTATTCTTCAGCGACGGCATTCTCGATGCGCGTAACCGCAAAGGCGACCTCTTCGGGCGGGGACGCGTGGAGAAGATCGTCGGGGAGTGCGTCGACAAGTCTGCGGACTGCGTAGTCGACGCCCTGTTCAAAGCCGCTGCCGAACACTCAGCCGGAGTTGAAACCTTCGATGACCAGACGGTTGTCGCCATTCGCGTGAAGGGCGGCGCGGCCGCCGCGTCCAAGAAAAAATGACCGTCGTCCAAGCGACTCCTCTATCGGGCCGTCCACCCGGATTTGTCTATCGCAAAACCCAACGTCTTGGCGCGCAGCAGCGAGACGAAGCGGTCCTGCAGTGCGAAGCTGTTCCCCTTTCGATGTTGGCTGAAGAGCACGGAACGCCTCTGTACGTCTACTCCGAACGGATGATCCGGGAACGGTATCTGGCGTTCGACCGCGCTTTCCGTGGAGTCCCACACACGATTTGCTACTCCGTCAAAGCAAATTCGAACCTGAGCATCTTGCGACTGCTGGCCGAGCGTGGATGCGGATTCGACGTGGTTTCCGGCGGCGAACTAGAACGCGTCCTGGCCGCAGATCGCAAGGCCGCCAAGAATGTAGTCTTCTCCGGAGTGGGCAAGACCCGCGAGGAGCTGAGCGCTGCCCTTCGGGCCGGGATCTTGCTTTTCAACGTGGAGAGCGAAGCCGAGTTATGGGCTCTGGCGGAATGTGCCGATCGCTTGCGGATCAAGGCTCCGATCGCGCTGCGTGTCAATCCTGACGTTGCAGCCGAGACTCATCCCTATATTTCGACAGGACTGCACCAGCACAAGTTCGGTGTTCCTATCCGCGAAGCGCGAGCTCTATACGCGAAAGCCCGCAGCGCCCGGCACCTTCAAGTCTGTGGCGTCAGCGTACACATCGGTTCGCAGATCACAGATGTAGCGCCTTTTCGCGAAGCGCTTACACGCCTTGCCGAGCTTGTGCGCGCGCTGCGCTCCGAGGGCCATCGTATTGATTACGTCGACGCGGGCGGCGGTCTGGGTATCCCTTATGAAAATCCCGACAGCGGCGGGTTTCGCGATGCAAGCTCAGCTTACGCGGAAGCCGTTACCAGTCCTCTGCGTGCGCTTCGCGTGCGATTGCTGCTCGAACCGGGACGCTCCATCGTTGGACCTGCGGGGGTTCTCATCACCTCCGTCGTCTACAAGAAAAGAAATGACGGCAAGCAATTCCTCGTGGTCGACGCAGCCATGAACGATCTGATTCGCCCTGCCCTGTACGGCGCATACCACGAGATTGTGCCGGTGAGGCAGAACATGGGCTCCGCGACCGCCACAGAGGTTTTTGACGTGGTCGGTCCGATCTGCGAGACGGGAGACTTTTTTGCTCGAGACCGCCAACTGCCGCCCCTTGCAGAAGGTGACCTGCTGGCCATCCTGGATGTGGGCGCCTACGGGATGGTGCTGGCATCGAATTACAACACGCGTCCGCGGGCGCCAGAGGTACTGGTATCCGGAAAATCTGTGAAGATGATACGGAAGCGAGATAAGCTGTCAGACCTCCTGCGCGCGGAACGGTAGAGAGAGATGGAAATGCCTAGTTCTGTCTTTCTCCCCACTTCAATTTGCTGCGCAGCAGTTGAAAGAAATCTGTCCCCGAGCGGAAGAGATTCACCTGATGCTCGGAGCGCCGGCAGCGCACGCGATCTCCGTCGCTAAGATCGAGCCCGGGCTGCCCGTCCAGGCTAAGATACGCAACTTCATCCTCCGTGCGCAAAAGAATCTCGATATCGACCGAGTCCGGCACGATCAGTGGACGGTGCGTCAACGAATGCGGCGCCACTGGAGTAATCACGAAAGCCTTGACGCTAGGCATCAGCACAGGCCCGCCCGCCGAAAGTGAATATGCAGTGGAACCGGTCGGTGTGGCCACGATCATTCCATCGGCGCGGTAGCTGGACACGAATACCTTATCGATATAAAGATCGTACGTATTTAATCGAGCGAGGGCCGTCTTGTTCACCACGGCGTCATTGAAGGCGAAATATTTGCTGCGGACTGATTCGCCCCGCAAGAGTTCGCATTGCATGAGCGAGCGATGCTCGACTGGGGCACGTCCCTGAGCAATCGCGTCCAGCATGGAATAAAGCGATTGCAAGGGAACCTCGGTGAGAAACCCGAGCGATCCTAGGTTCACGCCCAACAGCGGCACATCGACTGCGGCTGTGACCCTCGCCGCGGACAACAGCGTCCCGTCGCCGCCCAGCACGATGACCAGATCCAGCGCCCTCGACCCCATCTGCGCCCGCGGTACAACTTCCGGGCCCGAAACATATCGGGAGGTAGGTTCGTCAATGATGACGCGATATCCGTGCTCACTCAGCCACTGGAGTAGTTCAGGAAGAACCCGGGCAACTGTCGGCTGGTCTGGCCGCGAGATGAGCGCGGCAGTTTTCTGAGGCGGCGCTGCAGTCATGCGAGAGAGATTGTACAGGGTTTCGAACTTTCACCACAGATTCGAGTTCAGAACCTGCCATATAACAGAAACTCGCGGTTCCCTTCGGTCCCCAGAATGGGTGAGTCAATCACATCAGTCTCGACAGCAGCGAGTTCCAGCACCGCCGCTCTGACACGGTGTACCGCCGCTTTCTGCACCGCTTCGTCGCGTACGATGCCGCCTTTCCCAACCTGTTCTTTCCCCGCTTCGAATTGCGGCTTGACCAGCACCACAATTTTTTTTCCCGAACGGTCGTCGAGCGAGAAAGCAGCAGCCAACACCGCGGGCAAGACCAGCGTCGCCGAGATGAACGAAACATCCATTGCTATGAAATCCAGAGTCTGTCCGATCACTTCGCGAGTCAAGTAGCGGGCGTTTATCTTTTCGAGAAGTGTGACCCGCGGATCCTGGCGGAGCTTGAAGTCCATCTGGCCGTACCCAGTATCCACGGCAATCACACGCAGCGCCCCGTGCTGCAGCAGGCAGTCAGTGAATCCACCGGTCGACGCTCCGATATCCAGGCAGGTTTTGCCCTCGACATCAATCTTCCAGTGTTCGAGAGCGCGCTCAAGTTTGAGTCCGCCGCGGCTGACATATCGCAGATCTTCGCCGAGCAGCCGAATCGCGGCCGCACTTTCTACTTGTGCGCCGGCTTTCTCCAGTTTCTGTTCATCGACCAGAACCTTGCCCGCAAGAATCAAGGCTTGCGCGCGCTCCCGCGACGCGACGAGTCCGCGATCGACCAGAAGTTTGTCGAGCCGAAGTTTCAAATCCGTCTCTGGGCCAAAGGTTGTACCCAAAAAGTGCCAGCACTCGCTCCAGTGCAAAGTGTTGAAGCATCTCTCACTGAATCACTTACGAAGATACTGTGCCCCTTTTCCACAAAATTTTCCACGAATCTGTTGAAAACTTCCGCCTGGTAATGCGATCAGCAACGAAAAAGCCGCCCATGTGGGCGGCTTCACTTCATTGAAAATGGAAAGAACTAACCCGCAACCTCTTCCAACAATTTCTGATCGATGTCGAAATTGGCATGGACGTTTTGTACGTCGTCATGTTCTTCGAGCGCTTCCATCAGTCGGATCATCGTATTCGCCGCTGCGCCATCCAATTTAATGTAGTTTTGCGGAATGTGCGCCACGCTGGAAGATGCCGGAGTAATGCCGGCCTTCTTAACCGCCTCCAGCACAGCCTCGTACGCGGAGGGCTCGGTAATGATCTCCCAGTTATCGCCGTCGTCGTGGAGGTCCTCACCGCCGGACTCGAGAACGATGTTCATCAGGTCGTCCTCTTTGGCGGCGGCCTTCGGGACAATGATGTCGCCTTTCTTGTGGAACATCCACGAAACCGCGCCGGCTTCAGCCATATTTCCGCCATTTTTCCCAAAAACATGACGAATCTCGCTGACGGTGCGGTTGCGATTGTCGGTGTTGATTTCGAGCAGGACGGCCACGCCTCCCGGTCCGTAACCTTCCAGCGTGAACTCTTCATACGTAGCGCCGGGCAATTCGCCCGTACCGCGCTGAATGGCCCGCTTGATGTTATCCGCGGGCATGTTCTCGGCTTTGGCCGCAACGATGGCTCCGCGCAGGCGCGGGTTGGAGTCCGGATCGCCGCCGCCGTTCTTGGCGGCAATGCTGATTTCCTTAATTAGGCGGGTAAAAATCTTACCGCGCTTGGCGTCAAGCGCGCCCTTCTTGTGCTTGATTGTGGCCCATTTTGAGTGGCCGGACATAGTTCGACCTCGTGTCTAGATATCCTTCTTTAAAGAACGCGGATGGCGCAGGATTCGCCTTCAGAGGAGATCACAGGATAGCCTCGAAAAGTATGCAGGCGAACTGAGATTATAGCATGTCCACCTGCCGCTACCGTAGCACATCTTCGCCTCCGTCCATATTGACGGAAGGGGGACTCGCACCTAACATGCCAAGGCAAGACGCGCTGCCGACTCTTTATGACTGGCCAGCTGGTAGGGCATTACCGGATCCTCGAAAAGATCGGCGCAGGTGGAATGGGCGAAATCTTTCGCGCTCGCGACGAAAGATTGGGCCGGGATGTCGCGCTAAAGCTGATCCGCCCCGCCTCTAGCGATAATCCCGATCATCTCCGGCGCTTTGAACAGGAAGCTCGCGCCGCAGCAGCACTTAACCACCCCAACATCGTTGCCATCTACGACGTCGGCTTCGAAGGAAGCACTCCTTACATTGTCTCGGAACTGCTCGAGGGCAAGAATCTGCGGCAACGGCTTGCCGAAGGCGCGATTCCAGTGCGCGAGGCTGCCGACTACGCTCTCCAGATCGCGAATGCCCTCGCCGCCGCGCACGACCGGCACATTGTCCACCGAGACTTGAAGCCCGAAAACTTGTTTCTTACCGATGATGGGCGCATAAAGATCCTCGATTTTGGCGTGGCCAAGCTAACGATTCCGCTCGATAACCGATCGGTCGAACAACTCACGACGGTGACAAAATCGGGAACCGTGATCGGCACCGTGGCTTACATGTCGCCGGAGCAACTGCGCAGCAAATCGGTCGATCATCGCAGCGACATCTTCAGCTTTGGCACGATCCTTTACGAGATGCTGACCGGCAGTCGGGCCTTTCGCGGCGAAACCGAAGTCGACACCATAACCGCCGTCCTTCGCGAGGAGCCTCCAACCAGCAATCTGGAGCAGGCGGCGGTCCCGCTTGGGTATCAGGATGTCCTCAAGCACTGCTTGGAGAAGGAGCCGGAAAATCGTTTCCAATCCGCCAAGGATCTCGCCTTCGCCCTGCAGACACTTTCCGGCACGGCGGCAACTCAAATCCCGTTCCGCAGACCACCCGTAAGAAGAGCCCGGGCACTTCCCTGGGTGTTTGCTGGGATCCTCGCCGCAGCCACGCTTCTTCTTGTCCTGCTCCAATTTCGGTCTCCAACGCCGCCACCGGCGTATCGTCGGCTGACGTTTGAAGCGGGAACCATCTATTCCGCCCGTTTCGCCTCCGATGGACAGTC
>Ga0307478_10002969_pt1 | contig 12881 bp, 20 predicted proteins | sample atmos_gasesECM4C_2_FD_203713 | JGI IMG/M metagenome (GOLD analysis project Ga0307478, IMG submission 203713) | Hardwood forest soil microbial communities from Morgan-Monroe State Forest, Indiana, United States - atmos_gasesECM4C_05 | ecosystem: Environmental > Terrestrial > Soil > Temperate...
GCTCCTTCTTCGATGCGAGCAGCCAGCGATTCCCCGAGGCGGCTCGCGGAATGGCTCCGACCTACGAGGAGGACAACTCGCACAACAGCAGATGACCCGAGGGGGCACGCGGTCCCAACGACAAGCTACTTGTACCTACTCTCCTTCGCACAGAAAGGGAGCAGTAGTCTAACGAATAGCCGCAAAGGGGTTTTCGACACGCACGCCTGATACGGTCTGTCCCGCGTTCAGATCCTCCGAAAGGAGCCGGGTGGCGCCGCTCTTGATGGCCGCCGCCACATTGAGAGCATCCCAGAATCCGATCTGCGACTCATCCTCAATTCGAAACGCGCTTGCGATCTCAGCAGATGTGGTGTCGACACACCAAATGGAATAGGTGCTCACGACAAGTCGCGCAGACTCTTTCGAGAGGGGCCGCGAAAGCTTTCGTGTGACGTTGACATAAAACTCCTGAAGCACGTGCATGCTCAGGACCCCGGTTCGCTCGCTCCAAAGTTGCTGAAGAACCCGTTTTGCCGTCTCCTGTTTCGCTTTAGCATCGATGTCGTGGGCGTAAATCAAAACGTTGGTGTCTACGAATGTCTTATCGCTCATGCCACTCGTCCCGCCCCGCTCGAATTTCTCCGCCAAGGTGAAAGCCCTCATCGAGAAGTGCCAATGCCTGGCGCTCGGCGCGTTCATAGGCTTCTTCATCGCCGACGAGACTTTCGAGCTCACGGGCAAGGAGGCCGCTGATCGAAGTGTCACGCCGCGCAGCTAGAATCTTGGCCTTCTTGAGCACATTCCTACTGAGGCTTATCGTGACGTTCTGCTTCTCTGTGTTTCGCGAAGTTCCCATAAACCTCCTCTTGTTCACGTATATTACGTGTAACACGCGTTCTACGTGAAGTCAAACTTTGATGTCCAGCCACAGAGCTTTCCTCGCCTCGCGCCGGAGATTGAGACCGCAATTTTTTGCATTATTCAAGAAGCTCTAAGCAATGTTTTCCGGCATTCTGGGGCCACCAGCAGTTGGGTTGTGCTGAGTCAGGAGGAAAACCGCGTTGTTGCCATGGTGCGTGACAATGGTAAGGAACTGCCGGACGAGACTGCCGAATTGCGACCTGATCGGACCGGAGTCGGGCTCGGCGGCATGCGAGAACGCGCCAGACATGTTGGTGGCAACCTTCGAGTGAGCAATGCGGATCCTGGCACTCTCGTTGAAGTGGTAATTCCTGTTGTGGCTCAACATCGTAAACAGCGGACTCTTTCGCAGAGAGCCGATGGCAGACAACCGGAAGCTTCGTCTCTTTCCGTTCATCCCGTCGGGTAAGCCGATCACCCGAACAATTTGTTGATCGGGATTCTGAAGGTATTCGCCAACTTCACCAGAGTCGTCAGACGAAGGTCCTTTTCTCCTCGCTCGATTGCCCCGGTAAACCAACGCGCCAAGCCGCTCTGGTGCGCTAGTTCTTCCTGGGACCACCTTCGCTTCTCCCGAAGCGCCCGCACGCGGTTACCAAGGTTTTTCCGGACGGTGATGGCATCTTGCATCCACCATACGATCGGTCTAGCGCTGAGTATCGTTCACGCTCTGTCGTAGGACGCTCTGTCGTAGGCCGAATACCACGACCCTCACTTTGATGAGGAGATTCCCGCATGGTGTCCCGCAAACAGGTGAGTCGATTGGTCATGAGATCATCAACCGTTGGCCTCCTGGTGCTTAGCGCCATACTCGCATTTGGACAACAAACTACAACGGCAAACACCAATTGCAATCTCTATGGCAACACAGCGTCGTGCACCAATACGAGCAAAAGCACCGACTACGGCGCTCAGCAACAGCGCCCCACCGCGCAGTGCTGTTGAAGTGATTAGAAATCCGGAAACTGCAAAAATATCTGGACACCTCGCTGAGCGTTCCAAACGAGAGCATTCGGCAGCGGCTGCGGCATATGGACAAGGTACGGGACCTTCGCCGATAGCAATCGCATATTAACATGGTTCAAAAGCAGGAAGAAGATCGCGAAGGCACGCAGAATATCCACGCCATCCAATCGCATCCACTCCCGCTCGAGTTGTGGCTTGCTAGTACTCACGACTAACGTGTTGCTCACGAAAACTTCTTTGGCCTTGTTCAACTCGCCTGCCTTCACCCTTGCTAAGGCACTTATGAAACTGCTTCCAGGCCTCCTTCGCCGTATGCGATCACCAGAGCACCTATTCCGAAATCATCCCGACTGTCCCCAGCCATGTCTCCACTAACTCGGGCCATCCCGTTATCGGGAGCTTCGTACGCCGCAGTCCGAATGCATGCCCGCCCTGCGCATACAGATGCATCTCCACCGGAACCCCAGCCTTCTTCAGTGCAATGTAGTACGCTAGCGAGTCGTTTACATTGTCCACGTGGTCATCCTCTGCCTGCAGCAAAAACGTAGGCGGAGTCTGATGGGTGACAGGAATATCAGGATTCAACCCGAAAGCTTTATCGACATTCGCCGGATGATGAAGCACAAATCTCTTCGTGCCTTGCTTTGCGTCCCACTCCGCCGCCGATAACGACAGATGACCCGGATAGATGGCCACCGCGAAATCGGGGCGGCAGCTTTCTTTATCGGCGGCATCGACGGCGGGATACAAACGCTTCGCAAAAAGTGTGCTCATCGCTGCCACCAGATGTCCGCCTGACGAAAACCCAAGCACTCCGATCTTGTGCGGATCGATACGCCACTCCGCTGCGTGCAAGCGCACCAGCCCCATGGTTCTCTGCGCATCTTCGAGCGCCATCGGTGATTCCGGATACGGCCCCGATTTCGGATACGCCCCCACATCGGTCACGCGGTATTTCAACAGCACACACGTGATCCCCTTGGGCGTCAGCCAATCACAGACCTCGGTGCCTTCAAGATCGATCGCCAGATCCTGATAGCCCCCGCCCGGGAAGACGATAACCGCAACGCCCGTATTCTTTCCCGTTGGCAAATAGACCGTCATCGTAGGCCGCGACACGTTGCTCACCCCCACCGCCGGCCTGCCGGCAACCAGGAACTCCTTCCCCGTAGTCTTGGCGACCTCTGGCCCTGCGACAGGTTGCGGATCAGGCACAGCTCCCGGCCACAGCGGCTCTTGCGTATGGCCCGGAGATGGTCGCCAGGCAGTCTGCTGCGCGCTCAGGCCGCCAGACGCGAACACAATACAGAGAGCACAGATCAAAGGCTTCATCTCAATCCCCCAAGGGACAGGATAGAGCAGGATGAACTCTCCTCTTAAGAAAGGTTCTTATAATCGCGGCTCCCGTATCGTCGGCTATCCGAACGAAAAAACTGGTCTGGTGGGATGAGCAGAAAAAGGAATGGACGGGTCTCGATGTTCCGGACTTCACGAGAACGAAAGCTCCCGCCTACCAGCCTGATAAGGCAGCCGTCGGCGACGACGCCTTGGCAGGCGACAAACCGTTCATCATGCATCCGGATGGGGTCGGCTGGATCTGCGTCCCGAGTTGACTGGCCGACGGGCCCTTGCCGACGCATTATGAACCGCTCGAGTCTCCTGTCGAGAATCCACTGTATCCGGAACAACAAAGCAATCCGGGTGCGCTGAGACAAGAGGGTCCTCAAAACCAATACGCCAATTCCCCCCGATGATCAGTTTCCGTACATCATGAGCACCTATCGCCTGACGGAGCATCACACCTCCGGAGCAATGTCGCGCATGCTTCCGCACCTTGCTGAACTTCAGCCGGACTTCTTCTGCGAAATATCTCCGGAGCTGGCCGCGGAACATGGCGTGGAAAACGGCAGTTGGGTCACATTGACGACACCGCGTGGAATTGTTGAGGCGAAGGCACTGGTGACTTCACGGATTCAGCCGCTCTTGATCGACGGAAAGACGGTTCACCAGATCGGCGTCCCCTATCACTGGGGCTATCGCGGACTGGTCAAAGGGGACTCGGCCAACGATCTCGTCGCTATCTCCGAAGAGCCCAATGTTTGAATTATGGAAGCCAAAGGAATTCTTTGTAGCCTGTCGCCCGGCCGCCGCGCGCAGGGCAGAGCAGCGCTCCGCGCTCGCGTGCCTGCAAGGCGCATTCGAAAAGCCACTCGTAAACCACTGACGCGCAATGCTTGTCAGGTCAATTCCACGCCTAAACGAACCGAATCTCAGACATTGCTTTCTCCGGCACTTGCGATAAGGGCAATACGCACACCAAACCTGCGCAGCCATAAGTCGCTGAACTTTCAAGACACATCGCCAGAACTCAACATATCGAGGTCGAAGAAGTTGAAAGGGTCGAAACTGTCGAAGCTACGAGGTGAGCGCGGGACTCAACGGCAGCGGTTCTTTTACACGCATGAAAAAGCAGACATTAACCACAGTCAGCTAGTCTTCAGCAAAATGCTGAGCGTTCAGCAGAGGGCATGACAACACCAGCGCGGTCCAGACACGCTAACCGCATTGCCTTCAATCCGTTTGGAAATGGCCAATTGCGTGCCTTCTCGATTGCGCTGGCAGTTGCGGCACAGATGATGAGGGGAAAGGAAGCTATCGATGGAGAGAAAAATGACGTTCGTTCCTACACAAACCGGGTTCATGCGTCTGGAAGATTCCGCAAGACCCTTACGCGCCATCTTCCCGAACTATCCCAGCCTGGAACCGTGCTATCCCGCACCGCGTCTAGAACCGATCGTACAGGGCGGCGCAGATCGGAGCAATTAGCCATGTTTCGCATCACTACAGAAACCTGCCGTGTGTTCACATGGGCCGAGGTTCTGATTATGGCGGCAATGAACATGCAAGATGACCGGGTGGCATCCGAGGCCGCGTCAGAACCAGCTTCTCAGTCTTCTGGATGCGGAGCCTAGCAGTGGTCTGCTGACTCTGCGAAGAAGCTGCAAACAGAAAAGAATGTGGGTCTGCCCACGACCTCACCACAAGGATAATGACACATGAGCTCGAATCTCTCTGACCCTGCATTCTGGAGCCGATTGCAGTTCGGCTTCACGATTACCTACCACTGGGAGGCCACATCAACAATCGCCTTTGGCAGTCCTTTTGGGATTTCGTTTTTGTCGTGTCAAACCTCCTCCTTGCTAGTTTGTTCGGTGTAGCTGCGGGGAACTTAATTCGCGGTGTTCCACTCGACGTGAACGGAACTTTTTCACTTGCGTTTTTCACGGATTTCCGGGTGCACCGTAATGTGGGCTTGCTCGATTGGTACACCATATCGATCGCAGTCTTCACCGTGGTGATGCTCGCGGCACATGGAGCAACCTACCTGATGCTCAAGACCGAAGGCGCCCTGCATGACCGTAGCGCAGCATGGGCCAAGTTTCTTTGGGCAGCCGCAGCTCCTCTTTTCCTTGCGATCTCGGCTGAATCTTGGGTAGTTCGCCCAGATCTGTTCGCGCACGCGATCCATCATCCGATCTGCTGGCTGGGACTGCTCTTGTTACTTGTTTCCCTTGTCATGTTGATTTCTGGGTTGTCGCGCAATAAGGAAGGCCGTGCTTTTATTGCCTCGAATCTTTTGCTGGGAAGCATCCTAGGGACCGGAGCGGCAACGATCTTTCCAGTGATGCTCTACTCGACACTCAATCCGGAAAATTCACTGACCGCATATTCCGTTGCTGCCAGCAGTGGCACATTGCTGATCGCCTCTGTCTGGTGGCCGATCGGCTTGGCTCTAACAACAGTTTATGCCGTGTTCATCTCGCGGAGATATGCAGGAACGATGAGTGTTAAGGGCGATATCCAAGGCTCCTAACTGGACAGCGAAGCTCGGAACAAGGACGCTGTTTCTTCGTGCCTGGCAGTTGTGGGGACTCCGCACAATACATTCGAGAGCAGCACTTGGTGTGCGCAGTTGATCCGAGGGTCCTGCGTGCGCTCCGGGTCTTTCCTCTACTTTAGATATCACTTCACTCCGCATCGCTCATCACGATTTTAAGTACTAATCTTCGGGGTTGGCCCATCGTGCTTCCCGCAGTAGCGCCGAGACGCGCTTCCAACCATTCACCCCGCCCTGCATTTCGGGAAGAGGCTTTATTCTGTCTGAGTTTCGATTTAGTAAGCCTGCTGAGCGTTCGTCAATATGCTGAGCATTCAACGTGATGTTCGTGGTTGAGTTCACTTCCCATCACCATCCACCAGCGGTATTGATCGCACTGCCCGATTTGCCATCGTCAACGAAGGCAAAAGGTTTCCGGACGGACTAGTCGTCGACGCTGCCGTCGGACATCTCTACTGGACCAACATGGGTAATCCCAAGAAGAATGATGGCACGATCCTGCGCTCGGACGTCGACGGTAAGAACATTGTCACCATCGTGCCGCCAGGCGGCACGTTCACACCCAAGCAGCTCCAGATCGAGAAAAAGAGCGGCAAACTCTACTGGTCAGACCGCGAAGGCATGCGCGTCATGCGCGCGAACCTCGATGGTTCGAATATCGAAACTCTCTTGGACACAAGCCACGGCGATCCACGCCCCGGAGCGGACCCGACGAAATGGTGTGCCGGCATTGCGGTGGATGCTGAGGGCGGCGAGCTTTATTGGACGCAGAAAGGCGATGACAACGCCGGCCAAGGGCGAATCTTTCGCGCGAACATCGAGCTTCCGATACGCCAGTCACCGGCGAATCGCAACGATATTGAACTGCTCTATGACAACCTTCCGGAGCCGATCGATCTGGATCTCGACCCCGCCACTCGGATGCTCTATTGGACAGACCGCGGCGATCCGCCCCGAGGCAACACGGTGAACCGTGCGCCCATGGACCCGACTCTCGGAGATAGTAAAGAACCTGAAATTCTTTTCACGCATTTGATGGAAGGCATTGGGCTGGCATTAGACCTCAAGGGCGGTCGCATGTTTTTCACCGATCTTACCGGCTCGGTCTACTCCGCCAATCTCGACGGATCCAATCAGAAGACGTTGGTAGTTGCTGAAGGAAACCTCACCGGCATTGCGTACGCGGAAGTAGCAGTCGGGGACTAAGCAGCACCACCGTGTTCGCCCTTGCGATCGCAACGCACACGCCGCGAGTAGACCGCAGTCGCGCCCCGGTTAGGGAAGCCTGATCGGAGCTTTTACGGAAATCACTTTGAAAAGGAGAAACACAATTATGTCATTCAACAAACCCATTCGCAGGATCGCGATCGTCGGCACCGGAGTCATTGGCGCGAGCTGGGCCACACATTATCTCGCTCGCGGCTTCGACGTGGTTGCCACCGACCCGGGGCCGAACGCCGAAGAAAACTTATATAAGTACGTTGAACAGGCCTGGGGGCAAGCAAAAAATCTTGGCCTCACACCCGGCGCGTCCCGCGATCGCCTGAGCTTCACCGCGAACATGCACGAGGCCCTTGCGAACGCCGACTTCGTTCAAGGTTCTGTGCGCCGGATCTGGAAATCGCCCTCCGTAAGTTTTGCCTCAAAAACCTTATTCCCGAGCTTCATGTCAACTTCGGTGCGTTCGGTTGTTTCGCTGAGTAACGGAACGCGAGGCATGAATCCAAATTCGGGGACAGTTCCGGGTTCGAGGCCCAGGATTCTGCAAACCTCCCTTCGACGTTGCACGCCGGGGTAGCAGAAGATGTTCATCAGCAGCGCATCTGAACTCAACGAGGAATCGAGTTCGCGCCACGAGCCATCTCCCGCGGGCAGCGAGCACCGCTATGCTCCGCAAGAAGTCCATATGCACATAGAAAGGTGCAACTTTCGCGCGCCATGCTGACGTAAACTGTCACCTTCCAGCCGCAACTTGAAGGTTTCGTCGCCAACCGTTCATGCGCGTAGGACCGCACAGCTGCTCCGATCCCTGCTTTCTATCCTTACTATTACAGCCGGTCAGGGCATTCAGTTTCTGTGGTTAGCATTCTCTTCACGGGCGGAATTGAGTGCCGAGGTGCTATTCCTGCGCAAACAGTTGGCGTTCTGCCAGGAACACCAGGTTCAGCCCCGCAAGCTCAGCGACGCAGCGCGGTTCTCCTTGGCGCTATGGTCTCAACTATTCCACTGGAGAGTGGCATTGGTGATCGTCAAACCGGAGACCCTCATCGGCTGGCATCGCAAGGGGGTTCAAGCTGTTTTGGCGGCGGAAGGCGCGCCGGCTCATTGTTGGTGAAACGGGAATAATCGCCAGCGATTCAGGGAAGGGCAGCATGGTAAAGGATTTTCCGACGGATTGCTGATTTTGGATTAACCCGCGCACTAAAGCTATCGTCATTTAGGCGTCCCTGCCACAACCGGAGCGCTGACGTGAGCCGAATTCTTTGCTCCCAGCAGATCCACAGCGGTTTGATACAGTTTCGCTCGTAATTGATACCGCTCGTTTGCGCGCGTGATGTAGCGCACCGCGATTTCCACTCCGCCGACTACTGGCTTTACATTGATCGCTGGAGCCGCCGACAGCGCGCTCATGTCACGCGAATGCGCCGCTATCTTCCATTCTTGCTCCGCCTGCCGCGCGCCCTCCGAGGTGGCTTCCAGCACGTTCTTCTGAATGGCATCGACAATCGGATACGGATCTTGCCCGGTCGGCAGAACCACTTGCAACTCGTCCCACAGCCACTGTCCCGACGTAGAAAAATTAAAATAGTGGCCTTCGATCGCAAAACTGTTTGTGAACGTTACGCGGCGCCCTGTCGGATGTCCCGAGTCCGTCCAGTTCCCCGTCTCGAGCAGAACCGTGTGAAACATTCCGAGTTCCACGACTTCTCCGGTTACGCCGTTGATCTCCACCCAGTCACCCAAGCGGATTCCGTTCTTTCCCATCAGCACGAACCAGCCTAGGAATCCCACGATGAAATCTTTCAGCGCCACGGTAAGCCCCGCCCCCGCCAATCCCAGAATAGTTCCGAGTTGCGTGGGTGGGCCAAAAATGACCAACAAGATGAAGAGCACCGCGACGATCTGCACAATCACGCGGGTCACCGTACGCAGGGTTTCCACTTGGCGGCGGTCCATCGACATTTTTCCCAGGACGCTTTCGATCCACCCGTCAAAAAATAGACCGATCAGCGTGATCACCAGGATGACGGCTATCCCGCGCAGCGCGTAATTCACAACGGCACGCTGCTTCCCGGCAACAATGCCGATCCATTTCCCGTATACGCCGGCAAGTTGCGTTTGGTCGTCCACCCGCTTGGCAAAAGTCGCAAGCGCCTTCTGTTCGTGCGAGCGGCTTCTAGTCAATTGCAACAAGGAGGCGGATTTCTCTGCGCTGAATTTCGTGGCGTCCTTCGCGGCGGCAGAGGTATTCCCTGCTTCCGTCGCGGTCGGCGCCGACGCTTCCTGAAAGCCTTTGTTCTGCGCGCCGATCTCGCCCTGCAAAGCATTGCGCTTCGCCCTAAACATCGCCGCCGCCGCTTCCGCCGCGCCTCTCGCCCGCCACAATTGCATCTGTTTCCAGTGCAGCCCCCACCATTGCTGAACGTGGTGGATCAGCCCGTGCCCGTCGTTCGGCGCGGCAACGATTACGTGCGTGTTGTCTGAAATTTGCGAAGTTGCCTCGTGTTCTTGCATTAACGCTTGAATGCGCGCCTGCTGGTCGCCTCCTGCTCTGCCCAAATCTTCCTTGCCATCGTCGACTTCGTCCTGGTCCAGCTCCAACTGCGCCTTCGCCAGATTCAGCCGGTCATCCAGTTCGTCTTTCTTGCTCCCGCTCGCTTTTGCGTCCTCGGCCGTAAGCTGTGCGACTTTCGCCTGGTCGGCTGCCACGGAGTTTTCCGATTTCTGCAGCCGTGCCTCAATCTCCTTGGCCTCGGCGCTCAGTGCTGGGGGATGCTGCTCAACTTCGCGCACCGCCGCCGCGAATGCCAGGTCCATGTCCTTGTCCGCAAGGTGAAGGGCATCTTCGGCGACTTGACGTTCCTCCACTGTGGTCGGCAATTGCACAAGCCAGCGTGCATTCCAAAACGTGCTTTGGTCCACCACGGAACCCGACTGCCTTCCGCGATCGGTCGAACTGCCGCTCGTGGCTGAAGTATCGGGCTGCCCTCTCGTTCGGAATAGCCCATAGCCAGTCGCAACCAGCAATACAACTACGGCAAATGTCGCAAACTTATGTGCAGATTTCATCGCTTTGAGGAAGTCGGCCACGTCGGTCCTGCAAATCAGCACCGCTGGAATGAGGCTCGGCTCTCTAGCCATTTTAATATGGCCCCTTGCGCTGCACTCATGTAGCGTTCTGACAATATTTCCATATGCCCGATCCCGATGACCACGAGTTGTCATTTGCGTGCCGATTGAGACCTCCGAAGATTAGCCCGGAGCGTTGAGCCTGAGAAACGAGGCGGCCAAGGCCTTCGAAGACGGGAGTAGAATTGAATTCTTCCCAAATTGCACCAAGGAGATCGCGCTCATGGAAACGACCAACGCGCCGGAGACCGCCCGCGGTGAGACGACCCTCATCGGAACTTCGATTGTGATCAAAGGGGAACTCTCGTGTGGCGAGGACCTTTATATAGACGGCCAGGTGGAAGGCACCATCGACCCGAAAGGAAACCGGCTGACCATCGGGCCGCACGGGCGCGTTAAAGCCGATGTCAACGCCTCCGCTGTGGTCGTGCAGGGTAAGCTGGAGGGTAGTATTCACGCGAGCGACCGGGTCGATTTAAAACAGTCAGCTGTTGTCAATGGCGACATCGCGACCCAGCGCATCTCCATTGACGATGGTGCCTATTTCAAGGGAAGAGTCAACATCCAGAGAGAGACGTCCAAGAAGGAAGTGGTGCGTGCGGCCGCCTCCTAAATGAGCTTGCGTGCCGTTTGGCAGAGCGCCGGACTTACGGGTGCCTAGGGCCGCGGCTCTCGTTGGATGTAGTGTGCGCACGCACGTTGTTCGAAGCCCTCCTGCGCCACGCGATTGAAGGCGAGCGCCGCGACCGTGCTCTCCAGAGGGGTGCCGTACATTTTTCGCACCCTGTTCGGGCTGGCACTCCAGTCGGCACACTGCCTTGTCCGCAGAGCTACGAATGAATGCCCATTACGTTCAACGGGCGGAGGATAGCTATGCGGCCTTCGTTCCCTTTGACACCGCCTGCTGAATGTCCAGCGGAAGGTGTGCGTCCATGAGCGAAGCGCCCCCATCCACATCGATAAGCTGTCCAGTTATCCAGTTCGCTTCATCGGAGCAAAGAAGTGCGACGGCGTTGCCAACGTCCGCAGGTGTCCCCAATCGTCCCATTGGCGTCCACCCACCTTTGTGCCAATCGCGGATACTCTCTTGAACTACGGAAGGCAGGCTATTAAGAACACTGTCTTCTATCCAACCAGGGCTGATTGTGTTCACGGTGATTCCGCGTTGAGCCAATGCGACCGCGAAGTAACGAGTAAGAACTTCCATTGCAGCCTTCGCAGCTCCCATGGCGACCCATGGCTGCCAGCTTCCAAAGCGCCCGCCTGGTGCAAAAGTAATCGCGATGACCCTGCCACCTTTACGCATTAACCCCGCCGCCTCGCGGACACCCACCAGAAAGGCCTTGGCTTGTGAATCCATTGCGGTCTCCCACTTATCCAGGGTGATCTCCATCGGCGGCTGATAAAAAGTCGGCGCCTCGGTACGAGCGTTGCTGACAAAAATGTCGAGTGAGCCAAACTCGGATTCAACATGTTTGAAGATGCGGCTGACCTGGTCCGGGTGACAGACATCGCCTTGCACCACAAAACCGTCAACCGTTCACGCGGACTTTGGCGAGCGTGCTCTTGGCGGCTTCTTCGTTTCTGTAGTAGTGCACTGCTACTCGGGCTCCCTCCTCGGCTAACTTCAGAGCTATGCCCCTACCGATTCCTCGCGAACTGCCTGTGACCAACGCATGCTTCCCTTTTAGCGACATAAATACCTCCCAAGCTGGTTGCAAATTTTAACGCAGAAACAGCTCGCCGCGCCGGTTGTGAAACGCACTCCTACCCACGGCGGCGAAAGACTGGGTGTGTTTTGAAATGCACTACATTCGCATGGAAAAACTGAGCTTCCGTAGGAGCCGCGAGAGATGTCCACGGACGGTCTCCGAGCCGATTCACAATCGCCAGTCGTATCCCAGGAATCGGTGGACGAGTTCTCAAAACAACTCACCCAATCCTCGAGCATTCCGACCTTTGCCAAGTCTTGAGAAGCGTACCAGCGCCTGCTCACGGTCAGCACTGAACTGCGCATCCATCCGGAATAGGAGCCTACGATTAGCGTCCGGAAATGAACGATCTGCGAACTCACTGCTACAAGGTTTTTTGCACCGCGAGGCACAAGGTCTTGGGTTGCAGACCAACCTGTACGGCACTAGAATGCACCACGATTCGTTTCTCGATCGGGAGGGCATATGAAAGCTCGGACCGTCGCAATGACTCTGGTGCTGTGCCTGGGTGTGGTTATACTGTGCGCCGCCCAAGACCCAAACATTGGTACATGGAAATTGAATGAGGCTAAGTCGAAGATTTCACCTGGGGCACCGAAGAACACCACGGTTGTCTACGAGGCTGCCGGGGACAACGTAAAAGTCACGATTGATGGTGTTGGTAGCGACGGCAAGCCAACACATAATGAGTGGACCGGCAAGTACGATGGTAAGGACTACCCAGTGACGGGCGATCCTAACTCGGACGCCCGGTCGTTGATGAAGATCGATAACCGTACGCTGGGATTCAATGTCAAGCAGGGCGGCAAGACGACGATTAGCGGTCGCATCGTCGTCGCTCCAGATGGCAAAAGCCGGACAGTTACCACGAGTGGAACGGACGCGAGTGGCAAGAAAGTCAGCAGCAATGCTGTTTATGACAAGCAATGAGGGATTCAGACCTTTGGGAGGTTGTCTGCCGTACGGGAGGGTCGGTCCATCTTTACTGGACCCACACGTATCCCCAAATCGAGAAGTACGCCCAGACGGCGAGCGCGAGTGAAATGAGGCCT
>Ga0307478_10002970_pt1 | contig 12872 bp, 8 predicted proteins | sample atmos_gasesECM4C_2_FD_203713 | JGI IMG/M metagenome (GOLD analysis project Ga0307478, IMG submission 203713) | Hardwood forest soil microbial communities from Morgan-Monroe State Forest, Indiana, United States - atmos_gasesECM4C_05 | ecosystem: Environmental > Terrestrial > Soil > Temperate...
TATCCTCGGCGCGCTCGATATAGCGCGCCAGCCAGAACAGAGACTCAGCGATGCGAGACAGCATTCAGTTCTCTCCGCGCAAGATCCAGGTATCCTTGCTGCCGCCGCCCTGGGAAGAATTCACCACCAGGGAGCCGCGCTGCAGCGCCACACGCGTCAATCCTCCGGGTACGATCGTCACCTTCTGTCCGTCGTAGAGGCAGTAGGGACGCAAATCCACATGGCGTCCGGCCACGCGTCCCGTGGAGGGATCGTACGAGGGCACGCGCGAGAGCGGCACCACGGGCTGCGCGATATAGTTTCGCGGATTGGCTCGGACGCGCTCCTTGAATTCCCCGATTTTGGCCTTGTCGGCCGCCGGACCGATCAACATTCCGTAGCCGCCGGATTCACCTACGGTTTTGAGCACCAGCTCGGGCAGATGCTCGAGCACATACGAAAGATCGGAGGGGTTTGCGCACAGATAGGTCTCCACCGATCTCAAAACCGGCTCCTCCCCGAGATAGTAGCGGATGAACGCCGGCACGAAAGAATAGATTCCCTTGTCGTCCGCCACTCCGTTGCCCACGGCATTCGCGAGCGCCACGTTGCCGGCGCGGCACGCGCCCATCAGTCCGGGCACGCCCAGCAAGGAATCCGCACGAAAGGTCAGGGAGTCCAGGAATTCGTCGTCCATACGGCGGTAAATCACATCCACGCGCTTCAACCCGTGGATGGTCTTCGTGTAGACAATGCCACCATCCACGATCAGGTCGTGCCCCTCCACCAGCTCGATTCCCATCTGCTGCGCCAGGAAGCTGTGCTCGAAGTAGGCGCTGTTGTGAATGCCGGGCGTCAGCAGGGCGATCTGGGCATCCTCTTCGCCGCGTGGTGAAAGACTGCGCAGGATCCGGGCGAGTTCCGCCGGATAATGGTTTACCGGCAACACTTCGCAGGCCTGGAACGCGTCGGGAAGAACCCGGGTCATCACCAGGCGGTTCTCGAGCACATAGGAAATGCCGCTCGGGGTGCGCACGTTGTCTTCCAGCACGCAGAACTCGCCGGTCTTCGAATCGCGCACCAGATCAATGCCGCAGACGTGGGTGTAGATTCCCCGCGAGACTTCCACGCCGATTACCTCGCGCCGGAAATGGGGGCAGGAGTAAATCAGCGAGCGGGGAATCACCCGGTCCTTGAAGAGAACCTGCTTGCCGTAAACATCCTGCAGAAACAGGTTCAGCGCCATCACGCGCTGCGCCAGGCCGCGTTCGATGCGCTCCCATTCCGAATGCGGCAGAATGCGCGGAATCAGATCAAAGGGGAACAGGCGTTCCGTGCCCTGGCCGTCGCTATAAACCGTGAATGTAATGCCCTGGATCAGGAAAGAGAGGTCCGCAAGCTTTCGGCGCTCCTCGAACTGCTCCGGCGCCATGGCGCCGAGCTTTTCGAGCAGCTTCGAGTAGTGAGGCCGGGGACGGCCGGGGGCGGAAAACATCTCGTCGTAAAAACCGCCCGTGTCGTAGCCCTCAAATAGCCCCCGTCTCACCTCCTGTAGGGGTGCGGCAGCCATGGAGGTACTGTAACAAGGAACGATTGCCGGGTTCCCACCCGAAAATTCTATGCAACGCATTTAAGAATCGAGCGCCGAGAGGCGCGGACCGGGCAGGCGATTGGGAACGTCCGCGGAGGAGCCTTTCGGGTGTAAAATTCCGCTGTTTCCGAGGAGGCTGGGAGCCCCAAGGTTCCGCGAGGCCGCACATGGACCGTCTCAGCTGGTTGTGGCGCGATTTGCACTACGGACTGCGCAATCTGAAGAGGGACCGCCGCTTCGCTCTGCTGGCCATTCTCGCGCTGGCGCTGGGCATCGGCGCGACTACCGTCATCTTCAGCGCCATTGACAGCATTGTCCTCGAACCTTTCATCTATCCTCATGCCGAGGAGCTGACTAACTTCTACATTCATGATTCGACGATGCCCGCCGATCGCGGCGGGTCTGCTGTCACGGTGCCGGAATTCATGGGTTTCAGCGAACAGAATCACGTTTTCAAATGCATCGCTGGCCCCTCCTTTCAGGACGTTCTCTATTCCGATCGCGAAGGAACACAACTATTCAAAGGCGAATGGGTGACGCCGAATTCATTCGAATGCCTGGGAGTGAAGCCGCTTCTGGGCCGCTCGATTACATCGGCGGATGGAAATCCCGGTGCGCCGCCTGTGTTCGTGATGAGCTACCGCCTGTGGGCCAAGCAATTCAACAAAGACCCCGCCGTCGTCGGGACTTCGATGACGCTGAATGATCGGCCCATGACGCTTGTCGGCATCATGCCTCCACGATTCCTGTGGGGCAACAACGACATATGGATGCCGTTCCCTTGGAGCCATGCCGACGTCAATATCGGCGGCGCGACCGGGAATCAACCCCTGCATCTCGCCGCCCTGGCGCGCCTCAAGCCGGGAGTCAGCTTACAAGCAGCTGCGGCGGATTTGAATGTGATTGGCCAGCGGCTCTCCAAGATTTACCCGAAAGATTTTCCGCAGCACTTCAACATAGTGACGACAAACTACACGGACTCCGTTGTCGGACAATTTCGAGCCATGCTTTTCATCCTCATGGCCGCTGTCGCCATGCTTCTTCTCATCGCTTGCAGCAATGTCGCCAATCTTCTGCTCGCGCGCGCCACGGCCCGCGAACGGGAAATCGCCATCCGCGCTTCCATGGGAGCGACCCGCGCGCGCCTCGTCCGCCAGCTCCTCGTGGAAAGTTTCCTTCTCGCCGCGGCGGGCTGCGTCGCGGGTTTCCTGCTTGCCTATTTTGGATTGAAAGGAATCGTGGCCGCGATTCCTCCGGAGACCATCCCCGTAACGGCGGTGATTTCGATGAAGCCTCCGGCGCTGTGGTTCGCGCTAGGTGTCACCATCCTTACCACGCTCCTTTGCGGTTTGGCGCCCGCCATCCATGCTGTGCACGGTGACCTTTATCCGCGGCTATCCGGTACGGGCAGAGGAACGGGCGGAGGCTTCCGCCATGGCAAATTGCGCGCCGGTCTCGTGATCTTCGAGGTGGCGCTTTCGATTGTTCTGCTGATTGGCGCCGGGCTGATGATGCGCAGCCTCTTTGCCATCGAGCGCGTGGACCTCGGTTTTGATACTTCGAACATCCTGGTTGGGCGATTTGCGTTTCCCAAAGGCCGTTACGTTACGGCGCAACAGAAGAAGCTCTTTTTCCAGCAGATTTTGCAACGCATCGCGGCATTGCCTGGCGTAACTGCGGCGAGCGAAGCCAGTTACTTGCCGCCTTATGGCGGAATAACCGGCGAGGTGACCGTGCCCGGGAAAACACATTCGGATCGCTGGACCGCCCAATCCGAATTGGTCAGTCAGGATTGTTTTCGAACGCTTGGATTGCGTCTGTTGCGCGGCAGGCTTCTTTCACAGGATGATGTGGATTCGGCGCGCCTGGTTGCGGTTGTCAATCAAACTCTCGCGCGCAAGTTTTTTAAGGATGAAGACCCCATAGGCAAGACCATCAAATTCAATGTTTTCGACAATACCGATGCGCCTCCTAATGCGTTCTTCGAAATCATCGGAGTCACCGCCGACGCTAAAAATCAGGGCTTGCAGGACCCGCCTATACCCGAGGCCTTTGTGCCCTACACCATCACGGGCAGTTTCTTCCGCGGAATCCTGGTCAAGACCGCGGTCGCCCCGCTCTCCCTGCTTCCCAGCGTTCGCCAGGAAATCTGGACGGTGGATTCCGGTGTCCCGCTTACATTCGCCGGAACGCTCGACGGCTATCTGAAGGAATTTTCCTACGACGGGCCGCAATTTGGTCTGGTCACACTCGGCATATTCGCCGGCATCGGTCTCGTGCTGGTGATTATCGGCGTGTTCAGCGTTATGGCCTACTCAGTTTCGCTCGAGACCCACGACATCGGAATCCGCATGGCGCTGGGCGCCCAGCAGGACAATATTCTGCGCATGGTGCTGCTGAAGGGGTTGCGCTTGATTACGGCGGGAATCGTCCTCGGCCTGCTCGCGAGTTTTGGCCTCACGCGATTCCTGGCCAGCCAGATTTGGGGCGTTTCACCCACCGATCCGCTCACCTTCGCCATGGTCGTGGCCGCGATTGTCGTGGTGGGCTTGGCGGCCTGCCTGCTCCCCGCGCGCCGTGCCACGCAGGTGGACCCTCTCGTCGCGCTCCGCTACGAATAGCGGCAGTTTGACTCGCGCACCGCTTCCCGCTATTCTTGCATCAGATGAAGGCAGGAATGTTCGCCGCGTTCTATTAGCGCGTCCCCATCGCGCCCCAAATTCTGTGGGGCGTCCGCACGGGCTTGCCGTGCGCCATTTCCTTCGAGTCACGGCCCTTAAACACAGTTTGCGAGTCAAAATATGCCTCCTCTTACGCTCTATGAAAAACTCGACCAGATCGAGTCGCGCTACGACGAAATGACGCGCGAACTCTCTTCGCCCGATGTTCATTCCGATTCGGCGCGCTACCAGAAGCTCGCCAAGTCGCACTCCGAACTCGGCGCGATGGTCGCCAAATACCGCGAGTGGAAGGAAATCGATAAAGGTTTGCAGGGCGCCCGGCAACTGCTCGCCGAATCCGATGACGCCGAAATGAAACAAATGGCGCACGACGAAGAGCGCGCGCTCGCCGCCCACCGTGAAATCACCGAGCGTGAATTGAAGCTGCTGCTCATCCCCAAGGACCCCAACGACGAGAAAAACGTGATCGTCGAAATCCGCGCCGGCACGGGCGGCGACGAAGCCTCGCTCTTTGCCGGTGAACTTTTCCGCATGTACTCGCGCTACGCCGAATCGCAGGGCTGGCGCGTGGAGGTGCTCGAAAGCTCGCCCTCTTCCATCGGTGGCATGAAGGAAATCGTCGCCGCGATTCAAGGGAACAAAGTCTATTCGAAGCTGAAATACGAAAGCGGCGTGCATCGCGTGCAGCGCGTGCCCGCCACCGAGCAGCAGGGCCGCATCCACACCTCCGCCGCCACCGTTGCCGTGCTCCCTGAAGCGGACGATATTGACATCAAAATCGAGGCCAAGGATTTGCGCATCGATACGTTCTGTTCCTCCGGCCCCGGCGGGCAGTCCGTGAACACCACGTATTCGGCCGTGCGCATCACGCACATTCCCAGCGGGCTGGTTGTGTCGCAGCAGGATGAGAAATCGCAGATCAAGAATCGCGCCAAGGCTATGCGCGTCCTTCGCGCGCGTCTCTACGAAATGGAGCAGGCCAAGCAGCACGAGGCCATTGCCGCCGAGCGCCGCGGCCAGATCAAGACGGGCGACCGCTCCGAGAAAATCCGCACCTACAATTTTCCCCAGAACCGCGTGACGGACCATCGCATCAATTTCACCCTCCATCAGCTCACCGAAGCCATGGACGGCAAGCTCGGCCCGCTGGTGGACGCGCTTGTCACTCATTTCGAGTCCGAGCGGCTGAATCAGGAGCTGACCTAAGCATGAGCGGCGGATTGAGTTCTCGTAGCGGCGCTGGCGTGAGTGAAATTTCGGAGGAAGATGCGATGGATGTCCGCGCCGCGCTGGCAGAGGCCATGGCGTGTCTCGGCGCCGCGCAGGTTCCTTCGCATGCGCTCGCCGCGGAACTTTTGCTGATGCACACGCTTGGGCACGACCGGGCCTGGATTTATGCGCACCCCGAAGTCCCGCTCGATTCCGCCGCCATGGAAAAATATTTCGCGCTTGTTGCCCGGCGTGCGGCTGGTGAGCCGGTGCAATATCTCACCGGCAAGCAGGAGTTCTGGGGCCTCGAATTCGAAGTCACTCCAGCCGTTCTCATCCCGCGTCCTGAGACGGAGCACGTCGTGGAAGTTGCGCTCGAGCGGTTGGCCGAGCGGGGCGCCAGCGATCGCCCGCTGCGCATCGCGGATGTGGGCACGGGCTCCGGGTGCATCGCTGTCGCTCTGGCGCGCGAATTGCCGCGCGCTGAAATCGTGGCGACCGATATTTCGCCGGCAGCGCTGGAGCTCGCCCGTCGCAATGCGGCCCGCCACGCAGTGTCCGACCGCATCCATTTCCTCCAGGCAGATTTGCTTGACGCCGTTTCCCCCTCACCCCTCGTTCCTCGCCCCTCGCCACTGGCTTTTGATCTGATTGCCTCCAATCCGCCCTATATCGCGCGCGACGAAGCCGCATCACTGCCGCGCGAGGTCCGCGAGCACGAGCCGGAGGAAGCTCTTTTCGGCAGCGCGGCGGGACACGAAATCTATGCGCGGCTCATCGAGCAAGCAGGTTCCCTACTCCGTACCGGGGGATTTCTTGTGGTCGAGCTTGGCTACGGCTCGGCGGAACGCGTACGAGAAATGTTCCACGTGAAACATTGCTGGCATAACTTGAGCATCACCAATGACCTCGCCGGCATCCCGCGCGTTCTTTCCGCCGCCCTCGCGTAATCGGCGCGCCGCGCGCCAGCACTTCCCACGCCCTTTCATTTCGCTCATAATCGCGCTATGAAATCGCGTGAACTCGCTTACCACATCTGCCGCGTGCTCAGAGAGGCGGGCTATCAGGCCTACCTGGTGGGCGGATGCGTGCGCGACATCCTGCTCGAACGCGAGCCCGCCGATTATGACGTTGCCACCGACGCAACGCCTGACCGCGTGCAGGAACTCTTCCCGCGAAGCCTGGACGTGGGCGCGCAATTTGGCGTCGTAATCGTCACTGATCTTTCTCCAACGGACGATCCGGAAACGCCCGGCTCTGCGCAGGTGGAGGTGGCCACGTTCCGCACCGATAGGGGCTATTCGGATGGCCGCCATCCGGATCGCGTGGAGTACGCGGAATCGCCCGCCGAAGACGTCGAACGCCGCGACTTCACTATCAACGCGCTGCTGCTCGATCCCCAGACAAACCAAGTCCTGGATTTCGTCGGCGGACGCGACGATCTTCGCGCCGGAATCATCCGCGCCATCGGCCGGCCGGAAGCGCGGTTCGGCGAAGACAAATTGCGCATGATTCGCGCCGTGCGATTTGCCGCGCGCTTTGGCTACGCCATTGAGACGGCCACCTGGGACGCGATCGTGAAGCTCGCGCCGGAAATTCGCCAGGTTTCCATCGAGCGCGTTCGAGATGAGTTGACCAAAATTCTCACCGAAGGCGCCGCGCGGCGCGGTTTCGAGCTTCTCGACCAGTCGGGGTTGCTGCCGCAGGTTTTGCCGGAAATCGCGAGCATGAAGGGTGTCGAGCAGCCGCCGCAATTTCATCCCGAAGGCGACGTGTGGACACACACCCTGCTGATGCTCGAAAAACTTCCCGTTGCCTCGGCGGCCACGCTCGCCTGGGGCGTCCTGTTGCATGACGTCGGCAAACCGCCGACGTTTACGCCTCCCGTCGGCCCCCAGGGCCGCATCCGTTTCGATGAGCACGTCGAGGTGGGGACGCGCATGGCCGAAGAGATTTGCCGCCGGCTGCGATTCTCGAACGAGGATATTGAGCAAATCGCCGCGCTGGTTGCGAATCATCTGCGGTTCAAGGATGTCGCGCAGATGAAGCCCTCCACGCTTAAGCGTTTTGTCCGCCTCCCAAGCTTTGAGGAGCATCTTGAGCTGCACCGCCTCGATTGCCTCTCGAGCCACGGCCATCTCGAAAACTACGATTTCGTCCGCCGATTTCTCGCCGAGACGCCGCCCGAAGAAGTGCGACCGCCGCGCCTGCTTTCCGGCGATGATTTGAAGGCCTTGGGTTTCATCCCCGGTCCCGAGTTCAAGGAAATTCTCGATGCCATCGAGGAAGCCCAGCTTAATGGGAAGCTTAGCTCACGTGAGGATGCCATCGCTCTAATCGAGCAGTCCTACTCGCCTCCTGCCAGGAAACCGTAACAGGCTTGTTTTCGGTTATATGCAAGCACATAAGGACCTAGAATCTTGTAACTCCTTTACGTCTTGCAATATACGCTTTAGTGTGTTATGCTCATATCGCCTTACATAAAGGCGCGAAGAATATTAGATACTAATTTCTTTGAGTTGCATCTAAGCTTACTGGGTGCCTTGCTAGGGCGCCCCGTAGATGCTTGTTTCTACTGGCTGTATAAGGGGGACATGGTGACGAAACCAATTAAAACCATTCCGCAAGAAATTCCCACTCTCCCCGTGCGGGATACGGTTCTGTTTCCGGGGGCCGTGATGCCGCTACCCGTCGGCCGGGAAAGCTCGTTGGCCCTGCTGGATTCCTTGGAAGGGCCGGAAAAGCTGCTGGGAGTGGTGGCGCAACTCGATCCGCGAATCGAGGTGCCTGGCGGCACGGACCTTCACAGCGTGGGGACTCTCGCGAAGGTTCACAAAATGGTGCGCATGCCCAACGGGAACGTGGTGGCATTTCTCGAGGGCCTGGAACGCATCCGTGTGCTTGAAGTCGTGGGCCTGAAACCGTTTCTGCGCGCTCGCGTGGAACTGCAGCCCGACCTCGAAGACCAGCGCGACGCCGAATTGACGGCGCTCGAACGCAACGTCCAGGAATTGTTCCGCGACGTCGTGGCGCGTTCGCCGCAGCTTTCCGACGATCTTCAAAACGAAGCCGCGGCGCTCGATTCGCCGGGACGCCTGGCGGATTTTGTCGCTTCCACGCTGCCGGCACTCACCACCATGGTTCGCCAGGAGCTGCTCGAGACATTCAGCGTGCGCAAGCGCCTGGAAACGCTCATCAATGAGCTTTCCAAGGAAAAGGAAGTGCTCGAGCTGCGCAGCAAGATCCACGAGCAGGTGCAGGAACAGGTGAACCAGAGCCAGCGCGAATTCCTGCTGCGCGAACAGATTAAGGCCATCCAGAAAGAATTGGGCGAATCCGACGACGGTCAGGCGGAGGTGGAAGAGCTACGCAAGAAGGTCGAGGAATCGGGAATGTCCGCCGAGGCCAAGAAGGAATGCGAGCGCGAATTGAAGCGCCTCGCCAAAATGACTCCGGCGTCGGCCGAGTACATGGTTGCGCGCACGTACTTGGAATGGATGACCTCGCTGCCGTGGAACAAGACCACAGGCTCCGAGGAAATTGACATCTCCAAGGCGCAGGGCATCCTCGACGAGGACCATTACGACCTCGAAAAGGTGAAGGAGCGCATCCTGGATTACCTGGCGGTGAAAAAACTCCAGCCCGGTATGAAAGGACCTATCCTGTGCTTCGTCGGGCCTCCCGGTGTGGGGAAAACCTCGCTCGGAAAATCCATCGCGCGAGCCATGGGACGGAAGTTCGTCCGCATCTCGCTCGGCGGCATGCACGACGAGGCCGAGATTCGCGGCCACCGGCGCACCTACATCGGCGCGCTACCTGGCCAGATCATTCAGGGAATCCGCCGCGCCGAGACTCTCGACCCGGTCTTCATGCTGGACGAGGTGGATAAGCTCGGCCGCGACTTCCGCGGAGATCCCTCGGCGGCGCTGATGGAGGTACTCGATCCGGAGCAGAATGCGGCTTTCCGCGATCACTATCTCGATGTGCCGTTCGATCTTTCTAAGGTTCTCTTCGTGGCCACGGCCAACTGGATGGATCCCATCCCGGAGCCGCTGCGCGATCGCATGGAGATCATCGAACTGGCCGGCTATACGGAGGAGGAAAAGGTCCACATTGCCAAAAAGTTCCTTATCCCTCGCCAGGCCAAGGAGCACGGGATCGCTCTCGGGGAGCAGATCGAGTTCCCGGACGAATCCTTGCACGATCTGATTCACCACTACACGCGTGAGGCCGGCGTCCGCAATCTCGAACGCGAAATCGCCACGCTCGTGCGCAAGCAGGCGCGGCGCATCGCGGAAGGGAAGATGGACAAGCTCATCGTCACTCCCGAAGTGATTCGCGAGGCGCTGGGCATTCCAAAATTCCGCCTCGAGAAGGAAGTCGAGGAGCGTGTGAAGCAGCCGGGCGTCGCCGTGGGGCTGGTTTGGACACCCGTTGGCGGCGACATCGTCTTCATCGAAGCCAGCAAGATGCGCGGTGGAAAGCAGTTCACCATGACCGGGCATCTCGGCGAGGTGATGCAGGAGTCCATGCGCGCGGCCCTCAGTTGGGTGCGGGCGAACTCCGCCAGCTACGGTGTCGACCCGGATTTCTTCCGCAAGCTCGACCTGCACATCCATGTGCCATCGGGCGCGATACCGAAGGACGGGCCGTCGGCGGGCATTGCCATGGTCACGGCGTTGGTCAGCCTTCTCACCGGTCGCCCGGTGCGGCCGCGCGTGGCCATGACCGGAGAAATATCGCTCTCCGGCGTGGTCCTGCCCATCGGCGGGATCAAGGAGAAGGTGCTCGGAGCCAAGCGTGCGGGAATTCGCGAGGTCATCTTGCCGTCGGAGAATGAGCCGAACGTCAAGGAGGACTTGCAGCCGCACATGCTCGAAGGCATCCAGCTCCACTTCGTGCGCACGGTCGAACAGGCGTTGGAAATCGCCCTCGGCAAGTTCGAGAAGCCGGTTCGTCCGGTAACGGGCGGACCGCGCGGCGAAGACCGGCCCATCGCAGGCCCCGTGCATTGAGAGGCGGTTGAAAGTTAGAAGCCGGAAATAACAGCGAGCGAGACGAAGGCCCGGGAGGAAACTCCCGGGCCTTTTCTTTTGGGCGCGTGCGCAACTTTTCCCGTTGCGGCGCGCGGCAGATTCGCGTACAGGTAGAAACTCCGATGCCCTATCGCCCAAGAGAACTGGCCGTGCGCGCGCGGGAATCCGCCGCGCTTCTCCTCGCGGCGCTCGACCGCAACGAGATGGTCGCGCGATTCCTTGATCTGTATGCCGCCGAGAATCGTCGCCCCGGCCGCGCCGACCAGCCCACGCACTATCGCGAACAGCTCGAAACCATCCGCCGCGAAGCGATTCTTTCCATGGTGCTGCGCATCGAGGCCGCTTTGCCCGCCCGATGGAAGGTGAGCGTCACGGTGCGCGGCGCGAAGCGCCCTCGCAAACCGAAGCGCGGCAAACGCGGCGCCAAAACCAAGCCCAAGCAGAAAAGGAGCGCTGGGCTCGATCTGGCCATTCCATTGCTCGATCTCTTCCGCGAGGAATTTTTCGTGGCGCTAGGCCAAGCCCTCGAGTGGACCGATGACGACGCCCAGGACTTCTGGCACGATCTCGAGCTCTACGAAAAACTCGCCGGGCGTGAAACGCGCCGCGCACCCTCGCGCGGCGCAGGCGCCGTCCCCACCGGCCCGTTCGTGGATCGCGTCGCCCTGCTGCTCGATCCCTCTCTCATGGACCAGGCCCGCCGCGCTGCGGGGAAATTCCATCTCGAACTCGATGCCGCCGCCGACCGCGTCCTCCGCAGAGTTTTCTCCCGTCGCCGCGCCAACTGACTGAAACGACGCTCCCGATTCTTATGGCCGCGCTTCGAGGACGATGTTGAACGGTGTTTCCGCAGCGCGCCGGACTCGTGTGAATCCAGCTGACTTCAGGATTTTCGCAAGACGTCCCTCGCCGGCTTGCGCTCCAAGCCCCAACCCCACTTCCTGCGAAAGGGACGCGGGCGTGCACAGCATCGTGGATGCACCATAAAACACGCGCCCGATGGGATTCAGATTGTCTTCCAGTTTGTCGTGTGCGAAGGGTTCGACGATCATCCACGCACCATTCGGATCGAGTGCGCCCAGGACGTGCCGCGCCGCGCCTTCCGGGTCGCCCATATCGTGCAGGCAATCGAAGAACGCCACGAACTCGAAACCCTTGCCGGGAAAATCCTTTGCCTTTGCGATTTCAAATTTCACCCGGCCGGAAACACCCGCCTTTGCCGCCGCTTCCCGCGCCAACTCGATGGAGTGTGGATGATAGTCGTAGCCCACGAACGACGATTTCGGATACGCCTCGGCCATGAGAATTGTGGAAGTGCCCAGGCCGCAGCCGACGTCGGCGGCGCGCGCGCCCGCTTTCAGCTTGGCTTCCGTGTCGCCCAAAGCTGGAATCCAGCTGCTGACCAAATTTGCCCGATAGTTAGGACGGAAGAAACGCTCCGTTCCCACGAAGAGTGCGGGGTCGTGCTCATGCCAACCCACGCCTTTGCCGGTGCGGAAGGCTTCGGAAATCTTTGGCTCATCCCTCATGCAGGCGCTAACCGCCTGGAAAAAGCCCGGGAGAAATACGGGGCTCTGTTCATCGGCGAGCGCCATCGCCTGCTCGGGCGGCAACGTGAACTGATTCGTGGCAGCTTCGTATGTGACAAATCCGCCTGCGGCCTGCGCGGATAGCCATTCGCGCACATACCGCTCCGTGGTTTTCGTTTTCGCGGCGAGCTGGGCGGAAGTCATCGGGCCGGCCCCAGCCATCGCTTTATACAGCCCAAGCTTGTCGCCCAGGACGATGAGCGCCGCATTCATCGCGGCTCCCATTTCTCCCACGGCCTTCATGACGAATTCGTGCAACTTCGCTTCATTGACGGGCTGAGCGGCGGATGCGGACATGGTTTTCCTCCCGGCGGACCCCGATTGGCGAAAAGCCCCTAAATATGCCCGATTCTATTCGTGCATATCTGGCAAGTCAAACCGCGCAAAAGTTCATCCCCGCCTGCAATATTTGTTATTCTCGCGCCAGTGCTCTTCGTCTTCGACATTCTCGTCATCCTGCAGATCGCCCTCGGGGCCTATTCCCTGTGGGACGGCTACCAATGGTTGGGCATGGTCCGGCGGCGCCTCGCCTCGCACGCCGGATTTTATGCGCCGGTCGCAGCGCTCATCTGCCCCTGCAAGGGCGCGGAACCGGGCCTGGAAGAAAACCTCGCGGCGCTCACGCGCTTCGAGTATCCGAATTACGAAATCTATTTCGCGCTGGCCACCAGCCTCGATCCGGCGCTGAAAATCATCGAGCGCGTCAAGGCCGCGAGCCAGCGCCCCGTGCACATCCTGATCGCCGGGCCGCCGGAAAATTGCTCCGAGAAGGTGTACAACCTGCGGC
>Ga0307478_10002972_pt1 | contig 12868 bp, 23 predicted proteins | sample atmos_gasesECM4C_2_FD_203713 | JGI IMG/M metagenome (GOLD analysis project Ga0307478, IMG submission 203713) | Hardwood forest soil microbial communities from Morgan-Monroe State Forest, Indiana, United States - atmos_gasesECM4C_05 | ecosystem: Environmental > Terrestrial > Soil > Temperate...
TAGCATCTGCATCATCATCGACGTGCCGGAGCGTGGAATGCCTGAAACGACAGTGATCATAATTTCTCCTGAGGAATTTCTTCGAAGTTTGCAACAATCGCACGCGAGCAATCGTGATTTGAAATATACGACTCCTTTCCGAGTAGGTAATTCGTCCACGTGATCCTAGCTCCCCGACAGAGTACGGTTAAATTTTTGGGATTACAATTTGATTGCGTGCGGGTAAGTCGCTTGCCGGTCATGACCGGACCTCCACGCGGGAGGTTGCTACCGGCTCGATACGCTTTCCACGTAATTTGTTTCCATTGCCTCTCGTTTCGCTTGACGTGAGAGGAGTTGACGCGTGGAGCTTCGGGACCGCGCCAGCGGTCAAGGTTTTGACGAATGGAGTTGATTACTTTCGAGATGAGGTTAAAGTTCATAGGCTCCTCGTTTTTCCGGTAAACCCGCAAGTTGCGCACCCGACTCCGGAACAGGTTTCGTGTCGAGTATAGATGGGTTCGTGCGTGTACGTTCCGTTGACTGCCACCATACGCGACTTGAGGCAAACGCCGCACATTGTTTGCGTAGCATGAATGACCTTTCCACAAGGGCAGTAAGTTGACGTGTACGCGTTGATACAATCGGCGCAATAGAGGGAGTAGGGTGCTTTATTTCGTGCCGGATTTTTGCGGCAACGACGGCAGAGGGGTTTTCCCGTCGATATCGAGCTTGTCTTTGGCTGGCTTTCGTTCGGCATGTTTCGCAGTACCTCCTAGTTCGACCGTCTTTTCCGATGGCTCCCGGACGCTTTGCGCACGATACGCAAATCCCCTTGGAGCGTAGCATCTCGTTTCGCTTTCTTGAATATACTTTGTCGCTCAAGCTCTCCTCCTCCTTCGCAGTCGCAAATCGGTACGTGACAAAACGCGTTCCTGTTCGTCGTGCTAAAAACACGGCTCTTGAGTCCTTTCATTTGCTGCGCATCCCTCCAGTGTGCGTGAGAGGTTTCCTTTTCCGCTTTGTGGTCGCAGCAGAGGCAGTGCGGGCAGTGCGGGCAGGGTTGATGGTTTCCCGGTTGCGCGAATATCCAACCTGTGACGGGACAGATCACGATTTCTTGCTCCGCTGGGTTTTGAGATTATGGAGAGCCGTCCGGAAAAGGCCGTCTTTCGAGATGCCCGCAGAAGACTGCATTAGAGTCCCTCATGTCGAACGTAGTCCCCGAACCAAACCGCGAAGCAAAGGGCGAACGCGGGAAGCATGAGCCAAAGTCGCATGGTTCCAAGATTGGCAAGGATAGAACCGAGTCCTAGAACTGCGAGGACATTGCGAAGTGAGTCGAGAGCCGCGTCCCGATTCAAGGCACGAAACCAAATCCAGACCTTAGAGAAGTTTTTCAACATTGACCTCCCCTCTCCGGATGCATTCCGCGAGTGCAATCAAGTCGTTAAACTCAAATGAGCGGAGGTTGCGAACGTCGTCAATTCCGAGTGTCCACTTGGCAACCTCCCAAGCGTGATCGTGTTTCGGAGCGTTCGCGAAGGCAATCTTTAGAGCGGCGCCTTGCTGTTCGAATGTCATGATCAAATTCTATACCTTAGCAGGGGGAGGTCAAGGGCACGAAAGTGCTAGATCGTTCGATTACCGTAGCTCCCTGGAGTTACTTCGGTAAAGAGCATCCAGCGTTGAAAGTCCATTGCCGAATCGAGACTTCCGGTCAATCGACAATAGCAAAGGTAACTAAAGTACCTCTCTTCCGCGTACTTCGGGCAGGAACGGAACGCTCCCTCTTGACATGAAGGAACGTCCATTCCCCGGACCTCCTCCCGCCTTTCATATCCCATAAAATCCTTGAATCGCCACACATTTCCCTCCTTCGATTTTTTCCCCGGCTCCCCATGTCGAGCTTGAGGCGCTTCGGGTCGTCTAGCAACTTGGTTGAGTGATCGCAACGGAGACACGAACGCTTTGGACAAGTCCAGCGTACGTGAAAGCCTAGACAAGAGGAGCTTAGTCGAAATTGAATACACGTCACGGCAGGACATTTCGCAATCTCCTTAAAAATATCTACGTCAACGCTTCGATGCGTCATCGTGTTCCTTTGCCATCGCGTCGAGCTTCTCTTGCGAGATAAAGGGATTGTTGTCGGGGTTGCCCCAAGCGAGACAGAAAGCGAAAGGACCGACGAACAGAGCAAATATACCCTTGTCGTAGTCGAGACCAACGAGACAACGAGTCCAGCCAATTACGACTCCAATTCGAGGATTCTCCTCCGCGACGTGCAGGAGAAATCGCACGATCACAACGAGAATTAAAACGATACCAAACAGGACTAGCTTGTGCATTATTTCCTCCGGTAGAGAATGGGTTTTATTTTCTTGTTGGGAATTTCGGAGATAACGCGTATTGTCTCCGCGAATTTCGAGTCATAGGGAGCGGTTGAGAGCTCAACGGAGGTCGCTCCCTCAAGGTCGAACCAAAACTTATTGCGCTCGTAATTCGTTGCTCGTTCAAGGCCGACGACTGCCGCTTCTCTCGTTGCTCCCTCGTCGCGGAACCGACGCTTGGACTTGCTTCGCTCCGTCCACTTGGACGTGTACAGGGTAGCGAGGACCGAGCCGTACTTCTCTTTAATTGGGAACGTGATCCCGACCGTGTAGCGCGTTAGTTCGGCCTTCGTGAAGTAAAAGAAGTGTCCCCATTTTGACAGTCGTCCTTTGGAATTTCGCCGGGAGACTATGCGAAGCTTCGACCTCTTTGCGTGACGTTCGGCAAGTTTTCGCGACCGATGAAACCCGACGATAAAATCATTCGCCATGGGATAACCTCACAGTCCCGCAGTTTTTTCGAAACTCAACGCGGGTCTTGGCGCAGTGTTGCACGTTTCCGGAATCGTCGAGAGCGCAGTCTATAAGCAAAATAGGTTTCGTCAAGCAACCGGCATTTAGTTCGACGTTCACGTGCATGGCGGGACGCGTGGCAGGCTCGACAGAGGGGGACAACTTTCCACCACCATCTATACCCTTGGTCGTGGTGGTACTCGCAAGGATCAGAACCGCAGTCTTGACACGTAAGATAGTAAGGAGCTTCAAGAAAAATCCTCTCCGCAATTTTCGCAGAAATCTCCGTCGGACTCATGCCCGCAAGCAGTGCATTTCGTAAACGTCTGACGGCTCGGTACACGCGATGATGTGCTCTGTCGGCAATCTTGTTTCTCGTCAAAGTAAAACTCCGCTCGCACTTGTGCTTTGAATTTCTTTTCCAATCGCGAGACATTCCCTCTTCCCTTGTCGAAATTGCGAGCCATTCCGCAACCGGAAACGGAGCACCTTGCGACCTCCGACCATTCGGTTCCCTTGCTCGGGGACGTGCGAGCAATGGAAACTATAACTAACGTTGCGCCATGGCGGGAGCAGGCTCGATTGCGAACAGGTTCCCCGCAGCGACACGACCTCCTCCCGCAATGGACGCAGCGAATCATTACTTCTTGCCTTTCTTTTTGGGGTTCAGGACGTTAACGAACACCGCTTTCTTGCCTGCCTTCGTCGTGCCTTTCTTGCAGACGAACTTAATCGTCTCGCCAATCCAATCGTCTGTCTCTTCCGAGCCGGTCTGTGCAACGACCGCACCAATATCGAAGCGGTCAAAGCTAAGGGGATAGGCGAATTTCCTAGAGCCGATTTTCACGGTCAGAAAGATACCGTTAAACTTCGGCGTCTTGACGGCTCTCGCTTCGAGAATCTTGCCGGACGCGGCCTTGTTGCCTAGAGCCTTGTTGTCAAGATAAGGATTTTGCTCTTGCGTTTGTACAAATCCTCCAACGTTCATTTGTTGCTCCTTTACTCTTTCGAGTGAGTGTAATTGTGCGGTCTCGATAGCGTCCGCGAGAACCATTCTCCCGGAGTTTCGAGCGAAGTAGCTGTTCCCCATACAACCGCACGCCGGACAGGGATAGAAGTCTGTGAACTTCTGTGGGTCACGGTAACAAGGCAACCGAGAGGGGCAGTCTTCACACTGGCAAATCGGACACGCTTGCAGAGCTATCCTGTTCGGGAGACTCTTCGACGTTTTCCGGTTCACTAGTTTCTTCGGTTGGGTTTTCTTGGGCACCGTTCTCCTCTTCGTCGGAGGACTTCGCTCCGACAAAACTTTGCGATTCAAAATCGTAAATCCTTGCTTTTTGCCCTTTCAGTTTTACAACGCATTGAGGGATTTGGTGCGTTGTACCAGTCGAATCATCGTATACCAAGGGACGGAGATTTGCAACCATTTCCGCCGTATCCTTCCCCCAGCGGTCGGAAATGGCTTCTATGTCTCGGCTCTCTTCCGTATAAAAGAGAATGACCATACGACAACCGCTCGTAAAGAGCTTGTGAACGTCCGCGACTCGTTGGCTCATGCCGATGATCCCGACCTTCGCGTGACGGGCGAAACGGAGCAAAACTTCCATGTCGTCGCCTATAGCGTTGTTCGGGCAGACTAAATGAAACTCATCCACGGCAAGAGTTTTCACCGAATCAAATTGAAACAGGATTTTTACGCACCATTCGAAATCGTCTAGCACGTCTCGACCGGGATGGTACGCAATGCGAAACGCGTATTGATTTGCTTCCATGCGACGAAGGAACGTAGCAGGAGAGAACCAAATATGCTCCATGGTCTCATCGGAAACAAATTCCCCCGTTGCATCAAACGCGACAACCCGCGTCAAAGGTTTGATCCATTGAATAAGCAAGTGAGTCTTACCCGAAGCAACGGGACCAGACACGAATGTGTTGATGCAAGGGGGAAGGATAATCATGCGACGTTCTCCGATACGGGAGCGACCGGACGAGCGTTCTCTTTCTTCTTCGGCGTCATCTTGTCGAACATCGCGAACAGACCGGAATAGCCGGAGCGTTCCCACATCCGCGTTCCGACTTGCATCAGGAGCATGACTATCGCATACGCGACAAGGAACCAAGGGGAGGACGGGTCAAGCGTCGAACGCTTGGAAACGACGTAGAAAAATTCGTCCCAAGTTTGTTCCTCTTCTTCGTTGAGCCGGAGTCGCTCGTCCTTAAGGGCGGACGCAGCGACCGCAAACGAGCCGGTCACTGCCTTCTTACCTCCGAACGCGGTCATGTTGCCAATCGCTTGACGATACTTCGGGTCGTTCATCAAGGGATCAGTTTCTTCGACTCGCGGGGTTCGGGGTTTGCGGGTTTTGGGTTCGACCGGAGTCGCAGTCGATTCGGGGACTGCCGCTCTTAGTTCTTCGATACTTGCGAACCCGCTCATTTGTTTTACTTGTTCCCGGACGCCGGGAACGGTTGCGGTTGGTCCGGTTGGAGCTTGCGTGACCGCTCCTCCGTCTGCCGGTTTCATGTTGCGCTTACCTGAATTGGGAATTCCGCGAGGCATTTAAACCTTTTTCTTTCTCGCGAGGGAGGAGAACAGTCCCTTTCTCGCGGGTTGGGGTTTAACTTCGGGAGCCGGAGCGGGTTTTGGTTTGCGAGCCTCGCGAATCTTGTCGAGCTTCGCTAGGTGCGCAAGCTCCGCTTCGGTAGCTTCGAAATCTTCCGAGCACTTCGGGCAGACTTTTTCCGACTCGTCAATCTCTTGACCGCAGTCGGGGTTAAGGCATTTCTTTAACGGCATTTGCTTTTGCTCCTTGTTGTAAAACGCTCGCATAACAGAAGGCCATGAGAAAGTTGACTCCCATTCCCCCGAACCCTGCTATGAAACGATTTTTGTTTTGAAGTCCCATACAGAAGACGTGCGCTCGAAAAATCCATTTCGCCAGGTTGTCAGACAAAATTATACTCCTTTCTTTCTACGTCGATTAAACCAAAAAATTTCTCCGTACTTGTCTTGAGAAAATCTCCGGTCGTCACGTACCATCAAATCGAAGATTTTCTCAACACATTTTCTGCACATACACATACGATCAAGCTCGTCGAGATTGTACTTTTTGGTTTCTTTGCTTCGGACGATGAACGGATTTATAGTTTCATCTTCGCAAAGTTCACAGTACCGCTTATCTACGTATCTTCTCATAATTGTTTACCGTCCCCGACGAAGAAATTACGCAGTTCCTCGACCGCTTCGAAGTCTGAGTTACTCGCTGTTCCCTTGTTTTTTGAACGGGCACTCGCTTTGACTAGGGCGCGTAATTGCCGGTGTGCTCTGTAGCCTAGTGGGTCGCGAGCAATATCAATTCCAAGCTCTTTGACCTTTCGAGCAACCGGAAGAGGGAGCACTACTTTTTTCTTTCCGGGATTGTTCATAGTAAATGGAGCTTCGGGACGACCATTCGCGTACCCATTTCGCATGATGTGATCATGTACTTCCGCTTTTGTCTTGTCCCCGTAACTAAACTTGGCAATCAAGAAACGAGAGCCAAAACCTCCTTTGTCGATTTCCTTTTGGTACCTTGGAAAATCTTTGTCGGGAATAGCGGTAATAAGGCCAAGGGAGCGAGGCTCGATGCTTTCACCCGACCATGGGTCGTTGGTTAGGACTTCGCCGGTCAACTTGGCAACAATTTGCTTAGTCAAGTCAACTGTAGCTTTTTTGTGACCGAACATTGCGAGCATGTCTCCTAGCAGAAGATGGGTCACGTTTTTGTGCTTCTCTGAAAGAATATCCTTCATGCTTCGGGCGGTTAAATCTCCTAACAGTAAACTCTGCCCACATTGGACATGTTCAAACGAAGAGGTTTTTCCTCCACTTGCCGGAGCTACGATAATTGCCGAAGATGCTCTCTCATCGGTTAATTGTCCTGTCCATAGAAGCAAGCGGAGGAGCTTGTAAAGAGGTTCAAGTTTTACGAGCTTTTCCATGTCCAGAGCATAGCATAACCATAGGGGCTCTTTTGTGGGAAATTTGCCCTTATGCCTTAGGGGGACTTTGCCTTCCAATTTGCTCTCACATGAAAATAGTGTAAGGGAAAATAGGAAGCCATGTATGCTCCTATCTAAATAGTAAACTTTCCGCACTGTAAACCCTGTGGAATGTCAAGAGAAAAATGGTACAGGTGAAAGATATTGATCTTTCGGAATCTTGTGCGAATCCTTGCTATATGCCTCTAAAAACGCGTATGGGAAATTTGCCCTTATGCCTTAGGGGGACTTTGCCTTCCAATTTGCTCTCACATGAAAATAGTGTAAGGGAAAATAGGAAGCCATGTATGCTCCTATCTAAATAGTAAACTTTCCGCACTATAAACCCTGTGGAATGTCAAGAGAAAAATGGTACAGGTGAAAGATATTGATCTTTCGGAATCTTGTGCGAATCCTTGTTATATGCCTCTAAAAACGCGTATATTCTCAATGCGCAAGGAGGTCACTCATGGAGTACGTTCTGTTCGGGGTTCTTTCGATTCTTGCGGCCATGGCCTTTAACTTCACGCACAACAAGGTGTGGAGCAACGCAAAATTCATGGCGCAGCAAGCGAAGTACACCGGCAAGCCTCTCTACGCTTTCAATACGCTGGCAACCGCAGCGGTGATTTTCGTCACGATCATCATTGCAGCCATGTTGATGAAAGTTGCCGGAGAGCGAGTCGAAATCCCCGGAGCGTAAGTTCCGGTCAACCTCAACAATTCTCAATCCGAAGGAGACAACCGTATGGCAAGCGTTCGTAATCTGTGGCGTTACAAGAAACTCTACAGCTTTCCCTATCCAATTGGGGGAGCTAACGTGTCTGCGTCCCCGCAGTCGGTTCCCGTTGAACTTACCAAGTATGCGCAAGAGGACTTTTTCAATCGGCTCGTTGTTCGCGTGTTCGGCAACATTATCATTGCAGGCTCCGGCTCCGGAACTGCGACCGGACGCGACAACCCCGAAGGTCTTCTGATTCAAGCTCAATTGCAGACTTCGCCACAAGTGACCGGCGTAACGCCTATCAATCGGTTAAGCGCACGCGGCCTTCTCTACGAGAACATGATTACGCGAGGCTACTTGCTCAAGGCTTCAACGGTTCCCGACACGGCGGGCACGGTTGCGGTTGACTGGCATTACATCTTCAATTTCTCCCGGTCACGCACGCGTAAACGAGTTGAATACACGTTCGCAATTCAGAAGTTCACGTCGGCGTTGCTTACCTTAACGTTCGGTTCTCGCGAGCAGCTTTTCTCGGGTGGAACGAACACCTGGGACGTGTCCGGCTTGAGCGTGGAAATCTACGCCGACTCTGCTTTCGCGGTTCAGGCGGATCAGATTCACTCGCATGAGCTTTTCGAGCAGAACTATCCCATTCTCTCTACGCAGTCGGATTTTCCGATTGATACCCTGCCTTCGGGGTACCTTTATACCGATATGCTGTTTCTTGCGGAAGACAACAATGTACTGTCGTCTGCCGTGATACAGAACTTCGATTTAGAGGGTGGAGGTCGTGTTTGGTTGGCTTCGGGCGATAACAACGCGGCCATTGTGCAGGAAGACTTCACTCAAGAGCTATTGGAAACTGGTCAGACAGTGACCGGAATCTATGCTCCTGTTTCGATTCTGCGCAACGGCATGTTCACGCAAGCCATTGACGCGTTGACGGCTCCAATCACGGTTAAGTTGTCCGTGACGGGTCCCGGCTTGGGTCACGTGTTCAACGTTCGGCTCGTCGGTCGTCGGATGGTTCCGGGAGCGGTTCAGAAGGCTGCGCCGAAAACTCCGGCTCCGGTCAAGAAAACAGCGTAGTTAGACGGCGGTGAAAAATCCGGGGAGCTTGGGGAGGTTCCCCGGATTTCTTCTATCCCTCAATTCTTGGAGGACTTCTCAAAATGAAATCGACAGACTTTGCTTCTCTCTCCCGGTACGAAAAAGCACTTGTAAAAAAGGACTATCGGGGAATCGTTACTTCTCGTATGGCCTTACTCGGTTATTACGACGACTCCGGCGTCTCGTCTTCCGGGAGCGGGGACGCTCTCTCGCAGATATTCGAAACCATTGGAGCGGGAGCACAAGCAGCGGGTTCAGTTTACGCTGCGTCTCAATACGGCTCCACGACTCCGGCTCCGACCCTGATCAACACGAACGCAGTCTCCGCTCACGCTCCGTCAACGGTGCTGGGGAGTAGCTCGCTGATCTGGATTATTGTCTTGATTGTCATCGGGTTTTTCGCATACCGGGAACTCTAAGGAGGAATCATGGCGGGATGTGGATGCGGCAGTGCAAGTGATTACTCCTTTGACCCCGGTAGCGGTGTTGATGCTCTCAGTAACGCAGTCGGGGTTGCGACTTGGGAAAATTCCGAATCGCTCAACGTCCCCCCGGACGTAACGGGAGGTATCGGAGGTCGGTCCCCTTACGGAGCCGTTCCTTCATTCGGCGGAATTTCCTTCTGTCGAAAATGTTTCCTAACTTGGGCGCTCATTTTCGCAGTGCTCGCAGTTATTTTTCTCCGCAAATAGAAAGGAGCTTGTATGGACGACGACTCATCACCCGCAGTTACAGCCGGTATCAATCTTGCAAGCTCCCTCGCAAAGCTCGGGTTCTCCGCGTTCGCGCAACACACCGCACGACTCAAGGGAGCGACTAATGAAAATCAGGCCCTAGATCAAATCATTCCCGCGTTTGATGCGGACCTAAAAGAAATCGTCGAAGCGTTTAACGGGGGAGAGGCAACCGAAGCGGAATGCGTTGAGGCGTTGCAGGAGGTTGACAACAACGTATTAAAGTACGCGCTGAGTCTTGTCGGACCTCCCGGTACCGCGTGGAACGCTCCCAAGAATCTCGGGAGCCAAGTCAACGCAAGTTACTCCGCAACCTGTGACAAGGGTTGCACCGTTTCTTGTTGCGTGTACCTCAACGACCTTCGACCGGCAATTTACGGTCGCTTTGTGGGTTCGGGAGCATTTCAGGAATTCACAAACCAACCGCAGATTGTTGGGGGACTCATTGAAGCAATTCAGAATGGTTCCGGAACCGTCAAGGTAATTACAGTTGCGAAGCCTGTCAACACGGCGTACGGAAATTACCAGCGAGCCGGTTACTCGTTCACGATTAAGAAACCTCCTCTTATGGCAAGCTCCGGAGCGTTGCTTGCAAAGACACTTACCCTTATGACCGGGGGATTTGCCGGGGGAGCGGTCGCGGTCCACTCAACCGGCGAGGTCGATACGGCGATGGGTAATCAACTCGTCGCTCCGGCTCCCGACATTGCAAGTTCAAATCCCCTTGACCCGTTTACCGGGGGAAGTAACATGATGACAATCATCATCGTTTTCGCTGTCCTATTGCTGGGGTTCGCGGTCGTGCGCAAGTGAAACGCGTCATTGCTTGGGGGTTTCTCTTTGTTGGGTTCGCGTTCGGTATCGTCTGGTACTTCGACGTGAATCAAGCCGGGGAATCATGGTCGGATGTCCTCTCCGACCCATGGGGAACGATTCAAGATTTATTTTCGAAAGGAGCGGCCATCGTGCAATCAAAAGTTTCCTCTGATCCTAGAGTTATCGCAACCGGCTTAATCGCTCAATTCGAGGGGTTCGTTGGTCACGCGTACCGGGATGCGGTCGGGGTTCTTACGATAGGGTACGGTCATAAAATCGTTGCGGGGGACGGGTTCGGGGAGGGTTCGACCGTCTCCCAATCGGACGCGTTTGCGCTCTTGCAGACGGACCTCGACGTGTACGCGACTTGCGTCGATAACGCGGTTGAATCCGACCTCACGCCGAAACAACTAGCTGCGCTCTACTCGTTCACTTACAATGAGGGTTGCGCAGCTTTCAAGAGTTCAACGCTGCTGGAAAAGATCAATACCGGGGACCTCTCCGGAGCGGTCGATGAGTTTGCAAGGTGGAACATGGCAGGAGGACAAGTTTTACAGGCTCTCGTTTCCCGCAGACAAGACGAGAGCGATTTATTTTCGTCTGACATCTCAGCTTAGGAGCTACAAAAGTGAAATTCACTCCGTGGCACGTAATCGGAATTATTGCCGTCGTCTTCGCTCTCTTCTGGGTTTATGAAGCCAACCCCTTGAACGTCTTTCAACGCGGAACCGCTCCCGCAGCGTAAGGAGGAAACTTGAAGAACTCACTTCTAATTCTCGCTGCGATTGTCTTCGTCGGTCTCGTCGTCTACGAATGGCGCAAACGAGTGGGGACCGTTTCGTCTACCGTACAGGCTCAAGCGAACAGCTTGCACGATAGCGACGCAACCGCGCATCCCTCAACCATGTTTCGCGTGAGAGCCTAGGAGGTTTCATGTCGTTTCTAATTGATCTGGTGAGCAGTCCTTACAACGCGGCAACAGGCAAGCTCACGACTTGGCAGCAGGAATCTCTCTCACAAGCGGAGGTTGACCAGATTCATACGGTCTCCGATAACGCAGCGACTTATTACGGCTCGGATTCGTCAACCGCTGCAATCGCACAAGTCACAGCAGACCAGCAAGCCGCACAAGCCGGAACTGATACGAGCACGCTTGCGAAACTTTCCGCGACTGATCCCGGAGGTTGCCCGAACGGCGGACTTAACCTCAACGGGGTTGGCTTCGGTTGCGTCTCGTCGTTTAACGATTTTCTTTCTCAGCTAAACAGCTTGACCCACATTGCCCTTGTGATCGTGGGAATCTTAATAGTCGGTTGGCTGGGGATAACTTTCGGTCCTTCGTTGGCCGCGCTAGCTCGGAGGAAATAGTGCATGTTGACCTTCATACCATCATTGACATTTGTTCTTTGGCTGTTGCGGTTGCTGGGGGCTGGCTTACTGGTCGTCGAGATTTATTGTCTCGTCTCGGTAGGCTCGAAATCCAAGTTGCCGAAATTGGAGGAAAGCTCTCAACCCTTTTTAAGTTCCTGTCTCCTCGTTGACGAAGAATCAAGCTCGGAACAGATGATCATGGTTGCGCAAGCTACTCCCGCCTTTAATAAGTTTATGGACGATTGGAAAAATCAAATCGAGGTTTCCCAATGGCAGGCATGATAGTTAGCAAGCTCGCCGGAGCCTTTGCAGGCAACATCGGACAAACCGTAAAGGACATTGCCGGAGTGTTCAAAGTCCCCCCGGAGCAAGTCGAGGAGCATCGATTTGAACTCGAAAAGATTCAGAGTGAGCTTGTCTCGAAGCAACTTGACGCCGCGTCGGTGGAAGTTCAAGCCGCAGCAGCTAACATTCAAGCGGAAGAAAAAAGCGGAGACAAGTACACCGAACGCTCCCGACCGACCTTCATATACTTGGTTGAACTCATTCTGTTTTTTAATTGCGTCGTCGTGCCGGTTTATCAAGCTCTTGCGCGTCAACCCTTGGCTGTTCTCTCGCTTCCACATGAGCTTTATTGGCTGTTCGGGTCGTGCGTCTTGGGTTATACTGGGGCTGGTCATTGGTCAGATTTTATGGCACTTCCGGGAAAGTCGGAAATCGCGTTGCCGGGTTTGACCATGAGAAACGATTCGTCCCTACAGGAGAAAAAGTAAAATGTTTCAGTCAATGAAGGACACGTTCGCTAGCGTTCGGGAACATCTCGAAAAAATCACCAAGGCTATGCGAGGAGAAATCGACCTTGCCCTTGGCTCCGTCGAAGATTCCCTCCGAGCAGAGATTGTTAACCTTCGGTCGGACCTTCGCAGCGTAACGGCTCGGTTGGAAGCTCTCGAAGCGAAGGCTGCAAGCGAAGCGAAGCAGCATCTCGAAAAAGCGGTTGGCTTAATGGAGCGTCCCCAGCGAATCGAAAATGTCCAGATGGTTGTGGAAGTGAAACCAGCGACGACGTTCGGGATTATGCCGGTACAGTCGGGAGGTCCGGTAATTGACGTCCCGCTCCCGGCTGGCACGCACGAGAACAAAGACACGGTTCTCGTATACGACAAGGAAAAAGTTTAAACCAAAGGAGGAGACTGGGTTCGTCCCGGCTCCCTCCCAATTTATTTTTAAGGAGCACTTATGGCAAGGTCAGTTCCGACAGTCCCGGC
>Ga0307478_10002975_pt1 | contig 12857 bp, 18 predicted proteins | sample atmos_gasesECM4C_2_FD_203713 | JGI IMG/M metagenome (GOLD analysis project Ga0307478, IMG submission 203713) | Hardwood forest soil microbial communities from Morgan-Monroe State Forest, Indiana, United States - atmos_gasesECM4C_05 | ecosystem: Environmental > Terrestrial > Soil > Temperate...
AAGGCTGGAGACAAGTGGCTCTTCTTTCTGAGGACTTTATATCGCGACGCAATTCCGTACAATGTAGTGGATTTTGACAGCCCCGCCGAGCCAGTATCTCTCGCTCAATACGACATTTGCCTGTTGCGGCTCCGCACCGACATTGACGAAAGTTGCATAGCTCTGATGCCAGCGCGAAGACTCGAGCCCCCCTCATTTTGCCCGCCTTGGAAGGTGACGCGTTTGTTCACCAATCCTCTCCCTCGATCTAGCAACTCCTAGAACCTGAAATCAAGCTCGCGCACATTTCTCCTCCGCCCGAATTTGGCGCACATGATGGCAACGGAGGGAGTGCCGCGGGACCCACTTTTCAACCTCGCGGCTGGCCTTTCTCGTGCTCACCTGAAGACGACTGACGAAAACAGGCGATTTCGCTCATTGAGGGGTTTTGAGTGAAATGGCGGTTACGTCAACAGTCTCAATGCCAACGGACGGAATACACCGATAGGATTCTGTATGGCCCTGGCTCACAGCCCTTAAACGCCCCATTCTTGATATTCCTTTCGGCCTCATCGAAAGAAGCAAACAAGCAGTGGGAATTCGTGTCAAGTTCGTCTGCTATTGAATTACATGACAGTGGGGAGTGTTCCGGCGCATTTCTGGCCCAAAACGTTACTACGTCGAAACCCTCTAGTTGCTTGCGGGAGGGTATGACCACATCGGTCGAAATCGACGCCTCCGGTGAATGGGCCTTCCACACCTCGCCATCGAACTCTAATTCGTGTGCTTCATAATAAAAAAGCGACGTTCCTTCAATTGGAATTGAGTGCTCCTTCGCTACGGTTCTGATAATTTCGGGCGAGTCAAAAAGCCAGTACCCATTGTGCTTCCAGTAATTGATGTAATCAGTGAAATCTTCAGAACAACAACTGCTAACGGAACAGATGTCAGCGACGTTGTTCGCCTTGAGCCAGTCGGGTTTCTTAACCACCCGCTTCGCCATGTAGCCAGCAGGAATCATTGTTCGCTAAGTCTATCGCCAACGCCTATCGTTGCGAAGGTCGGCGCAAAGGAGCATCGGTGGCGTTATCAGGCCATTTCGCTCATTGATAGAAGCAGCCCAGAAGTAAATCTGTACTCTCGCGTGGCTTCTCTCACGATCCGGGCAGCGGCTTGGCTAATCTTCGGTAGTTGCTTCCCGCACGATCCGAGCGGCAGATTGACTGGCGTCTTCCTTGTAAATGCTCAGTTTGGTCATTGCGACTGAGCGCATAGGGTCGCCCAGTGATTTCTGCTTGGATATATCAAACTTCTCAATATTCGCCGTTTGTCCGTCTGGGGAAACTGCCACAACGCGGTACACCCCGACCAGACCCTCTGACACTACGATTCTACCGGGTTTTATCTGTGGTTTCGCCATGCAGACAGTTTCCCACAGGCCGGACCCGATTGCTAGACCGGGAATTCAAACTGCACCACTACCGTTTTGAGTGTGACCGCGATTTAGCGCCCACTATCAAGAACGCTGCGCGAATATTTCACTCTGTCCAGGTGCGGAAATCAAAGGTCAGCGCGACCGTCCCGTTTCGTTCGTCCAATGAACGCTGTTGTATTCTAGGATCGTTCGCGTCAGCGCCGGGTAGATGTTTTCGTAGAACAAGTTAACAACGCGCACGTTATAGACCTGACCCTTTGTGAGAAGCAGGTCACTCAAAACCTGCGGGTCAGCGCCGACTATGCCGACGCTACTGACCTAGAATTTCTTGCCCTCATCCATTTCGATTTCAAGAAAGGCGAGTTTCTTTTCCTCGTTGAACGTGGTGGAGGGAACCGGGGTGAAGTTGATGTATCCCAGTTCACCGTAGGCATAGCGCAGATTTTCGAGGCCCTTCGCAATCGCCATGCGGTCCAGAATGCTGCCATCCTTGAGCGGGAACAGGTCGCGCAGGGCTTTTGGGTCACCCATCGCGAGGTTCCCTTTGAACGTGATGTGCCCCAAGCGGTATCGCGGACCTGCGTCAACATCGTCCATCTTATGGAGATACAAAAGAATCAAACGTCCCTGGCTCTCGTGGCTGCATGCGGGGCAGATTCATTTTGGGAAATGTTCAAAAGTGAACAGTTATTGAAAGGGTCAACGGGTACGCTGGTTGAGTTCGGAAGCTCAAAAACTGCGGTCATGGGTTAGTGTCGGATTCGACGTTCGGACCCTCACGACCGCGGTTAAGGGCTCTACATCAGACGCGCATGTGTTCAGGCCGGACTACACTCGGGGCCGGCCTTTCCCGTGACGCTGGATAAAATTGAAACGAAGGCACGGGCGGCCCGAAGATAACCCCAGTACAGACGTTCCATCTTGGAACTCCAAAGGACAACACATGACCGACCAATCGAGTGCCACAATGTCGGGAACTGTCGAAATGATTACAAAATCGCCCCTCCCCAACGAAAATGACAAAGCACAAATCACGATCGAAGGGGCAGATCACCCGCATGAGCAGATCCGTATCGAGAACACGCTGACCGACAAGAACGGCGACGAAGTTCAGTTGAAACCGGGTGCTAAAGTGCGCGTTACGGTTCGGACCCGAACGGCCGGCACTCGTTAGGCTGTCGCACTACCCCGGCAATTCCAGGGACAACGCTGAGCATAATTGCTCAGACCGTTTTGACCATGATTTTGCTAACGTCCATTTGAGCTAGGTGTCTGCAAATTTCTACGCGGGTTTGCACACAACACACAGACGAAACCAAGAACGCAGCGATAACGGAAATGAGGTGTTTCATGAAAAGAGTAACGTTTGTTCTTGCGATGTTGAGTCTCGGCACACTGTGCTGGGCGGGGTCGGCGCGAGAAGATGCCACCGACCGGCTGGATAACGCCACCTCAGTGATGCACGAAATCATGGGGATGCCGGACAAAGGAATCCCGGAAGAGGTGTTAGAGCATGCAAAGTGCGTGGCCGTCATACCGCACATGGTCAAAGGTGGCTTTGTCTTCGGAGCTAAAGGAGGCAAAGGCGTAGCCACCTGCCGCACGGCGAATGGCTGGAGTGCGCCAGCATTCATCACGATTTCGGGTGGAAGCTGGGGACTGCAGATCGGTGTAGAAGCTGTGGACGTGGTACTGATCATTCAGAATCACAAAGGGATGCAGAGGCTGCTCTCCAGCAACTTCCAAATTGGAGGGGACGCTTCCGCGGCGGCCGGTCCGGTTGGACGACATGCCGAGGCTGGTACGGATTGGAAGATGGATACAGAGATCCTGACCTATTCCCGTGCCAAGGGTGCGTTCGCTGGGCTCACGCTGGAAGGTGCATCCCTACGTCAAGACGATGATTCGCGGCGCGCGATCTATGGAGGCAACGTTACGACTCGGGCTTTGTTATTGGGAAAAGTGCCGGCTCCAGCCGCGGCTCAGCCGTTCCTTGCGGAGATTCGCGGAGCAAAGGCGGAAGCCAGAACTGATAAGAACTAGGGCTTCCGGAGTCCATCTGCCAGTGTTTGCGATTCAACTGTCTTCTACGTGTTCGAGTGAGAACGCAGCCGGTCCATTTTTCCTCTAGTTTCATTCGAAACAGCGATCTTGTGGACGGTGTTGGTCCGGGCACGTGGACCTACTGCATTATCCTCTATGCGGGGTGTCGGGTCGATCGAGGTTGGGCGGGCTATTCTCCTCTTGCATCTACATGCTTGCCATCCACGGCAAGATCGATGGTGGGGCAACCACAGGTGCAACGACTCACTACACTGACACGAGGAATTTGCGGTGCATACTTCGCAGCATTCGGGGAGCCGTTTGCAATCAGCCATTCCAAAAGGATTCGTTCGTCAGTCCTGAGCCGCCTGTTTTCGGGAGCACGGTAGTGATTGGCTTCTACCATGAAGCGATGGTAGTCGGTTTCCTTGTCAATTATTGCAAAATCCCCATTTCGCTCATTGTCCCGCGGCGGGGGGTTGAGCGTTATGGCCTGTTACTGTCAACCGTCTGGGTCGCTGGCACTCAAGCCCGACAAGAGGGTACCGTGATTTCCCGTTACCAACCAAAGATCGAAAAAACAGTGAACCACAAGGCCATCCAAACACTGTAAAAGATAGATTCAGTCCACGAGTGCCGTGGCCAGCCGATAATGCTGTTGGAGATGGTACCCGAAAAGCCGATCGAAGATTATCCAGAAGAAAAACAACGCGACGAAGCGGCGCAACTTACTTTTGCCTATCCAATTTAAGAATATTGCCGTTCTGTTACGTTTCATTTCCACGACAGTCTACAGCATAGAAGGACAACTGGCGTAACATCCCCATTTCACTCAAAATGCTTGGAACAGGTAGCTGAGAACTGAGAACCCGCGCGGTGGCTCACGCTACTTCACCGCGGCGAGAAGCTTCACCCTATTTTTTGGCGAAATTCGGCTCACGTATCCTACCGCGCCCGGAGTGGCCGCCACGTAATCGATAAGAGCCGATTCGGAATCGAATGCCTTCGGCATGGCACCCTGTCCCGTAAATACCACCTTGCGCCATTGGGAGCGGAATTCCTCGGGCGCCTCTCCCACATAGTTCCTCAAAAAGACCTCGTGCGCCGGTCCACCCTTTAACGTCACCGGAACAGCATGGGAGCCGTCAGAGAATCGAGTCTTCGTCCCCATGAAAATGGCACGCAAATCGGCATTCGAGATCTCCGTAATCCTCACCCCCTCGTTCGCCACCAACACTACGTTCTGTGCCCGGGCCATAGACCATGAGCCAAGCGACACGAACAGCAGCAGTATCAGGCAACGAGCTGTCCTCATAGATCCACGTCCGAAACGCTCTGGCGAGCTAAAAGGTGAAACCGATCTTGGCGGCCAGCATTCTCGAGTCTGGAGAGAGGCCATTTGGGTTCGAGCTGGTGTAGTACCCAAGCGCGGTCCCGTGAAGGAAATGGCTCTCAATCTTCGCGTAAAAATACGCGTTAAGGTCATAACGTGCACTCACCACCCAATCGTTCGAGTGATTTGCCGGCTGGGTCGTGTCTGCGGCCTTGTTGACGTAGTGGCTGTAGTAGCTTCCTACTTGAAAATTCTTGCGCAGCTGATAACTTCCCATTGCGAACCACGATCGCCCATCCACCACAAGAGGAAACACAGCCGTCCCAATCGTCACCGTCGCATTGATCGGTATGCGGTCATATTCCCCCGCCAGGTAGACTTTTCCCTTGGTAAAACTGGCGTACATCGAGGGGGCGAAAGACTCTGGTAAATGTACGCTTCCCGTAGGCGCTGTCCCGTCTACGGCTTGCATGTTTGCACTGGATCCGATGGTCAGCCCTCTTACGGGTGTTTCCCATCGCAGATCACCCCCGTAAGTCTTGCCTCCCAGAGAGTTCGTAAACACCAGTCCGATGTCCGCGAACTGTTTGATATACCCGTCATTCAAATCAACCGTTGCCTGTCCCGCGTACCCGTCATAGTGTAGCGTTCCTCCCCGTTTCCCGAGGAAGAGACCGCCGTAAACATCTCCTCCAATGTGCGCCAGGTAAAAGCTCTTGTGGTCGATGGAGTAGGAGCCTTGGGGCAGGAGTATCCAGAGGAAGACCGCATCAATGTCCTGGGAATCATTGAACAAACCCCAGACCGTCTTGACCTTGCCCGCCCGAATTCCAAAATGGTCATTAACTCTGTAGTCTCCCGAGGCCCAATCCACCTGAACGTTGGAGCCGCCAAACTCTCCCAGTTGATACATGTGCAACTGCATGCCGACGCGCAGGTTGTCGGAAAGTGAATCAGAGATGTTAACGGCAGCGTCGGTCCACTGCGGGCTGCCATCGCTTGATTTCATAGACAAGTAGTTGTTGGTGGAACTGTACAGGAAGCCCTGGCTCACATAGGCATGCACCACAATTGCAGAAGAGTCTTGCGCGTATAAGCTCCCCTTGCAGGTACAGATACAGATAAGGATAAGAAGGAAGATAAACAGACACAGGCACCTTGAAAACCCTTTGAGCTTCGGGTTATCTCGAAGGTGGTCGGAATCGTAAGCGGGTGCTTCGACGATCATGCGCGAATCTCCGAGGGGGCGCAGCATCTCACTAAAACTGCGCCATCAGAGGAAAACTGCGGACGACGGGGGGAGGGCCGCGTGTGTTCCTTTAACACCCACTCATGGGATTCACCTTACACTCGGGGCATATCCTGGAAGTGTTCACAGTTGCACAGTGTTTGAAATTAAGGGGACAGTTTCCCGAATTGGAAATGGATCACAGGGGCCGCGACTGCATCGATTGGCGGCGCCTTAGGAGGCAGGAGACGAGGAATCTCGGGCCGTGACATTAGTCGAGGAGCGCCTTCCGCCTCACTAAAACCTCTGCGCGTGTTCTGAAATGGCAGCCTTCCGGTAATCTCCGTGCTTCTGTCGCTCTCTTGAATGTGCGTCGAGCATCTGCCGTCGGATGTGCGAATAAGTGGCAACATCCATAGCGAGTAGATCGTGGCGAAGAAGCACATGAATGTGGCGAGTCCAAACTGATGGCTCCCGGCGGGAGCACGTACCCGGTATCTCGCCTAGCGGTCGATCTGTATGCAGACGAAAATGGTAACAATCGCACAAACGGCTCTGCGTTCGCATGAGAAATCACAGTCTACTGGTGGTCACTCCTTCCCCGAAATACCATGTACAGTTTGCGCCAAGCCAGTTCGATCGGTATTGGTAATAGCCCTGCACAACCTTCCGGAGCCATGTGCCGACGTCCCTCGTACGATGATGCTTTCACGGCCCGACCGTTGAAATACCAACAGAAACAGCCCACCTTCCGCCCGCATGGACGCCTAACACTAATCGGTGTGGGGCTGGCATTAACGGTAGTGGGAATCGCTATGCTACTGCGGGGCGTTCACTTCGTGACGGTGAGCGATTTCATCAATCGCCCAGCTATAGCATCCGACTTACTGCGTAACCGTATTTTGTTCAAGAGTGACTTGGGTCTGCGCTAACAGCTGACCGTTCACAGATGCGCCCGTTTTCAGGTTGATGGCTGTTTGAGACAAAATAACACCATTGAACTGAGCGCTTGCCTGAATGGTTACATCTCCGAAGCTCTGCCAGAATACATTCTTGGCCAGTGCGCCGCCGCTTAAGACTACATGGGTTGCGCTAGCCTGATCTAAGGTTTGAGCTATCTGAAATATCCAGACATCATTCGCACCACCAGAAAGTGTCACGTCCGTTGATATGGTCACACCCGTACCCCATTTGTAAAGACCCGGAGTGATTGTCAGCCCGCCGATCTCACCAGCTCCCAGGTTGGTGGCAGTTGGAAGTGTACGCCCCGCCGCGTCGGTGTATGCAGTCATCATGTCTTTGATGGCGGTCGTCAGTAGGGTAGCGTCAGTTATCCGGCACGGTAGTGGACCAGCGGCATCCACAGAGTAACTCTTACCGGTTACTTCCGAGCAGGTCAGGCTATCCGCTGCTCCTGTAATCGGGCTTGCCCCTACATCTCCAGTGATAACGGAGGATGGCACATCCGTTACCCCAGACTTGCTTAGGACAGCAAAAGAAGATGCTGATTTTAAGTTTACCGGCGCAGGACCTTTTCCGTTCGGGTTTGATAGATGGGTTGACGTTGAACTTCCGCAGGCGACCATAGTTACAAGTAGCATCACAACCAGTACTCTGTTCATTTCTCAATCTCCTTAATCTCGTATTAGTCTGGTATTCTCACTCCGTCTCATTCTCGTAATCCGACCTACCAACCGTAGGTCTGTTGTGACTAGGACCAGAGCAGGTGTGAAAGTGTGGCACGGCACTCCCACAGTTCACTTTGAGTTTCTTCCTGCTTACAGAAGCCCCCCACCCTTTAAATGGATTCGTGACAAGACGGGCAGGTACTGTCATTGGGCTACTTGTAACTAGCTTCCCGCAATCCGTCTATTGTTCCTTGGACCTGGATCAAACCTGGATCAAAGTCGCGAGACACTCCAGAGTCGCTCATTTGCTTCGGCAGTGCTGTGCAGAATCGCTCACTTTCGCTCCGCGACTCTGCAACTCTTAACTCAGGAGACGGCGTCCATACATCACCCTGCCGGAGTGTCCTACAAGCGATTTCCAGAAAATGACCCAAAATAAGCGCAATTCCCGTTTAGGCATTTTCTGAAGGGCGCTGCATTGGCACCCTAACTGATTCCAGGCCCAAGCGGGATGAGTGATATAACCTGGTGATACGGCGCAGGTGCTCGTTTGCCGCCAAAAGTACGCGATGGAGTCCGTGCTCTGCGACGCGGGTGTGCTTCCTGACGTGTCGAGTCAGCCAAAGTTGCGCGTCGCTGCCGATGGCCACTCAACTGCCCCAATAAACTTAGACTGAGCATTCTTTTTCGTCTTCCGGGTTCCTGAACTGAGTCGGCCAATCTAAAGTTGCTGTTCTTTAGTCTTCCCATCAGGAGGAACTGAGGCTACAGGCACCGTTGCTTTATCGTCGCCCCGGCAGGATTAGCATTTGGTCTATGTCGCATGTTCCAGATTCTAGGAGAGGCTACACGGAGCGCGCCTCGATGCCATTCCCGGGGCAGGTCAAAAGCAGTTTCATCTTCAGTTCACAGGGAATTCAAAAAACCGACGCTTAGGCGAATATCGGCGCTGGTCAGCAGATTGGCCCAAAAACTGCGGCCATCTTGACAAGTTAAGTTATTGACCAACAAGAGATTAGGCTGATTGAATCCCTGAAGAGGCCGGCGCCGCAGGTTCAACTCCGCCCATCATTCCAAAACACTTGTATGACTGAACCTCGGTGAGTTTCCAGTCCGCTCTCAGTCCGCATCAAAAAGCTGGCGGAAGACGGAAAAGCCGCCTTGGTTTTCGGGCGTTGAGTGCGGGGCGCCGCTCGATACAACCATACTTCCTGGCTGTTCGCGAGTTTGTAGAATTCCAAACTCGTCACTACTTGAAGGTCGCATCTATGAGACTTCCTGGGATGGCGAGGCGGAGATCTTCGATTCGTCTCGTGCGACTTCCTTCTCGCCAAGCGGCAAAACCACAACGATCGAAGTGCCCTTCCCCGATGACTGGATCTGCATTCTGCCTCCGAGTTGTCTTATTCTCTCCCTCATTCCGCGCAAGCCGACTCCTGAACTCTTACCCTCCCGAAACTTGTCTTGAATTTCCCGATTGATTCCACGACCTTCATCGGAAATTTGCAACTGGATTTCGCGCGGTTGATGCAAGAGTTGCACCCTTGCGGTAGGACTCCCTGAATGTCGGTGAACGTTCGTGAGACATTCCTGCACGATCCGAAAGATGGACAACTCGAGATTGTGAGGCAAGCGTTCTAAATCGCCAGGCAAATCGACGCTTACGCCTATGTTGCTGCGTTCCCCAAATCCATTAACGTATTCATACAATGCTGATTTCAAACCCACTTCGTCGAGGAGGGGCGGATGTAACAGATGGGAGATCGTTCGAATTTCGGAGACAGCTTGGTCGATCAGAGAGCGGCTCGCTTCGACGTTTCGCGCCACGCCTGGACTAAGCCGCGACTCTTCGGTAGAGATGGCTGAAATGTTCATGCCTAAAGCGGCAAGCAACTGTCCAGCCCCGTCATGCAATTCCCGCGCAATCCGTCTTCTTTCTTCATCTTGGAGTTGCAGCAAGCGACCTGAGAGTTCGGCTTCCTGCAGAAGGAGAGTCAGTCGTTTACGTTCGGTAATGTCCCGTGCGACTTTCGAGGCGCCAACGACACGGCCCTGCGCATCCCTAACGGGAGAAATGGTCACGGAAATGTCTAATAAAGTTCCGTCTTTCCGTTTGCGGGCGGTTTCGAAATGATCAACGCGCTCTCCTCGTCGGAGGGACGCGAGAATGTCAGCCTCTTCCTCAAGGCGGTCTGGAGGGACGATCAAAGTAATATGCTGGCCGATCGCTTCTTCGGCGGCGTATCCAAATATTCGCTCTGCAGCTTTGTTCCAATTGACGATAATGCCGTCGAGGTTCTTAGCGACAATGGCATCCTCTGAAGACTCAACGATGGCAGCGAGGCGGTCTTGTACCTCCTGGGCGCGCTTGCTCTCGGTAACGTCGCGGTTCGATTCAAGAATTGAGGCGATGTTGCCGCGGGCATCTCGCTCCGCTACCCATCGGGTAGACACAGTTATTCTTGAACCGTTCGCGCAGGTGTGTCGAAGCTCACCAGCCCAGTACCCATCACCGGCAAATTGTTCTTTAATCTTTTGGAGGGGCTCAGGAAATTCGGTGTGAAGTAAATCGTGGCTCACTCGACCTTCAGCTTCTTCTCGCGTGAAGCCATACATCGCGGAGGCGCCCTGGTTCCAGAATGTTATTCGATCTCCGGTATCCCTGACCAAGACCGCATCCGTTGTTAGGTCGAGTAGTCGAGCGCGCTCTCGTAGTAACTCTTCGGCCGTCTTCCGTTCGGTAATTTGCTCCTCTGCCATATCGAATGACAGTCTAACCCAAACGCTGCGCGCCAGTTGACTTTGCTTTTTCCGCAGCCGCCGCGCCCGCTTTCAGGTCAGCCGGTCCAGGCGATTGCCAGACCTGATGGTACGTCATGGCGATTCCCCAGTAGGCCATGCCGCACGTGGGGTCTTTCTGTGCAATGGCGGCGAAAGTGTCGCTCGCCTTCTCGTAACAAAGGGAATGGAGCATCGCCACGGCGCTGCTGAATTGCGGCTGGACCGATGGTTCGCAGGAAACGGAGAAAGTCACTTTGCCGAGTTTGCTCGGGTCGCCTGCGGGATCCTCATGTTGGGCAACCGCTGGCGGCACGAATGCGGCGCATATGCCCACAAACAGCACCACGCAAATGAATGTGATTCGCTTCATGCTGGTCTCCCGGGTTGTTAAATAGCTCTTTGGAATGAATACGCCGAATGGTTAAGAATCCGTCCGACATATTTTGGGTCGCGACCCCAATGAAGTCGAGTAAGGCATCAAAACAGTTGCGCACCTGGCGTTCGCAACGGATCATAGCGTGTTCTCGGGATTCCGCCCGAGTCACGGACAATGGTGGGACACGCGCATCCGCGTTAATTCAGGTAGCGAGTGAGCAATTGTGGACAGCGGACCCAATTTGTTCCGGAGTTACCCTGCCTTTGACGTGGCGGTTGGGTGTGTCTTGTTCCATTTCAGAGCGGGTCAATACCTTCCCCCTCGGTGCACCCACGAAGGGTTCGCCAATGCAAGACGTGGGGCCGTGTTTCTCCGGCCGACTAAGGCCGCCCTCACCCTCCCCACGCCTTGCAAGTTTTCTGACCGAGTCAGAACGGTGGAAGGCGAGTGCAGATTGCAAACACCGCATCATGTCAGCGTTGATAATTTTGTCGCGGACAAAGCCCTCTTCCTCGCAACCGCCTGCCGTAATTATGGACACAGGCAACTGCACTGCGCCCAATGTGGGATACGGATCAAGTGGGAAGCCGCATTCATCTCAGCCCATCGCATGGCTGAGCAGTGTCTCGGCACCGGAACCATCGTTCAGGTTGACATTCCATACTGCCCCCAGTGCGAGGAGACGCCTTATGCGAGAGGTTGCTTCCATGTCCGTGAGGGGCAGGATGTGGCAGCGCAACTGGCGGCTTGATCCACGCTGCTGCACTAGAAGGGTTTCACACATTCCAGACAGCCACGAGGTCTATAGCGTCGTCATGGCAGATTTGAGGATTTTATGGGGCTGGTAATTGCTTGGCGGAATCCTTGCCCAGTGCAGGCTATACAACGGAGCGCACGAGTGAGTGAAAACGGTTCGTGTGCGCGTTATTTCGTGGAAGAATTGATCGGAGGGGTGCAGGAAGGAGCGTGGATCGATTCATCCACCATGGAAATACTATGCGGGGGAAATATTCCAGAGCCCTGTGCGGAAAAACCTGTGATAGTGCATCGTGCAGAGCAGGACCGAAAAGAAGGAAGCCTGCCAGCAACGGCAAACGCAAAGTGTCATTGTTAAAGGCACGACTTGCCCCTGTCATCGGATTGCGGCGTGAGCTCTTCTCTGTTTTCGAATGAAGTTAAGCGTAAGTCTCGTACTCTTCGAATCAGGATTGCAGACGCTCTGGGGAATTCGCCACGGTAATCATAAAAACCCATCAGCCCCGCAACAGGAGGTAACGCCGCTGCGGAATGGCCTGCACCGAGCGACCTAGCGATTTACCGAGCTTGCGGTCGGTTGGGCGATCCTCGGCGGTGATCCCCGCATCTTCGACGGGAGTCCGCCGTCTTCCCTTGTGCCGGATGTTAGTTTGGAATTGCCGAAAATAGCGACGTTTTTGCCCTGCACGGTTGCGTCGCCACGCCTTGCGGTTCTGCTCCCGCCAGCGGAGTTGGCGCTTCCGAACTGTTTCGGCGCTCTCTCGTCCCCCCACGTTATCGCTTTGCGTTCCTTGCCAGTGCAGATGGTTTCTGCTTAGGTCTGTCGGCCTTCTCGCTGCGAACGAATGAGAGTCCCCGCTTCAGTTCAGCGGTGAGATCGGTATTTCCGTAGCGACATGCACAGGCTTGCCCGATTCTTGACCTAGCCTCAATTCATCGGAGGAAGTGGAGACGAATTGGCCCTCGCGATGTACTGGCATTCCGTCTGCCGCCCATCGTTTGACTACCGACGCGGGCTCTCCCAAAAACTCCGAGATTTCTTTCCAGCCCTTCAGAGTTTCGGGTTGCGGCTGACTCTTCGGCTTCTCGCTGCGCTTCTGGGGTTTCGGCATAGTGACCATATTTAATCGGAATCGATACCCGGGCCGACCTGAATCCTCTAACCAGGGAAATTCCCCGCTGAATCGCCTTCCTGATTGGTGACGCACCCAAAGCCGACCTCGCCAGAATCACGACTACTGCGCTCGGTGGAACACGTAAAAGAACGCAGCCACACTGAGGCAGCCAGACACATAGAT
>Ga0307478_10002976_pt1 | contig 12850 bp, 10 predicted proteins | sample atmos_gasesECM4C_2_FD_203713 | JGI IMG/M metagenome (GOLD analysis project Ga0307478, IMG submission 203713) | Hardwood forest soil microbial communities from Morgan-Monroe State Forest, Indiana, United States - atmos_gasesECM4C_05 | ecosystem: Environmental > Terrestrial > Soil > Temperate...
ATGGACCGCTTGGGCTTATGTCCATGGGGAGCAAGCGGCCCAACAATTTTGGACAAGAAGACCTCGACATTTTGTTCCAAATCAGCGCGCAGATTTCCCTCGCGTTGGACAATGCGCTCGCGTATGGACGACTCAGCGCCTCGAGAAATCGCCTGGAAGACGAGCGCTTGTATCTCGAATCCGAAATCCGCGCGGAATACAACTTCGAGGATATTGTGGGCAAGAGCCCCGCTCTGCGCAAAGTCCTTGAACAGATCGAGATTGTCGCCCCAACGGGATCTACTGTCTTGCTACACGGCGAGACGGGCACCGGTAAAGAACTGGTTGCGCGCGCAGTGCATAGCCATAGTCCAAGACGAGACCGAACGTTTGTCAGGCTCAATTGTGCTGCCATTCCATCCGGGCTGGTCGAAAGCGAACTCTTCGGACACGAGAGAGGTGCATTCACCGGCGCTTTGATGCAGAAGCGCGGCCGTTTAGAGCTTGCCGATCGCGGCACTTTGTTCCTGGATGAAATCGGCGACATTAGTCTGGAGTTGCAGCCGAAGCTGCTCCGTGCGTTGCAGGAACAAGAGTTCGAGCGACTGGGCAGCAACAAGACCATTCATGTGGACGTCCGGCTGATCGCGGCGACGCATAGAGATCTGTCGTTGATGATTCGCAACAATCAATTCCGTGAGGATCTGTTTTACCGGCTCAATGTTTTTCCGATTGAGATACCGCCGCTTCGTGACCGACGCGAGGACATCCCACTGCTCGTTCACTATTTTGTTTCGCGGTTGTCGCGCCGGATGCAGAAACGCATCAAGTCAATCCCCAAGCCCGCAATGGACGCGCTGAGCAACGCGGCATGGCCCGGTAACGTCCGAGAATTGGAGAACTTCGTTGAGCGCGCCGTCATCCTGACCCAGGGGGATGAGTTGAATGTTCCCCTCGCTGAACTCAAGAAGTCATCCGTCCGAAATGCCGCTCCAGTATCGACGTTCCAACAAGCGGAGCGCCAGGCGATCATTGAGGCGCTGAAAGCGGCATCGGGAAGAATCTCCGGGGCAGGAGCGGCGGCGGAACGTCTCGGGCTGAAGCGTACAACCCTGCAAAACAAAATGCGGCGACTCAGCATCACAAAGGCTGACTACTGAGACCGACGCGCTCCGAACCATCGACGGCCCGAGATGGGGACCGACCTGCACTTTCGGAACAGTCTCCAACCTGCCCACATTCGGGCACCGCCCGCCATAGGGCATGACCGCGCGCAGCGTCACGCTCTGACCCCCTTGCATTCGCAACAACTTACGTCCAACTTTTGTTGGCACGCTGCCTGCACTGTCTTATGCGGCGGAACCGCGAAGGTCTAGCCGGTGGAAGGCCGTATCCCCGCAACGGATAACGGACAAGAGCGCGCCATGATAGAGGGCTATCGGTGTTTACGTATTCTCCCGCGTATCCTCTTGCTGATCGCCGTGGTTCCGCTTGGCGGTTGTTTTTCCCGATCCCGTCCAGTTGCTCTTCGCATGAGCACAGCCGTGGTTCAAACAGCGACCGGTAAGGACTTAATTGAGCGTATCAACGCCGAGGCCAGCGAGATTCAGACGTTAAAGGCCACTGTAAGCATTACAGCTTCCGTCGGCGGCAGCAAGCTGGGAAGGATCACGGAATATCAGGACATCCGTGGCTACATCCTGGCCCGCAAGCCGTCCGCGCTGCGGATGATCGGACGCGACCCGATCTTGCAAAACCATGTGTTCGATATGGTGAGCATTGGCCAGGAGTCCAAGTTGTGGATTCCGTCCAAGAATCAGTTCGTTGCTGATAACAGCGACGTAGCGAGACCATCTACGCAGCCCTTGGGAAACGTGCAACCGCAGATGATTTATGACGCCCTACTGCTGCAAGCTGTGGATCTGCAGAACGAACTGGCCGTGCTGGAAGAGCGCGACCAGGAGGTGATCGATCCCGGCACACACAAGCCGACGCTGCAGCCGGAGTATACGCTCCACATCATTAAACAGGATGGCAACGAGTGGTATCTATCGCGCAAGATCATATTCGACCGAACTGATTTGCGACGGCACCAGGAACTCTTTTATGACGAACACGGGTTTATCGTCACTGACGTTCGTTACGACGATTATCGGGAATTCAATGGGCTGTTCTTTCCTACGAATATACAGATTCGGAGACCGCTGGAGGAATGCTCTATCAAGCTCGAAGTAATGGAACTGACTATTAATGATCCCATTGTGGACGGTCAATTCGTCCTCGAAGTCCCATCGGGCGCAGGCTTCGCGTCGCGATAGCTTTCGCTCTAAAACCGCAGCGCTGCCAAAAGGAGAAACCCATGCCTGAGCTTGCGCACATCGATCCCAGGAGCGCCGCGCTGCTGGTGATGGATTATCAGGTCGATGCCCTCACCAGGTTCATGACGGCTGCGCAGTCAGGCGATGCGATCGCGTGCGTGCCTGATCTGATCGCCACGGCACGAGACGCCGGCATGATGGTGATCCATGTCGTTGTCGCATTCCGGCCTGGTCATCCCGAGGTCAGCCCCCGTAACCTTTTGTTCAGCTGGGTGAAGGCAAACGGAATCGCGGCAGCCGGGACAGAAGGCGCCGCGATTCATCCGGCCGCAGCGGCACGAGAGGGAGAACCGATCGTGGTCAAGCACCGCCTCAGCCCGTTCGTCGGTACCGACCTGGAGACGCTGCCGCGCCAACGGCATCGACACGCTCGTGCTCGCCGGTGTCCATACCAGCGGCGTCGTGCTGTCGACCGTTCGCCACGCCGGCGATCTGGATTATCGTTTGGTCGTCGTCCGCGATTGCTGCGCGGACCCTGATGCAGAGGTGCACGCAATGCTGCTCGACAACGTCATCCCGAAGCAGGCGGCTGTCGTCACCATGGCGGACCTCGCCGCCGCCCTGCTTGGCAAGCCTTCATGAACGAACGCGAGCGATAGACCGGAGAGGCGTCACCAGTCCGTCACCAATCTCTTTGCTCGGTGCTTTGATTCTCGCGCTCTGCGTCCGCTTCATGTCCAGCGGCGATCTGGCGCGCTCCCCGCTCCCCACTCTGCCCACATTTAGGCACCGCCCGCAATAGGGCATGGCAGGCACTCAGACCACATCTGGCGCGTCATCACCTCCAATAACTTACAGCCAACTTCCCATGGTATGCCGAGTGCACTAGTTCGTGGTGCGGATTGAGAAAGACTCGCCGATTGAGATCACCGATGCTGCGTGTCGAATTTCAGGACGTTGGGAACACCGTGACCATGCGGCTAGAGGGTCGGTTCGTTGGGCCATTTGCCAAGGACACAAGGGATCTGGTGATGCGTTGCAAGATTCCGCTGCGACTTATCGTGAATTTGTCGGAGGTGACATTCGTCGATGCGATCGGTGAAGAAGCGTTGTCGTGGTTAGCACGAATTGGAGGGGAGTTCGTCGCCGAGAACTGTTATCCCCTTCACGTCTGCGAACGCCTGCATTTGCCGATGGCGCCGAAATGCGCTGGGGCTCTCCCCCGGGCGATGTAGCGCGTTCGCAGACTTCACAAGACTCTTGGCGATGCAGTACGACGCGGAAAGCGTGGTCCGTCATGCGAACCCCAGGAAAGCGAGATGTAGTTCGAGAACATGTGAGTTTGGGAAAGGTCGGCAGAGATTTGGGGCGTACTGGCTCATCGAAACGATTGCGATCGGAACGATCGTTATCGAAACGATGCACTATACCGGGAAACCACGATCCTTTGTACTTGTTTGCCTGCCATCTGGACTGGCAGCAGCGGAGAAACCTTGCAGCCTATCAAGGACTTGTTTCCGCATTGGACGATTCCGACAACAGGATCCGTGAGATTGCGGAGATGCTGGTTCATCGTAGTTCCCCCCGTCCGCCGAGGGAAAGCCGGAGCGTTTATCGAAACTAAGAGATCCATCATGGAATGGCTTTATTCGACTGAGCGAGGACAAGAACGGCCCAATGGCGGCTTAGCCTCGAGCCATGAAATCCAATCGGCTTTCGATGTGCAACGCGAATACCTGTACTGGATCGCACTGCTCATTACCGGAGACGAAGCCCTCGCGAACCAGGCAGTGGTAAACGCAAGCACCCTGTCTGCGAACTACAGCAGTGTGTTTCGCGACTGGCTCAACGGGTGGGCGAAATATGCAACCGTGCGGGCGGCGGTGAGGGAAGTCCGCGATCTCATTTCCGCATCGGCGAGCCACTACGTGGATTCATCCTCCAAGCAGCGTGATGATGAGGTGCTTTCCGACGATCAGATCATGTGGCTTCGACATATCGATCCACGAGAAATCATTGCCGCGCTCGACCCCCTTGCCCGCTGCGCATTGGCGCTGCGGGGAATACAACACGCCTCGCTCGCCGATTGCGCACTCTTACTGGACGTGTCCCGCGGAATAGTAGCTGGGGCCTACTCCCAGGCGCTCCAATGGAATGCTGAACACGTAGGTGCTCACGCGGCGCTGAATAATAAAGATCAGATGGATTCCCGAGTCTGATTAGGCAAAAGAGGAGTTAGCGCCTCGAAAAAAAGAGAAAACGACGCAGAGGATGACAACAAAAATGCAGCACGGAAACAAACCAATGTTAGCGAGACCTGGTTCTGAGAGTGTCGGCCTCTCAAGCGGAAGAGCCCTGGACATAGGCAGACTGTGCATGTTGATGCTGCTAGTCCTCCCGACGACCGCATCCTGGGCGCAGGCGGTATCACCGAATCTTGGAAGCGTTCCCAGCGGCCCCGCCACCAGCGAAGTTTTACGGCTGACCCTTAGCGATGCCATCAGCCGGGCTATGCGCTATAACTTGGGCGTAATCGAAAGTGACGAGAACAACAGGTCTGCCCGCGGTCAACGACTGATTGCATTAAGCAATCTCCTCCCCCAAGTAAGTGCAGGAATCAATGAGAACGTCGACCAGGTAAATTTCACAGCCTTGGGCCTCGGCGCGGTCAAGATTCCCGGCATCCCCAGGGTTGTCGGCCCATTCAGCTACAGCACGGCGAGTGCAAGTCTCAGCCAAACTCTTTTCAGCTACGAATCCATTCAGCGTTTCCGTGCTGCGCGCTCCGCCGAACAGGCCGCCCAGCTCAGCTACAAAGACACGCTGGATGTGATTACTCTGACCGTGGGCAATGCCTATCTCCAGGTCATCGACGCCCGCTCCCGCATTGAAGCCGAAGAAGCGCAAGTGCAGAATGCCAAGGCTCTCTATGATCAGGCGGTGGACGAATTCCAGGCTGGCACCAGTCCACGAATCGACGTGACTCGGACGGAAGTCCAGCTTCATGCCGAACAGTACAATCTGAGCGTTGCACGCAACAACTTCGAGGTTGCAAAACTCTCCCTTGGTCGCGCCATCGGTTTGCCTCTTGGCCAAGCCTTCGAGATTGCCGACCAACTCCCGTATGCCGACATCAATCCGCCTAACGTTGAAGACGCCCTCAAGAAGGCTTACAGCTCGCGCAGCGACTTCCGCTCAGCTCTCAATTCGGAGAAATCAGCCGAGCAGGCACTGTCGGCGGCCAAAGGCCAGCGTTATCCCGTCGTAGCTGTCAATGGCGACTACGGCGACCAGGGACCAACGTTCGGTCAGTCCCATGGAATTTTCAGTTTCCAGGCGGGGGTCAACCTACCCATTTTCAGCGGCGGCCGCATCAAGGGCGACATCACCGAAGCGGAAGCGGCCCTGCGGCAGCGGAAGGCAGAAGCAGAAAACGTCCGTGGACAGATCGATTACGACGTGCGCACTGCGTTTCTCAACCTGAATGCCGCCAAAGAACAAGTTGATGTCGCTCACCAGAATGTAGATTTGGCCAACGACAACGTAGCTCGTTCCAAAGAGCGCTTTGCCGCTGGAGTCACTGACAGCGTTGAGGTGGTGCAGTCCGAGCAATCCTTGGCCAGCGCAAACGATCAATACATCACCAGCCTGTATAGCCACAATTTCGCAAAACTGGCGCTCGCTCGCGCGCTGGGCGTTGCACGAACCAATTTCAGCCAATACCTCGGAGGACGCTAGATGTCTGGACAAGAGACTGAGTTGGACGAATCGTCCACTCCGGTTGCAAAAGTGAAACTAGAACTGCCCGACGAAAACCAGAAGAAGCACGGCCTGCGGCGGATTTTTCACGAATACCCACGGGGAGGTCGGGCCGCGTCGTTGCTGCTCCTCGCTTTCGTGATCATCTGCGGAGGCCTCTTCGTGAGAAATAGTCTGGCGTGGGAGTCCACGGACGATGCACAAGTGAATGGCCACATTATGCCCCTGAGCGCGCGAATCAGTGGATACGTGCTCGAAGTTCCGGTGATTGAGGGACAACTCGTCCACGCCGGAGATGTGCTCGTGATCATCGATCCGAAGGACTACAAGATCGCGGTGGAGCAGGCCCAGGCGACGTTCGCGGACGCGCGGGCCAGTGCCAGGAGTTCTCGCTTCAACGTGCCCATCACTTCTGTTAGCACGCAGAGCAACCTCGATTCCGCGGGCACCGCAGTGCTCAATGCGCAGGCCGGCCTCAATGCCGCCGAGCAAAATTTTGAGTCTGCGAAAGCAGTCTTGGAACAGGCCGAAGCCAATGCGGCGAAGAGCGACGCGGACCTGGTGCGCTATGGAGAACTAATCGCAAAAGAAGATATTTCCCATCAGCAATACGATCAGGCAGTTGCTGCAGCCAAAGCAAATCGATCCGGCATCGTGGCGGCCAGAGCGAGTGTACAGGCGGCTGAGCAAGCGGTGCACCAGGCCCAAGGGAAGCTCCTGCAGGCGAGGGCCGATTTTCGCAACGCTCAGACTGGGCCCCAGCAGGTTTCGATGACTCGCGCCAGAGCGGACGCTGCCGATGCTCAGGCGCAAGAGCGTAAGGCACAGCTCGATCAAGCGGAACTGAACCTCAGCTACACAGTTGTTCGTTCTCCAGTCACAGGAATTGTCGGCAAGAAGACAGTCGAGGTGGGTCAGAACGTCGCCATCGGACAGGAACTGGTAGAAGTGGTTCCGCTTGACGATGTCTGGATTACGGCCAACTTCAAGGAAACGCAACTTGCCCACATGCGACCGGGGCAACCGGTCGAAATAAAAGTGGACGCCTACGGCCGAACGTGGAAAGCGCATGTAACCAACCTGGGCGCCGGCGCAGGCTCGGTGTTTAGCCTGCTACCTCCGGAGAACGCCACTGGGAACTATGTGAAAGTTGTGCAGAGGGTGCCAGTGCGCATCGATTTCGATCGCTCTGCTGATCGCAATCCAGGATCGGACTTCAATGCCGAAGGACTACTGAAGCCGGGCTTGTCGGTTGAGCCCGAGGTCAAGGTGCGATGAGCCCTGCCCCGTCTAGTGCCGCCGCAGAAGAACTCTGGCAGCCTAGAGTCAACCCTTGGCTCATTGCGGGTGCGGTTTCTCTAGCCGCGTTCATGGAGGTGCTCGATACCAGCATCGCCAATGTGGCTCTGCCCCACATCGCGGGCGGTCTGGCGGCCAGTAATGACGAGAGTACTTGGGTACTGACGAGCTATTTGGTCTCCAATGCAATCGTACTGCCGCTAAGCGGGTGGCTGGTCGCATCGCTCGGGCGGAAGCGATTCTTTTTGATTTGCATCACGTTCTTCACGGCGAGTTCCTTTCTCTGCGGGATCGCACCGAGCCTTGGGTTTCTACTTTTGTTTCGAGTCATGCAAGGCGCGTTCGGAGGAGGCTTGCAGCCCATGGCGCAGTCCATCCTGGGTGATAGCTTTGCCCCCGAAAAGCGAGGGCTGGCCTTTTCGCTGTACGGAATTACGACCATCTGCGCTCCTGCCATCGGTCCAACGCTGGGCGGTTGGATCACGGACAATTACTCGTGGCGCTGGATTTTCTACATCAACGTTCCGGTGGGAATTGTGGCGCTCCTGCTGGTCTCTCAGCTTGTCGAAGATCCCCCGTACATAGCCCGACTGAAGGCCCGTCTTTCGGGCTTCGACTTCATCGGATTTTCTCTCCTGACCGTAGGCGTAGGCGCGCTACAGATCGTCCTCGACAAAGGACAGGAAGATGATTGGTTCGGATCTCGCTTCATCACGACCTTGGTCGTGATTGCGGTCGCTGGCCTGGTTTCGCTCGTCATTTGGGAATGGTTTCAGAAACAGCCAATCGTGGATGTGCGTTTGTTCAAGAACTTCAACGTCGCGACGACGAATGTAATGTTTCTCATGCTGGGGGCGGCCCTATTCAGTTCCACGGTGCTCATGCCGCAACTTCTCCAGACTCTGATGGGATACACGGCACAAAAGGCTGGGATGGTACTTTCCGCCGGCGCGCTGGTGGTGTTGGTCGTGCTTCCCATGGTGGGCAGACTCACCACTCGATTTCAGGCGCGTCACATCATAGCCTTCGGCTGGATAGGTCTGGCCGTGGCCATGTACATATCGAGCAAGCAGGTTGATCTCCTGATGAGTTTCCGCTCAGCCACCTTATTACGTGTGTGGCAGTACATCCCCGTGGCTTTTCTATTTGTCCCCCTCACGCTTGCCGGATATGTCGGGCTTGCGCCGGAAAAAACCAATGCTGCCGCCGGACTCATGAATTTCTTCCGCAACATGGGGCAGAGCGTTGGGACGTCCGCGGTCACGACCCTGATTGCTCGACGCAGTCAGTATCATCAATCCGTCTTGGCGGAATACACAGCCTCTGGCCGGTTTCACAGCTCTATCACAGCGCTTGCCGTGCGCCTGACACGCGCCGGTGTAAGTGCGCATACTGCTCAACGACAGGCAATAGGGCGACTGTACGCTCTGGTTCAGTCCCAGGCTGCTGTTCTCTCATACGTCGATATTTACTGGCTGCTGGCAATGGGCTCACTGATTATGTTTATGGCTTCATTTCTGCTGAAAAGAAATGAACCAGGCAAAGGAGCGAAGGTCTCGGTTCACTAAAGGCGGTACAAGCATGCTCAGCTTAGACTCTGAATCAACCCGTGGAATTTGGTGAAAAAGGTGCGACCGTCCATCGCCATTCGTCATCTTCCTTTTTGTTGAAGAAAGCTCGTGACAGAGTTCCGAGAATCGCGCCGCTTAGGAAGTTTATGAACTCAGCACCGCAGCTCGCACTGGCAACAGATGCTCAGCGACTTGGAACGCTGTGTCGCATCTTCGAGGCGTTCTCCGCTTGTGGAGAGCCGGATGAGTTGGCACGAGTTCTTGCAGACCAGTTGCGCGATCTCATCAGTTTCGACCATCTTGACGCTCTCATCTTTAAGGAAAATTCCAACGAAATCGAATGGCAAGGATGGGGAACGGAGGCGATCGCCTTACCCGATCTCCCAGTCGAGGAGACATCAAATTGGCACGTTTTCAGTACCCAGGAACCCCTGCACGTCGCTGACTGGAATGCGGATAGCAACTTCCCGCAGTTGAAACGGCTTCTGGAAAATGGCGGTTACAAGATCGGTTCTGTCATTCGCGTGCCATTGACCACACCGCACCGGCGGTTAGGTACGTTGGGTATCGCCAGCCGTGATCGCAATGCCTACGGCGCGGAGGACGTCTGCTTTTTGCAGTTGGTTTCGCGTGGTGTTGCCCTGGCCATCGATGATGTTCTTAATCTGCGGAAATCTCAAGCGGCGCGATTGAAACTGGAACGCCAGAATACGCGGCTCAAACTGCTCCTTAATATGACGAACCGGATTACCTCCAACCTTGATCTAATCGACCTATTGCGTACAGTCTCAGGGAGCGTTCGACACGTCATGGAGTCCGATCTCGTGGCCATTAGTTTGCTGGATTCGGAGAGCGGACAATTTCGGATTTACGCGCTTGATTTCCCGAACGGTAAGGGGTTCGTGCACGAGGAACTGGTCACTTCTCACGACGGAGTTACCAGGAGAGCCTTTGAAACGCTCAAGCCGGTGATTGTGAACCAATTTGACCCAGCGGAGTTTGGTCCCGAGGCGTCTGAGATCGTCATCGGTGAAGGACTGAAAACTTTCTGTGTTATTCCTCTGGTCAATCGCGGACGTGCTCTTGGTGTACTCTGTCTCGCTCGGAAGAAAGAAAACTCTTTCTGCGAGCACGATGCGGAGTTTCTTACTGAGGTAACAGGCCAAGTCGCAATCGCCATTGAAAATGCCCTTGCCTACCGCGAGATCTCCGAATTGAAAGACAAACTTGCCCACGAAAAGTTGTATCTCGAAGAAGAAATTCGCAGCGAACTGAATTTTGAGCACATCATTGGAACCAGCCAACCGCTGAAGAAGGTTTTGGAATTGGTGGAGACGGTTGCCTCCAGCGATTCTACTGTGCTGCTGCTGGGCGACACGGGTACGGGAAAGGAGTTGATCGCACGCGCTATTCATGACCACAGCCGGCGTAAGGACCGCACCTTTGTCAAACTCAATTGCGCCGCCATTCCGACCGGCCTTCTCGAAAGCGAATTGTTTGGGCATGAAAAGGGGGCGTTCACCGGCGCCGTCAGCCAGAAGATCGGACGGCTGGAACTCGCCCATCAGGGCACGCTATTTCTGGATGAAGTGGGCGACATCCCGATTGAGATCCAGCCAAAGCTACTGCGTGCTCTGCAGGAGCAGGAATTCGAGCGCTTGGGTAGCACGCAAACGAGGAAAGTAAGCGTGCGGCTGGTTGCGGCCACCAACCGCGACTTGGAAAAGATGATCGCGGCGCGCGAATTTCGGAGCGATCTCTACTACCGCTTAAACGTATTCCCCATTCGTATCCCTCCGTTGCGGGAACGGAAAGAAGATATCCCCTTACTAGTTCGCTTCTTTGTCCAGAAGCTCGCAGGGCGAATGCAAAAACACATCGAAAGGATTCCGGCCGCCGCGATGAAAACCTTGACGAATTGGGGGTGGCCAGGAAATATCCGGGAACTGGAGAATTTCATCGAGCGTGCCGTGATCCTGACGCGTGGGAAGACACTCGAGGTTCCACTCCCCGAATTGCGCGAATCGGTCGTGCAAGCCCACGCGCCGAACCACAACGGCACGCAGGACGAGATTTCCCGGATTGTAAGACAAACGATCAGCGAAATCAGCAAAGAAAACTCGAAAAGTGAAACCAAAGCGCATAACGAGTCGGAGCGGCAGGAGATTATGCGTGTTCTGCGAGAGACAAAGGGTCGGGTTGCAGGCGCAAACGGCGCCGCGGTGCGGATGTCAATCAATCGGACTACACTGATTTCCCGTATCAAAAAGCTCGGCATTAATCCCAGACTGTTTTCCTGACTGCACCTTTACCACCGATTCCGCCCATTCCTTGAACGTATCGTTCGATCTCGCATTTCTCCCTTAAATGAGCGAGGCAAGATATTCGTCCCGAGTGTTCAGTGACTCACACGCGTTGAAACTCCCGCCGCTGCGGTCTGACCAAGAACGCTTGACCTGCAATTCTCTATGTTGAGCCCCTTCGTCAGTTTTGACACTGCAACCCCCAGGGTTCCCGCACAGCTTTGAAATGTAGGGAGCTTACCGCTCCCAAAGTTTGGCATACGAATTGCCGTTTCATGAGGGCAAAGAGGAGCGGCATGCTGAAGATTTCCGTCGTTGATAGCCGTACTGAGCGCCGGTTGATTCTTGAAGGAAAGCTAATCGCCCCTTGGGTTGCGGAGCTGAGGACCGCATGGAAGACCGTCAACGAGGAGATCGAGGGGCGCGTTGTAGTGATTGACATGGGAAATGTAGCCATCATCAGCCAGGAGGGAGAGAATGTTCTCCTGGAATTGATGAATGCAGGAGCAAAGTTTCGTTGCAGTGGCGTGGTCACCAAGCACGTGATCAAAGAGCTCAGACGGAGAAGCAAGAGGGACTCGAGCAAAGCAGTTCGGGAAGAGCATTCCCATGTGCAAGACGACCAAGGACAAAAGTGAAATTGCTGCGCGCAAATCGGAGTTCTGAGCCGCAGCTCTCCGGATCCTCGCGATGGGGCGCTATGCGGGCACTGTTGAAGCTAAATATCGACAGATACAACACTTGTCATGTACCGACAATTTCATCTTTGAAGTCCTACTTGCATTTTCACCCACTTGTGCAGATCTGATTCCCCGTGAGCTTTCGCCCGGGGCTTGCACAGAGAAGGTTCGCGACGCGGGGGGATTGGACTGGCTTCGGCTGGAGATTCGACACGATTAGCATCATAAGAACGATGACCTGAGTGAATCGGAGACCCGTGCTTGCATTATTCTTTGTCGACGCGACCGAGTTCATTCTTTACCGGCCGTCTTGAGCGCGGTGGACCAACACAACGGGTTATGTAGACAAAACATAAGGAGTGAGAATCGTCATGGCGACAGAAAAAATCCGCGTTGGCATCATTGGAGCAAGTATGCGCAACGGCTGGGGGCGCGATGCCCACATTCCGGCCTTGCGCGCGCTTCCTGAGTTCGAGATCACGGCGGTCAGCACGAGCCGGCAGGAAACCGCAGACGAAACGGCCAAGCATTTCGGAGTTCCCCACGCTTTTGCCGACCCTTACAAAATGGTTCAGCATCCCGACGTGGACCTCGTCGCGATCTGCGTACGGGTACCTTTTCACCATCAACTGGGGATGGCTGCTCTGAATGCCGGCAAGCATCTCTACTGCGAATGGCCGCTTGCGGCCACTTCCGAGCAGGCTCAGCAGATGCGTGATTTGGCCGTCCGCAAAGGGGTCCACCATATGGTGGGACTACAAGCCCGCGGGGCCCGCGAGTTCAATCGCGTCAGAGACCTGGTCGCCAATGGCGACATTGGCAAAGTGCTTTCGTGCACGATGATCGTCACGACGCCCACCTGGGGCGCCGAATTCACGCGTGACTGGGCCTATATGGCAGATCGCTCGAAGGGCAATACTCTAATGACTAGCGTCGGAGGA
>Ga0307478_10002977_pt1 | contig 12849 bp, 5 predicted proteins | sample atmos_gasesECM4C_2_FD_203713 | JGI IMG/M metagenome (GOLD analysis project Ga0307478, IMG submission 203713) | Hardwood forest soil microbial communities from Morgan-Monroe State Forest, Indiana, United States - atmos_gasesECM4C_05 | ecosystem: Environmental > Terrestrial > Soil > Temperate...
CAAGAGGGAGGTGCCAGTTGAGCTTGTCCCAGTCGACTGCCTCGAGGTTCTGCAATACGTGCCCAGACGTAAAGAAGTACCAGCTGGCCTCAAGCGGAATCGGCTCACCCAAGGGAAACTCCACGAAGGGATCCGAAGGGCTAACCATCGCGATCATGGTGGTGAGGTGTGGCGGTTGCTCGACCGCCGCCAGCCACTGATTCTTGCCATTGTAGGATCCGCCGATGGTGCCAACCCTGCCAGTTGACCAGGCCTGCGTTGCGCACCACTCGATGCTGTCGTAGCCGTCGCGTCCCTCATTGCGATAAGGAACGAAAAGGCCAGCCGAATCGCCGCGGCCACGCACATCGACCGCGACGAACGCGTATCCATGCGCTGCAAAGTATTTGCCGAATTCGGCAGTACCAGCGCTGCTCTTCAGATACGGAGTCCGGTTGAGAATGCAGGGAAACCGACCAGGGCGGTCCGGCCGATAGACATCGGCTGACAGCTCGATCCCATCTCGCATTCTGATTTTCTGATCGAAATAGATCTTGATGGGAACGGTCTGTTCCGCCCCCAAGTTCTGTGCTGGTGCCTGCAACACGAGGCCGCTCGCGAAAGTGGCAACGACAAGAATAATAGCTGGGAATCTTCTGATCATTTGGGAGTTCCTCAAAGGAGACTGGTCCTGTACACGTGCTCGCTGGCGGGACATGGATCCGCTCTCCGCACTTCGTGGGAGGACGGGATCATTAGCGTGTCGTCACAAAGCGCATCTAGGTCCAGGGTTTAGAGGCCGCGACCCAATTTCCATGAGACGAGCCGCGGGGTGCTACTCTTGCGGCGATCTGAAAGCCGCTAGAAATACAATTTCAACGCGAACTGCAAGACCCGAGGCGCAACACTCGTACTGGTGATCTGCGCGCCGGTTGGGTTGGCTACGAAAGCCGGCGTGCCGGTAGCCGGGTTAACTGTCGCCGTGCCCACATTCAAAGTGAGAGGACCGGCGGCAAAAGAGGGCGTGTTGAAGGCGTTGAAGAACTCGGTGCGGAACTCGACGCTCTTGTTCTCGGTCAGCACGACCTTCTTAATGATCGAGATATCGAAATTCCTCTGATCGGGGCCGTTGATAATCCCGTTCCCGCTGTTGCCAAATCCCGTGGCAAAGCCATCGTCCCCGACGAACGGAGGCAGGGTGAAGCACGAGAGATTGACATAGTTTTGCAATCTGCTGGTGACATTGCCTGAAGTCGCCACATTGCTGTTGTTGCAGCTGGGGGCGAGCTGCACGCGATCAGTCTCGCCCGGAGCAAATGCGCTGAGGTTGTTGGTGTCGACCAGGGTCAGCTTTTGTCCGCTTTGGAACGTGGTCACGCCGGCTACGGACCAACCTCCTAAAGTTCGTCCCGCCAGGGAAGTATGCGATGCCGGTGAGGGGAACTCGTAGACGTAGCTGATCACCAGCCGCTGTGGCCGGACGAAACCATCGGGCCCGTAATTTGCCCGAAAGTTATTCTGGTCGCCAATCAGGCTGCCCCCGGCGAACGATCCGACGGTGTAGCCGGGGTTGTTCTCCAACGCCGACAACCAAGTGTAGGAGGCTAGAAACTGCAGCCCGCGGCTCAAGCGTTTACTCAAGCTGGCTCCGAGGGCGTTGTACCAGGAGGCTCCTTCGGATTCGATGAACAGCGAGTGGTACGGATCGAATCCCTGGATCGGGACGCGCAGACCGATATTGGAAAGATCGTTCGCGGTTTGGCCGTTGGCGGCACTGGCCGGCAAAGCCTGATTGAACGACCTGTTGTCAATCAGCCTGGTGCCTCGGGCGCCCTGATACCCCAACTCAAAGATCCAGTTGGCAGCCAGCGCGGCTTGGACATTCAAGCTGTAGCGCTGCAACACGGGAGCGCGGAAGTGGCGCGAGAAGACAGTGGGCGTCAGATCGCTGCCCAGCGGCGCTGCGGCGGTAGGAGGGGTGTATGGGGTAAAGATGGGGAAGGCTGGGGCCGCGGGGAACGGCGCGGCCGGACTTGGAAACAGAAACTGCCGAATCTCGCCCCACGGCGGCGCGCCGAGCAACTGAATGAACGGCTCACCCGTGGTGCGCGTGAAGGAAATCCCATACCCCCCGCGAAGAACCGCGCGGCTTATTCCTGGAACTTGCCAGGCGAACCCCACCCGCGGTTCAAAGCCATTTTGACCGTCGTTATCGAGGGCCGTGTTGGTGCTGGCTTTCGTCACCCCGGCCGGGAGGGCTGGCCCGGAATAGTTTGACCCAACGATGAAGCCCTGAAGGCTTCCGGCTGCCGGCGGAATCGGAACGGCCAGCGCGGGATCGAAGGTCGAGGCGCGGCCTAGATTGTCCCCCAACTGACCCTGCCTCTCGTAGCGGAATCCCAGATTCAAAGTCAATCTGCGACCAATCTGGTAGTCATCCTGGGCGAAGGCGTTCCCATCCCACACTCTCCATTCGCGCCCGAACACCCCTGGGACATCGATGCTGATCTCCGGCACGCCAAGAAGAAAATCGACAAATGTCGGATAGTACAAGCCGCCAAAGAAGTGGAACAGCGGGAAGTTGATCTGGCTCCGGTTGATGCCTCCTCCGAAATGCAGAGAGTGTTTGCCGCGGATGTAACTGACTGAATCGCTAACATCGTAGAAATTCTGAGCGATCGCCACACCCTGCCCATTACCGCCAAGGTTGAAGCCCACCGATTGCGTAATATCTTGGAGACTCTGGGGTCCACTCACGATGACATCCGGGAGCGGGTTATCGAATGTCGGGACGTTAGGAACGCAAATGCTGGAAAGGGTGAAGGCTCCGCTGCCGCAACCGGCGCCGTTGGCAAACGTCACGTTGGGATAGCCTTGGCTGATTCCACCGGTCAATCGATGGAAGCCGATGACTGCCTGATTGATCAGATGGCCGTTAAAGGAATAAGTGTGGGTCAGCGAAAAGTCGCGGGTGGTATTGGGAGTGGTTTGCGGAAAACCGGTCAAGGATGCCGCCACCAGTCCGAGCTGATTTTCCGGAAAGGGCGAGACCTGGTTGCTGTTCATGAAGAAGAACTTGCCCGAAAAATGACTTTTTTGGGTGTGGTACCAATCCGCGTCGGTAACAAACTGGTCTTCAGTGTATCGGCAAGGCGAGCTGAAGGTGCTCCCGCCGGAAGCGGCGTTTTGTGCGGCAGGCACCGCCAGGCTTCCGCCAAATTGCGCGTTCATCACGGCCAGCGCCGTGGGAGATATGCTGGCGGCCGAGGTTATGGTTCCAAACAATCCCGATTGGCCGTTAAAGGCCGTGGCCAGAGCAGCCGCAGTGCGCCCACCGGCATTGTCCGGCAAAGCGGGCGGCAGAAAACCAGTGGTCAAGCATCCGGTCGCCAGGCCGTCGCGTTCTCGCGTCCCCTGGTAGGACACAAAAAACATCAATTTGTCTTTGACCACTGGCCCTCCTAGCGTGAAGCCGAATTGGTTCTGGTTCAGCACGCCGCGCGGAAGACCCTGCTGGTTGAGAAAATAATCGTTGGCGTTCAAAGCGGTGTTGCGGAAATACTCCCACACATCTCCGTGAAATGCGTTGGTGCCCGATTTGGTTACCACATCGACGTTGGCCCCTGCGTTTCTTCCGTAGGACGCGTCATACTGTCCAACTTGAACTTTGAACTCCTGAAGAGAATCGGGATTCGGGACCGGGATGCCGCCACTGATGAACCCCTCGCCGATCAGATCGTTGACCTCACTTCCATTCATCTGAAAATTATTGTCGTTGGTATTGCTGCCGCCCACGGAATAGCCGGCGGTGGCCGCCGCTTGACTGGAGCTTCCGCGCCCGATGTCGGCGCTGTTGTTGACCTCGCCCGACACGCCCGGCGACAGGCCTAGAATCTGGGTATAGTTCCGGGTCACCAACGGCAGGTTCTCCACCATGTGCTGGTCGGTGACATTGCCGAGGGCGCTGGAGGTGGTTTCAATCTGGGCCTGCTGCGCCTGCACCGTCACGGTCTCGGTGAGGGACCCCACCTGCAAGCGAATGTCAATCACCTTGGTCTCGGTGACGTCTACTTCCACTTTTTCGAAAACTGCCGTCTTGAAACCCTTGCTGGACGCCTCCACCCGGTAGACCGCCACGGGAAGAAACGGAACGACATAAGCGCCGTTCGCTTGAGTGATGGCGGTTTGGGTCTGTACCGTGGCGGCGTTTGTCACCTTAATGGTGGCACCGGGTAAAACGCCACCGCTGGGATCCGTGACCGTTCCGCGCAAGGCTCCAGTCGCTGCAGTTTGCGTGAACAGTTCTTGACTGAACCCGAACAACACGCAAACAAGAAACAGGTGCATTGCCAGGATGTAACAGAAATCTCCAACACGAAGGCGAGAACTGCGAGGGAAGCGCGAGAGATGCATGAACGACCTCCTGTCTTTGGAGAAAATCTGGACTGAGTGGTCAAGACCTCAGTTCATTGCACGTTTTCATACACCTTGCGATTAACACCTTTCAAGAACAATTTTCATCGAACGATGCTTTCGATACATCATTTGCAACATTCGATGCAGCCTTAAAGCGCACTTCACTGGTGGGCCCGGAGTCTTTCAAGACCAGGCCCGCAGCTGCGAGTCGATACACGCCCGCCAGCAAGCACCATTACCTGGCCGCTGCTTCAGTAACGCAAACTCCAATGCAGCATGTTCCAGACGAACACGAACCACACAAAGCCGAGACATGAGACCGCGATGAGGGTGTCTCCCAGCCGGCTAAGCCACCAATGCCGCTCCTTCCATGACTGCCAGGCAGCGTAGAGAGCGGCGAGCGTGCCCAGCAATCCGAGCCAGCCCACGAACTGGATCGTCCGCAGCAAGGGATTAAAGCGAGGGCTCAAAATTCCGATATCTTTTTCCGCCATGGCGAAGAACCCGACGAACAGGACCAGGAACACCAGATCCAGAAGGCACGTGAGGCGCACGATCAGGCGGAGACGGCGCTGCTGCGGCGTCAGGTTCAGAGGATGACCATAATGCTTGCGCAGGAGCGCGCCGACGGGCCAGAGCAGCAACGTCAGCACGAAGATAGCGATGGCAACGACGATCATTGGAACGTTGAAGGCGCCGTTCTCGGCTCCCGGTGACCGCTGGAAGACAAAGAAGGGATAGTCAATCACCATCACCAACTGCCCAGCGTCATCCCGCTTGAATGCAACCCGCTCCTGGCCATGGACCTCGCGGAACATGAGCGGCCCGATTTCCTGAAATTTCTTCGGTTCTCCGTTGAGGTCTTTGAGTGCATCGACGCTGATGGTGTCGCCCGCGTTGGCAAACACTTTGGGTTCGCCGAGGGCGTTCAGGACTTTAAGCACAGTGGTTTGCGCGCGGCGACTGCTGAGATACCTGCCGGAAACCAACCGCGCGTCTTCCGCTGCATTTGCCACTGCGGCCGCCGGCGGCGGCTCGTATGGGTAGTAGCGATCGAGAAATGCATGCCACAACGCGTCCCGCGGGCTGATTTCCCCCTTGCCCGCGCTGTTGTAGGAAACGAAGAATCCCACCTGCTGGTCCAGAACCAGATGCAGATCGCTGTGGAAGTAATCCGTGTCGCCGGCATGCCCAATAATTCTGTGCCCATTCCGCGTCTCCTCATAAAAGCCCAACGCCATGCTGTTCATGTCGGGTAAGTTGGAAAACTGCCGCGAATGCATCATCCGCGCCGTTTCCGGGAGCAGAATCTGCGCTCCTTCATACTGGGCGTCCTGCAGATGGGCAATCATGAAGCGCGCCATGTCCGTACCCGTAACGGAGGAGCTTCCTGCGGGGAACGCTTCCACGAATTCGAACGGCTTCGCCGGCTGTGAAGCCACGCGGTATCCCTCAGACATGAGCGGCTTGAGCGCGTCTGGCAGGGGTTGCCGAAAAGTACAGTGCATCATCCCCAGAGGATGGAAAATGTGGTTGTCAATGTAGTCGTCAAAAGACTCGCCGGAAACACGTTGCAGAATGTAACCTGCCAGGGTGGTCGCGTAGTTCGAGTATGCCGGCGTCGTGAACGGAGGGAAGATGCGCTCCGGCAGATGTGCCTTCACGTAGTCGCCCAGAGGCGTCAGATGGGCGGCATCGGCAACAAAAAGTTCCTGCGCGGTTTCTTCGAATCCGGCAGTATGGGTCATGATGTCGCGCAGGGTGATCGGCTTCGGGAAGGTGGGCGGAATCTTGAAATCGAGATAATCGTTGACATCGCGATCCAGATCAAGCTTGCCCTGCTGGACCTGCTGAAGGATCGAGGTCCAATTGAAAAGTTTTGAGATCGAACCGGGGCGGAAGAGCGTGCCGTCCGCCGAAACCGGAATTCTCTTTTCTACGTTGGCGTAGCCGTAACCTTTCGCGAACAGAATCTTCCCGTCTTTCACTACCACGATCACGGCGCCGGCAATGTCCTCCCGGCGCAACTGCAGCGGCATCACGCCATCCAGGAAGGCGCCGACATCGTCGGCCGTCATTTCATGCGCGCCCGCAGGTGCAGTCGCGGCGGACATCGGCTTTTGAGGCGGCGCAGCCGGCTCGGGATTCTTCCCCTTGCCTTCACCTTGGGCTGCGCTGATTGGGACAGGCAGGCAGAAGAACGTGAGCAAGGCCGCCAGCGCAACCTTCCTTGGCGATGGCAAAGTGCAAACAACACGGTCAAAACGGCTTCGCGTGATCATAGGTTTTCAAGAAAACGGACAGCGTACCGCAGTTTATGTTCGTGCTTTCGCGCGAATTGGACCTCGCCAGTGGTGCCCTGGAAACGCACAACTTCTACAGCAGATGATGCACCGTGTCAATAGGAAACATCACATGTTGCTTTTTCATTGACAAACCGAGCCGTTTGCTCCTAAAACCTATGGACCGGAGCGTCTGTGCCTGGATTCGACTTGAGCGTGATATCGCGGTCTCCTGCATCGCCCTCCGGCAGTTCGCTCACCGACCATGGACTGCGGCGCGTTCTAGGACTACGCGATCTCGTCTTGCTGATTCTCGGAACTGTGATTGGCTCGGGGATATTTCTGGTTCCGGGCGTGGTCCTCAAGGATGTCGGGAACTCCCTACCACTAGCCTTGTCGGTGTGGCTTTTGGGCGGAGTCCTGTCTCTGCTGGGCGCTTTGACGTACGGGGAATTGAGCGCGATGAACCCGGCAGCCGGTGGCTTGTACGTTTACATCAGGGATTGTTTTGGGCGATTTCCCGCATTCTTGTTTGGATGGGTTCTCTTCTTCGTCGTCAGCACGGGTTCGATCGCTACTCTCGCTGTTGCATTCAGTAATTATCTCGGAGAGTTTGTCGCGCTTGGACACTGGAGCGCGAAACTGGTCTCGCTTGGGATGATTGGCATTATCGCTGCGGTGAATGTCCTGGGAACCCGCCAGAGCGCCAACCTGCAGAACGTGACCACGGCTATAAAGGTAGCGGCCATCGTGGGCATTGCCGGGTTGTTGCTGTGGTCCGGCAATCGTATGCAGCTCACGAATATCGTCGCCGGTTCTCCGATGCCGCTGTCGTCCCGGCTATCGGGAATTGGGATAGCGCTGGTGAGCGTGCTTTGGGCTTATGAAGGATGGCAGTACGCCACATTTGCCGCGGGCGAAACCGTAAACCCGCGGCGTGATTTTCCTCTGGCGTTTCTTGCGGGAACCTTCGCCCTAATCGGCATTTATTTTCTGGCGAACCTGGGCTACGTGGCAGCGCTCGGCACAGCCGGCGCGGCCAACTCCACCCGAGTAGCTGCAACTGCGCTGGCGACGGTGCTCAGTCCGGCGGCAGCGAAGGCGGTCACCCTGGTGATTTTGATCTCGATCTTCAGCGCCGCGCATTCGATCGCTCTGACCGCGTCGCGGGTTTACTACGCGATGGCAAAGGACGGTTTGTTTTTCCATCGCCTCGCGGAAGTGCACCCACGCTTCGGCACTCCGGCATTCGCAGTCGTGGCAACTGCATTATGGGCCTCCGTTTTGGCGTCGACCGGAACGTTCGAACAACTGCTGACCTATGTCGTTTTTGTGGGCTGGAGTTTTTACGCGTTGGCGGCGGCCAGCATTTTTGTTTATCGAAAACGCGAGACGGCGGAAACTGCCCGCTACCGAGTTCCGGGATATCCCTGGACTCCGGTGCTGTTCATCGCCACGGTTGCAGCCTTTGTACTCAATACAATCGTTGCTCAGCCGGTCCGCGCAGCGATTGGCATTGGGGTTGTGCTTACGGGCATTCCCGGTTACTTCATTTGGCGAAGAGGGTGAAGGAATGATGACTTTCTTGCAGGCACAAGTACGCATGGACAACCCGCGGCGCGGCGCTTTTTTGCCGCTGTTGCTCCTGCTGGCGATTATTTCGCATAGCTCTGCCCAGGTCACACCAGCACAGAAACCGGCGGGGATTCCGAGCGATCTGGAGCAGTTCGTTCCGGCGCAGATGCAGAACTGGAAGGTGCCGGGGCTCGCGATTGCAGTCGTACAAAATGGCCAGGTAATTTATTCGCATGGCTTCGGCCTGCGCGATGTGAAAGGCAATCTTCCAGTAACCAGCAAAACCATTTTTGCCATCGGCTCCATCTCCAAGTCTTTCACTGCGCTCTCGCTGGGAATGCTCAATGATGAGGGTAAGTTCGATTGGGACAAGCCGCTGCGGCAATACCTGCCGGACTTTCAGTTGTACGATCCCGTGGCCGGCGAGCGCATGACGCCGCGCGATCTTATTTCGCATCGCGTGGGCATGGCCGGCCACGATCTGCTTTGGTATAGCTCAGACTTCAGCCGCGAAGATCTGGTGCACCGTTTGCGATTTCTTCAGTCTGATCACGATTTTCGAAGCGGTTATCGCTACAACAATATGCTGGTGATGACTGCGGGGTACCTGGTTGGAAAACTTTCGGGCGGGAGCTGGGAAGATTTTGTTCACCACCGCATTTTCGAACCTTTGCAGATGAACTCGAGCAACTTCTCGGTGCTCGATAGCCAGAAGAGTTCAGACTTCGCTCACCCTTACGGCAAAGACGAGCATAACGGAGCAGTCTCGGAGATACCTTTTCACGTCATGAATGCGATTGGGCCGGCAGGCTCGATTAATTCGAATGTCGAAGACATGGCGCGTTATGCGATCTTTCAATTGGGAAAAGGAAAGCTGGGCGACCACCAACTGGTGTCGGAAGCGAACCTGAATCTGAACCACGCTGCGCAGGTGCCGATGCCTGGAGGGGCGCCGTCGAAGGAGATCGGTCCGCGCAGTTATGCGATGGGCTGGGTGATTTCGTCATATCGCGGGCATCCGCTATGGTGGCACAACGGCGGCATTGACGGCTTCTATGCATTGTTGGAGGTGCTGCCGGACGAGAATCTTGGCGTGGTGATTCTGACAAATCTGCTGAACGACGATCCCGTCCCGGAGATCGTTGCGTATCACATTTATGACCATTTGCTTGGCCTAGATGCGATCGATTGGGCCAAACGGTCCCAGGAACGCGACGCTAAGCAGAAAGCTGCGGAGGAAGAGGAAACTAAGAAGGACGTCTCCGAGCACAAGCCGAACACGCATCCCTCGCATGAACTGAAAGACTATGCCGGTCGCTACGAAAATCCCGGCTACGGGGTGATCACGATTCAGCCGCAGGGCGACGGATTTAGCGCCACTCTTAATAAGCTTTCGTTTCCCCTCCACCATTATCAATACGACGTTTTCGAATCTGCCCCCAACTCCACCGGTGCTGTAGAGATCGGCAGGATTCGATTTCTGACCAACATGAGCGGAGAGATCGACGGCATCGCCGCACCTTTCGAATCGGAGGCGCCAGAAATTATCTTTACCCGCGTGACAGAAAATCCTTCCCAGCAGCAGGGGAAGTAATCGACAGATGGAGAACTCCACGTGCAAATGATCTCTCGCTTACAACGGTTCCTGGTATGTTCTGCGGTCGCCACGCTGCTGCTTGGCCTTGCGGCAGGCGCACAAGAGCGCGCCAACATTTCGCCACGAAGCGATTACTCAGCGGTGGCCACGAAGCTTGAATCGGTAATCCGCCAGGAGATGGAGGACAAGCAGCTTCCGGCATTTTCGATCGCACTGATCGATGGCGACCAGATCGTGTGGGCGCAAGGCTTCGGTTATCAAGATCCCGATAAGAAAATTCCGGCTACCGCACACACGGTATATCGCGTCGGCTCCGTGTCAAAGTTGTTTACGGATATCGGAATCATGCAGATGGTGGAAGCGGGAAAGATCAACCTGGATGCGCCGGTCAGTGAATACATTCCGGATATTCATCCCAAGAGCCCGTTCGCGCAGCCGATTACTTTACGGGAGCTGATGTCTCACCGATCTGGCTTGTTGAGAGAGCCGCCGGTGGGCAACTACTTCGATCCGACCGAGCCTACGTTGCAAGCCACGGTTCGCAGCATGAACTCGACTGAGCTCGTTTACGAGCCCGGAACGCAGTCCAAATATTCGAATGCCGGCGTTGCTGTTGTCGGATACACACTTCAGGAATTGAATCACCAATCGTTTCCCGATTATTTGAAGCAAGCTGTCCTCGGCCCGCTGGGAATGAACGGGAGCGCGTTCGCTCCTGAACCGGACCTCGTGCGCAATCTCGCTAAGGCTTATATGTGGAGCTATGACGGCACGAAGTTCCCGGCGCCCACATTTGAGTTGGGATTGGCGCCTGCGGGCTGCATGTACTCGACCGTGACGGATCTGGGTCAATTCCTCATGGTGCTTTTCAATGGCGGGCGTGGGCCGAAAGGACAAGTCCTGAAGCCTGAAACGCTGGAGCAGATGTGGACTCCTCAATTCGCGAAGCCAGGCCAGAAAGCGGGATTCGGAATTGGCTTTCAAGTCTCGCAGCTGGATGGTCATCGCGTGATAGGACACGGCGGCGCGATCTACGGCTTTGCCACCGAAGTGGTTGGCATGCCCGAAGACAAGCTCGGCGTGGTGACGGTGACCACCATGGATGCCGCGAACGCCGTCAGCAACCACGTTGCCAGGGAAGCCCTGCTCTCCATGCTGGCTTTGCGATCAGGCAAACCGCTTCCCACTTTCGAAACTACAAAGCCCGTCCCGACTGAGCTGGCCCGCAAACTCGCGGGCCGTTATGGCGAAGGGGATGACGCAGTTGATCTGTTCGAGCGCGAAGGCACGCTGCACATGTTGCCGGTGGGCGGTGGGTTCGAAGCCGAGCTTCGCATGTTGGGAGACGCGCTGGTCGCCGACGGCCGTCTGGATGAAAATCTGGAGACAAAAATCGTTCCGGTCGACGGCGGCATTCGCATGGGTGACAAACTTCTTAAGCGAGCAGACCTGCCGCCGCCAGCGCCAGCGCTGGATCAATTTGCGGGATTAATAGGGCAGTACGGATGGGACCACGATGTTCTTTACGTGTTCGAGAAAGATGGGAAGCTCACTCTTTTGATTGAGTGGTTCGAGTACGATCCGCTGGAGCCGCAATCGAAGGATGTTTTCAAGCTTCCGGAGCATGGTTTGTACAGAGGCGAGAGCGCTGCCTTCACTCGTGACGCGAGCGGTCGAGCGACGGAAGTCAAGATCGGAGAAGTCGTTTTTAAACGTCGTGAGGAAACGGCTGGGCTCGAGGTACATCCCGCCGAACCGATCGCGGAGTTGCGGCGGCAGGCGCTTGCGGCAAAGCCGCCGCAAGAGAACAAAACTTTTCGAGCACCGGATCTAGTGGATCTCACTACGGTCGACCCAACCATAAAACTTGATATTGGATACGCCACGACTCACAACTTCCTGGGCACGCCGGTCTACACAGAATCGAAAGCATTTCTGCAACGGCCTGCGGCCGAGGCGTTGGCGCGGGCTGCGCAAAAACTCCGGCCATTGGGATATGGATTGCTCATTCACGATGCGTACCGGCCTTGGTATGTCACCAAGATCTTCTGGGATGCGACGCCGCAGGACAAGAAAATCTTTGTGGCCGATCCTCAGGAAGGTTCGCGTCATAACCGGGGATGCGCCGTCGATCTCACGCTTTACGACCTGAAAACTGGAACGCCGGTGGTCATGACGGGCGGCTACGATCAAATGTCGGAACGGTCCTACGCGTTTTATCCGGGTGGAACATCGTTGCAACGCTGGCATCGAGCGCTGCTTCGCAACGCTCTGGAAGCGGAGGGCTTCAACGTATACGAATTCGAGTGGTGGCATTTCGACTACAAGGACTGGCGGCAGTATCCGATTCTGAATCTCACCTTCGAACAATTGTCGCATCCCCGCGAAACTGCCTACAGATTCGAAATGCATCCATTGGAGTCTTATGACAATTGAAACGATCGTGCTGCGCGAAATTCGAATGCGCCTCAAAGCACCGTTTGAAACCAGTTTTGGGGTGACTCAGGATCGCAGGATCCTTCTGGTCGAGGTACTGGTAGACGGCGTGAGCGGCTGGGGGGAAGTAACAACGGTCGAGAGTCCCTCTTATAATTCCGAAACCACCGATACCGCTTGGCACATCATTTCAGACTTCGTCGTGCCCCGGCTGATCGGCAGGGAGTTGAGTAAGGCGACCGATGCGGCGGCATTACTGTCGGCGATCCGCGGACACCAGATGGCCAAAGCGGGGGTGGAGAATGCGCTTTGGGATGCCGAATCTCAATTGAAAAATACTCCACTGTCAAAGCTGCTCGGCGGAACTCTGAATGAGATTGCATGCGGCGTTTCTCTCGGCATCCGTGAACATCCGCAGGCGCTCGTTAAGAAAGTAGCGGAAGAACTCGAAAGCGGATACCAGCGGATCAAGCTGAAGATCAAGCCGGGCAAGGATCTCGAGTTTGTTGCCGCGGTTCGAAAAGAATTTCCTGACATCCGGCTTTCGGTCGACGCAAATTCCGC
>Ga0307478_10002978_pt1 | contig 12848 bp, 9 predicted proteins | sample atmos_gasesECM4C_2_FD_203713 | JGI IMG/M metagenome (GOLD analysis project Ga0307478, IMG submission 203713) | Hardwood forest soil microbial communities from Morgan-Monroe State Forest, Indiana, United States - atmos_gasesECM4C_05 | ecosystem: Environmental > Terrestrial > Soil > Temperate...
TGAAGCTTGGACGGGGCGCCCACCATCCTCGTTCTCAGGCGCGCCATTTCAATTCGTTTGACTCTTTGCCTCGCCCAGCTGCTTCAGTTTCTGTTCCGCGCTCTGCCTGATATTGTTGCGTAGTTGCTCCGGGTCCCTGGTGTCGGACGACAGGAGATCCAGAGCTTTCTGCGCGCTCTGACGGGCCAGATCCTTCTGGCCATCGGCGAGATATGCGTCGTAAAGGCTGTCAAAAACATTGGGTGAATCAGGATAAGCGGCAGCGTTCAGCTTGAAGATGTCGATGGCAGTTTTGGCGTCACCAGATTGCAGGTGCTCATATCCCATCACGTTGACCAACGCCTCGGGAAACAGAGTCGCCTTTGGATCGCGACGACGGGATTCTTCTAATTGCGAAGCAACCTTGGCGGCGCCGCCGGGCTTGTCGATTGCGTCCAGGATCTGAACATCGGCGGGGACAGCGGGAGGGTTCGGGTCCTTGGGAGCCTGGCCCGGAGTTTTGATAAGCGTGGTGACATACCAGTCGACGATCAGGCCCGGCAGTTCAGGATGGACGGGAAACATGTCGGCGCCGTGCCCACCCTTGGCGTAGTGAACAAATTTTTTCCCGGGGCTGGCGTCAATGGTGTAGAGCCATTCGATCGTCTGCACGCTGAATTGATCGTCGTCGGCGCCGGAGAAAAGCACCGGCAGGCTGGCGGAGTCGCGCAGGAAATGACGACCATCCATGTTGGTGCTCCCGGAAAGCAAGACGAGGGATTTGACTTCGGGATGACGGCGCGCGGTCTGCACGGAATTCTGGACCCCGCAACTGGCACCGCCGACTCCGATGGTGTCGCGTTTCACGCCGGGCTGCGACTGTAGATAGGCGAAGGCGACATCGATGTCGCCCGGCCATTTTTCATCTTTGATCCGACCTGCTTCCTGGGGCGGGAGCTTGTCAAAACGATCGCCGCCGCTCTCGCCGTAGCCGCGGTAATCCAGCGTGAGGACGTTGATGCCGGCAGCGGCGAGTTGCTGCGCCAGACCATCCCACACCTTGCGCTGGCGATTGCATTGATGCAGGAGCATGACCCCGGGACCTGGCTTGGCAGCGGCAAAAAAAGTAGCTTTCAGCTTAGTGCCATCAGCGGCGCTGAGGTCCACGGCGCGCTCGGCGGCAAAAGCAGTGGATGCGGGCAGAAGCGCGAACAGCAAGAGGACGACGGACGAGCAGCGACCCATAAGAGCCTCCCGGGCGGCCTCAGCACAGAAGCTTGCGGCGGCCATATCATAGACGCTTCGCCGTCTCAATGGTTTGCGTCGGTGTGCAGAGCCAATGCCGAGACTTTTTCATTTTCAGTACAACGGCGCCGGTCATTCCGAGTTTCGATTGGCACTGGCTTTTGTCGGATGGACGACGCTGCCAACAGCTAGTTACATTTGCGAGGCTGACGCCAAGAAAGCCGGCGTTTTTGCAGTCCTGAACCCGCTTTCAGCGCTTGACGCATGGCTCTCTCACCTAATATCGTGAAACGAGATAGTTCCCTCCCATGCAGTCAATTCAACGGTTCACGCGACACCAGAGCTACGTCGGTGTGCGCATCTTACGATTGGTAGTGGTTTGCCTCCTGCCCCTCGTCAGTTACGCTCAGCAACTTCCAACTCAAACTCAAGCGCAACTTCCACCGCAAGCCCAAGAGCAGCCTCCGGCTCAGAAGCAGCAACTTGGTCCGGAACCTCAGCAGCAACTGCCCATGCAGCAGTGTTCGTTGTCGGCGCCCGGCCGTTGCGCCATGGGAATCGCTAAGGATCAGCGGAATATTTTCACCAGCCCATTGCGGCTGCGGAAAAAAGATCTGGTGTGGCTGGTGCCCCTCGCAGGGGCTACCAGCGCCGCATTTCTGTTCGACCGCAGCGCGCTCGAGCACGTGAGTACGGACCCATCGCGAGTCAACGACTTTCGATTGGCCTCAAACATCACCGGAATCTATGTCCCCGTGGCTGCCGCTGGAGGAGCGCTGCTGACAGGCACGCTTGGCCACGACGAGCATCTCCGCGAGACGGGCATGCTGGCGATGACCGCGATGATTGATACGCAGCTGCTGACGACCTTCATCAAATTTGGCGCGGACCGGGCCCGCCCCAGCGCAACGGGATTGACGTCCAGTTCCGGCGCGTTCTGGCCCAACGGGCATTCCTCCTCAGCCGACTCGTTCCCTTCGGGACACGCGGCCAATGCGTTTGCCGTGGCGCACGTGATCGCGGACGAGTATCCGAACTGGAAGGTGAAGCTGGCGGTTTATGGCTTGGCAGCCGCGACTGGGTTTGAACGTGTCGCCGGGCGCGAACATTTTCCCAGCGATGTGTTAGTCGGAGGAGCCCTCGGCTATCTGGTGGGCGGGTATGTGTTCAACCATCATTCCACGCGCTCGAAGAACCACATTGCGATTGCGCCGATGGTCGGGCATGGGGGAGCGGGAGTTTCGCTGCAGTTTTCGCGGGATAAGAATTAGATCTTTCCAGGCGCGGCCATTCTGGCCCGAGAGAGCTGGCGAGGCCTTCTAGTCTGGCAGGCTGCGGAAAACTCAATCTCGCGAAGACCGCCCCTAAAGGGGCAATCGAGAATGAACGACTTACGGCACGGCTGAAGCCGTGCCCTGATACAAATCACTAGTTTTTCCGCGCCCTGCTAAGAATTGCGCTTTAACCGGCGTCGTGAAAGCGCCTTCCTTCTAAGGCAATATTGCGGCACGCCGGATGGCGTGCTACTTCGCACGGTTCCTACTTGCCCGAGTTCGTCCTCTCGGGCATGACTCCTGCTATTCTGTTGCGCCGTGGAAGACTTCAGCAAGTTTTTTGGGCTTTCTTTCAGTGCCCTGCTGCCATTGGTAAATCCGCTGGGCAGTGCACTGGTATTCCTAAGTCTTATTGGCGCTGCGCCTTCGACCGTATATCGAACCTTAGCCCGAAAGATCGCAATCGATACAACCCTCTTTTTGCTTACGATCGAGTTGATCGGCACGTTGATGCTAAGGTTTTTTGGCATCTCGTTGCCAGTGGTGCAGGTCGCCGGTGGGCTCACGCTGGCGGCCATGGGCTGGGGCTTGCTCAATCAAGCGCAAGCACAAACCGAGCCAGAAAAAGCTGATCTGGACAGCGCTACTCTCGGATCCCTGGAACAAAAAGTTTTCTATCCGTTTACCTTTCCAATCACGGCAGGTCCGGGTTGCATCGTTGTGATGGTGACTTTGAGCGCGCATGCAACCGTAAACCGAGTGCTACCGGATGTCGCTGGTCACCTGGGAATCGCTCTCGCCGTGACGGTATTGAGCGTAGCGGTGTATTTCTGCTACGCATATGCGCCGGCAATCACAGCGCGCGTTTCTCCCGAGACCGCGCATGGCATCCTGCGCGTGATTGCGTTCGTGCTGTTGTGCATCGGCGTGCAGATCACCTGGAACGGCGTCGAGGCTTTACTGCGGACGGTGTTGAAATCATAGGGTTCTGTTTTTTCACTCCTCAGATCTTCTGCTGCTTCCAACGTCCGCGGCGAAAAAGCAGGATTCCGGCCAGCGCGATCGAACCTTCCGCGATCACGATTGAGAAGAAGACTCCCTTCGAGCGCAGGTGCATGGGAATCGCCAGCCAATAGGCGAGCGGAATTTCAAGGAACCAGAATCCGAACAGGTTTACCCAGGTAGGCGTGATCGTGTCGCCGGCACCGTTGAAGGCTTGCAGCATGACCATGCCGTAGGCGTAACCGACATTGCCGTAGCTCAGAATGCGCAGGCACGACGCGGCCAGCGGGATCACGTCCGGATCGTGCGTGAAGAGGCGCACCGTGGGTTCGGCGAACACGATCAGGATGACGCCCACTCCTCCCAGAAAAAGCATGTTGTAAAAGCCGGTGCGCCAGACCGAAGTTTCGGCGCGATCGGGCTTCCCTGCTCCGAGGTTCTGGCCGACTAACGTCGCAGCAGCGTTGCTCAATCCCCAGGAGGGCAGGATTACAAAAATCAAGATGCGGATGGCGATGGTGTAGCCGGCGACGGCGACTGCGCCGAAGGTGCTGACGATGCGGACTAAAACAATCCAGCTGGTGTTGGCGATACCAAATTGCAGAATACCCGCGATGGAGACGCGGATGAGGCGCCAGAGAACCTGCAGGTTGACGCGGACGTGCCGCGCGAGGCTGGGCAGGCGTTCGGTGCCGCGGGCCAGCCGGTAGAACTGATAGAGCACGCCGATGCTGCGCCCGGTGAAAGTCGCGAGCGCGGCGCCGGTCACGCCAAGGCGAGGAAATGGGCCCAGGCCGAAGATCAGGCAGGGATCGAGAACCAGATTGATGATGTTCGATATCCAGAGCAGGCGCATAGCGATGGCGGCATCGCCGGCGCCACGGAAGATGGCGTTGTTCAGGAACAGCATCATTACCGCGATGCAGCCGCCGAGCGCAATGCGGGCATAGCCGGAGCCAGTGGCGACGATCTCGGGCGTCGCCCCCATCAACTGCAACAAGCGCGGTGCGTAGATCAGGCACGGAATGCCGACCACGAGCGAAACACTCAACCCAAGAATGATCGCTTGCACTCCGGCAATGGATGCGTCCTCGGGATCTTTCTCGCCGATACGGCGCGCGACCATGGCGGTGGTCGACATGCTCAGGCCGATCGCGACCGCGAACACGATGGTCAGCATCGATTCGGTGAGGCCGACGGTGGCGACGGCGTCTGCGCCGAGCCGGCCAACGAAGAAGACGTCCACTACGGCGAAGAGCGACTCGAGCACCATCTCGAGCACCATCGGGATCGCGAGCAGGAGGATGGCGCGGTTCAGATTGCCGGCGGTGTAGTCCTGGTGCGAGCCGCGCAAAGCTTCGCGGATCGAAGCCCAGAAGCCGGGTTGTGGGAGGTTGGGGACGGTGGTGGCGACGTCCATAAAATCCCTGCCAATTTCTGCGCGCGGGCATTCTCGGCCCGTTGACGCTGCTTGCAAAAAGGCTTTTAACCGTAGAGGGCGCGAAGGATTCGCGGAGACTGCAGAGAATGCTTCTGGCTCCGCGAAAAATCAACGCGTTCGGATGGAGCCACTAACGAGGGCTTACGATGACTTGCATAATGCGCACCCCAATTGGCAGTAAGGCAAGTTTAATGGATTGAGGCGTGAGTTGGCTAGGATTTTTGAATGTAAAAAGATCTTAACCACAGAGGTACACAGGGGAGCACAGAGGGGATTCCCTTGGGTTGATTGCTGTCTCTGTAGAACAACTAAGATTCCTGAAGGCTGGTCTTTTCATCACCAAGGACACGAACGTTGCATGAAAGACCTGATTTGTGAATTCAGTTTGCGTCCGACCAGTTATTCAATGCCCAATTCTTTGGCTAGCGCCTTCCATTTCAAATCGACAAGAGACTTCGTTTTCACGTCCATGATGATCTGGTCGGGCCAGGGGCGGGTGAAACCTTCGGTGCTCCACTTTCTTGTCGCGTCCACTCCCATCTTGGAGCCGTAGTTCGGAAGGCGTGAGGCGTGGTCGAGCGAATCGATCGGCCCGAGCGTGAATTGGATGTCGCGTTCCGGATCGATGTTGTTGAGGACTTTGAGCGTGACTTCGCCCAGGTCCTGCACGTTCACGTCTTCGTCGACAACCAGGATGCATTTCGTGAACATCGCCTGTCCCAGCGACCAGATCGCGTTCATGACTTTACGGGCCTGGCCCGGATAGGATTTGCGGATCGAGACGATCATGAGATTGTGGAAGACGCCTTCGAGCGGGAGATTGATATCCACGAGCTCCGGGATGCTGAGCTTCATGAGCGGGAGAAAAATGCGCTCGACCGCTTTTCCCATCCAGCCATCTTCCATGGGTGGCTTGCCCACGATGGTGGTCGCATAGATGGGATCCTTGCGGTGCGTGATGCAGGTGACGTGGAAGACAGGGTAAAGGTCATCGAGTGAGTAGAAACCGGTGTGATCGCCGAAGGGGCCTTCGCTGCGGAGCTCGTCGAGATTGACGTAGCCTTCGAGGATGATTTCGGCGTCCGCGGGGACTTCGAGATCCACCGTCTCACATTTCACCAGCTCGACCGGCTTCTGGCGGAGGAAGCCCGCGATGAGGAATTCTTCGACGTCGGGCGGCGCGGGAACGATGGCGCAGAAAGTGAGCGCGGGGTCGGTGCCGATGGCGACGGCGACTTCCATTTTGCCGCTAGGGAGTGGGCCTTCGGGGAGAATCGAGCCACCCGATGTGCGCGCCATGATGTCGACAGCGGCAGTGGAATTCCCACCTTTGCCAAAATCGGGCAAAGGTGGCGCACCCATGTTTTGTGCTGCTGCGCGCAGTGATTCGCGATAGTGTTCGGCGCCGATCTTCTGGCGCTGCCAGTGCATGCCGGTGGTGCGCTCGTCGTAAACCTGCATGCGGTACATGCCGACGTTGCGTTTGCCGGTTTTCGGGTCGCGGGTAATCACGCAGGGCAACGTGATAAAGCGGCCGGCATCTTTGGGCCAGCATTGCAGGATGGGAAAGTCGAGAAGCGAAAACTTGTCGCGCTGGATCACTTCTTTGCAGGCGCCGGTCGGGACAGTTTTCGGAAAGAACTTGCCCATCTCGGCCAGCATGGGAAGCATTTTGACTTTATCCAGGAAGCCTTGCGGAGACTTCACGTCCATGAAGGCGCGGATGCGGTCCGCGATCTCGTCGAGCGAGTCAACGCCGAGTGCAAGACGCATGCGTCGCTCCGATCCGAACTGATTGATGAGGAGCTGGGAGTTGGGATGTCCCTGGATGTTCTGAAACAAAAGCGCGGGGCCTCCGGGACCGTACTTGTCTGAACGCGATTTGCTGACGCGATCGGCGATCTCAGCGATTTCGAGGATGGGGTCGACTTCCGTGCGGATTTTACGCAGCTCGCCGGCGCGTTCAAGGGCGGCGATCCAGTCGCGCAGATCGTTGTAGGGCAAGTGGCGCTCCGGGAAAACACATGATTATACGGGAGAGCGCCAGACGGAACGGAAGTGTGAAATCTTCAAGCCCAGCGGCAAGTCGCATCACAGGCATGCGGATCAGGAGATCAGCATTTGCGGTTTAGAACCGCGCTTGGCGTCCGGGCCAATGGGAAGAAGGGCACGACGAGGGCTCCTGATCTGCTATAACTACGTGTCCGTCCCGCAGTTCCCATCGCGGAATTACCCAGGTAATCCGGTCGGCCACAATCCAGCGATAGAAGCCATACGTACTTAGAAGGGAGAGAGTTTGTCCAGTACCGATCTTAAGGCGACATCGCCCGACACGGCCTTGATTTCGGCGATTCGCGCCGGCGATCAAACCGCGATGGCGGTGCTCTATGATCGATACTCCTCCGTGGTGTATTCGGTGGCATTACGAGTGTTGGGAGAAACCAGTGCAGCCGAGGACGTGCTCCAGGACGTGTTCCTGCAGTTGTGGCGAAATCCGGGCGCGTTTGATGCCAGTCGCGGCCATCTGGGAGCCTGGCTGGCGGTGATTTCGCGGAACCGGGCGATTGATGCGCTGAGAAAGCGAAAGCCCGAGAGCGACATCGAAGATGTGGTGCTCTCGGTGGCTCCCGATCTGGTGAGCGAGGCAGACCGGTCGCGGGTGGCGGCGAAAGTACGCGCTGCTCTGGTGATGATGCCTGCCCCGCAACGAACCGCCCTGGAAATGGCATATTACGAGGGCTTGACCCATACCGAGATAGCCGCAAAAACTGGCGAGCCTTTGGGCACCATCAAGACCCGGATTCGCGCCGGGTTGATTGCGCTGCGGAAAGCGTTTCAGGAATGAGCGGGCACGAACAATTTGCGGAGGATCTCGCCCTCCACGCACTGGGAACGTTGCAGGGAGATGAGCGCGCGCGACTCGAGGCGCATCTGGAGAGCTGCGCGGGCTGTCGTGAGGAATTGTCGGCGCTGCGCGGGGATATGGCGGCGTTGGCAATGTCGACGGCGGGGCCAAAGCCGCCACAACGGTCTCGACAGCGTCTGCTGGACGCGATTGCGAACGAGCCTCGTCTGCCTGCTGCTGTACCAGGGCGGAGGTCGCGGTTCAACTGGTGGGCAGCGCTGGGGTGGGCGGCGGCGGTCGCGATGCTGGTGGTGGTCATCCAACTGCGCCGCGAGAATTACTTCCTGCGCGAATCGGTGGTGAACCTGGGTGCCTTAACCACTCCGCAAACGCTTGAACTGGCGAACGCGCAGCGGGTGGTGGATACGCTGACCGCGCCTGAAACACAGACCGTAACGCTGGCGGCGTCAAAGAATCCCGAACCGCAAGGAAAGGCGTTTTATCTCAAGAACCGGAGCGGGTTGGTGTTTGTGGCGAACCATCTTGCGCCCTTGCCTCCCGACAAGATTTACGAGCTGTGGTTGATTCCGAGTTCCGGTGCGCCAATTCCTGCGGGATTGTTCAAACCCGACGCGAAGGGAAATGCAACCGTGGTCAATCCGCCGGGATTGCCGGCGGGTGTCGAGGCAAAGACGTTTGCGGTCACGCTCGAGTCCGCCAGCGGTCCGCATGATGCTCCCCGGGGAACCGGTGTGATGCAGGGGGCAGCGTAGGGATTGCGGATTTGGGGATTTCAGATTGGGGGGCAGAAGTGAGGCGAGACCTGCAATCCGGAACTATCTCGGAAATCAGGGGGCGAAAAATCTTACAAAGCAGAGGACACAGAGGTCAGCCGCAGAGATCGCAGAGAAGAGCTTTGAAGTACAAAGGAGTCGGATTGATTGCAGATTTTTGATTTCAGATTTCAGATTGGAACCACCGCTACCCAGGTTCAATCTAAAATCTAAATTCTAAAGTCTGAAATCCCTTCTCGGACTACCCTTCCATCGTCGACACATCCCCTGCGTCTTTCCCCGTCTCTTTTGCTTTCAGGAAGCGGCGGAGGATTTTTCCGCTGCGGGTTTTCGGAAGCGAAGCAACGAATTCGAGTGCCGCGGGTGTCGCGATCGGACCCAGCTCTCTTCGGACGTGCTCGATCAATGTCGCCGCGAGTGCTTCCGAGGGAACGTGATCGGCTCGGGGCTGGACAAAGACCTTGATGGTCTCGCCTTTGAGCGGGTCGGGGATGCCGATGGCGGCGGCTTCGGCAACGGCTGGGTGCGAAACCAGCGCGCTTTCGATTTCCGCCGTGCCAATGCGGTGGCCGGCCACGTTCAGGACATCGTCGGCGCGGCCGAGAACGGTGATGTAACCGTCTTTGTCTTTCACGGCGACATCGCCTGTGACATAGCAACCCGGAATCTGTTGCCAATCGCGTTCGTAGCGCGCAGGATCCCGCCACACGGTTCGCAGCATGTATGGGAATGGCCGCTTCAGCACCAGTCGCCCGCCGATGCCTGGCGCGCAGGACTTCCCTGCCTCATCGATGACGTCGGCCTCACAGCCAGGTACCGCGACTCCGGCTTTGCCAGGCCGCATGGCCATCGACGGATGCGTGCCGATCGCGGGGCCGCCGAGTTCGGTTTGCCACCAGTTGTCTACGACGTAGCCCCACTTGCCGTCGCCCGCGAGATGCGTTTGCGCCCAGCGCCACGCCTCCGGATTGAGAGGCTCTCCGGCACACGCAATGACCTTCAAACTCGTGAGGTCACATTTTGACGGATACTGCTCACCGTAGCGCATGAACATGCGGAGCGCCGTGGGGGCGGTGAACATCTTGGTGACACCGTAGCGTTCAACGATCTCCCATGCCGTGCCGGGATGGGGAAAGTCGATGGCGCCTTCGCGGAAGAGCGTGGTGACGCCCGCACAGAGCGGCGCGTAGACGATGTAGGAGTGGCCGACAACCCAACCGATATCGGAGGTGCACCAGAAAATATCCTGCTCCCCGACATCGAAGAAATTTTCAAGATGATACGTGGTACCCACCATGTAGCCGCCGTGGACGTGCAGCACGCCCTTGGGCTTGCCGGTGGACCCTGATGTATAGAGAAGGAAAAGCGGATCTTCCGCGTCCATCTCTTCGGCGGGACAGGTCGGCGGGAACTTCAGTAGGTCGGCGTAATCGATTTCGCGTGCGCTTCCCTCTTCCGCAGCACAGCGAGAGAAGACCACGACCTTCTCGACGAAATCGAGGGTGTCGATGGCTTCGTCGACAATCGGCTTGAGCGCGACGGTTTTGCCCCGGCGGAAACCTATGTCGCCGGCGATGACCACCTTGGCTTGCGCATCCACAATGCGGTCGCGCAATGCGCTATGGCCGAGCCCGGCATAGACGACCGAGTGGATTGCGCCGATGCGGGCGCAGGCCAGCATGGCGATCGCGCCTTCGATGGTCAGAGGCATGTAGATGATCACGCGATCGCCCTTGCGCACATTGAGTGACTTGAGGCCATTGGCGAACCGGCACACCTGTCGATGAAGCTGGCCGTAGGTGATGATGCGCTCGCTGCCGTCTTCGCCAAGCCAGATGAAGGCAGCGCGATTGCGACGTTCGGAGTTGGCGTGGCGGTCCAGCGCGTTCATCGTGATGTTCGTTTTCGCGCCAACAAACCATTGATGATGGACACCATCCCACTCGAGAACCTTGGTCCAGGGCTTTGTCCATTGGAAATGCAACGCGTAGTCTCCCCAGAAGTCTTCGGGATCCTTGAGGGAGCGGTTGCACTCGCCCGCGAAGTCCTGCTGCAGGCAGTTCTGGGCAACGCACTTGGGCGACGCGTACTCTTCGTCGATGGCCAGCAGGTTCGAAATGCCGGCGTGATTCAGGTCTTTCACCGTGCTCATGGAGAGGACCTCCGCATGTGAGATGGGCTGCCCGAGAAATCGGGGTTGGGTGATTCTGGGTCTGGAGAACACAGCCCGCAGTGACGCCGATCACAGGAGGATGTGCCGCCTGGATTTTACCGATTTCCGCCCTTGATCGTGTCCAACCGACCGCACGCAGGTACTCATCCAAGGGGCGGAATGGACATATATCTATCCCGCAGATGGCTTTTCCCCACTGTGATTCTACTGCTGGTTTCGCTGGTAGGCTGCATGCAGCCGGATAATCCGCAAGATCTCAAGGAGAAAACCGCGAAAGCCACGGAGGACGCGAAGCGTGACGCCAAAGCGATCGCCCAGGGCATACACGAGGGTTGGAGCCGGGACAGGCCGCTCAATTTGAACACCGCCCCCAAGGATCAGTTGCAGAGCTTGCCGGGAATCACGGCCGCAGAGGCCGATCGCGTGATCGCCGACCGTCCCTACCATGACCCCGAAGAACTAGTGAGCCGACACATCCTGGCCAAGAGCAAGTACGACCGCATCGCCGACCTGGTCAAGGCCAAGTAGCGGAACTGGAGAGGCTGCCTACCTCAGGTTGAAAACGAAGGGGCTCGGTATACGAGGCCTTCACGAAGCTAGGGCCGTCCCTCCGGGACTTGAATTGTTTGTTACCACTTTACCCAGGGCTGAAGGCGCTGGGCTAAGCTCGGTTGGCCTTCCGGGCCAAGGATGTCGCAGGTGGTTTTTCCACCAACCCTGCAGGGATCGATCTGAGTTTCGTAGTAGCCCCACCAACCCTGCAGGGATCTGAGTCTCGTAACGGCCTCTATACGGGCCTTTTGCCGAAAGAATTTGTTCGACTCGGCTTTACTCGTCCTTGCCGAACTGCTTCAGGTCCTCCGGTCCATCGGCGACGGCCACCGGTTCCTTTCCTTGTACCAATTCTCGAACTTTTTCGACCACGTCGGGATTCGCCAAAGTCGTGATATCTCCCGTATTCATCCGATTGGAGATGGAGGCAAGCACGCGCCGCATGAGCTTCCCGGAACGCGTCTTCGGCATGTCGGGAACGATGTGAATGTTCTTGGGACGGGCGATCTTCCCGATAATGGTTTCGATCGCCTTGTTAACTTTTTCCGTTACCTCGTGGCTGGGCTGCAGCCCGGGCTGAAGCGCGATATAGACTTCCGGGACCCGGCCCTTGATTTCGTCCACTACGGGAACCACGGCCGCTTCCGCCACCTCCGGAACTGTCAGGCAGGCCGACTCGATTTCCTTAGTGCCCAGACGATGTCCCGCCACATTGATGACGTCATCGACGCGTCCCAGGATTCGGAAATATCCGTCGACGGCCAGCACGGCTCCATCCGCCGCAAAATAAGGCCAGTCGCGCCAGTTTTTGCTCTTCGGGTCCTTGCAGTATTTGCGGTAGTACTGGGTGACGAACCGATCGCGATCTCCCCAGATCGTCTGCATAATGCCGGGCCAGGGATTGCGGATACAGATGTTGCCTGCCTTGCCTGAGCCCGCAGGAACAACCTCTCCCATCTCGTCCCGGATCTCCGGGAAAATTCCCGGCATGCCCGGTCCGGCGCTGCCCGGTTTCATTGGATCCATAGCAGGTTTCGTGCTGCACAGGAAACCGCCGTTCTCGGTCTGCCACCAGGTGTCTACAATGACCGCCTCGCGCTTGCCCACGGTTTCGTAATACCAGCGCCAAACTTCCGGTTCGATCGGCTCTCCCACCGTGGTCATGTGTTTGAAGTGGTATTTGTACTTGGACGGCTCGTCCGGACCAGCTTTGCGCAACATGCGAATCGCCGTAGGGGACGTGTGGAAGATGTTCACATCCAGGCGCTCGGCAATTCGCCACGTCCTGCCGGCATCGGGATAGGTCGGAACACCTTCGTAGATCACGCTCGTGGCCGCCAATGCCAATGGACCATACACAATGTAGGAATGGCCGGTGATCCACCCGATGTCCGCCATGCACCAATAAACATCCTCGGGATGGATGTCTTGAATGTACTTCGAAGTCCCAGTCACATAGGCCATGTAACCGCCCGTACGGTGCTGGCATCCCTTGGGCTTGCCGGTGCTGCCGCTGGTGTACATCAAAAACAGCGGGGCCTCG
>Ga0307478_10002979_pt1 | contig 12847 bp, 6 predicted proteins | sample atmos_gasesECM4C_2_FD_203713 | JGI IMG/M metagenome (GOLD analysis project Ga0307478, IMG submission 203713) | Hardwood forest soil microbial communities from Morgan-Monroe State Forest, Indiana, United States - atmos_gasesECM4C_05 | ecosystem: Environmental > Terrestrial > Soil > Temperate...
GTTGCGCTGACCCCGCGCCCGAGGCGTCGGCTTCCGGTGCACGGCGCCGCGAACTATCAGGTTTCGCAACGTTCCATACAGCGGGTGCTGCGGGTTTACGCGGTAGAAGCGATGGTAACCATTGCTCCGACTTGAGATCAGCTGTGCGGCATCGAGTTTCGCGAGCTCATCCTGCACCGTCTGAAGCGAGAGAAAGCTCAAGCGTGCCAACTCGCGGACATACAGTTCTTGCTTCGGATTCGTGAACAACAAACGGAGCACCTCCGCGCGCACCGTCGGAAACAATCCATGCAACAGCGTCTTGCGCATCGCGCCCCGTTGTATCTCGACCGCTCAAAGCGGTCGAGTTTCTTCTGCGGTCGGATCCTGGTTATCGGCGGGGGTCTTTGCCCGTGGCTGCGTCTATCTGAAGACAGCCGCCTACGCTCGGCTACGGCGCGGCAAGCGCGGCGTGCCGAGGTTGGGCAACAACGCAGTGAGGAGTCCGATCAACGGCAGATACGAGCAGACCTGGAAGACGAATTGGATGCCCTGGCGATCGGCGAGTGCGCCGAGCACGGCGGAGCCGATGCCGCCCAACCCGAAGGCGAGGCCGAAGAAGAGGCCGGACATCGTGCCGACTTTGCCGGGGACAAGCTCCTGCGAATAAACGAGAATGGCGGAGAAGGCCGAGGCGAGGATGAGCCCGATGATCGCGCTTAGCGCGGCGCACCAGAAGAGATTTGCGTAAGGGAGCGCGAGGGCAAACGGCGCCACGCCGAGGATCGAGACCCAAATGACCGCTTTGCGCCCGATCCGGTCGCCGACGGGTCCGCCGAGAAATGTGCCGGCGGCAATTGCGGCGAGAAAGATGAAGAGATGCAACTGCGCGTCCCGCACCGAGAGGCTGAATTTCTGGATGAGAAAAAACGTGTAGTAGCTGCTCATGCTCGCGAGATAGAAATACTTCGAGAAAACGAGTACGATCAGGATGCCTAACGAGAAGATGACGCGGCTGCGGGTTAGTCCTGTCTCGCGATGATGCGCAGCGCTGCGTTTCGCAGCGTGATGTTGCGCTAGGCTGTGGCGATACCAGACGCCGATCCGCGTCAGCACGATAATGCCGACGAGCGCGAGCAACGAAAACCAGATGACCGACTTCTGCCCGCGATAGACGACGATCGCCGCGGCGAGCAAAGGCCCGAGTGAGCTGCCGGCATTGCCACCGACCTGGAAAACCGATTGGGCGAAGCCAAATCGACCGCCCGAGCTCAGGTGCGCGACGCGCGATGCTTCCGGATGAAAAACAGAAGAGCCGATCCCGACAAAGGCGACGGCGATGAGAACGAGCGCGAGACTCGGCGCGATCGAAAGCAGGACCAAACCGACCAGCGTCGATGCCATGCCAAGCGCGAGTGAGAACGGCTGCGGATGTTTGTCGGTGAACGCGCCGACGAACGGTTGCAGCAGAGATGCGGTGAGCTGGTTGGTCAGGGTGATCAGACCGATGTGGCTGTAGTCGAGCCGCAGCTCCGCTTTCAGGATTGGGTAAATCGCCGGGATCAACGACTGGAGCGTGTCGTTGACCAGATGGGCGAAACTGAGCGCGAAAAGAATACCGAACACGGGCGCGGCCGCGCTCGGCTCGACCTCGTCCACGCAGGCAGGCGGGCTGTTCGCTGGCGCTTCACTCGTTGGGCGCATGGGGATAGTGTGAATGGTGATTCGTGAATCGTGAATAGAGAAAGCGCTGTAGCCGCAGTCCCACCGACGCGAGATCGCCGCGCTCTCTAACTGACCTCTGACTTCCGACCTCTGACCTCCGACTTCCGCCGACGCATCACGAAGTCAGGTCGGCTGTGCGAAGAAACTTCGGCGGGCGCCGAAACTTTGTCAGTTGCTCGAAGGCGTAGGCGAGCGAGATCAGTTTTGGTTCGGAGTAGGCGGCGCCGAAAAACGAGATCCCAACGGGTAGCCCGTGCACATAACCCATCGGCAATGTGATGTGGGGATAACCGGCGACCGCGGGCAATCCGGAGCAACTGTTGCTGGAGCTATCGCCGTTGACGAGATCGGTCAGCCAGGCCGGCGTGCGACTCGGCGCAATAAACGCGTCCAGTTTGAATTGCCCGGCGACGGCATCGATGCCTTGCTCGCGCGCGAGCCTGCGATTTTTTTCCAGCGCATCCAGGTAGCTTTTTGTTGTTAACGGTCCCTTTTCCTCAGCCTCGATAAACCGATCCTGACCGAAGTACGGCATCTCGGTTGGGCGATTTGCCTCGTTGAACTTGATCACGTCAGCCAGCGTCCGCGGTCCATCCTTCAGGGCGCGCTCGGCGAGATAACGATTCAGGTCGGCCTTCAGCTCGAAGAGAAGGACAAGTTTTTCTCCCGGTCCGAGCTGCTTGCTCGTCGCGATGTCAGCAGGATCAATCACAATCGCGCCCGCCTGCTTGATCGCGTCGATCGCGTCGGCCATCAATTTATCGACCGGTTCGCTGAAGCCAAAGTAATTGCGGGCGACTCCAATCCGAGCGCCGCGCAGCGCGTTCACATTCAGAAGAGCAGTGTAATCGGCCACGGCCTTCCCACGGCTGCCATTTGTCGCGACGTCGCGCGGATCGATTCCAGAAAGCGCGCTGAGAAGCGCGGCTGCGTCGGCCACAGTCCGCGCCATCGGTCCGGGCGTGTCCTGGCTGTGCGAGATTGGAATGATACCCGAGCGACTGAGCAGGCCGACGGTCGGCTTGATCCCGACAAGGCCGCAGGCCGATGCCGGCGAAATAATCGAGCCATCGGTCTCCGTTCCAATTGCCGCCGCGCAAAGGTTGGCGGAGGCCGCCGCGCCAGAGCCAGAGCTGGAGCCCGAGGGATTGCGATCGAGCGCAAAGGGATTGCGGGTCAAACCACCGCGTCCGCTCCAGCCGCTCGTGGAATTCTTCGAGCGAATATTCGCCCATTCGCTCAGGTTGGTCTTGCCCAGGATGACGGCGCCACTTTCCCGAAGCTTTTCTACGATGTAAGCGTCGCGCGGGGCCGGCTGAGCGACGAGCGCGAGCGACCCAGCGGTCGTATGCATGCGATCGCCGGTATCGATGTTGTCTTTGATCAGGATAGGAATGCCATGCAACGCGCCGCGGACACGACCCGCCCGGCGCTCGTTGTCGAGGTTCTCAGCAATCGCGAGCGCGTCGGGGTTCAGCTCGATGACCGAGTTGAGCAACGCGCCTTGTTTGTCGACGTCTTGAATGCGCTCCAGGTACGTCTGAGCAATGCTCCGCGCCGTGTGGCGGCCGGAACGCATCGCTTCTTGCAACCCAACAATGGTTGTTTCCTCGAACTCGAACGGCTTTACCGGCACGGCCGACGTGCCGCTGCTATCCTTGTCGGCTTGTTCCTCGCGATGGGCGCCGCGTGCGGGCGAAAGGGCGAAGGCCGTGCTCGCCAATCCTGCCCGCAAGAATGTTCGCCGTTTCATCCCATGTTAGACCGAAAACGCCGGAGTCTACGGGGCTCGAACCCGCAACCTCCGCCGTGACAGGGCGGCGCTCTAACCAATTGAGCTAAGACTCCTCGCGAAGGAGAAGATTGTAGAGGCGGCTATCCCCAGCCGCAACTCTGTCTGAAGAATTCTGGCCTTCTGACTGTAGCGGCGGTCTGTGACCGCCGAAGCAAAATTCGGGCCGGCGGTCATAGACCGCCGCTACAGCGAGGACAAACGCGACTCCATTTGCGGGGGGACATGCGAGGTTTTATAATCGCGGCGGATGGATGAGGAACGGAGCGAGGAATCCAGGGATGCCGAAGAGAATTCAGGGCCGCGCGAGCTAACTTTGCTCGAGGCGTTCGATCTGCTTGTGGCGTCGATCCCGCCTGAGAACCGGCATCGGCGCGAGCTTTACGTCATGCGTTCGCAGATCGAGGCGCAGCAGGAGACGATCGGCGAAGCGCGCCAGATGATCGAGAAGCTGGAGGAAGTCATCAAGAAGGTGACCTCGCCGGCGAACCGCATCGGGACCTATCTGAGCAACCCGGCGCGAGACACGGCCCACATCGTGGTGGGCGGCGCGGATTATTATTGCAATGTCGATCCGCGGATCAGCCTCGCGAAACTGAAGAAAGGCACGCGGGTTCTCGTGAACGAAGCGTTCGTCATCGTCGGCGACCTCGGTTTTGAAACGGCGGGGCCGGTGACGAAAATCACGGAGGTGATCGGCGAGGATCGCCTCCGGGTTGGTTCGGAGCACGGCTTGCAATCGTTGGTGCTGCAGCGGTCCGCCGCGCTCATGAAGGTTTCTCTCAAGTCCGGCGACGAAGTGCGGGTCGATCCGAATTATCGCATCGCGCTCGAAGTGCTTTCGCATCCGCAATCGCGCGAACATTACCTCGACGATGTTCCCGAGCTGCCCTGGAGCAAAGTCGGCGGGCAGGACCAGGCGCTCCAGGCGATCAAGGACGCGATCGAGCTGCCACTCATTCACGGCGAGCTGTTCGAAAAATTTCAGCACGCCACGCCGAAGGGCTTTTTGCTTTACGGCCCGCCGGGGTGCGGCAAGACGCTCATCGGCAAGGCCACCGCTTACAACCTGACGAAACAGCTCCGCGAAAAGTGCGGCGAAGACATGAAGGAATACTTCATGCACGTCAAAGGCCCGGAGATTCTCAACATGTGGGTCGGCGAATCGGAGCGAATCGTGCGCGAGATTTTCGCGACCGCGCGCGAGAAACGGCGGGAAGGGTTCCTCCCCTTTCTCTTCATCGATGAAGCCGAAAGCATTCTCGGCACCCGGCGCGCCTCGCGTTACTCAAACATTCTCTCGACCCTCGTGCCGATGTTCTGCTCGGAGATGGACGGGATCGATTCGCTTCACGATATCGTTATCATCCTGGCTTCGAACCGCGCGGACCTGATCGATCCGGCGATCCTGCGGCCGGGCCGGATCGACCGCAAAATCAAGGTGAACCGGCCGAATCGCGTGGGCGCCCGCGACATTTACCGGATTTATCTCACCGACGATCTCCCCTACGACGGCGCGCTGGCCAAGGAGGCGAGGAACATCGGCGCGGCTGTCGACAAATTGATCGAGCGCATTCTCGAAGTGCAATTTGCGCGCCGGGAGGAAAACAAGTTTCTCGAAATCACGCTGCGGAGCGGCCGGAAAGAAATTCTTTACCGAAGCGATTTACTGAGCGGCGCGATCATTGCCTCGATCGTCGAGCGCGCCAAAGCGATGGCGATCAAACGGACGATCGCGAATTCTGCGGCCGGGATCAACGATCCCGGGTACAACGAAGGCATCAGCGAAAACGATCTGCAACAGGCTTTCGTCGCCGAGTTCAACGAGAACGATATTTTCCCGCCGACCGATATCACGGAAGATTGGTTCAAGCTGATCGACTTCGATCCGGAAAACGTCGTGAAGATTTCGCCGGTCCGCCGCGACGGGCAGGCGCGATCGCCGTTGCGCGGCGTGGTAATTTAGGTGTAGAGGCGCTCGCCGCGGCGAGCGCCTAGCCAGGTAATCAGGTGCCTGGCACAAGCGCCTCTACATTTTGGGAATCATCGGTTAGCATCGCTGCCATGAGAATGATTATCGCGCTGGGTGCATTCACGGCCGCAACGTTGCTCGCACAGCCGACGCCGGAACCGAAAACGGACGTTTCCAACAAGGCGTTGATTACAAAAGCAACACCGGCAATCACGAAAAGCGGCAGCGATATTGCCGCGCTCCGCAAAATGGCGGACGACTTTTACGCGTGGCGAAATGAGAACTTCCCCGTTTCCAGCAGCGACGCGGGCCTGCATACCTGGGACAGCCGCCTCACCGATTATTCCGCGGCCAAGATCGCGGAGCGCGATCAGCACGTGCGCAAGTTGCTCGACCAGGTCCGCGCGATGCCCGGGGCGAAATGGCCGAAGGAGGACCGGATCGATTGGATGCTGTTCCGGGCCCAGCTCGAGAATTCGGATTTCGGCAGTCGCGTTCTGCAATCGGAGAAAACCGATCCGCAGTTATACGTCGGCGAATGCACGAGTGGGATTTTCTCCCTCCTGAAAAAGGAATACGACACGCCGCGCAATCGCGCCCTGGCCGCGACGGAGCGGCTGAAGCAAATGCCGGCAATGCTGGCGCAGGGCGAACGGAATTTGCAAAAGCCGGTGAAGCTTTTCGCACAGCTCGCCATCGCCTCCGCCCGCTCCATCGATCCCCTTTTCAACGACAGCCTCATGACGCTGGCGCGCGACCTCGCGCCTAACGAACACGACCCGCTCGTGAAAGCGCGCGACGCGGCGCTGGCGGCCATCCACGGCTTCGCCGACCGGCTCGAGAAACGCTTGCCGTCGATGGTCGATTTCGCGCCGATGGGCGCCGCGAACTACAACTATTACCTCAAGCACGTCCTCCTGCTCCCGCTGAACGACGAGCAGGTGGCGATGCTCGGCCGCGCGGAACTGGCCCGATACCGCGCGCTCGAATCGCTTCTTCCCGATCCGTCGCTGGCCGATCCCGATCCGGCGCGGAGCAAAAATATTCCGCCGGACCAGGCGTCGTTCCTTGCCGCGTATGAAAGCCGGGAGCAGGAGATGATCAATTTTCTCAAGGAACACAAGCTGGTCACGATCCCGGATTATCTCGGCCGGTTCGAAATTCGCCAACTACCCGAAGCGTTCAAGCCGACCAGCCCCGGCGGCTTCATGAATCCGCCTGGTGTTTACGACAAAGATCCGTCCGGCTTCTTTTTCATCCCGACCTACAACCCGCAATCGAAAAACTTTTATATTCGCGCCGCGATTGAAGATCCGCGCCCGATCCTCGGGCACGAAGGCATCCCCGGCCATTTCATGCAGCTCTCGATCGCGAACCATTTGCCGAACGAAATCCGGCGCCAGCACGGTGACGGCGTTTTCGTGGAAGGCTGGGCGCTTTACGGCGAGGAAATGCTGATGCGCACCGGGCTCTATCCGGAGAACTCAGCGGCGCAGGGACAGATCCTGCGGCTCTCGCGCTATCGCTCGGCGCGGATTGGCGTGGATGTGAATCTGCACACCGGGAAATGGAGCTTCGCGCAGGCCGTCCAATATTTCATGGAAGCAGGGGGACTCGATCGCGAAGCAGCGGAAGGCGAAGCGGCCGGCGCGGCGTCGAGTCCGACCCAAAAGATCAGCTACATCGTGGGCAAATGGCAGATCATGAATTTGCTCGGCCGCTATCGAGACAAAGCCGGCGCGAATTTCCGGCTCGGACAATTTCATGACGACTTGATCAAGAACGGCAGTCTGCCGCTCTCGATCGTCGAGTGGATTCTGCTGGATGATCCGACGTCGATCGAGCAAGTGATGCGTTAGAAGCGGACCCTCATCCTAACCTTCTCCCTCAGGGAGAAGGAACTATTTAGAGAGCGGCGGCTTCTAGACCGCGGGGTTTATGGGCGATTTGCAAATCGCCGTTCCTTGAAGGCTGATCATGCAATCTGATTTGTCCCGAGAACGAAACTCGCGGCGGCGGTTCGATTCTCGACGCCGAGCTTCGGGAAAATCCGCTCGAGATATTTTCCAATCGTCCCGGTTTTCAGGCTGAGAATGGCTGCGATCTCGGCGTTCGTTTTGCCGCGCGCGACCCAGGAAAGAACTTCGATCTGGCGTTGCGTCAGGCGGCGCCGCATCTCGTTTGATTCCAAAGGGTGCGGCCTTTGATCGAGCAGGACGCAGATTGAGTTCCGTTCGCGACAAATCACCTGGAAGCAAAGCTGGGTCCCGGCTCGATCCAGAATGAACCGGGCGGGCCGACTGGAAGAAACAACCTCGTCAATCCAGCCCGCCAACGCCTCGGGCAGGCGGTCCGAGGGGGAGAACGAGAAATCTTTCAGCCAGCGGGCGGCCCGCGGCGTCATGAATTGGATGCGGTGGCGAGAGGAGACAACGAGCATCGCGCGCTGGCTGTCGATAGTTTCAGTCGTACTTGGTCGCGCGGATCGATGCAGCCTCATGGGTCTGCCGCTAATTACGAGATTGCCGGTGCGAGGTTCGCCGTTTTTTTAAACAATATCCATTAGCCCGCCCAGCCTGGCGGCAGCCGCGGGTGTCGGAATTCTCCTACTTTACGAAAAAACGCGATCGTTTAGACATTGCTGCGCATTCCCAAGAACCGATGGCGCAATACAAATACTCTCATTATCTGAATAATTTTCCCGATCCGCGCTTCGATCCGGCTCATCCGCCCGGAACCGCCACGCCGCACACCGGGATTTACAAATGCCAGGGTTGCGGGAGCGAAGTAGTTTCTACCGCCGGCGATCCACTGCCGCCCCAGAGTCACCACCCACATTCCCTTGCCCAAGGCGGCGTCGCCTGGCGGTTGATTGTGGCGATTGGGTAACCGTTTTTGCGTTGTCATCCCGAGCCGCGCAGACGGCGAGGGACCGATCGAAAGCTCCAAGCTCCAACATCCAAGCACCAGAAAACCTCCAAATCATGAAGCTCCAAAGGGCAGTGCCTCCTTGTTTGGTGTTTGATGCTTCCCTGGAGCTTGGAGCTTGGAATTTGGAGCTTGCCGCCGTCCCTCGCCGTCTGCGCGGCCCGGGATGACAGCGTTACGTTCCCGGGGTTATCTTCGGGCACGATGAAGCGGGTGTTCGGGATCGAAACGGAATACGGCATCACGATTCAAGGCGCTGCCTCCGTCGACGTCGTGGCGGAATCGATCGAGCTGGTGCGCTCCTATACCGAGCACGGCGCCCACATGAAATGGGATTATCGGCTCGAAGATCCGCATCGGGATGCGCGCGGCTTTCGCGCGCCCTCGTTGTTGCAGGACACGGATGAATCCGCCTATTACGAAATCGATCGGCGACGGCCGCTGAGTTTTGAGGAAATCAAAAGCGACCTGGTGCTTTCGAACGGCGCGCGTTTTTACAACGATCATGCCCACCCGGAATATTCGACGCCGGAATGCACGACGTTGCGCCAGATCGTGGCGCACGAAAAGGCCGGCGAACGCATCCTGGCGGAGTGCGCGCGCCGCCGAAACTTGAAGCTGACGGACGGCACGGAGGTGCGGCTCTTCAAAAACAACACCGATTTCGCGGGGCATAGCTACGGCTGTCACGATAACTATCTCATTCGCCGGGATCTTCCGTGGGACGAACTGGTCGCGGGCGTGCTGCCGTTCCTGATCACGCGGCAAATCTTTGCCGGCGCGGGCAAGATCGGCATCGAGGCGGAGAGCGCCGGGACGCAACCGGGCGTGTTTCAGATTTCACAGCGCGCCGATTTTTTCTCCACGCTGGTTAGCATCGACACGATGAACAAGCGCCCGCTCGTAAACACGCGCGATGAGCCGCATGCCGACGCCGCCCGCTACCGCCGCTTCCACGTCATCATCGGCGATTCGAACATGAGCGAGTGGGCGACCGCGCTCAAGATTGGGACGACGGCGCTCGTGCTGGAGTTGATCGAGCGCCGGAAAGCGCCGCAGCTCGAAATCGCGCAGCCGGTGAACGCGACGAAATCGATCAGCCGCGACCAGGATTACGATTGGATCATCGAGCTGAGCGATGGCCGAAAGATTTCCGCGATCGATGTCCAGCGGCTTTACCTGAAGGCCGCGGAGCGCGAGCACAGCGGCGACTCAGAAATTTCGTGGTTGCTGCGCGAGTGGGAGAATGTCCTGAACGATCTGGAACGAGACGTCAGCACGACGGCGGATCGTCTGGACTGGTCCGCGAAAAAGTTTCTGCTCGCGTCGTTTCGCGAGGAAGAAAAGCTCTCGTGGAGCGATCCGTGGTTGCAGGCCATCGACCTGGAATATCACAACATCCAACCGGACAAGGGATTGTTCTTTGAGCTGCAGCGGCAGGGATCGATGCGCAGCCTGATCAGTGAAAAGGAAATCAAGGATGCGATCTTCACGCCTCCGGAAACGACACGCGCCTGGTTCCGCGGACGCGCCGTGGCGCGATTCAATCATGCCATCAGCTCGATTCAGTGGGATGAGATCGGATTCAAAAACGGCGTTGCCGCTCGCCTGGTTACCTTGCCGGAGCCGGCCGGTGATGAGCGGCTCGAAAAACTTAACGAACTCGTGAACGCCGAAAATGAGTTCGAGGAATTCTTTCGAGGGCTGCCGCGCTCTTAAGCCGTCATCCCGAGCCGCGCGGACGGCGACGGACAACGACAAGCTCCAAATTCCAAGCTCCAAGCTCCAAACTCCAAGGAAACACCAAGCATCAAGCATCAAACCAGGGGGGGCGGCCCTTGGAGCTTGGATGTTGGAGCTTGGAGCTTTCGGCCGATCCCTCGGCGTGCTTCGCCTGCCTCGGGATGACAGCGCGATAACTACGACCAGGTGATCAAGCGCAACTCGTGCGTTTGCATCAGATGGGGATGGATCGGGACAACGCGGACACTAAAGCCATACGTGCCGCTGTCGGACGTCGGCACCAAACCTTGATAGGTGTAATCTCCTTCGCCTTCCGCCGGGGCGCTTCCATCAAGAACCGTCACGCTCGGATTTTTGATCCCGCCATTGTCGGCTTCGCCATGATACGCCTCCACGCGCACATGATCGGGGCTCACGGCACCGAGATGGACACGGGCGGAAATCTGGAGGGCCTCTCCGACCTGAATATTTTGTCGATCGGAGTTGCCGACCTGCACCTCAAGAATGCCGACCTGCGGCCAATCCTTGCGCATCTTCGCCTTCCATTTGCTGAGGCCGGTCGCGGCGGCGCAACCATCGCGGCCGAATTCCTGATGGGCCTTCGCCGCCGGCGTGTAAAGCCGCTCGGAATATTCCTTCACCATTCGATGGGTGTTGAAGACGGGCGTGACGGTGCGGATCGATTCCCGCATTAGCTGGAGCCAGGCGAGCGGCAACTTCCCGTCGGGCTTCGCGTAATAGAGCGGAATGATCTGGTTTTCGAGAAGCTGATAAAGGCTGCTCGCGTCCACTTCGCTTTGGAAATCGACGGTGCCGCCCTTGATCTCGCTGCCGATCGCCCAGCCGTTATTGCCGTTGTAGCTCTCGCACCACCAGCCATCGAGAACGCTCAGGTTCAAGCCGCCGTTCGGGGGCAGCTTCATTCCGCTGGTGCCGCTGGCTTCGAGCGGGCGGAGCGGGTTGTTCAGCCAAAGATCGACGCCTTGGACGAGGCGGCGCGCGATGTAAGTGTCGTAGTCTTCCACGAAGACCATGCGATTTTCGAAACCGTGCTGGCGGCTGAATTTGTAGACCTGCTGAATGAGAGCCTTGCCGCCCTCGTCCTGTGGATGGGCCTTGCCGGCGAAAATGAATTGCACGGGGCGCGTCTCATCGTTCAACAAGCGCTTGAGCCGCTCCTGGTCGCTGAACAAAAGCGCGCCGCGTTTGTAGGTGGCGAACCGCCGTGCGAACCCGATCGTGAGAATTTCCGGATCGAGAATGCGATTCACGCTCCGGATCGACTCCGGCGATTCGCCTGAGCGCTCGCGCGCGGCGCGGACGCGGTCGCGGACAAACTCGATCAGGCGCAGCTTCAATTTCTGGTGTGTCTCCCAAAGTTGCGCGCCGGGAATGTCCGTGACGCGGCGCCAGAAATCCGGATCGGTAAGATGTTCTTCCCAATCACCGAGATGCTTTTCGTAGAGGGCGGAGAACTCCGGCGCCATCCAGGTCTTGGTGTGAACGCCGTTCGTGATGCTGGTGATTGGAACTTCGTGGCCGGGCACGCCGGCCCAGACATCTTTCCAAAGCGAACGGCTCACGTCGCCGTGCAATTTGCTCACGCCGTTGGAATGGCGGCTGGCGCGCAACGCGAGCACGGTCATGCTGAAAGCGTCGAGCGGATTCACGCTCGTCTGGCCGAACCGGAAAAACTCTTCGAATGGGATTCCGAGCTGCGCGGCGAAATCGCCGAAATAGCGCCTCATCATTTCGCGCGGGAAGGCGTCGTTTCCGGCGGGTACCGGCGTGTGGGTGGTGAAAACATTCGCGGAGGCGACCAGCTGCAACGCGGAATAAAAATCGAGGCCCTTCTCCGCGACATGGAGCCGGATGCGCTCAAGCGCGAGGAAAGCCGAGTGGCCTTCGTTCATGTGGAAGACTTCCGCATCGATCCCGAGCGCGGTGAGCGCTTTCACGCCGCCGATCCCGAGGACGATTTCCTGCCGCATCCGCATTTCAAGATCGCCGCCGTAAAGCTCGGCCGTGATCCGGCGATCTTCCGCGTTGTTCTCGGCGATGTCGGTATCGAGGAGATAAAGGTTCACTCGCCCGACGTGCAGTTGCCAGACCTTGGCGTGCACCTCGCGATCGAGAAGGCGGACGGAGATGAGCAGATTGTTATCGCCCTGGCGGACTTCGCTAATCGGCAGGTGATGAAAGTTCTGGTTCAGGCTGACCGCGTGCTGGATGCCGTCCTTGTCGATCTCCTGCTTGAAATAACCATGGCGATAAAGCAACCCGATCGCGACAAAATTCAGATCGAGATCGCTGGCCGACTTGCAATGGTCGCCGGCAAGAATGCCGAGGCCGCCGGAATAATTCGGGATCGATTCGTGGAAACCAAACTCGGCGGAGAAATAGGCGATCGGCTTTTCGAAAACGGCGACGGTTTTCCCGTAGGTGTCCGTGCGCGCGAGATATTTTCGGTAGGCATCGTGGACCTCCTTTAGTTCGCGGAGGAAATTCTTGTCCTGCGCCACTTCCACGAGCCGGGCCTGGCGGGAGAGCTGGAGCATGCGGACGGGGTTGTGGTTGGTGCGGTTCCAGAGTTCCGGGTCGAGGTGGCGGAAAAGGCGGCGGGCGGAAGGTTCCCAGGTCCACCAGAGATTGAAGACCATTTCCCGGAGCGGCTCGAGGGCGGCCGGCAACATCGGGATCACATTAAA
>Ga0307478_10002980_pt1 | contig 12845 bp, 11 predicted proteins | sample atmos_gasesECM4C_2_FD_203713 | JGI IMG/M metagenome (GOLD analysis project Ga0307478, IMG submission 203713) | Hardwood forest soil microbial communities from Morgan-Monroe State Forest, Indiana, United States - atmos_gasesECM4C_05 | ecosystem: Environmental > Terrestrial > Soil > Temperate...
TGCCTGTGCAAAATCACCGCTTGCAAGTCATCGCTTCCGAGTCTAGGTTGTGCTCGTGTTCCTCACCAGATGCGCCGCAAAAAAGATGACAGCCATCATGAGCAGCAAATGAATCAGGGTGCTGGCCACATGCAATAGCAGGAAGCCGCCAGCCCAAAGAATGAGCAGCGAGAGGGAGATGATGAGGAAGGGTCCGAGCGCCATTTTTCGCCTCCGTCCAAGTGCTATCGCCTAAACAAATCCAATCTGCGCATCAAGTACTTCTCATTTATAAGAGGGGAAAGGGCGGCGGCATATCGGCAGAAGGCTGTAAATCGCGGTGCCAGTGGCGGTAGATAAAGGAAAGAAACCAAGGAGTTTGCGATGGTACGCGTGGGATTGATTGGATTTGGGCTGGCAGGGCAGGCATTTCATGCTCCGGTGATTCGGGGCGTGCCCGGAATGGAGCTGGGTTGCATCCTGGAGCGCAGGGGAACGCGGGCGCGAGAAAAATATCCGGAAGTAAGGGTGGCGCGCACGATCGAGGAATTGCTGTTGGATGAGGAAATCCGGCTGTGCGTGGTGGCTACGCCCAATGATTCGCACTTCGAACTGGCACGGGCGTGTCTGCTGGCGGGGCGGGATGTGGTGGTGGACAAGCCGTTTGCGCCGACCCTGGCGGAGTCTGAAGAGTTGGTGCGACTGGCGCGGGAGCGCGGGCGGCTGATCACGGTGTATCAGGACCGGCGGTGGGATGGCGATTTTTTCACGGTGAAAAAGCTCGTGGCCTCGGGCAAGCTGGGAAAGATTGTGGAGTATGAGTGCAGGTTTGACCGCTTTCGGTTGGAGCCGAAGGCGAATGCGTGGCGGGAACGCGCGGATCAGCAGGGAGCTGGGGTGTTGTTTGATTTGGGGCCGCATGTGATCGACCAGGCGCTGGTGTTGTTTGGCGAGCCGCGGACGATTACGGCGTCGGCATTTTGCCAGCGCGAGACGTCACGGGTAGACGATTCGTTTGACGTTTGCATGGAGTATACCGGGCTGCGGGCGATGGGGCGGGCGCGCATTATCGCATTTGCGCCGGGACCGCATTTTCTGATTCATGGCACGAAAGGATCGTTTGTGAAGTGTGGAATGGATCCGCAGGAAGCGCGGCTGCGTGGGGAGAATGTCCCCGACGGAACGGATTGGGGCGCGGATTGGGGAGAAGAAGCGGAAAGCCTGTGGGGCACGTTGAGTGTGGTGGGCGAGCCGAGCGTGAAAGTGAAGACGGAGCGCGGAGATTATCGCGGGTTCTATGCGGATGTGCGGGATGCAATTGAGAAGAAGGTTCCGCTGGATGTTACGCCGGAACAGGCGCTGCGCACGATGCGGGCGGTGATGCTGGCCCACAAGAGCAGCCGGGAGAAGCGGACGGTGGAGTGGGGGGAAACGGTGGAATGAAGGAGTAGGGTTGGGTGGTGAGGGCGCGATGTTACACGAGTTAATGGATTGCCCCAGCAGGCACAATATCAATATCAATCACGACCGTCGCTTGTTCGGAGCGCCAGCGTAGCCGGACGGCTGCACCCTTCGGGGCAGGCGTGGCGGCCGCTAAGGTAATTACGCTTCCCAGCAGCGCACGGCTTGCGTGAGCTGAGAATCCACCTCGTCCGCGATGACCATTACATCCAAAAGCAACTGGTTCTGGTCGAGTTCGCTGTGATGGAGATGTAAGGTGCGGAAGGTGGTGACCTGAAACACCCGCGACTCCTCGACAACCATGGAGGCAGAGTAGCCCTGCGCACGGCGCACTTCTCCGTGCGCGGCAGCGGCGAGGGAGATGGACGGAAGGGCGTCATGGGCAAGGCGCAGGCGGCAAATCAGCTCCTGAAACAGCGTGGGCAGATGGCCGGTGCGGTCCGCATCGCTGAGTGGAATGCAGGTAAGTGCTGGAACGAGATTCACCCGCCGCAGCCATTCTTTAATTGTAGGTTCGAGTTCTCGCTCGAGTAGAGCTGATACGCTGGTTTGCTGCTTCTTCATCTTCAATCCTGCCTCGCGTTGTCCAATTCCGTCATGACACACCCAGTCTGGGCGGAGTCTCGCATAGTGGAGATGCGAGGGATGGTCAAAACAGACCACAATCATCGTTCCCTCGGCGATCAACCATTCCCAGAATGGGGCGGGATGTCCTTCGAGACGAAGCCAGTGCACGGCGGGCCGGGTTTTGGGCAGCTATGGTTGGGGTTTGGGTGGGGGGGCGGTCTGGGCTTTCTTGTCGTTGAGGCTGAGGCCGAACGAGGGGTGCTCGAAGGTTCCGGAGATTCGCACGGGGACGATTTCTCCTTTTTTCTTTTTCTTGAAAAAAGGTTCCATCATCTTCAATAAGAAAGCTTTGGATCCACCTTCGGTGTTGGAGATTTTAGAGTCCACTCGCAGTTGGCCGCGGAGATCGATCTTGTGATCGATCAGGTTGTAGTCGCCGTGCATGCGGGCGGCGGCGCCGGGAACTCCGAAGGAAAGATCGGAGAATCTTGAAATTCCTTTCTGCAGGTCCACCTGGCCGGTCAGATCGGTGAGAACGGTCTCGGGATCGGCGGGATCTTTTTCGCCGCGGGCGCCGGCGCTTAGTTTGTTCACGCCTTCCTGGGTAGAAGGTTTGGAGAAAGTTCCGGCAGCGATTCCGAAGTTGCCGCGCAATTTTATTTTGTTCAGGAATGGCTCCTGGCCGGGAGGGATCTCAGCCCGAGCTTTCAGGGTTATGCGGCCCGACATGGGCGCACGATTGGCTTTGACAAACATCCGCAGAAGGTCTTCGATGCGGGCGTTGTCCGAGCGTAGATCGATCAGCGCTGTCTTGCCCTTTCCCCCTTGTGTTTTGGCGATGCTGCCCTCGGCTACGATGTGGGTTTTCCAGAAATCGGCGTCTACGCGCTGCAGAAATGTATCGCCGTGGGTGCCATCGACGTAGGCGACGAAGTCGGTAGTGAGACGCATGGGATGGCCGCCCGACTTCACTTCAAAATCGGGAGTGTCGGTTTTGCCTGAGATGTCGATGTGACTGAGGGTGCCACCGAACTTTCCCTGCGACGAAAGCATGCCGGCAATGCCGTGATAGACGCTGAGATCGGCGTGCTCGAAGGTGTAATCGCCAGAGACTGGAGTTTCGCCGGGATGGCTTTTGTTCCAGACGCCGAAGTTGCCCTGGGTGGTGATTTCTCCCGGCGGCTCTGGATTGTGCAGCTTGAGGCGGTAGGTGAGAGGTCCGTTCCATCCCACGTTTTGTAAGGAGGCTTCATGAATGTCGAAGCGCAAGTGGGGTTTGGCGGGGTCGTGGAAGTCGAACTCCAGCAGCGCACCGTTGGCGACGATCTCATCAATCGTAATTTTGGAGGGCGTGATGTGAAAGGGTTTGCTGGTGCCGAAGGCTGGAATGGTTACGTGCAGGCCTTCGGCGGTAATGCGGCTGACACGGTTGGTAAGCAGTCCAAGGTAAGTGCCGCGGATAATGACCTTTTCGATGGTGAGGAGCGGCGTGGGCTCGGCCGGATCGTGATTAAAAACCAGCCCTTCGACGACGCAACCGGGAAAAGGGAAGTAAGTCCGGTGAAAGGCGCGGACCTGCAACTGACTGTCGCTGGCGTCGCGGAGATTCTGCAGTACAGGAGCCTGGGAAAAAGGCCAGAGGCCGCTGGTGACCAGTACGATTGCGAGTAGTACGACCGAGGCCAGGATGATTAGCAGAAGGGTGGTACGCGAAAATCTGCGGCCCGCATGATCGCGCGCCTCGGGGATACTGCGGGGCGGCGGTGCGGTCGCGGAAGACATGGAGGTTGGAGGCTGAAGCGAGTATCGAGGTTGCTGTATAAAACTGTAAAGCTCGGAATGCGTAGTTGTTTTCGGGGGCCGTCCGTTATGGGACTTGATTTGGTTTGGGTTGCCCCACACGAACTGGCTGGAAGGTACCAGGTACTTGGTACTAATTCCCCATGGGGGCCTTGCAGATGAAAAGAGGCGGACAATCTTGAACTCGGCTGGATTCGAGTATGCTGAGTCGGAATCTATCTCCTTTGCGGACGAGGAGTCCGAAATTGCGTATAGAGCCCTTTAAGGTAGCGGTGGCGGAGCAGGTCCTTGCAGATCTTAAGACCCGCATTCGGAACACACGCTGGCCGGAAAGCGCACCGGGCGGTCCATGGTCGCAGGGGACTGATCTGGAATGGCTGCGGAATTTGATGGACTATTGGGCCGGGGAATTCGACTGGCGCACTCAGGAGCAAAGACTCGGGGAACTGGCGCAGTTTCGCATCGAGATCGATGGTGTGTGGATTCACTTCGTGCATGCACGAGCGCCAAGTGGTCGTGGGATTCCGCTGATACTTACTCACGGTTGGCCCAGCGCGTTCCTCGAGTACCTTCCGCTGGTGCCACTGCTCACCGATCCGGCGAGGCATGGCATCGACGGGCCCGCATTCGATCTGGTCATTCCATCGCTACCGGGCTACGGGTTCTCAGAGCGACCGAGGCGTGCGGGTGTGAATTATCGATACGTGGCGGCACTTTGGCTGCGGCTCATGACCGAACTCGGATATGAGCGTTATGGCGCTGGGGGCGGTGATTTTGGCTCTGGTGTGGCCACGCTGATGGCACTCGACCGGCCGGATTCAATTATCGGGCTCCACCTGACCAACCTCGATCTTGCCCCTTACCTTGGGCCCGGATCACGGGCGCTATCGCCTGCGGAAAAAACGTATGTCGCGACTTTCGATTTGTGGTTGCAGGCGGAAGGCGGCTACAAAGCGATCCAGTCAACCAGACCGCAGACACTCGGGTATGCACTCAACGACTCTCCCGCGGGACTGGCGGCGTGGATTGCTGAGAAGTGGAGATCCTGGACTGACTCACATGGCGACCTCGAAGCGCGCATTCCACGTGATTTTTTGCTGACGCTTGCGACCCTGTACTGGGTCACGGGAACCATCACGAGTTCGATGCGCGACTATTTCGATAACCGCTGGCACGGGATTACGCTGGGACCGGAAGACTTTGTGCACTCGCCCACTGCCATCGCGAACTTCACATCGCAACACGCCTTCGAAGGAGATGCCCCGCGAGAGTGGGCGGAGCGCCTGTATAACATCCAGCGGTGGACGCCCATGGAGCGCGGGGGACATTTCGCACCCATAGAAGAACCAATGGCGGTTGCTCGCGACATTGCAGCGTTTTTCGGAGGGTTGGGTTAGGGACAAGGGCGAGGCTTGGGAGAACTGGCGGCTATGGTCGAGTTGGTTACGTTTGGTGGAAACCTTTGAGCGATTGGGTGGGCTACCCGCCCCAGCCTCCAACATCCCCACTCTAAATTTCGCAAAGAACGCGAAAATTTGGAATGGGCCACCGGCCCTATAGCTCTATTGAGATGACTAAGGCAACTTCGTCTGGCGAGGTTTTGTTCGGATTTCGTAACAAAAAACAAATTTACAGCGCTGATGGTTGCTGGCAGGTGTAAAAAAGCCGAACTAAGCCCCCTGTGTAGTTTGTTAGGAGACTCGCCACTGCAGGCGAATCGCGCAATCGATTCGCACGTTACGGGTCGCTAGAAAAGGCGACTAGCTTTGAGCTAGCACGCACGGTATCTTTCCCCCACTCGCGTATTTTCGCAAAGACTCGGGAACAGTAGTCGGGGCCAATGTCCGCGCAGTAAAGAGTAGGGTTCAGCCGCCCGTCCCCCCTGGCGAGGCTTACGCGTGGGACTTCTCCCGCGCTTTTGGTGGTCCACTCCGGACGTTTGGCTGGAGAGATAGCCATGCGAACCAGCCCAGTTTTAGTCGCCATGGAAGCTCCCGCGGAAAGTGCAGCGCCGGGTGTCGATGAAATCATCCGCACGCTGACGGGATTGATCGAAGTCGTGAGCCGCGAGCGGGAAACCGCGGAACCTTCCACAAGTCACGGGGAAGAAGTGTTGGTGGATACGGAAGTGGATGGCGCGCGCTATCTGCTGGTGCGCATGCGGCGGCCCGGAGCCGGACGGGTGCAGTTGAGCCCGCGAGAGCAGGAGATTGTGCGCATGGTGGCGAAAGGCCATCCAAACAAAGTGATCGCGGATGTTCTCAACATCAGCTCATGGACCGTGTGTACGCATTTGCGGCGTATCTTCGCCAAGCTGGGAGTAGGTTCGCGAGCGGCGATGGTGGCGCAACTTCCGGAGCTGGGAGTGCTGGGATCGGAACATCGCATCCCGTTTGATTCACCGATAAAGCGTTTTCCGCGCTGAACTCACGGGTGATACTCGGACTCGGGGACCAGCGGCGAAGGATCTCGCTGGCTTGGCGAAGGGTGCAAGAGGGATGCCTGGTGGTTGGTTCGTCTGCTTTGTCTGGTTGGAGTGAAACCGGCTTCGCGGCCAAGCGGAGCGCGGCGCAGCAAGCGCATCGCGTTGCCGCCAAGAACCAGCGCCCGTTGAGCGGGCGGTAAACCTAACAACTTAATTTTGTGAAGTTCCAGGCCGGGGTGCGTCCACGGGCCATCGGAGCCAAAAAGTAACTTGCGAGGTCCGGCGCGGCGGATGGCTTGCACCAAGTAATCGAATTGGCGGACGGCGGAGGTGTCGGCATAGACGTTAGGGTAGCGGGCGATTTGATAGATGACCTGCTGATGAGCTTTCCAATCGTCGGTAAAGCTGCCGAGATGAGGAATGATGAAATTGACGTCGGGATATTGTGGGGCGAACATGTCGATGACTTCGGGGCGGCTGACGACATCGACCAGCATGGGCAGGCGAAAGGCTCTGGCGGCGTCGCAGACCTCGCGGGTGGGCATGGCGTCAAAGCCGTGCACTTTGATGCCGCGAAAGCGCCATTTTTCAACGGCGCGGCCGACCATGTCACGGATATGGCCAGCGTCGCGGTGGGCGTGAACGAAAGCGAAGCCCAGCAGTCGGCGGGGGGCTCGGGCGACGATCCGGCCCAGTTCCTCATTGGCCTGGGAGTAATTGCTGTGGAAGGCGGGAATCACAATGGTCTTGGCGATGCCAGCAGCGCGGGCGCGGCGCAGATACTTGTTGAGCGGCGCGATGGTGTTCCAGGGGGCGGTGAGGCGGTCACCTTTTCCGGCGTGGCAGTGACAGTCGATGATTGGAGAATTGATGAGTTGAGAATTGAAGGTCATTGGCTTTGCCAGTCTGTTTGCTGCATCCGTGGAGCACTGCGCAACCTGGCCGCAACTGCCAAATACCAGATGCTGGTGGCAATGGCCTGGTAGAAGTTGGGCAAGTGGAATTTCTCGTTGGGAGCGTGGATGTGATCGTCGGGCAGTCCAAAACCCAGAAGAACGGCGGGACAACCGAGGATCTGCTGAAATGTATTTACGACGGGGATGGAGCCACCCGAGCGAATGAAAACGGGTGGCGATCCAAAACCTTTTCTGTAGGCGAGTGCCGCGGCCTTTACGGCGGGATGATTGCGGTCGACAAGAGCCGGTTCGATGGGAGAGAAAGTTTGAACCGAAGAACGCACGGCATCGGGAGTGATGCGCGCGATATGGTCGCGAAAGAGCTGTGCGATTTTTTGCGGATTCTGATCAGGGACTAAACGAAAGCTGAGTTTGGCAAGGGCGCTGGCGGGAATAATACTTTTCGAGCCCGGGCCTTGGTGGCCGCCGGTAATGCCATTCAGGGTCAGTGCGGGGCGGATGGTGGTGCGCTCGTAGAGGGTGAAGCCGGATTCTCCCCAGTCCCATTGGGCTTGCGCATCCTGCAGAATCTCTTCGTCGGTGGGGCCGTTGCGGGCCATGAAAGAGCGCTCTGCTTCGCCCCAGCGGCGTACGTCATCGTAAAAACCGGGGATGGCGATGTAGCCGTGAGCATCGTGCAAGCGAGCGATCATCTGGCAGAGAGCCTGCACGGGGTTGAGGACCGCGCCGCCGAAATTGCCGGAGTGCAAGTCGTGCGGAGAGCCGGATATTTTCAGTTCTACGCGCAAGCCGCCGCGTTGTGCGTAACTGATGGCGGGGCGATCGGGAGCGAGCATGCGAGTATCAGAGATTACGGCGGCGTCGGCGCGGAGGGCGCGCTGGTTGCGGGTGATGAATGAGGTCAGGTGCGGGCTGCCGATTTCCTCCTCGCCTTCGAAGATGCACTTCACATTGACCGGGAGAGCGCGCTGGGTGCGGAGATAGGACTCGATTGCCTTGACGTGAGAGAAGAGCTGACCTTTATCGTCAGCGGCGCCGCGGGCGTATAGGTTGCCGTTTTTAAGCGAAGGAGTGAACGGCGGAGTGCGCCATTCGCTAAGAGGCTCTCCGGGAAGAACGTCATAGTGGCCGTAGATGATCAGCGTGGGACGGCCGGGGGCGCGCAGCCATGAGGCGTAGACAATGGGATGGCCGGGGGTGGGAATCACTTTCACGCGCTCAAGACCAATGCGGTGCAAGTGGCGGGCCAGCCAGCGCGCGCACTTTTTCAAATCGCGGGCACGGCGCGGCTGGGAACTGACGGAGGGAAAACGCAGGAATTCCTTAAGCTCAGAAACGAACGGCGCCCGGCGGGTGCGAGCGTAATCGAGAGCGCGATGCGGATCCAAGGCTCACTCCAGTGGGGTTGAAGTCACCTCCGAAACAGGGGCGGGGAATGTTAGGAATGAAGCACTTGGCCGCCGCATCAGCGCGAGCCTTGCGGCTCGCGCTGAAACGAAGACTGCCCGGGTCAGATTTCAAACTCGAACTCTCGGGCCGGCGCTCGCTGCGGAGAGACTCCCGCTTTCTGCCGGCCGTTTGCCTTCAGTGGCGTCGGTTGAGTCTGGTCCCAAGGCAATACACGTTGCGATCCGGTCCGCTTGCTGAGGCCCATGGCTTGCGCACTGGTGAGCCATTCTTCCGACTGCTCGGCAATTTCGAGTAACAGCGTCTCGAATTGTGCCCGTGTGGTTTGCAGGATGTGCGGTTGGGCCAGCCAGCGGAGAACTTCGCGCCCGGTAACGCCCATGCGCTGACGGGGCGAAGTGACCAGGCGCTCGTTGAAGTAACGGATCAATACTTCTTCCACCACGTCCCAGGCATTGTCGGCGCCGAACAGACGTTTGACATCGTCGGAGTCGAGGATCTTGAATGCCTCTTCGAGTAGTTGCATCACTTCCACGCGCAGCACGTTCAGGTGGCCGAAGGACAACCACTTGAGGTTGTTGCGCAGGTCGAGGCCGGCGCGCCGAACAATCGCAATGGAGCCGAAGCTGGGATCGTAGGCGCGTTCGCGGATTACGTCTGAAATGCGCTTGTCGCGCCAGAACAGAGTGACCTGATGAACGAAGTGGGAGAACAGTTTGTGATAGTCGGTATTGGCGCGGGAGCCGGTGGGAACCGGCGCGCCGCCGTATCCGAAGATCCGCTTGTAGGCGGAGAGGCGGTCGTTTCTGGTATAGCGGAGCACGTCGCGGCGATCGAACTGATAGAGGGCGAAGGCGCCTGGTCCGCCGGAGAGCCGCACGGTGCCAGCCTTGAATAGTTCCTGCATTTTCTGGACCACGCGGAAGACGCCGATCTTCTCATGCTGCCAGAGGTAATACATGTCTCCGACGGCCATGATGCGTTCGGAGGTGATGGTTTCGTCGTAGGGTTCGACGCCCTGCGGAATGCGAGTCGTGCCGAAGTCGCTGGCAGCTTGGGGACCGACGCCAGCCAGCGCGGCCAGGCCCTTATCCGGTGGAGGTGGAATCTTCGCATCCGAACTCTCGACGTTGGCGAGCAAATCGTCGATCTGCTTGGTGATCACGTCGGCGAGTTGCGGATTGGTGATCAGGTCGGCAGCCAGTTTGCTGGTGACCTGCTCGCGCAAAGCCGCAATGCGATCAAATAGGCTTTGATAATCTTTTTCCGTCGCCATGATTCCGCCTCCTGGCTATGCCACGTCTTCTCTATCTTGACCGTCGAATACGATTGGGGGTCTTACCATCTTCACGCCTTCAGCCAGACGCTTCAGTTCTGCAAGCTGGCTTTCCAGATCGTGCAAGGAGTTCTTGACCCGAATGGTTCTGAAGCCATCCGGCAACTTGCCCTGCTTGAGGGGATCCCGGGCTTCTCCAACCAGGCGGTGAAGTTTCTCCACGATCGGGAGGAATCCATCGCCTACACCGAGTTTGCCTGAATTCTGGATGAGTTGCGGGCCCTCGTCCTTGGCAAAAGTTTGTGTCCACGAGAGCAGATCTTCGATGAACAATGCGGGATCGTTGCTGAAGTTCAGTTGCAGCGTCTGACGTTCCGCATCGCTGATGAACACCGAATCCAGGGTGAAGCGGACTTCGTCCACGGTGTCGGAAACCACAGAGAGCTGCCGCGAGATCAGCACCAGTTGCGAACCCAGGAAAGCATGTTGAGTGTCGAGGCCGAAGAACTTCAGGTTGTTGACCCAGCTCTGGGCCAGCGACGTCAGGTAATCGGAGAAGATGCGGTAATTGGTGATGTTCTGCTCATCCTCTACGGAGTTGACGTATTTGCTGAAAGACTGCAATTGGAGTTCGTTGCGGAGGCGGCCGAGGGTGCCTTTGATCTTGTCCGGGTCTGAGAGAATGGCAGGAACGTTCTGCTGCTGCTGCCGAGTGGGAAGGGCATCGCCCAGGAGAAGATGGAAATATTGATTGACGCGGGAGATGCGCGGTCCGCCGGGGTATCCCATCTCGCCCGTGAGTTGGGTGAGCTGGCTGCTGACAATATCTTTCAGCGCAGTCACCATTTGCGGATCCGAATCCGGGTTCAGCGCATAGAAACCGTCAAGCAAGGGCAGCGATTGGTTCATGGCATCTTGTGCGCGCATGTACAAGCTGGCTTGCGCTCCGGTAATGCCGCCGGCAAGATCGGTTTGCACGGCGTAAGAGCGTGGCGTCCAGGTGGATTCGACGTGGCCTTCCACGTCCTGCAAGGTGAATGACTGGGTGAGCGCGCCGACGAATCCCTTGGCGTCGCCGTCTTTGGGTTTCCAGCCGAGAACGTCTGAGATGGTCTGGTTTGCTACCTGGGCAAGCTGCAGGCTTCCGGAACCCGAACCTCCCCCGCCATAGCCTGACCCGCCGCCGTAAGAGGATGACGGTGGGGTGCCAACGTTCTCCGTCATTACGGGGTAGGCAACGGAATCTTCGACCGCCTGAGTGGTGCGACGGGCGTTGGCTTCGGCCTGACTCTCTTCGCCATTTGTGCGAACGAAGAAAGTATCGGGGTCGTCAAACCCAGCCTTCAGACCAGTGCACTGAAGCGAGATGAGATCCCCTACTTTCAGGGGCGGCTGTCCTTGCAGTTGCAGGGTGACGGTCTTCGCCGCCGGGTCGTATACAGGTTTCTTGGTGACCGTCAGAGTCTGCTGAGACGGACCCGGGTGTGCTCGCCGAACGATATAATTGGCCGTGGTAATGGCGGGAACTGCGTCAAGCGAGTCGGAGAAATACACCAGCACGGCCGTTGGCGTTGCAATGCAGTTGATAATTTTCAGTTGTGCCATTTGCGTATTCCTCCCGGAGCTGCGTTCATCATCCCTAGCCAGGACGTTCAGTCCTCTGTCAGTGACTGCGAAGTGCGCTAATTCCAAGCCCAAGCGGGCCGCGGTTCAAGTGACGCCTTCGTGCATTATTTCTGCCGATTGTAGCGCTTCTTTGTCGATTTTCTGGCCAATGTTTGTGGCCTGGACAGTAATCGACGTCATCCCTACACGCTCGGCCAATTCCTGCCAGCACGCGGCGATGGCAACGCTGACTGCTGCGAGCGGTTGGCGGCACTGCTCGATCGCCTGCTTGGTGCTGCCCGCCCATGCGAGCCACTCTCCGCCGCGCTCTCCGCCCAGGCGGGCTAGTTCTCTAAGCTTCTCGTAGGAGATCAGATTGGCGGCGAACTCCTGCTCCATGTGAATGAAGCGATCCTGGCAGATGGTGAGAGCGCGCCGCGCGCGATCCAAATCCACCGGATGAGTCACCGCCTGACGCGCATTCGATGCGGCTTTTCGCGCGTGATGCAAGACGCCGATGAGATCGAGCACGGTGTTGTCCAGGCCGTCGGCGAGAGCAGCACCGTCGCTCTCCGGTTGATCGCCCACCGTGACGTTCAACGAGTGCAGCGCGTCGTGCAGCTTGTGAAGCTGTTTTACGAGCTCGCGGAATGTCGCTTCCAGGGCCACAGCTATCTCCTGACCAGTTCCTTATAAAAATTTGTCGTGATCACGCCGGGACGGGCCAGACGCTTATCGAGAGCGTAGCGCGCGGCCCCGATTAAATATCGTTCCGGGATGATTCCGGGATCGACTCCGGCGGCAAGCCGTTGCGCGGCCTCTTCGATCATCTTCTGATCTTTTTTCCCAAAGCGGATCACTTGCGAAAGACTTTTGTTTCCCAGCGACCGGAACGGCTTGAAGCACATGGTGTCTACCGCCAGGGCGCAAGCCTTGGGGAAAGTCTCTAACACGCTGCCTGGAATCGTGCCGGCGCGCGGGTTGGGATAGATTCGAGTCCAAGCCCGGGCGTACTGTTCCGCTTCGGTCTCAAAGCCCATGCGCCGCAACATCTCGGTGCTGATGAGCAGACGAAGATAGGGTGTGGGATGAGGGCCTCTCTGGCTGAAGCCGAACACGGCAGCGGGTGCGCGCCCGATGACATCCATCAGCGAACCGACAACTCCGGGGCCGCCCAGCAGCAGCGCGCTCATGTCGGCGAACATCTCGCGATTCCAGCGCACCCACACCTTGGCGACTGATCGACCGAGATCCGCGTTCAACAGCCGGAGTCCAACCCGACGCGGAACGTCTTTGCTGAGACCGAGGTCGCTTTGCAAATTGTGGCTGACCTCGTGCATCACCGCGCCCAGCGTCCAGGGATTGACCAGACGGTGGTAAGGGAGTTGCACTAACGGAAAAGGATTGA
>Ga0307478_10002981_pt1 | contig 12845 bp, 8 predicted proteins | sample atmos_gasesECM4C_2_FD_203713 | JGI IMG/M metagenome (GOLD analysis project Ga0307478, IMG submission 203713) | Hardwood forest soil microbial communities from Morgan-Monroe State Forest, Indiana, United States - atmos_gasesECM4C_05 | ecosystem: Environmental > Terrestrial > Soil > Temperate...
GCTCGGTCAAGTCACTGGCGCAATATCCCTAATCTCCATGCAACAACCGCCCGCTCTTGTGAATCCAAGTTAATGCATGGCGAGCAGGGCCGCCGGTGCTGCCCGCGCCTCATCGAGCAAATCCAATCTGGCGCGCGCCGCGACGCCCATGCTATAAATACAAGGCAGCCACAAATGGATCGTAACGACGAGAAACATCTCGCGCCTTCCGCCGCACCGGAAACCCCATCGCCGGCTTCGTCTTCTCTTGCGGCTTCCGATCAGCCCGCCCCGGGCACTGGTAACGGACACTCCTCCACGGTGCATACCCTCCGCCGGGAAATTCGCGTCTGGACGCGCGACCTGCTCATTGCCATCGGCCTCGCGCTGATCATCATCGTTTTCTTGTATCAGCCCGTCAAAGTGGAAGGCACGAGCATGGCCCCGCTGCTTTCCGACCAGGAGCGCATTTTCATCAACAAATTTGTCTACCGTTTCGAGCCCATTCAACGCGGCGACGTCGTCGTCTTCTGGTATCCGCTCGACGGCTCGAAGTCTTTCATAAAGCGAGTTGTCGGTCTGCCGGGAGAAACCGTGGAAATCCGCCAGGGGCGCGTGTACATCAACGGAAAAGTCGTCCCCGAGCCGTACGTGCCGCCCCAGTACGAAGACTTCAGCGATTTCGGCCCGAGGGACGTGCCCGCCGGCCAGTATTTCGTAATGGGCGATCACCGCATCAGCTCCAACGATTCGCGCGTCTTCGGGTCGGTTGAGAGGCGCTTCATTTATGGCCGTGCGGTTTTTGCCTATTGGCCCGTGGACCATTTCGGTTCGCTGGATGCCACGGAAGCCAACACCAAGTGACCGGCCCGGCGATAATGAACCTGATGAACAGCTTGAGGCATAGGTTCCGGAATATTTTGATGAGCAACGAGGGAGGGCCCACTGGCCGAAGTTCAGCACCGACCTGCAATTCTCGCGCTGGAAGACGGGCGCGTTTTTAACGGCCGCGCGGCGGGCGCGATTATGCGCCGCGGCGGAGAAGTCGTTTTCAATACCAGCCTCACCGGTTACCAGGAAGTTTTCACCGACCCCAGTTATGCCGGGCAGGTTGTGTGCCTGACCTATCCGCACATTGGAAATGTCGGCGCGAATCTCGACGATGAGGAATCCTCGCGGCCGTACATTGAATCGCTAGTGGTGCGCGAGTTTTCGCAAATCTCTTCGAACTGGCGCTCCGCGGAACCGGCGCAACTTTATCTGAATCGCCACAAAATTCCGGTCATCTGGGATATCGACACCCGGGCGCTCGTCCGCCACATTCGCAATGTCGGCGCGCTGCGCGGCATGGTTTCGACCGACGGGACGGCCGCTGACCAATTGGTCTTCGAAGCCAAGCAGTTGCCTGGAATGGCGGGGCAGGAACTCGCCAGCCGTGTCACCTGCGGCAAGCCTTACGGCTGGGAAAAGGGTTCCGTGGACCTCGCGACTTCGCCCTGGTCGGAACAGATGGGGGAATCCGGCGAACCGGCGGAAACGCGTAAGCATCGGGTCGTCGCTTACGACTATGGCATTAAGCAAAACATTCTGCGCCTGCTCGTGGACCATCACTGCGAGGTCTACGTCATTCCCGCGCAGACTTCCGCCGAAGACGTTCTCGCGATGGGCCCGGACGGCATCTTTCTTTCGAACGGTCCCGGCGATCCCGAGCCGATCGGGTACGCGGTGGAAAATATTCGCAAACTCATCGGCAAAGTGCCCGTCTTCGGCATCTGCTTGGGGCATCAGTTGTGCGGCCTGGCGCTCGGCGGCAAGACTTTTAAACTGAAATTCGGCCATCATGGTTCGAATCACCCGGTGAAAAATCTTCTGACCGAGCAAGTAGAAATCACCGCGCAGAATCATGGCTTCTGTGTGGATCCGGAATCGCTCCCTTCGAGCGACGTCGAAATCACTCACGTGAATCTGAACGATCACACCAACGAAGGCATGCGCCACAAATCCAAACCGCTTTTCAGCGTGCAGTATCATCCGGAAGCCTCGCCCGGCCCGCACGATTCGCACTACTTGTTCACGCAGTTTACTGATTTGATGAAAGAATTCACGCAACCAGGCAGTTCACGGCACTGAAGAGAGTTTGCGCGGGAGACTATGCCGAAGCGGAAAGACATCAAGAAGATTCTGATCATCGGATCGGGCCCGATCGTGATCGGACAGGCCTGCGAGTTCGACTATTCGGGGGCACAGGCGTGCAAGGCGCTGCGCGCGGAAGGCTACGAAGTCGTGCTGGTCAATTCGAATCCCGCGACCATCATGACCGACCCCGAACTCGCGCACCGCACCTATATCGAGCCGCTCACGAAAGAATATCTGGAAGAGATCATCTCGCGCGAAAAGCCCCACGCGCTGCTGCCGACCGTCGGCGGACAGACGGCGCTGAATCTTGCCGTCGAGCTTTCCGAAAGCGGCATCCTCGAAAAATACAAAGTCGAAATGATCGGCGCGTCGCTTCGCGCCATCAAGGTGGCGGAAGACCGGCTGTGGTTCAAGGATGCCTGCCGCAAGATCGGACTGGAAGTGCCGGCCTCGGCGCTTGTGAACAATGCCAAGGACGCGTTGAGGCTCTGCGATCAATTGGGATTTCCGCTGGTGATCCGGCCCTCATTCACTCTGGGTGGTACGGGCGGCTCGATCGCCTACAACAAGGAAGAATTCGGTGAAGCCATTTCTCACGCGTTGGACATGAGCCCAGTGCATGAAGCGCTCGTCGAAGAGTCCGTGCTTGGCTGGAAGGAGTTCGAACTCGAAGTGATGCGCGATTTCCGCGACAACTTCGTGGTTATCTGCTCGATCGAGAATTTCGATCCCATGGGCGTGCACACCGGCGATTCCATCACCGTGGCTCCCGCGCAGACGCTGACCGACAAGGAATATCAGCGCATGCGCGATGCTGCGGCCGCGATCATTCGCGAAGTGGGCGTGGAAACCGGTGGTTCAAACGTGCAGTTTGCCGTGAATCCGGAAAACGGCCGCATGGTAGTAATTGAAATGAATCCGCGCGTTTCGCGCAGTTCGGCGCTTGCCAGCAAAGCGACCGGCTTCCCCATCGCCAAAATCGCGGCGCGCCTCGCCGTTGGCATGACGCTTGACGAAATTCCGAACGACATTACGAAGAAGACTCCCGCGTGCTTCGAACCAACGATTGATTACGTGGTGGTAAAAATCCCGAAGTGGCAATTTGAAAAGTTTCCCGGCGCGGACAGCACCCTCGGAACGCAAATGAAATCCGTCGGCGAAGTGATGGCCATCGGCCGCACTTTCAAAGAAGCTCTTCAGAAGGGCGTGCGTTCGCTGGAGCCCAGCACGCCCTGGCGCGCCCCGGCGGAAACGCCGGATTCGCTGCTGCGCGAAAAATTGGCGACCGCCAGGCCGGACCGCATTCATTGGCTGCTGACGGCGGTTGAGCGCGGACTTCCAGCCGTGGAAATTTCGGAGCTTACAAAAATCGATCCCTGGTTCATCCATCAGATTGAAGAACTGACGGCCATGAACCGCCGCGCGGCCACGGTGACGGTGGAGACGGCCTCGAAAGAATTGCTCCGCGAAGTGAAGCGGCACGGCACGAGCGACGAGCAACTCGCGCAAATTTGGCGAACCACTCCCGCTTCCGTTCGATTGCAGCGCGCTCGCTACGGCGTCGCCCCCGTCTTCAAGCGCGTGGATACGTGCGCGGCGGAGTTCGAATCGTTCACTCCTTATCTTTACTCGACCTACGAAGATGAGGATGAATCCGATCCGCAGGCCAAACCCAAGATCATGATTCTCGGCAGCGGCCCCAACCGCATTGGGCAGGGGATTGAGTTCGATTACTGCTGCTGCCACGCGGCCTATGCGTTGCGCGAAGACGGTTTTGAAACCATCATGGTCAATTGCAATCCGGAAACGGTTTCCACGGACTACGACACTTCTGACCGCCTGTATTTTGAACCCCTGACTCTTGAAGACGTTTTGGCCATTGTCGAGCGCGAAAAACCGCAGGGCGTCATCGTGCAGTTTGGCGGACAAACGCCGCTGAATCTCGCGCTCGAGCTGAAGCGCAACGGGGTGCCGATCATCGGCACAGCCCCGGAATCCATCGACCTCGCCGAAGACCGCCGGCGATTTGGAAGATTGCTCGAAGAACTAAAAATTCCCCAGCCGCGCAACGGCACAGCGCTGATTCCGGAAGAGGCGGCGCGCGTCGCCGGCGAAATCGGGATGCCGGTGCTGGTGCGGCCGAGCTACGTACTCGGCGGCCGGGCCATGGTGATTGCCTATGACGTGAACACCGTGCAGGAATATGTGGCGCAGGCAGCCCTGATGGGCCCGGCGCGACCCGTTCTGATCGATCAGTTCCTGGAAGAGGCCACCGAAGTCGATGTGGATGCGCTGGCTGACGGAACCGACGTGATCATCGGCGGCATTATGGAACACATCGAAGAAGCCGGTGTGCATTCGGGAGATTCTTCGTGCGTGCTGCCTCCCGTGAGTTTGTCGCCCTCGGTGCTGGACGCCATTCGCGAGTACACCAGAAGGTTGGCGCTCGCTCTGAAAGTGGTCGGGCTAATGAATGTGCAATACGCGATCCAGCGGGACACGGTGTACGTGCTCGAAGTGAATCCGCGCGCATCGCGCACCGTTCCCTATGTCAGTAAAGCCACGGGCGTGCCGCTCGCGAAAGTGGCTGCTCGCCTGATGGCGGGGACGAAACTAACTTCTATGAATCTCCCGGTCGTTCAGCATAACGGTGTCGCGGAAGTGGCGGTGCACGAATTTTATTCCGTGAAATCGCCCGTTTTCCCGTTCAACAAATTCCGCGGCGTGGACACCATACTCGGACCAGAGATGCGCTCGACAGGCGAGGTCATGGGCATCTCCACTTCCTACGGCCAGGCGTTCGCGAAAGCGCAGCTTGCCGCGGGCCAACGTTTGCCGCGCAAGGGCACGGTGTTTCTCAGCGTCAACGACCGTGACAAGAAACATGTCGGCGCTCTCGGAAAAGAACTCGCGGCAATGGGATTTCGCCTGCTGGCGACACGCGGAACGGCCGCGGCGCTCGCAGCTACGGGCGTTGAAACGGAAGCGGTTTTCAAAGTGAACGAAGGCCGTCCCAATATTGTGGATCTGGTGAAAACCGGCAAGATTGACCTGGTCATCAATACGCCGCTCGGACGCGAATCGTTTTATGACGAGAAATCGATTCGCCGGGCGGCGATTCGTTACAATATTCCGTGTATCACCACGATGGCGGCGGCGCATGCTGCAGCGCGGGGCATTCACGCGCTGCTCGAGCAGGGCATCGAAATAGCGGCCTTGCAGGATTTGCATCGAGCGCGCCCGGCTGCTTCGGGCGTGCCGGCCGCAGGAGATTAAACAATGGATCTTTCTGGAATTTTCCCCGCACTGACGACGCCCTTCGCGCCGGACGATTCCGTGTCGCTCGCGGATCTGAAACACAACATTCGACTTTACAACGGCACGGATTTGGCCGGCTACGTGGTGCTGGGCTCAACCGGTGAATCGGTGCTGCTATCCCGGTCCGAAATGGACGGAATTCTCGTCACCGTCAAAGAAGCAGCGGGAAAAGAAAAGAAATTAATTGCGGGGACCGGAGCGGAGTCCACGGCAGAAACGATTGAGCGCACGAAGCGCGCGGCAGAACTCGGCTATCACGCATCGTTGGTCAAAACGCCGCACTACTATAAGCCCGCCTACAAACCCGATGTGCTGATCGCGCATTACCGGCGCGTCGCCGACGATTCGCCGATTCCTGTTCTGCTCTATTCCGTGCCGCAATTTACGGGCGTAACGCTGGAAGCCCCGGAAGTTGCCGCGCTCGCCGAGCATCCCAATATTATTGGAATCAAGGAAAGTTCCGGGAATGTGCAGCGTGTCGCGGAAATAGTCGCTACGACGCCACCAGGATTTCAGGTTTTGGTGGGCTCCGCGGCCACGATTTATCCATCACTCGCGCTTGGCGTGCGTGGAGGCATTCTCGCGCTGGCGAGCGCGCTTCCGGAAAAATGCGTGGCGCTGTTTGAATTGGTCCGCAAGGGCCATCACGAAAGAGCCCGCGAACTACAAGCCCTTTTGGCGCGGGCTTCGAAACTGATTGTCTCGGAGATGGGAATTGCCGGCGTAAAATTCGTGATGGACCAGCGCGGCTATCGCGGTGGCGTCCCACGCTTGCCGCTTCTGCCCCTGCATGTTGAACAAAAGAAACGCTTTAGCGAATTCATGGCCACCTTTGAACCGGCCGTGATGCGAGCCTAGTTCTGCTAGACTTTGACGACTCATGCCCGGGGAACTAAACTCTGGGAAATTGATGAGACGTTTTCGCCGAAGGTTCATCTAACCGCTCATGGATTGTCGCGTCCTCGCGTTCCACCAACTTCCTCACCAACCAAAACTTTTTCTGGATTACCTGGATCAGTTTGAGCGCGTGAAGGCCTTCTATGCGCATGCCCCCACGTTTCCAAATTTACAGCGGTCGGCAAGAAAGCTGAGCTACCCGGACGACCGAAGAGCCGAGGTCGCGAGGATTCTGCGTGAACAAAATGCTGGCTTCGGCGCGGGGCCGGAGACCCAGGAGAATTTGGAGGGACTGGAAAAGGGCGCGGTCGCCGTCGTTTCGGGACAGCAGGTGGGATTGTTCAGCGGGCCGGCATATTCCGTGTATAAGGCGCTGACGGCAGTGCAAATTGCCGAGGAATTGACGCGCGGCGGAATTCCGGCGGTGCCGATTTTCTGGATGGCGACAGAAGACCACGATCTGGATGAAGTGCGGCATACCACGTTTTTCGAAAGTGGAGAGCTGAGACGGTTTGAATTGCCGGTGGCGGCGGAAGCCGGGCAGCCGGTGGGAAGAATCAAGCTGGGCGCGCAAGTCGAGCCGCTAGCACAGGACGCCGCGGGAATCTTGGCGAGCCAGGGAAGCGATTTGCTGGCGCAGTTTCTCACCGAGTGTTACCGTCCGGAAGAAACGTACGGCGGCGCGTTCGGAAAATTGTTTGCGCGATTGTTCGCTCACCAGGGCTTGATCTTGATGGATCCCGTCGATCCGGGGTTGCATCGCGTGGCGATTCCGCTTTACCAGCATGCGCTGGCGGAGCGCGATGCACTGAACGAAAAACTGTTGCAACGCGGCAAAGAACTGGATCGCGCAGGTTATGCAGCACAGGTGAAGGTGACTTCGCGAAGCACGCTGCTGTTTTCTATGGGCGACGGTCCGCGACAGGCGATCACCGCGAACCCAGGAAGATTTCATTCAGGAGAAAAATCGTGGCCCCGCGAAGAGCTTGTGCACATGACGCACACGCATCCGGAAAAGTTCAGCCCGAACGCGCTGTTCCGGCCGGTGATCCAGGATTATCTGCTGCCGACGGCCGGATACATTGCGGGGCCGGCGGAGATTTCGTATTTCGCCCAATCGGAAGTGATCTACCGGCATCTGCTGGGACGCATGCCGGTGCTGCTGCCGCGCGCGGGATTTACCCTCCTGGACGCGAAGGCCAACAAGCTCCTGCGACGCTATGGATTGACGGTCGAGGATGTCTGGAGCGGTTCGCAGAACGTGCGACACAAGATGGAAGGCGCTTCCGTGCCGAAATCGCTGGCGAAGAATTTTGAACGCGACGAGAAGCAGATCCAGACGATGCTGACCAAGCTGGGAAAACAGATGGAGAAGCTGGATCCGACATTGAGGGGCACGGTCGAAAGATCCCGGAAGAGAATTGAGTTTCATATCGAGAAACTGCGACGCAAGGCTGGGCGAGCGCAGGACCACAAGACTGGATTGATCGCCGCGCATGAGCGGTACCTGGACTCGCTTCTTGATCCGCACAAAGGGTTGCAGGAGAGGGATTTGTGCGTACTGCCGTTCCTGGCGCAATGGGGCGCTGGCGGCTTGAGCGAATTGCAGAAGCTTTCCACGGCCAAGAAAATCGGGCACCATTTTGTTCTTCAACTTCCATAGGAGCCTAGGTGATAGCAACGATTGCTACTCGTTTGCCCGCATAGAAGAAAAAGCGGTTTCCTCGCCGCGCTCGGAATGACTTTCCTCTGTGATTTTCGCCAAATTGGGGCGCAGCATGCTGTGCCCCTACACAAAACTCGAACGGCGACGGTCGTACATAAATACTGCGTGTTAGTATCGCGCGCGGCCTGGGAGATTCAGTCATGCAAACACTGATTGTGGAGACGAATCGAAGGACGCAGCTCGTCGACGTGACGGCCCAGGTGGAGAAGGCAGTGGCTTCGTCGGGAGTGACGAATGGTACCTGCTACCTTTCCGTGTCGCATACGACCGCGGCGATCACCGTCAATGAGCGTGCTGACCCGGATGTGGCGTGTGACGTGGAAGGCGCGCTGGATCGCCTGGTGCTGAAGACTGGCGCGTACAGGCACAGCGAGGGGAATTCGGACTCGATTGGAGGATTCGTCGAGCGAGGGATGAGGGCGGGGGTGTGCTAGAGTTTTTGAGCGATGAGGAAGCTCGGGATCTACGTGCAGGTGCCGTTCTGCCGGACGAAGTGTACGTATTGTAATTTCCATACCGGAGTTGTTTCTAGTTCGCGATTTGAGCCCTATGTTGAGGCGGTTTGCCGGGAGATTCGAGAATACCGCCACCTGCTGAGGGCGGCGGGCGTGGATTGGCCTGGGCGTTTGGGACGCTGCAGTGCTGCGCCCCTACAAGAAAAGAGCGAGACGGCAGGCGAGGTGGGCAGGCGAGGCCGAGGGCGGGCGTCATATGAGGTGCGCCAGCGGCCTGCTCTAGAAGGCGAGTCCTGCACAGAGAGTTCGATCGCTGTGGATACGGTTTACATCGGGGGCGGAACGCCGAGCTTGCTAGATCCAGCGCACATCGGAAAAATTCTGAATGAGATACGAATTGCCTTTGGAGTGGATTGGCCTGGGCGGTGGGGACGCAGCCGGGCCGCGCCCCTAAAAGCAAAGAGCGAGATGGCAAGCGACGGCGGCAGACGGCCCGCCTTCCCGACCGGGTCGGGGCAGGTGCCAGGCGGGCCCTACAAGGTAGAGATAGAAGAGGTGACGCTGGAGGCTGATCCGGAGACGGTGGAAGCGGGGAAGGCGGAGGCTTGGGTTGCGGCGGGAATTAACCGTGTGAGTTTTGGGCTGCAATCGTTTTCGGATAAGGAATTGGCGGCGGCGGGGCGGATGCACCGACGGGCGGATATTTACAGGGCGGTGCCGATTCTGCGGGAGGCAGGAATAGGGAACATCAGTTTTGATTTGATTGCGGGATTGCCGCACCAGTCGAAGGAGAGTTGGCGGGCGTCGCTCGAAGAATTGGCGAGGCTGGCGCCGGAACATGTTTCGGTTTATTTGCTGGAGGTGGATGAGGAGAGCCGGCTGGGGAAGGAGCTGCTGCAGGGCGGCTCGCGATACAGCGCCGGGGCGGTGCCCAGCGACGATGAGATGGCGGAGTTTTATGAATTGGCGCAGGAGATGCTGGGCGCTGCGGGATACCACCATTATGAAATTTCGAATTGGGCGAAGCCGGGGTTTGAATCGAAGCACAATTTGAAGTATTGGAGGCGGGAGGCGTATTTGGGATTTGGGGCGGGGGCGCACTCGTTTTCAGGGACAGAGCGGTGGGCGAATGCACATGATGCGGCCGCGTACGTGTGCACGGTCGAGAGTGGGCGGTCGTCTGTGGAGCAGCATGAGATTTTGACGGCACAGCAGGCACTAGAAGAAGAGTTGTTTTTGGGGTTGCGGCAGTTGAATGGAATTGATGTGGGGAAGATTGAACGGGACTATGGGGTCACGCTGGCGGGAAGGTTTGATCCGCTGGCTTTGGCGGGGTTGGTGGAGCGCGAGGGAAGTGTGGTGCGGCTGGCAGCGGGGAAGTTGAGTGTGTCCAATGAGGTTTTTGTGGAGTTGATGAGGTGAGACTTGGGACTGGTCGACTTGGTTGAAGTCGAATGAAGCTTTAACACAGGGATCACCGAGGACGCAGTGAAGAAGGAAACCGAGAACAGAGAAGAGAGAGAAGAGAAAAACATGAGTTATACGGTGGCGAAGGGGAATCAGAGGGTGGACCCGGACCAGGTGCCAGACGCGGGGAAGATTCCAGCGGGAGTCGTGGACCTGCGGAGCGACACAGTGACGCGGCCGACGGCGGAAATGCGGCGGGCGATGGCCGAGGCGGAGGTCGGGGACGATGTGTACGGCGAAGACCCGACGGTGAACCGGCTGGAGAAGCGGGCGGCGGAGATCTTTGGGAAAGAAGCGTCGCTGTTTGTGCCGACGGGATGCATGGGGAACCTGATTGCGATCAAGATCTGGACGCATCATGGGAATGAAGTGATTTGCGAAGAGCGGAGCCACGTGAATTTGTACGAACTGGCTTCGATGTCGGCGATTGCGGGATGCATGCCGCGAGTAGCGCGGGGGGGTGACGACGGGATTTTGACCTGGAAACAGATCGAAACGGTCATCCGGCCGAAGATTTATTACGATTCGCAAACGGCGCTGATTTGCCTGGAGAACACGAGCAACATGGCGGGCGGGACCGTGTATCCGACGGAACGAGTGGATGAGATTTGCGAACGCGCCCATGGGATGGAATTGAAGGTGCATTTGGATGGGGCGCGGATTTTCAACGCGGCCACGGCGCTGGGCGATAACGTGGCGCGGATGACGAAACACGTGGATTCGGTGATGTTTTGCTTGTCGAAAGGATTGGGAGCGCCCGTGGGGTCAATCGTGGCGGGTTCGAAGGCGTTCATCGAGAAGGCGCGGATTTACCGGAAGATGTTTGGCGGAGGGATGCGGCAGGCGGGCGTGATCGCGGCGGCGGGGCTGATTGCACTGGAGAAATCGCCGGCGCGGCTGCATGAGGATCACGCGAACGCGAAGCGCCTGGCCGAGGCCATTGCCGAGATGCCCGGATTGAGGATCGATTTGAAGAGCGTGCAATCGAATATCGTGATTTTTGATTGTTCGAAGACGGGAAAGACGGCGGTGGAGATTTGCGATGCGCTGTATCCGCATGGAGTTTGGACACAGGATACGGCGCTGTATTCGGTGCGCGTGGTGACGCATTGCGACGTGGACCGTGCGGGGATTGCGCGGGCGATTGCGGTGCTGAAGGAAGTCATCGGAAAGACGCAAAAGGCGGGGGCATAAAGAGATGAGATTGAACATGGTTTGCTGTTTGGTGTTGGCATCTTTGCTTTTGGCGGGCGACGTGAAGGAGCAGGCTGCCGCAGCGGGGAAAACGACGGCGAAGAAAATGGCTCCCACCGCGGAGGAGGCGAAGAAGTTCCTGGAGGACGCGGAGAACCGCTACTTTGACTTGACGAACAAGGCGCAACGAGCCTCGTGGGTGCAGGAGAATTTCATCACGGACGATACGGAAGAGATCGCCGCGGACGCAAATCAAGAGCTGACAGCATTCAGCGCGGAAATGTCCAAGGAGGCGCACGATTTTGATGCCGTGAAGCTGAGTCCTGAGGTGGCGCGCAAGATGCTGCTGCTGAAGCTGTCCTCGGAATTCGTGGCACCCCCCGATCCGAAGGAGCAGAAGGAACTGGCGCATATCCTGGCGACGCTGGACGGAGACTATGGAAAAGGAAAATGGTGTCCAGGCGGGGAGCAGGGGAAGTGTTTGGATCAGACGGCGGTTTCCAGGTTAATGGCCACGAGCCGGGATGCCGAGGAGTTGAAACGTGCCTGGGTCGGATGGCACGCGGTGGGCGCGCCGATGCGGGAACGGTACATGCGGATGGCGGAACTGGGAGACAAGGGAGCGCGGGAAATCGGATTCGCCGATGCGGGGGCGCTGTGGCGCGCGAGTTATGACATGACGCCGGATGAGCTGGCGAAGGAAACGGACCGGCTGTGGGAGCAGTTGAAGCCGCTGTATCTGTCGCTGCACGCGTACGTACGCGGACAACTGCGAAAAAAATATGGCGCGGCGCTGGTTCCGGAGCATGGGCCGATTCCGGCGCATTTGCTGGGGAATATCTGGAGCCAGGAGTGGAACAACGTTTACGACCTGATGGATTCGCCGAAGCCACAGGAGAGTTACGACCTGACGAAGATTTTGCAGGAAAGGAAAACGGACGCCCGAGGGATGGTGCGTTACGGGGAGGCGTTTTTTAAGTCGCTGGGGTTTGCGCCGTTGCCGAAGACGTTTTGGGAGCGGTCGCTGTTTACGAAGCCGGCAGATCGCGACGTGGTTTGCCACGCGAGCGCGTGGGACGTGGATTCGAAGGACGATTTACGCGTCAAGATGTGCATTCAGATCACGGAAGAAGATTTTGGGGTAATCCATCACGAGCTGGGCCACAATTTTTACCAGCGAGCCTACAACGCGCAGCCGCCGCTGTTTCAGAACGGCGCGAACGGCGCGTTTCACGAAGCGGTGGGGGATACCATCGCGCTGTCGGTGACGCCGGAGTATTTGAAGAAGATTGGGTTGATCGACGTGGTGCCGCCGGCTTCGGGGGATATTGATTACCTGCTGAGGCAGGCGCTGGAGAAGGTGGCGTTCTTGCCCTTTGGGCTGGTGGTGGACAAGTGGCGATGGGAAGTGTTCGATGGGACGGTGAAGCCGGAAGAGTACAACCGGGGGTGGTGGGAGCTACGCAAGAAATATCAGGGAATCGTGCCGCCGGTGGAGCGAAGCGAGAAGGACTTTGATGCGGGGGCGAAGGCGCACGTTCCCGGAAACGTTTCCTATCAACGGTACTTTCTCGCACGCATTTTGCAGTTTCAGTTTCACAGAGGGCTTTGCAAGGAAGCAGGTTTCAGCGGGCCGCTGCACCGCTGCTCGATCTATGACAACAAAGCGGCGG
>Ga0307478_10002982_pt1 | contig 12844 bp, 17 predicted proteins | sample atmos_gasesECM4C_2_FD_203713 | JGI IMG/M metagenome (GOLD analysis project Ga0307478, IMG submission 203713) | Hardwood forest soil microbial communities from Morgan-Monroe State Forest, Indiana, United States - atmos_gasesECM4C_05 | ecosystem: Environmental > Terrestrial > Soil > Temperate...
CCTGAGTTTCACGAGCACTTCTGAGTCAGTGTTGTGATTTCCAGAAGAATGAGGTGCTGTACAGGGGTAGTTGGAGGTGCCGGAATCACTGGCAGGCACTTGCTACTGAGGTCACGAAGATCATGGCTGCTGTATGGCTCTTTAACATGTTGAGGTGCCTTTTACGGTATGTGATAGTGTCCGCTGAAAGGGGCCCCAATACCTTCCAAGTCGTGAACCCATCAGACCTAACGCCACAGAAGCAAGGGGGCACACGAAAAAATGCTCTTGGACACTCACAGACGGCATACCGACTCGCACCTGGTCATACCTCTAGCAAGACTATACCAATGTCAGAAAGCGAAAAGAGGACACACATGAACCACTTACAACAACTTGACACTAATCCCCCGCATCGCCATCACCTCCGCGCGGCCCAAACGCAGCACCCACACAACACCCTGCAACGCCGAGCCGCACAAGGCTGACCGCTCCAAGGTGACCACCACTGTGGCACACAGAGTAGGCCACCATAATGCAGGCCACCGCTGCAGGCGACCCACAGGCCATAGACGACTCTGAGGCCTATTCAGAGGCCCGCTCCGAGGCCACCAGACGGGACGTCATCTGCAGGACGAAAACGAGTGCTGTTGAGCACATGGGCATGGCAGAGGCCTTTCCTCGTCGAAAAAGGCGAAGGGAGGCGAGGGGAAAGACATGGTTGGAACCAAAGCCAAAGCTGTGGTAGCTACAAAAGCTTCAGCGCATGAACCTAAAGAGAAACAAAGACGCACCAGCAGGGCTAGCACAAGCACATCAAGGTCCTGCCCCGTTCTCTCACCTACAAAAGACCTCGGATGTGAAGAGCACGAGGCAAGCCACTGCCCGCCCAGGTACAGGCAGTCTGGGTTGAGGGGGTGATTTCATGTGTCGCTGCGTCGTGCCGCGTGCGCGCGTTCGACTTTTCAGCCAGAGTCTTCTCCTCAGGGGCATCTCCATTTGGAGGTACGGGCCGTACGGCACGTGCACTGGTGGCATAAGGAATTGAGGCCCCATAAGAAATCACAATGTGAGTGCCAGTCCCACCCAACTGGCAGGGAAGGAGTGCGCAGATTGTTGATACACTGATTACTTGACTTACTCCCACATGGCACCCACCTACGAAAGCCACAGCCTGGCCTTGACTTTGCAGGACCCAAAGGCCGGGCCAAAAGCCGTCGTGAAGCCGTCACTTTGGCCCGGCCCGGCCGGGGTCCAAACCTTGCGCGCGCATGATGGCCCCGGGCATCCAGTTTCTTCAGATATGATGTTTTTTCTATTACAATAAAGGCTGCATTTGTCTCACACATCTAGCAATAATAACATGATACTACAAATAACCACGGCTAGGCTCACGCCAGCGAACCAGGCAAAGTTCTGATTGAGTGCGCGAACTGGCTGCAGGGAGGCATGATGTGGAGGAGAGCCCAAAATGAGACAGGGGCGACCGGCGAGAGTTGTTGACACATTAAGAGCACAAAAAGTACCCCTCCGCCTACGTTGGGTCCGGTTGGGAGATGGTGACAACAGCAACTATCGTACCGTTGAGTTCACTTCCAATAAATTATCAAAGAACACATACCTGCAACTGCCTTTCTACGAATGACAACCAAACCCTATTGGTCAGTGACGAGTAACGGCTTGGTCCGTTCTGGAGGTGGCGTCTGATCGAGCGGCAGTATGCACTGCGCGGGCTGGCTACTAGCCGAGCTGAGCTAGCTGCTAGCCGAGCCGAGCCAAATATAGGTCAGAGCCAAATGTGGCTCGGCTCGGCTCACAGTTAGCCGAGCTCGGCTCTCGGCTAAAGCTGGATGGAGCCAGAGCTGCCGGCCCAGCTTCTGCATCACGCTGCGTAACTTATAAATACAAGTTTCGCTTGCTTCAGAAGCTAACAATGCGTACAGATGCAAATGTTACAAGCAAGACTGTAAGTACTACTAGTAGTAGGTTGTAACAAAGAGAGAAAGGGAGACCAATTGCAAGGTGTAGGTGTGCCAGTGTGGACGTGATGGCACAAAGACCAGCTGACATCGTAACGTGAAACCGAGGAGTGCAATGCAAAACGAAATAGAGCTCGTGCACTAGCAGTCCTTCTTCGTGGAATGCCACGCTCTCACGAAGAGAATATAAAAGGAAAACAACAATAGGATAAGATGTAGCGTGAGGCTCAGTACAGTCTTTGATGAACGGTATCAGATACGTGAGATGACGTAAATGGATTACCATAAAGAGCGAACGAAAGAAATGCGAGGCAGCAAGTCTAAGCCCTTCAGTGAAAGGGACGCGCGCACTGGCAGGGTCTAGCCCGAGGCGTAGAGAGGCATCGTAGCCGAGGTGGCGCCGCAAGGCGTGGCAGGACAAAGGGCAGCGTGGTCACATATCCGAAGCTCAGGGGCATAACGAAGGACTGAAAGACAGGATGGGGGCAAAATGAGCGGATGGTGATGGTAGGCGGAAGGCGGGTCGAAACGTGCAATTTGAAAGGCAGAGGCCGAGCTGATCCTCCCATTCTCATAGACTCAGAAGCCTATAATACACATGATCAAGATTAGGCTACACATTTTTGAAATAGTATAAGAAAACGTACGCAGTCACATCGGAAGGATGGTCAAAGGCATATGGTACTTCTTTGGGACACAACACGTGCCTCACATAGAGGGCCTCCCTGCTATCGAGCCACTTGGGATCATAGGCGTTGATTGGGAGACCCGAAGGGGCATGTCCTGTCTCATGGACTTTCTGGGAACCAGCACGAATGTGCGTGAATGCACCGCGCTTGTCCATCGACCAGCTGTTGATGTGTTTTCGCTGGTGCAACTGGTCAAAAAACTTCAGCCAATTGTGCAAATCGGGATGTCGCCAGCTTGGCTTGATGATGGTGTATATCGTTCGATTCGTGTCAGGATCTACGTCAGACTCGTCAGAGGACATTCCATTCGTCCCCAGCGCATCCAAGATGTCAAGATGCTTTCTCAGCGGGCTAAATAACTTGGCAATCTCGCGGCGACGTTGGAACAACTACACCAAAAATGAGTGGCCATGGTGCTACCAGGTTAGAGATACTTTAAAAGCTTACTTGGTATTTGCGTTGCTTCCGGCTATGATTAGATCGTTCTGCCGCTTTCCCTGCTTGTGGGAGCGCGTCTCTTTTCCGGCGCGATTTCAAACTCTTCACCCTGTTGGTGAAAGCCTTCTCTATTGCCCTCCTCATTTCTGGTGTATCATCCTGTCTCGTTTTCTCGATGAGATAGTCAGTGAAGACTCGACCAGCAGAAACGTTCCACGGCGCCTTCGGCTCCCCTGCTATGTCAATCATGAAATCTGTGGGTGTGGCTTTGCAGGCTTTCGCGCCCTGGCCACTCCTCTCCCACTCAACCTTGAACGCAGAAACCTGGGAAGGTGTGGGGGTATTACCGTAAGGTGGGCTTCCGTTCAACAGCGAGGCGAGTTCGATCCGGACCAGTTTCTAGCTCGGGTGAAGTCAGTCAAGTGTGTTGAACTCGTCGAAATCGGGACTCAGGGACTGACGGCTAGCACATTGTCTTCGCTCTTACGGCGTACTGGGCTCCCCCTACGTCTGCGTTGAACCTTTTGACGACTAGGACTCCCGCTTCCACGAGTGGGGTCGGTGTTCCTTATGATTCGCTGGAGGAGAGCGATGATGCTCGCTTGGCTTTCCTGTTGATCACCCTCGGAGTTCTGAGAAAAATAGCCATCAGTTGCATCGCTTCAGAGTAGGTCGCTAAACAACATCCACATACAGAGGCACCGCTTGCCCTATCTAGAGTTTGAGGCAGTGCTGAGGGAACCCGCAACTGCGAGCGCGACACCTGTCGAGACGACGGGAGGGAAGGCTGTGAACAGGGAGCAATTGACTGTGGAGATGGCTGGACGCGTCAATAAGCAGCGGCACACAAGTAATGTGAAAGAGAGGCACATTTAACCGTGCATTACTGTCACCGGCCATGCCATCGCCTTGACCCTCTGGATCGATACCTCCCTCAAATTCATCAGCTGATTTATATCGTCCCTGATCCGAATCGATCTCTTCGAACACCGGAGAGTCAGAGGCATAAAGGTTGCGAGGATCCTGAATAGGCTCCTCCGTCTGTAAAGGCGGCAAGATTCGCTCAACTTCAACGGAGCTTCTGTCGCAAATGTCTCTCTGCGTCCCTTCGTATGGCGCTTGTACACTTGCCTTTGTGAAAGGAAGAATAAGGAGTCGATAATGCTCATGCAGTAGTTCTTACCCTTTCCTCCTGGCTGCCCCATTCACTTTGGATCATTGCACTTGCATGGGGACAGGCGATCTCCCACTTGGCTGAGTCGGGGAGTGACATGGCCTCTGAGTGGCTGCGTGGTTCGATCTCGAGGTCGGTTTGCGCTACGCTGGCATGCTCGTCAGGTCGCTTTCGTGGGCCATACGAGCTCACAGCGTATCGGGGGTCGTCGTCGCGAGCTGGGGTGCGCCTGCTGCGTTTCGGTCGGGAAGTGGTGATAGGAAGCGCTGGAGATGGTGTCGTGGTTGGAGGTGCTGCTGAGGCTGGGGCTGAAGGCGGTGCTGAGGCTGGGGCTGAAGGCGGTGCTGAGGCTGAAGGCGGCGATGCTGGTGTTTGCTGAGTCGGCGGTGATGCTGTCGGTGACGTTTGCTGGGGCGTCCTAGCGTTCGCGCTACGCGCCGCCCGTCCTATACCCGGATCCCGGCCAAACACCGCTGCCCGAGGAGTAGTTAGAGTATAATCGAACTGCCAGTTAAGATGTGGTCATTTCAGAGAGGCCATCGCGCAACGCAAAGCAAAGAATCTGTAAAGCTCACCGTCGTCTCAGTGTTACGACCTTGGTCACCGGTTCTCCCTGCTAGGCACGGGTGCTTCTTCGGTCGCGCTCACAGTAGAGCACGTAAAAATCCTACCCCGCGATCATGATAGGGCATGCGGGAAGGGTGTACTTACGCGTTCTGTCGTGGCTCAAGGTTAACCGTGAGTCTGCGGCGAAAGTACATGAGCGAACACACTGAGTTTAGCAGTAAGTGCGAGGTCTTACCGTCATTAGATCGGGAACCGCGTCGCTTTGTACCCCTCAAAGGTGTCGTGTAGTTTCCAACTCCAGCTCCAGCTTCTGTATCTGCGGCCTGAGAACGTCATGACAATAAACTACGGTTTGCGTACTCACCGTCAGCAGTGGTGTTTTCTCCTTCGTCGTCTGCCAATGCATCGGATGGAGTTGAGTCGCGTGAACTTGAACCATCAGCGCAGCGACGCCCGCAGCGTCGGTAGTTGGTACGTGGCTCAGACACTGGGCGAAGTGGACACATATAAGCAGAAATTAAACGAATCGAAGAACCTAGCAACACTCACTAAATCGGAGAAGGATGCATGCCTTGTAGGCCTTGTTGTACAAAGCCACTTGCGACAGGGATTCAATGTGTTAAAATACCACACTGAGCACTATATATGGACGTGCGTAATTCGATTCCGAGTCATGATGGTCTGTCCCCATTGTCTTGAGAAAATGAATTGCATCTCACGATAAGGCGATTTTCATAATTCGGTAGCGGGCTTCTTAAAAATTACATCCATACACTTTACAAGTTCTGCAACGATCTTCACACCTGCGCTCGACTCATCACCAGTGGCAAACTATCAGAAATTGAATGCACGAAAGAAGCAGAACAAACTAGCACATATAAGGAAACGGGGCTCCAAGATCCTCATGAGCGATGGCCACCCCCATGTACCCGCATGAAGATAGGTGAGCGTGCATGTTACGAGGATGGACGAACCGAACCCACTGAGAAATAAGGAAAACCGAGTCATCGACTCAGGTGGTGATATACGGTTTCCTTTTCCCAAGAAAAAGGACAGCAATTTCTGCTTCCAGGGGATGAGAGAAAAGTTGAATGTCTTGCATTTCAAATTCGAATTTGGACTATCAATATAGCTGGGGACAAACAGCTTGTGGCCGTCGATATGTAGGACTTGGCAGGAGCCTGTGTCAATGTGTGAGTCGGTGCGACGGTGAATGATCATTGTGTCAGTCTAGCCATGATCAGTAACTCAAGAGAAACCAAAAAATGGAGCTGAAATACTATTCCCGACATACAAAGCACATACCCATGCGTCTTGAATAGGATGTCGCGCGTGCATGGAGAGAGCTAAGCATGGCTTAGCTATTCTCGGACGAGAAGCTTTCGAGTCTGAAGTCGCCGCTATCATGCAGCAGCCCAGCAGCCTGAGCCCCACTCAAACAGCGCATCACCATTGTTTGCTGCTTCTGGACTTGGAGGTCAGTGTCCAGTATAGTGCTATTGGAATCCAGGGCTCTCGTAGACAGCCGCTTGTTGTATTCGTAGTTTTGCTACCCTATTTATACACAACGGTGGTATTCATACATGCACAATGTGTAGGGTAGATGTGTTGGGGAAAGCCCTTTTGCGGCGTATAGTAAGGCTATAGAAGGAGTGAGGACTCCTACTTATGGTACAGTAAAGTAAGTCTGGGGCACGTTGGCCCCCACTCGATCACGGGCTCATGCATCTGATTGTCGTCCGGGGAAGCTCCTCCCGACTTCCGATAGAGCCGCGCCAAGGGTGGAGTGGGATATACTCAACAAGTGCTAGTCTGGGTCAGCCTTGACAATTGCGACGCTGGTGATCATGATAGGCATCCCATATATGTAACGTCTGACTCGACTGAAATCACTACTGACTTATGGATAGCCCTGTGTGACTTGTCAATCGCGACGTGAGCATGATACGCTGGCCGTTTGCCGAATTGACTTGAATCACGACTGACTCGACTCGCCTAGAGAAGAGCACAGATCTAGATCTCCGTCCAACAAGCTACGAAAGCAAGCAGATCCCGAAGATTACAAGTCTGACATGTGAAAGAACGCACGCAAACCAAAAATGTCACAGTCAACCGCTGAGCTTGTATACGTACTAGAGGTAGATCTAGAGCGATACTGTACGGGTGCATTCTTGTCAGAAGACCGCAATACTGTATGGAAGCACACTTTCAACGAGGGGAACACACTCGCCTTTGTCGTGCCTCGTGCCTCCCAACTTCCTTTTCAAAATTATACACGCGGCCTGTAATCTGGCCAATCACATCCCAGGGACTACAATACATTCAGGGAATACATTGTAAAATTTCCAGTGTATATATATATATACTGTATTGTATTGGACAGCGCAAATCGTCAACAGTGCGAGCGACACAAGATACAGTCCTGGAAGCTTGGGATTTGAATGTCGTCAATACAGTTCTTGCGCCTTGCGCCCCGACGAGATATGATATCCCAATTTGGTAATAATCTTATGTAATCTATTTTGTCATTGCCCAAAAAGGGTGGCAACAACCGCTATACCCAGATCAATGAGGCGAGCATGGACCCAAACAATGGCCAAGAAGCTGCGCTTCAAATTTTTGCGGGAGCGGGGTGTCTTTGCGGGAGTAACATGTACAGCAGAAACATCGGCCAGTCCTCCTTCTGGTTCTCGAAACCTCGGTGTTCCCTCCTAAGTTTCTTAAGAACTCGCCTCAGCGCCTCATCAACAAGGCCCCTCAACAACTCACGATCACACCCTACGGAGCATACAAAGGGTATACCAGCGTGCATGGCGTGAGACTTGCGAGTGAGTTCGAGAAAGAGCAGGGAGGTATTAGAAAGGGCGAGCTAACAACTTCCCCACCCTTTCATGATAGAAATCATAGTGTATAGATAAAAACAAACCCGTAGTAACTTGAAACAGTAAGGCGTCCAACGCGGGTGCAGGAGATAAGTGTACGGGTACTACGGACCTAACAGATGCAAGTGCTACGGTTCGCCTATGGATAAAGTAAGAATTGGGTATCAAGGTGGGGAGTGAGTGTACGACATGAGGCATAGGCCTTCGCTCGAGTATAGCGATGTTAATCAAAGGGCAAAGGTGACAGGAGGAGGACGGGTGGTGCAGTTAAACAAGAGCTTGAACATTCGTTGCTACTGGTACGGTGGGTTTGAGGGGATAGAATACTTGGCTAACAGACGTTGGACAATGGCTTGAGTTGGATGAGTGATAAACCTGGATAGGAGGGACTGTGTGCTCACTTCGATGAGGCGCGTCCTCGGGGTGAACCGTCTTCTTGAGGTGACGCCACCTCTGTTGGAGTTTATGGTAACTCCAGCACTTCCACCCCTCGTCGAGCAGGGTACTCCATCTGATATCATCTTCCGAATCAAGATCTAATGATGCTATCCTGGAGAAGGATGTAAACCTGGGCAGGTGAGAGGGCAGAACTCCTACTTTTGGACAAGGATAAAGGAGTCGGTGTAGCTCCAGCGGGATTGCTTCCCACCATTTTGCAGCCTCGGGTACACACAATCAATCCTGTAGATAGTGATGGTAAACCTAACAAGGCAGTAGGGGAGAACGTACCACCTATTGCGGCACTGGTGGGCTGACCGCGTATTGTCCATCCGTTTCTCGACCTCCTTCCAGGAGATGTCTTCTGCTTGGGGCCACGTTCCTTCTTCACCCAGGTCTTGGATGATCTGCACAAGACGCCCTTCCTCGGAGGAATCCCATGTACCTGTGTATGTCCCAACCCATGTTCCAACAGTTGAACAGAATGAGCAAACCTTGCCGTCGTGATTCCTTGTGCGATAGGCATTTCCTATACCTGTCACGACACTCTGCCGCAGGGCGTGACAGCTCCCTTGCAGCCATATCCCAGTCGCGTCCAGTGCCATCAATAATTCTGGAATTAACTTATAAGTCAGTAGTACGGCTGGGATATGTCACTCACGCTTTCAGCTTTGCATCCTCAAGGTTTGTCCATTTCCCTTTATTCCTCAAGGGATGGTAGGTACGCTGCACATGGTCATATACTGACCGGACACGCCTCGGAGGTACGGCTCGCGCTAAATAATACTAGCACGCGGTAGGGGGTATAGGAGGAAGGTGAACTTACTGAGGTGGGCCCAAAAGCCAGTCGGCTGCTTGTTCGAAGTGAATATAAGATCCTCAATTTCCTCCTCACTTAAACTCCGGGCCTGTTAAGATTCAATGTGATGCAAAGTGGAATGTAAAATACTCTGACTTCCTGATACTCGTGGATCGCAATCCGAATGCGATCCATTTCCGTATTTGTGAATGTACCCTCCCGGAAGATCACGCCTGAATCCCATTTCAGCGGTATGTGCGCATTGAAAAGGCCAGATAATGTGCACACCATGAACCTTGAATGTCTTCGCTGCCCACCACCTCGTGGCAAGCATTTCTGCGTGCTCCTCTGAGAGCGTAGTGGGACCAGGACTATCGACGACGTTCATTTCGCGCTGCAGTCTTTCCTTGCACACGCAACTTGATCGCGCAGGCGGTGGAAAAAGTAAATGATGAAAGTAAACAGCCCCGTGATCCCGTGATCGACTCGGAGAGCGAGCATGTAAGGTGGGCGCTCCGCGCCTGATTCCCTTGTAAGTCCACTTCTTTCCTTACTAGGAAGTGCCATCTTCGATGGCAGAAACCTTGCTTGCTTAAGATAATAATATACATTTTTGAGTAGGACGTGCCGAGTTTGTCAGTGGAGGCGCTTCTTGTAAGCAGGCATAGACAATTAAAGAAATTTTACCAATTTTCGAGGGGTCGGATACCTCTAGCGTTTGTTGTTTGTGTCCAAGCATTTATAGTATTCGATCTATTTTCACAAAGGGCTAACCGCCTCAAATTCACGGTTTATTATAAGTACATGAATGGGATAGTCATAGGTAAGAGTACAGTTTGTCGATACAAAGTAAGCAAGGATCGCATAGCCTACTCGCACCTGTCTATCTTCGTCTGAATGATCCCCCTACAGCAAGTAAATAGCAGCCCACTCGCCCCACCTTTAGGCAAGTGCATGGGTAACCCGCGGGTACTTTTGAGCATACCCATACCCGTACCCGTGCCTACCCATACCCGCAACCCACGGGTCACAAGCCACGGGTCATGGCGGGTATGGGTAGACCCACTGTCCCCCCTGCTTCTTTCACCAACAGCTCCTGCATCTCGGGAGACCCGCAATGGCGGGTTCCCTCAAGGACAGGAGCTGAGAGGTGGTCATGGGCCAGGGAGCGGCAGTGATGCCCCCCGCGCCTGGTGAGACAAAAGAGGGCCCACCCATGAGCCCACCCATGAGCAGTTGTTTGCAGGGTGGGTGTCGTTTCGGAGGCGGCGGGGTAGGGATCCTCCACCCCGCAAGCAGTTGTTCACGGGGTGTCGTAGCAAGGAAGGTGGCGCAGGGAGCAGCAGTGGCGCCCCCTGCACCTGGCGACACAGAAGAGCACACCCACGAGCAGTTGCTCGCAGGGTGGGTGTCGTCTCGGAGGCGGCAGGGTAGGGGATCCACCACCCCGCGAGCAAGGTGGCGCAGGGAGCGGCAGCAGTGCCCCCTGCATCTGGTTCCACAGGGTTGTCATTGGCGGCAGCCTGAGATTCCCCCTGCAAGTAGTTGCTCACTGGGGCTGGCTGGCATTGGCGGCATTGCTGTCGGTGTTGTTTGCAGTGTGCACTCGCAATCCACCCTACGAGGTTAGGTGCTTGTCAGTGATGTGGCGCCACTTGGAGCATCGGCAGGTGCTTACCTGGCAGGTATCCCCCTGCACGGGTCTCCTGGCACCCCTCTGCCTTCACCTCTGCCCCTTCTCTGTCTCCCATCGGAGGCGGTTTGGGCGCTCATGGATGGGCCATGAGTTTGGTTGCTTCAGCCCTGTCGTTAGCAATAATTTATATTCTAAATAAAGAAGAGAAACAGTCAGTTCCGTGATAAAACCAAGAAACAAACCAAAAAAAAACATGCCAAACTACCCCCACCTCGTGTTTGCGAGCGAGGGGAGTGGTAGTCACAACTCTCTCGGTCACAGGTCGGCACGGGTCGCGGTAACCAATCACATGACCCGTACTCGTAAGTGGATACTGTACCCGTCTGTCTTGTACAGACATGCCCCGTAGGGGCATGTCACAAACCGATCGATCGTTAGCCCAATAAGTTCATCCACGACCGATCCGTTGCCCGATATGTTCATTCGCGTCACAAAAGGTGGACCCACGTCACACATTACGGTTACATGTCACTTGTGCACATCAACCCCTTGCAAGCAAGGGATTAAGTGCCATCGTTGTCGGCCTTTACCTTGGTGCAGTTATAATACAATGGGGAACACCCATCTTCTGGTAGTTGGGACAAGCATTGAGGGTCACTTTCAATTGAAGCCACAGTAACGCTTCAAAGCACCACTTCTCAACGTTGGTTTCTTACTGGCAGGTGATATACCTGTCCCGCACGACGAGTCGATGTGTGCGTCGAGGTAGGTGTGATAGGCTGTCGAACCTGCTCTTCACCACTCTCCCCCCCAATCATTCATGAAAGGGAAGTACCACGGAGCAGCAGGAGCACAGTATACTATTCGACACCGTGCGCAGACACGGCGTGCACCAGGTATGCAGGAGCCACAGTACACAGTGGTGGCTCGAAATGCCCGTCTGGCACTGTCCGACCTCTCCTTCCTCGAAACCGTCGAAAAGGTGCGCATGTGGGTGTTGAAAAAGTGCGCACGGTGTTCAACACCCACGTGCGATTCGCAGGACGCGTCGGCGCGTGCGCTTCACCCGTGGTCATGGACTTGCAGGCGAAGTATGCCGCATTTGCGCGCGGTAATGGAGCCGTTGGCCTGTACCTGGGTATGGAATCGAAGAATAGGATGGGAGAGATAATTAGACAGCTGTAGGCCGTGATGGTAGGGTATGGATCATATTGGTATCATAGGTGCATGTGTGGACAGCACAATCTCTGGGGGAGGGACGAGTTCCATTTCACATTCTTAGGGAGGAAAAAGATGATTGAAAGTGCGAATTAGATGAAGAGAGAACGTACCCTGTGATACTATGAGGGGTGAAACCCTCAGATGAGCTTTGAACCGCTAGAGCACTACAGAGCTGAAGCTAGATCAGGGACCTTGCCTCATTGAATTTGATAGCACACTGGTGCAGGGGGCACTTTCAGAAGGCCCCCGGCCCACCGGATGTGCGCAAGCGACGATGGGACATCGACATGACGAGTACACGATGCCTATACGTCGCACCATCACATGCCTCCACATGTGCGTCAACCCACGACGACGGCCACCCACGCAACACTGGAGGCACGGACGCCCCACGTCTGTGTTTCCATCGTTGCGTTGGTAATGTAGTCGTCGAGTGGCATTTCATGCATGCCAGGTAGCTAACGTAGGCAGACATCGTTGGCAACCCACCGGTCAATGTTGATGGCCTGACCTCAGAGGATACCTGTACAAACCGGCCCGTATTGCCGTCATTTACGGTTGGCGCAGCCAGAGTTGAGTCGTGGTCAAGCTTGCGCACGCCCGAGGCAAGTGTGGGACCCAGGATAGTGTACGCCCGCTGCGGGCCCTGAGCACACTAGACATAATATGATGGTGTCTAATTCAAGCCGGAGTCATGGCGGTGTCTTAAGAAAATGAACTGCATCTCACGATAAGATGACTTTCATAATTGGTTAGCAGGCTTCTGCTTAGATTTTATAACTATACATTTTACGATACTGAATATTCGGCGCCTCAATTTTCTGCAGCGATCTTCACACCTGTGCTAGACTGATCGCTAGCGGAAAACCATCAGGAGTTGAATGCATGAACCAAGCAAAGAACAGACCAGCACATATAAGAAGGAAACGGGGCTCCGAGTTCTGCATGAGCGATGGCCACCCCCATGTACCTGCATGAAGATAGATGAGTGTGCCATGTTAAAAGGATGTACGAAGCAAAGACCTACTGAGCAATGGCAAAC
>Ga0307478_10002983_pt1 | contig 12842 bp, 10 predicted proteins | sample atmos_gasesECM4C_2_FD_203713 | JGI IMG/M metagenome (GOLD analysis project Ga0307478, IMG submission 203713) | Hardwood forest soil microbial communities from Morgan-Monroe State Forest, Indiana, United States - atmos_gasesECM4C_05 | ecosystem: Environmental > Terrestrial > Soil > Temperate...
GTGTTTTGCAGCGTGATGAGCCACTTGCCCTTCAAGCCACGCGCCTCCGCGGCTTGCGCCGCCGCGCTCACCTGCTCCGCCGACAGGCCATCGAGGTACTGGACGTTGTCGACCGTTATGGCGCCAGCAATCGTCGCCTTGAGCACGTTCTCCTCGAACCTGGTGGTGAGGGCTGCGATCTGCGCGTTCAGCGTACGCAGCCGCGCCTGGTCGGCTGGGGCAACGCGCGCGCCGGCGCGCACAAAGCGCGCATGCCAGCGCGTCAGGAGCTGCAGCGACTCGGGGTCCAGCTCCTGGGTGGCGCGCTTCTGGTACAACGCATCGACGCGCTTCCACAAGGAGTGATTCAGATAGATCGCGTCACGGTGCGCGCTGCGCTTGGGCGCCATCTTCTCGGCAACCTTCTGCATTTCGTCATTGGTGTTGTTGGCATTGAGCTCATCGAAGATGAAGCCCACCCGCTGCAGCGCCTGCCCGGAGCGGTCCAGCGCAACGATCGTGTTGTCGAAGGTGGGAGGCTCAGCGTTGTGGGCGATGGCGGCCACTTCCCGTAGCTGCTCGCGCATAGCCTCACGAAAAGCGGGAACGTAATCCGACACCCGGATGCGATCGAACGGCGGCATCTGATAAGGGAGTGTGCTTGGCTCGAGCAGCGGGTTATCGCTCATCGCCATGGCTTTCGGGGCGGACACTGCAGCGACGAGCGTAAGAAATGCCGCAAATGAGGTGTTCATGTGTATCGATCTCCGAACGATAACGACCAGACGTCCTGCGGACCCCAGCGACCGTGTGGCTGCGATGAGGTGCATCAGCGACGCTCGGTGGAGCGACGTTAGTTGCTGTGTTTAGACCCGGAGCTCAATGTGCCGGCTCATGGCAAGCGGCGCTGCGCACCGCGGGCAGCAGCCGCTCGGCGAGCTCGGCGTCAAACGGGATGTCCTTGAGAATGTCCCAGCCAGTGAAGGTTGCGATCAGGTGTTCGGAGGGGAATACCATCAGACGCTGCCCTCCGAATCCGATGCCGTGCCAGATGTATTCCTTGCCGTCCTTACCCGGTTGCAGCCACCACTTGAACCCATACTTGAGCCCCTGCCAGCCGGTGTCGATCGCCGGCGTCACCGATTGCCTGACCCACGCCGCGGAGATGAGCCGCTTGCCGTCCCATACACCGTCGTTGAGGTACAGATAGCCGATCTTCGCGAGATCGGCGCCGTTCAGGTATAGCCCGCCTTCGGTGTCGATGACCCCGAGATAGGTGCGCTTCCACTGGTGCCTGATGCCGAGCGGCCCGAAAAGATGCTTCTCGCCGTAGGCGTCGATGTCCTGACCGGTCTCCTTCTGAAAGATGTAGGCGAGCAACTCCGTGGCGCCGCTGCTGTAGTTGAACACCGTGCCGGGTTCGTGTGCCATCGGCTTGTCGATCACGTACTGCACCCAGTCGTCGGTCGCTTCCATCAGGCTCGAATCGCTGCGCGGATCATCGTACGGAACGTCCTCGACCCACTCCAGCCCGCTGGTCATCGTCAGCACGTTCCGCAACGTCATGCGACGCTTACGGTCATCGAGATTCTTGACCCTGGCGACGTCGAAATAACTGACAACCGGCCTGTCGAGAGGCGCCTTGAAGTCGCCGCGTGTGATTGCGATGCCGATGATCGCCGAGGTTACCGTTTTGCTGACGGACTGCATCGTATGCAGGTCGGTACCGTGATAGTACGGATGCCAGGCCGGGTCGAAATAGTTGTACCGCCCGGTGAGTCGCGCATTGAGCGGTCCTTTGCTCCTGGCCTCCTTCCAGTAGAGCTTCGCATAGTCGTGCTGGTACTTGCGGCTGTAGACCTCTGCGCCACAGCGAAACACCTGGAAGCTGTCGACCAGACTGTACTTGCCGGCGGCCAGGTCATGATCGAGAGCTGCCAGGACAGTCTCATCGAGTCCCACCTCGGCGGGCGTTTCGCGGGCCCAGCCGTGCGTCGGCCATGGCATCCGAGTGTCCGCGTCGCCCTCGCCAGCGGCAAACACGACGGGCGCAGCGGCAAGGGCAGTCATCAGCAGGATTCGTTGCACGTCAGGTGTCCTTACCGCCCGTCATGGCCGACGATAGACCACCCCGTCCTTCATGACCATCGTGACATGCTCGATCGCCGCGATGTCGTGGGTCGGATCGCCCGCCACCGCCACGAGGTCGGCGAGCATCCCTTGGCGCACGCCTCCGAGCTCCTTCTCACGGCGCAGAATGCGGGCATCGGTCGCCGTCGCGGCGGTGAGCGCCTGCAGCGGCGTCATACCATCGCGCACCATCCACTCGAGCTCCCGGTAGTTGGTGCCGTGGGCGAACACGCCCACATCACTCCCGCAGCCGATGAGCACACCCGCCGCGAGCGCGGTGGCGAAGGCGCGCTTGGCCTGCTCCATACCTGCGGTCGGGGGGCTTTTGCCGGGCAGGTAGTGCTCGAAGTACTCCCCATAGGCTTCTTCGGCGGTGAGGGTCGGGAGATAGGCAACGCCACGCGCTGCCATGAGCCGGAACACCTCCGGCGTGCCATTGAAGCCGTGCTCGATCGAATCCACGCCCGCGAGCACCGCGCGGCGCATGCCTTCGGCGGTCGTGGCGTGCGCCGCCACCGGGCGGCCGGAGGAGTGCGCGGTCTCGACCAGGGCGCGCAGCTCCTCTTCCGAGAACGTCGGCTGCTGAGTGCCATCGGGTCCCCAGCGATAGTCCGCATAGACCTTGATCCAGTCCGCGCCACGGCCCGCCTGCTCGCGCACTGCGCGGATGACCTCCGGTACACCGCTCGCCTCCTCGGCACCCTGCGGCGTGCAGCACACATCCGGCCGCAGGCCGCGCGGGGCTGGACCGTAGGAGGCAGTCGCCACGATGGCGCGCGTCGCCACAAACAGGCGTGGCCCGTCGATAAGGCGCTCCTCGATGGCGCGCTTGAGCGAGAGATCAGCGTACTCCGCGCCTTCGGTGCCGAGATCGCGCAGTGTGGTGAAGCCGGCGAGAAGCGTCGTCCGTGCCTGTTGTCCCGCGCGCAGCGTGCGGTAGGGCACCGGCTCCTTCAGCACCTGGTCGTTCCATAGCGTCTCGTTGTAGGGGTGCAGGAACAGGTGCGAGTGGATGTCCATGAGCCCGGGCAGCAGCGTCGCACCGGGCAGGTCGATCACCGTCGCGCCGGCCGGCGCGCTCACCGCGGCCGGCGGTCCCGCGGCGCTGATGCGATTGCCCTCGATCAGCACCACCCAGCCGCCGTGCAACGCCTCGCCGGCGCTCCACACCTGCGCCGGGCGCAGCAGCAGCGCAGCGGCCTCGGCACTGAGTGGAACCAACATGAGTGCAGTGACAGTGGCCGCCAGCCACCGGGCGCGCATCATCGACATTGTTTTTTCCCCCCGCCTCGCGCTGCGGCGTAGCGGAGGTGCACTGCATTCTCGGGTTGCAGCGCGACGCTACGAGCTCATCAGCACCGTCGTATCGTAACTCTCGAAGCCCTGAATGGCACGGGAGTAGGCGTTGAATACCAGCCGCTCGGCCACTTTGTCGGCGCGCGGCGCAAGCAACATGCGCAGCACCACATCGTCGGCGGGCCGCGTAGCCTCTTCCGCCAGCAGCTGCTCGATGACGCGCGTCAGGCGGTGATTGAGCTCGTTCACGAAGCGCAGATGCATGCCGTCGTGAACCTGCTCGCCCGCACCATAGGTGCCGCGCGCCTCCTGGGCGAGCTCGTGGAGAAACAGGTTCAGCAGTCGTGCCTTGTCGACCAACCGCAGCTCCGAGTAGAAGGCGATTTCGGAATTGAGGTTCATGACGGATCCATGGGCAAAGCTAGGCCGGGAAGAAGTCGATCGGCTTGGTGGTGGTGATGCTGTCGACGTCCTTGGGGTCGAAACGGAACAGGCGCACCAGTGCAATGATCTTGCGCTCGAGCTCGGGGTCCTTGAGCTCGCTCGAGACCACGCGGCACATGGTCACTTCGCCGCTCGGGGCAATGGTGAATTCCAGCACCAGTTTCCCCTGCAGCTCGGCGTTGTCACGCAATGCACGGGCGTAAAGACTGTAAATGCGCCCCTTGTTGCGATCGAACACCAGCTCGATTTCCTCCCGCGAGCGCGCGGCCTTGCCGCCGCCGCCGCTTGCAGCGGGCCCGCGGGCGTTGAGACCGGACTTGGCGATGCCGGAGGTGACCGCGGTCGTCTCGTGGCCGTTGAGTGAGCCCGCGCCGGTGCCGAAGCCGCGGCTGGCGTTCGCGGAGGTGATGCCGCCGCTGCCACTGCCGACCTTCGAGGTGATCAGCGAGCGCTCGGCGTGGCTATCGGCGCCGACCGCGCCGGAGAGATTCTTGGTCTCGAGCGGCGTGAGATCCATGACATCGCGCAGATCGGCGAGCTCGTCCTTCACCTGATTGAGCTGCTTCTGCGCTTTCTCGTGCGCGCGCTGGTGCTCATCGACCGGCGGCGGCTTCACCATGGCTATCTTCGGCTCGATCTTCGGCTTCTCTTCCTCCTTCGGCTTCGGCGGCGGTGGTGGCGGTGGCGGCTTCGGCGTTTGCGTCATGACGCGCGCCAACCGCTCCGGCACCTCTTCCGCCATGGTGTGCTTGGGGTGAGGGAGCAGCGGGAACAGGATGCCGAAAAGCGCGAGGATGATGAGCAGCACCCGCAGAATCTTGCGGAAGCGCTCGTTCGACTCCTCGTCCCCCTCCCAGGGAAGCTCGTATTCGCGGTAATAGGGCGCGAGCAGCATGGTTCGCTACACCGGCTTGTACTGGCCGGGAGCCACCGGCTTTTCCTTCTGGATGACCGCCAGCGAGATGCGCCCGTAGTCCGCATCGGTGCAGGTGGCCATGACGCGCTTGAGCACCTCGTACGGCAGCGCCTTGTCCGCCATGATGGTGATCTCGCGTTGCGCCACATCGCGATCGCTGATCTCCTGGCCAACCAGCATCGGGCGCTTGAGCGCCGCGCGCAGCGGCTCGACCAGCGCTCCAGGGGTCGCTTTGATGTCGGCGACCGTGGTGATGAGCTCACCCTGCACGAACAGGTCGGTGCGCGTCACCATCACCACCACCGAATGCTTCGGCGAGGTCTGCGCGATCGACTGCGGGATCTCGACGCCCTTGGTGTTCTGGATGATCTCCACCTCGGTCGAGTACACCAGCAGGAACGCCACCATCACCGACAGGATGTCGATGAGCGGAATGAGGTTGAGCGTCGCATCGGCGCGATTGCGCAGGTGATGCTGCGCCATGCGCAGGGCACGATTCGAAATACTCATGGGCGGCCTCGCTGCGCGGGTGGCGGCGGCGCGGCGACCGGCGCCACCGGTGTCACCGCCGGTGGCGCTGCACTGGCGCCCGGCGCCCCAGGCGGCCCGGTCCCAGGCGCGGGCGCATCGCCGATGGAAATATCCGGGAACAACTCCGCTTGCACCGTATTGATGCCTTGACCGGCCTCGAATACGCGCACGTGGTCCATCACCTGCACCAGCGTGTCGTATGCGGTGTCGGGCTCGAGCAGGATGCTGGCCTCGGTCTTGTCGGGAAATTTCGTCTTGACGAACTTCAGGTACTCGGTGAGTCCATCGTAGTCATAGCCCGCAGCGTTGTTGGGAACCGCATGCAGCGGGCCGCTGTTGCGATCGGCAACCATCAACTGGTCCTTGTGCACCATTACCTCGAGCTGCAACCCCGGTGGCGGCTCCTTGAACTCGGTCTGCGGCGCCGGCAGGTTCAGCTGCAGGATCACGGTGCGGGAGAACACCGCAGTCATGAGCAGAAACGTCACCAGCACGGTGAAGATGTCGATCATGGGCACGAGCAGCAGCTCCGCTGGCTTGCGCGTGCGGCGCTCGAGCTTGCGATACTGATAAGACCGGCGCATGCGCGACCGTCAGTCCTCGAGAGGCGTGACCGCGAGGCGTGCGGTCAGGCCGCCGCCGGCGCCGTCTGCCGCTCGGTGATCGCGTTCAGAAATTTCACCGACGCCATCTCCAGACTGTCGATGAGCTCGGTGGTCTTGGTCTGCAGCCACGCGTGGATGAACAGCAGCGGCACCGCGGTCATGAGACCGAACGCCGTGCAGTTCATGGCCACCGAGATGCTCGCCGACAGCAGGTTGGCCTTCTCCGCCGGATTGACGGTGGCCACCGCCGCGAACGCGCGGATCAGGCCCATGACCGTACCGAGCAGTCCGAGCAGCGTCGCGAGGTTGGCGAAGGTCGCGAGATAGTGCGTGCGCTTCTCGAGGCGCGGCACGATCTCCATCAAGCTCTCTTCCATCGCCTTCTCGATGTCATCGCGCCGCCGCGCCGACTGAATGCGCGCCAGCCCGTAGTTGAGGATGTGGCCGATCGCCGAGTCGGACTTCGAGGTCGCCGCCGCGACCTGACGGAAGTTGCCCTGCGAGAGCAGCGGCACGATCTGGTTCCACAGCGAACGGTTACGCGCCGCTACCTGCGTGAGGTAGATGTAGCGTTCGATGGCAATCGCCAGACCGAACACGAACACGACGGCGATCGGGTACATGAAGTCCCCGCCGCCCTGAAAGAATCGTACGATCAAATTCCAGAGGCCCATCTGACACTCCCGCTCTCAGAAATCACCCATATAAGGCACAAGCACTGCGAAAACTGAATGACATAAGCCCAAAAAGCTGCGATCTGGCTCTCATCTGCGACGTCACGAGGGGGCGTTCTCAGGGCTTGTTTGGCGAACCCTGAGCCGCGCCCGCTTTTGCATCGCCCGTAGCCGTCTGCAGGCCGTCGTAATAGCGGTTTTCACGCTGAAAAACGTCCCGATCCAGGGGCTGGAGCACCTCATCCAAGAGGCTGTTCACGGGCCTGCCCACCACGTCCCCGAGGTCCGAGCGCTTCCAGGGGACGATGTAGAGAACCTTCGGGAGCTCGCGGTTCCCGGTGATGTCGGTTGCATCGAGCTCGAGACGGTCAGGGCCCTTGCGCGTTGCCGCCTTCTCGGTTGCGGCACCCTGGCGCGCAGGCGCAGCCCCCGTGGCCGCTGGATCACCCGCCGCCGGAGCGACCTTTGAGGCCGCCGCCGGCGTTGCCGCCGGCGCAGCCGGTGCCACCGTCGCGGGAGGTGCCGCCGATGTGGCCGGCGCGGAGGGCGGAGCCGGCGCCGCCAGCGTGGTGTTGCTCACTCCCGGCTCGAGCTGGTCCGGCCTCGGGATATCGCGCCCGGGCGATGGCGCGGCCGGTGCCGCCTGCTGAGCGATGATGAGGCTCGGTGCGTCCAAAGCCACTGCGCAGGCGATCCATACTGCCGGTCCCGATCGATGCATACCCTTTCTGCGCTCGCGCCGCATGGTCAACCTCCTGTATGGCCCGCGGCAGTCCCCGCCGCGGCATTCACCGGGCTCGAGCCCGGCTGTGGTTGCGGGGGTTTACCCGCTGGCGCACTCTGATCCGGCGCACCCTTGTTGGAGGGTTGCGCATCTCCCGGCGCGGCCGGTGCCGAGCCCTCGCCGGCGGGCGCGGAGGCCGGGCGCTTGGCCGGTGCCACCCCTAGTCGTTGCCGCAGCTCCGCGATCCAGCCGCTGACCGGCTTATCCTCACCGGTCAGCTCCTTGTACTGCTCGAAAGCTTTGAGTGCGCGGTTAGGATCCCCCAGATAGAGGTCGGACACCACGCCTAGGTTCCGCCAGGCCGGCGCATAGCGGGGATCCGCGGCAATCGCCTGCTCGTAGGAGGAGGCCGCCTCGCGGAACTCCCCGCGCAGGCGCTGCGTCGCGCCGAGCTCGGTCCACGCGACTGCGCTGCCGCGCTCACGCGCGACCGCATCCTTGAGCGTGGTTTCCGCCTGCTCGAGGTGCCCTTCCTTGCGCTGCATGATAGCGAGATTCACGAGCGGCGCGGAAAACTGTGGATATTGCAGGGCCACCTGCTTGAAGCCGAGCTCCGCCTCGGTGGCATTGCCGCTACGCATGTACTGCACGGCACGATCGAAATCCGCGCGCGCGGCGGGCGGCACATCGGGATGCACGACCGGGGCGGCGCCGGCAGCAGCCGCATCGCCCTGTGCCGTCTTCCCGGATGCAGCCGCAGCGCCGCTTGCGGCCGCCGTAGCGCCAGCCGTGGAATGCGCGCCCGCAGCTTGGGCGGTACCTGCCGGCTCCTGGGCACGCGGCGGCGTGGAGCTGCAAGCGCAGAGCTCGGCAAGCGCGCAAGACGTGAGGAGCGCAAGACCAAGCCCAGCTGCGGCCCGCGCGCGCACGCTGCCCGAGCCAGCAGGCTGCGGCCAGCGTCCACCAGCCGACACCGCTGCCGACTCACTCGAGGCTCGTGACCACATCGTGTGTCAGCTCCGTCTTGCCGTAGCGTGCGGGCTTGAGCTCGGCGAGCGCCTGAAAGCTCTTGCGCACCGACTCATCGTAGACGCCGTCCTTGGCGCGGGCGGCATTGAGCTCGTGCGCCTTGATCGCCTGCTCCTCGAAGGGGAACACCTGCTCCTCCAGCAGTGAGTTGTATTCCTCGAGCTCCTCGCCTTTCAAGTTCTTCGGCCGTTCGGAGGCCATGACATCCTTGGCCAACCTGCGGTACAGCTCGGCCATTTCATAGGTGGCGGCGGTGGTGACCTCCGCGACCTGATATTCGGCCGCTTTTCTGTAGCCATCCATGGCGGTCTCGAGCGCGTTGCGCTTGACGATCAGACTTTTCTTCAGCGGCGCGGTGAGCCGTGTCTCGCGGAATACATCGCGCGCCGGTTGCGCGAGCGCCAGCTGTGCCTTCGCGGCCAGATAGTGTGTCCGCTCGGTGCGCTGCGCACCCGCCTGCTCATCGGCACGAATGATCTCGTGGTACCAGTGATCGCGGCGTGCGACATCGCCGCTTCTCTGCGCGTACTCGGCGAGCCGCTGGCGCGCCTCCACGGCGTCGCCGATGGGTGTGGGATTCGTGTCGACGAATTTCTCCAGCATGCTCATCGCCTTCGGCGTGTTGCCCGCCTTGGCGTAGAGATCCGCCGACTGCATAAGCGCCTCGCGCTGCACCGCCTTGTCCTCGGTGGGGTTGGCCGCAATGTGCTCGAACTCCGCGGCGGCCTGGCCCGGGCGGCTGGCGGCCGCGTAGGCCACCGCGAGTTTCGCGGTCACATCGCGCTGCAGGGGGTTCTGCGGAAACTCGCGGCGGAAGCTCTCGAGCACATCGATGGAGCGATCCCACTGCTTGAGCGCGATCAGCTGCGTGGCGGCGTCGTATTCGGCGTTGGCGCGGATCTTGGACTCGGGAGCGACGCGCGCGACGCGCAGGTAATCATCGACCGCGCCTGCGGTGTCGCCGGCCTTCTGCTTCGCCTCGCCCTGCTTGTAGACGCTCGCCGCCAGGCGCTCGGTGAGATCGTTGCGCATCTTGTCATCGCCCGCGGCGAGTTGGCGCGCCTGGATATAGGCCGGCTCGGCCTTGGCGTACTGCCCCTGGTCGAAATATGACTGGCCGATGATCGTCCACGCGATGCGCTGCTTGGCGGCATCGACGGGCGGTTGCCGCGCGAGGATCGCCTGCGACACGGTGATGGCGCGCGCCCGGTCGCCGCCCGCGAAGATCTCCTCGGCCGCGCGCGTCAGTACGCCGGCACTGTCGGGGTGCTCGGGGAACGTCTGGGCGAACTTGACGCTCGCGTCGGTCGCGCGCCGGTGCCAGGCATCCTTGTCCGGGCCACTCAAGCCCTCCTCGCCCTTCTTGTAGGCGACCAGCGCCGCGTAGGCGGCGGTCGCCGACTTATCGTTGCGCGGGTAGCCATAGGCGGTGCGCTCGTACTCGGCGGCCGCCTCGCCATACTCGTGGCCTTCGTAGAGCGCCTCCGCCAGCAGATAGTTGGTCTGCGCGGAATCAGCGTCGCCGGGGAAGGACTTGAGATAGTCGCGATACCAGCGAGCCGCCTCCTGATAATCGGCCACCCGCCCCGATTTCTGCGCGCTCGCATGGAAGTAGGTTGCCACGTCCTTGAGGTTGGTCTTGAGCTCCTGCACCACGCGTGGGTTGCTCTCGCGGCTGCGCGTCTTCCAGTAGGGCGAATCGAAGTTGTAGTGCTCGACGAACTCGTGCTTGCCATCGAGCACCAGCTGGCTGAACCCCCCCTTGCCGTAGGCCTCGATCGCCGCCATGTCGAGATCCGGCGCATGGTCACTGTAGGGATCGCGCGCCACGTAGGCGCGGTAGACGCTGGCGCCGTCCTGGTAGCGCTGCTTGTCGACGTACAGATCGCCGAGCCTCGCGTACAGCAGCCAGTCGTACGGCCGGGCACCACGCTGCTGCGCGTACTTCTCGAGCGAGGGGGTACCGTCGTTGTAGGAGAAGGTGATGCTCATGACGCGTAGCGTGTCCTCGACCAGCTCGCGGTCGGCACGCTTGAGACTCTCGAGCCGCACGGACTTCGCCGGGCTGGTACCGAGCTCGCGATCGAGCACCCCGCCGAAGGACGGCAGGCTCTCGAGTGTCAGCGACTGCTTGAACAGCGACCAGCCGCGCTTATAGAGGCTCTGCTGGTAGAAGCTCGAGCTCGCTCCGCGCTCGATCACCGCCGCGTAGGCGTGCTCGGCCTCTGGATACCGCTTGGCGGAGAACAGCAGCTCGCCACGGCGAAACTGCACCTCATCGATTTGCGGGCTCTGCGGGTAGCTCTGCACGATGCGATCGAGCGTGGCGAGCGCGGCGTCCGGCTGGCCAGTGGTCTCGTAGGCGCGCGACAGCTGGTAGAGCACCTGATCGTTGCGGGTGTAGTTCGGATAGGCCTTCAGGAGCGTGGTGTAGAGCTTGATGGCCTCCCCGCCCTGCTGGTCGATGGTGGTGACCTCTTTCTCCAGACGCTCCATCTCGCCGGCATCGAGATTCAGATCGCCGAGGCGGCGCATCGCCTCGGCGCGCAGCTTCGGATCGGTGTTCTGCAGCTCGAGGAAGCGCTGGTAATTCTCCATGGCATGGGTACTGCTGCCCGGAGCGGGAGTGTCCTTGTGCACCTCGACCTTGCGCGACGTGAGATCGCCGATGCTCTGCGCCGGCGCCGGCAAGGCCGCACACAGCAGCGCCGCCGCCGTGAGACTGCCGGCGATGCGCGCGTTCATCGGGGCGGCTCCGGCGGAGCCGCTGGCTTGCTCTCGGAGGGCTGAGTGGCAGGCTCGCCCGGGGGGGCCTCATCGCCCTGCTGCACGGGCACTGCGGGCTTGCCGCGGCTTGCGCCGGTGCTCGCCGCGCGATCGTACATGGTGGCGAGCGAGAAGCGTGCCTGCACCTCGTAGGCGGCGAGCCGCGTCTTCTGCCGCTCGAGCTCCTGCACGGCAACCTGCGCGAGGTACTCGCTCTGGCGCTCTTCGGTGGCGGCGAGGCGCGCCTCGAGCGCGCTAATGCGCTGGCGCAGCGCAGTGACGCGTGCGGCGAACTCGCCGTTGTTCTGCGGCACGTTGTGGCGCGCGCGCTCGACGCGGATCCAGCGGCTCTGGGCCTCGTGCAGCGCGAGACTCACATCCTTGAGACTGCGATGCTCCTGCCAGGCCCGTGCGCCGTAGGCATCGTTCAGACGGTAGTACAGCACGCCCTTGACCAGGGCCAGCCGCTCGCGCGCCTCACGCACCTCGGGCGAGTCGGCCAGCCCCGCGAGCCCCGCTTCCACGCGCTGTACCCGCGCCCACTGCGAGCGCTCGGTATCGGTGCCGAGCGCTGACACATCGCGCCGTGACTCGATGTCGCGCAGCTGGTTCTCGAGGGAGACGTTGCGCTCCTGCAGCTGCTGCAGCTCGCCCGAGCTGAGTAGCGCATCGACACGCGGCAGTCGCTCGGCGTAGGCGTGCTCGCGAGTCTCGATCATGTCCTGGTAGGCGTCCATGCTGTCGCCCCAGCGCTCGAGGGTGCTGCCGAGGTAGACCATGTCGCGGTAGTTCTTGACGCCCTCCTGAAAGTCGTGACCGGCGAGCACCGCGTACACGTATGGCGCTTCGTCCGTGCGCGGCAGGCTCCTCAGGTCGCGGAACCAGCCGTGCAGGAGCGGTGCATCGCCCGCGGTGTGCGCCGGGCCGCTCGCGAGTATCTCGCGCAGCATGTCGCCCTGGCGGATGTGCGCGATCGCCGCATCGATCCGCGCATTCTCGGTGCCGAAGGAACTGACCGCGCTCTCGTAGTATTCCGCCGACTGCGCGTTGGCGTTCATTTTCATGAAGGCATACGGCACGGCGAGATACGACTCCTGCACCGCGGCATCGAGCACATCGCGGCTGCGCAGCTCCATCCACGGCGTGAGCGCCCCCTGATAATTGCCGAGCGCCACCTCGGCCCAGCCGACTCCGAGCAGCGCCTTGTTGGAATACGGGCCGTTCAGGCGCACGCGCTCGAGCGCCGGCCGCGCGCGCTCCGGCTGGTTCGCCTGCAGGTAGGCGAAGCCGAGCGCGAGGTTGGCGCGATCGCGCAGCGCGGCGAGCTCCGGGGTCGTCGGCAACATGGTGCCGACGGCGGAAAGAAAAGGATCGGCGTCGGCCAGGCGGTTGTTGCGCACCAGCGCGACACCCAGATTGAAGCGCGCATAGGCCGACCACACCGGTCCCCCGCGCCAGCCGGTGAGCAGCTGCACCGCCTCGTCGTAGCGGCCCTCATGCATCATCACATTGGCGAGCAGCAGCTCCTTCTGCGCCTCGTAGTCCGGCGACATGCGCCCGTTGACCTTGAGGAGCGCACTCTCCGCCTTGTCGTAATAGCCGCGCGCGTACCACACCTGAGCGAGGTACAGCCAGGCACGGTTGCGCACGCCCGAGGAGACCTGAGCGGTGAGCAGCCGCTGGAAGATCTCGCCCGCCTCGTTGTGCATGCCCTCCTGCAGATAGAGCGAGCCGGCGATGAGCTCGGC
>Ga0307478_10002984_pt1 | contig 12841 bp, 9 predicted proteins | sample atmos_gasesECM4C_2_FD_203713 | JGI IMG/M metagenome (GOLD analysis project Ga0307478, IMG submission 203713) | Hardwood forest soil microbial communities from Morgan-Monroe State Forest, Indiana, United States - atmos_gasesECM4C_05 | ecosystem: Environmental > Terrestrial > Soil > Temperate...
TAGGATCAAGTAATCGTAGGCGATCTCGCGCTCGCCGATGTTCACGGTGCGCGTTTCGACGTTGACCGATTTCACTTCGGCCAGAATTACCTCGGTGTTTTTGCAACGGCCCAAAATCCCACGGATGGGTGCGGCGATATCCGCCGGCGAAAGCGCCGCGGTCGCGATCTCGTAAAGGAGCGGCTGAAAAAGGTGATGGTTCGTCCGGTCGATCACCGTCATCCGCACTGGCTCTTTCGTGAGTAGCTTCGCCGCCTCCAGTCCGCCAAAGCCAGCGCCCACGATCACGACGTGCGGTTTGGATGCGGGCCCATTCTCCATCGACGCCAATTTCCCTGATCAAAACCGGTTGTCACGCGCTCTCGGTGCGCTATCTTCCGCGCCTTATGCCAAAGCCGATTGCGCGCAGCAAGACCCGGAAATCTGTCTCGAAGCGATTCAAGATTACCGGGACGGGAAAAGTCAGGCGGCAACATGCGTCGCGAAGACATCTGCTTTCGTCGAAGAGTGCCAAGCGCAAGCGCCACATGGCGAAGTCGGCCGAGGTCCACAGGACCGATACGGCCCGCATCAAGTCGAACATGCCCTTCGGTTAAGCGCGCGCGAAATGCCGATTGCGCGGCGGCGATCTTTCGCGAAGAGTCTGTTTCCGTCAGGGACTATGGACTGAGGACTTACGAACCCCGCCAGAGCAGGAATGCAGCAACGGTAGTCTGATCCTCCTTGCCGTAGCTCTCTGGCGGACTTTTTTTTGGTTGGGCCTTTTTTCCAATCCTAAGATTGTCATCCCGAGCGAAGCTCAGAATGACAAAGTAATGAAATTGCTCAAGGTCAAGACCACGCGCTTCACCGTTGTCGTCGAGAAATGCGGCCGGCCTGAGGTCTACACTCTCTGGCAGAAACCAAAAGCGGATCGGCATTTCCAGTCGATTCTAAAAAATAATCGCGTCATGACGGTGCGGCCGACGGAGAGCGGGACCGACTTCGGCGAAATCGGATTTCATGCGAAGCCCGGCGCGCGGTTCCTGGCGTTTCCGAAATCGCTCAAACGCTTCGAGGGCGAACGAATCGTGGGCATCGACTGGGCACTCGTGCAATCGTAGGCACGGTGAGCATCATCGACGACAAGCGGCTGGCGGACATCGCACTGACTCGCGAAGACCTGTTGCGCTACTCGCGTCATCTGATTTTGCCGGAGGTGAACGTGGATGGGCAGCGGCGGATCAAAGCCGCGCGGGTCTTATGTATCGGCGCGGGCGGGCTCGGCTCGTCGGCGGCGCTTTATCTGGCGGCGGCGGGAATCGGCACGCTGGGATTAGTGGATGCCGATCGCGTGGACGCTTCGAACCTGCAACGGCAGATTCTTTATGGGACCGGCGATGTGGGGAAACCGAAACTCGAAAAGGCGCAGGGGCGTCTGCGGGAGCTGAATTCCGATCTCGAGATCGTGCTGCACAACGCGCGGCTGACGAGCGCGAATGCGACGGAAATCATCGCGCCCTACGACGTGGTGATCGACGGTTCGGATAATTTTCCGACGCGCTATCTCTCGAACGACGTCTGCGTTTTCGCGCGCAAGCCCAACATCTATGGCTCGGTTTTTCGCTTCGAAGGGCAGGCGAGCGTCTTCGCCCCGCATCTGGGCGCGCCATGTTATCGCTGCCTGTTTCCGGAGCCGCCGCCGCCCGGCGCCGCGCCGAGCTGCTCCGAAGCCGGTGTGCTCGGGGTGTTGCCCGGCATCATCGGACTCATCCAGGCGACGGAGGCGTTGAAACTGATCATTGGCGCGGGCGAAACCCTGGCCGGCCGGCTGCTCCACTTCGACGCGCTGAAGATGAAGTTCCGCGAGTTCAATCTGCGTCGCGATCCGGAATGTCCGGTCTGCGGCGACGCGCCGAGCATTTTCGCGCCGATCGACTACGAGCAGTTTTGCGCCGGGCCGCCGGCCGCCGATTGGTTCGCGGCACCGGAGGGCGTGCCGACAATTTCAGTGAGCGAACTGAAAACAAAGATGGAGAACAAGGAAGCGCTGACGCTCATCGATGTGCGTGAGCCGTATGAATATGAGATTGCGAGAATCGACGGATCGCGCTTGATCCCACTGGGAGAATTGGAATCGCACGTAGGCGAACTTCCCCGGACCGGCACGCTCGTCTGCCAATGTCACAGCGGCGGCCGCAGCGAACATGCCGCACGACTTCTTCAGGAAGCCGGATTCGAGAACGTTTACAATCTCGCGGGCGGAATCGACGCGTGGTCAGTCGAAATCGATCCAGCCGTGCCGAGATACTAGAACATGTTGGCCAGGCTTTCCGTGAAGAACCTTGCGACTGCTTTGCTGCTCGGACTCGCGCTCGGTTGCGGAAGCTGCGACCGCATGATCACGCCCCGCAGCGCGCAGATCATCAAGGACGCCGAGAACAAAACCGCGGACGGCAATTTCCTGCGCGCGATCACGCTTTACGAAAGCGCGTTGGACGATTCGCCCCGCGCGGCGGAAGTCCACTACCGGCTGGCCCTGCTCTACGATGACAAGATGCACGATCCGCTCCACGCGTTGCACCACTTCAAGCGCTACCTCACCCTCGCGCCTTCCGGCCCGCACGCGAACGAGGTGAAGAATTTCATGAAAAAGGACGAACTGGAGCTGGGAACCACTCTCTCCGGCGATTCGGTGGTGAGCCGCGCGGAGGCGGCGCGGTTAAAAAACGAGAACCTCACTTTGCGGAAAGAACTCGAGGACCTGCGCGCGCATCGTCCGAGCGACAAAACTGAAACGAAAACAGCGGGCCCGGACAAAAAATCGGGAACCATCCCGCGCACTTACGTGGTACGCGAAGGCGACACCCTCGCCTCGATCTCGCGCAAATTTTACAAATCCTCTGGCCGTTGGAAAAAAATCCGCGACGCAAACAAGCATGTGATCGACGACCCCGCGAAATTGAAACCCGGGATGACGCTGACGATCCCGTGAACGCACTCTTCTGTAGCCGCCGCCCTGTGGGCGGCGCGGAGGGCAACCTATTTTGTCGTTGTCGTTCTCGCGCGTCCCACAGGGACGCGGCTACAGGTCGGAAACCGATTGTAACGATGTACCTTTTGTAACAGTCCCTCGCACCGTGACCACCATCACCCGCATAGCACCCGACGTCGGCTGGCTGCCGGTCAGTTTCGTGAACGTCTATTTTGTCGGACGGCCCGGCGGCGGCTGGGTACTGGTGGATGCCGGGTTGCCCGGCAGAACGAACCAAATCCTGGAAGCCGCAGAAGCGCGATTCGGCGCGGAGGTTCCGCCCGAAGCAATCGTGCTCACCCATGGACATTTCGATCATGCTGGCTCGGCCCTGCCGCTCGCCGAATATTGGGACGTGCCGATCTACGCGCACCGATTGGAAATGCCGTATCTCACCGGTCGATCCGGTTATCCCCCACCCGATCCGACAGTCGGCGGCGCGTTCGCGTTTCTTTCCCGCTTTATGCCCTCGGGAGCGCGCAATCTTACCGGACGCATCCTCCAGTTGCAGCCGAACGGAGTGCCCGGCGCCGCAGGTTGGGAATGGATCGCGACCCCGGGCCACGCGCCGGGTCACATCTCGATCTTCCGGCCATCGGATCGCGTGCTTCTCGCGGGTGACGCGTTCGCGACCATGAACATGGATTGGTGGAGCGGTCTCGTGACGGGAAAACAAACGCTCGCGCGCGCCGGGACGCCCTTCAATACCGACTGGGAAGCGACGCGCTTGTCCGTGAAAGAATTGGCCAAGCTGCGGCCGAACGTGGTTGGTTGCGGCCACGGAATTCCGCGCTGCGATTCCGAATTGCCCGCGCGGCTGGAGCGTTTCGCCGAAATGTTTCGCGCGCCGCGGCACGGGCGTTATGTGCACCGGCCCGCACGGACCGACGAGGACGGCATTATCTCGCTGCCGCCGGCGCCATTCGATCCGGTTCCGTTTGCGACCGCGGGCGCATTGATCCTGGCCGGGATCGCGCTCGGCGCCGGTTATCTCGAGGAGCAGCGGCGGAAATAGTTCTCTTCTGTAGCCGCTTCGCTGTGCGAAGCGCGGGAGCAGGCGATGCCTTGGACGTGGTTCGTTGAGCCGCCCACCGGGCCGCTGCTACACAAGACTACGGTCCGCCGGGCGGACCAAAGGCGGGCGGAGCAACTCCGAGATGGGTAATCGCCCCATCGCCCGGCGAAGTGCGAGTGAATATTCCGTTCGTCGAATTATTTCCGCCACTGGCATTGGAGTAATTCGCCTTGGTCGGATCCAGCACATAAACATCGGCGGGCTTTCCGCCGCCGATCGTGACGATGACATTATTGTTAACCGTGACCGAATTTCCGGCGATGATCTTCATGCTGTTGCCGTTGAGGGTGACATTGCTGATGAAATCGACGGCGCCATTGGACCCGATGGCGTAAAGCTTCAAAACGGTATTGGCGTTGATCACCCCACCACCGATGGTCAGGACGCCGTTATCGCCCAAAGCGCCGACTTTGACGATATCGGCAAGAATATTTGAATTCGTTAGGTCAATCGTACCATTGAGCCCGGTGTGGCGGATGTCGATCGAGCCGCGATCGGCGCGGATCGAATCCACAGGCGCACCAGCCGCCGCAGGGCCCGTGACCGTGATACCACTGTTCGCCCCCGTAGCGAGAATGGTAATTTTGCCGCCGGGCCCGGGCGCGGCTGCGTCGAGCAAAGACAGGAGCTGGCCGGTGCTGCTGACGTTGATGGCCACGCCGGTCGCAGCGTTGCTTTGCAAATTAATATTGCCGCCGGATGCGCTTCTCCGACGAGGCGGCGGTGGCGCCGGACCGACGGCGTCCGCGGAGGAAACTGTGATCGCCGAATTAACGGTGATCGCGCCGCCGGTCGAATTCAGATTCACCGTCCCGCCGGCGCCGCTCGCCTCGGCCGCGCTCGGCTGCAGTCCGGTGGTTGCTTCAATAGGCGAACCGACCGTGATCGCACCAGTCGCATTGACGGTGAAAGTTCCGCCATTGCCCGCCGGGATCGCGTTGCTGGAGCTGGCGCCGCCATCGAACGCGACCGGCCCCTGAATGTTGTCAGCGGCGGAAGGCCCAAACGTCAGCGACGGAACATTGAGCGTGAGCTGTCCGCCGTCGAAGGGACCGAAGCCGGCTGGCGTATTGAAATCCGGACCGTTGAAGTTAATGCCGCCAGTCGAAGTAAGCGCGTTGGTCGTTATCGTGTGGAGCGGATTGACGGTGATCTCATTCGGAAATGTGAAGCGCGTGATTCCTCCCGCCCCGACAGTAATGCTCGGCGCGTTGACGTTGGTCGCGGAAAGCGTGCCCGCTGTGATGGCGCCCGTCGCGTTGAGCGTGCCAAACACATCGATCCGCCCCGTCACCGCGAGCGTGCCGTTGATCTGCAGCGTGACGGTGCCACCGACACCGCCGATGCTGCCGTCGACATTATCGATGAAGGAATTCAGGCTGCCCCCGATATTCGTATTCGCTAAAGTCAGTTTGATGGTGGCGTCCGAACCGATCGTGCTACCCGTGCCCGATTGGCTGTTGAGGATAGTGAAGAAGGCGCCGCTATTGATCGTGGTGGTGCCCCCAACAGTGAAGTTCATCGCCGCGCCGTTGCCGATGAATCCCTTGAACCGGTTATCAATCTGGACCGTGACCTGATCGGTAGTGAGGTTGCCGCCGATGGACGAAGCAATGTTCCCGCCGGTCTGGATCTGCCCGCCATTGGAATTATTGACGACCAGGTTCAGCGCCCCGCTTCTTCCGGTCGTCAGGCCGCCGGTCAAATTGAGGGTAATGTTTCCCCCGCTGCCGATGATGCCCGGCGCGGAATTGTTGACCTGAAAGTTGAGGCCACCATCCGCCAGCGTGGCGGCATAGGACGTGCCGGTTAAACCAAGGTTGCCGCCGTTGCTCAGCGTGCGGCCCGCGCCGGTTTGGACCGTGCCGAACAGATCGACCACCGTAATCGCGCCGCCGGCAGTGATGCTGATATTACTTCCGGTGCCTTCGTTTCCAGTCGTCGGGCCCGTCTGAAGAATGCCGGCTCCTCCGATCGTCATGACGTTGCCGGAATTGAGGGTGATGTTTGCACCACTCGTTAGGCCACTGCCGTCCGTCATCAAATTGAGACCACCGTTTGTCGTAAGATTGCGTCCCGCGTTGATCGAGAGGTTCAGGCCGTTGGTAATGCCGCCATTCGATCGCTGGATAACAAGGGCGCCGGTGAGCGAGATATCGTTGCCAGCCTGCACGGTCACGTTCCCGGAGGAATTCCCGGCCGCTGCCGAGAACGTTCCGCCGCTCCACGCCAGGTTCCCGTTCGCGAGCAGGGAGAGCGTGACTGCGAACAAGTTGATCGGGTTGGTGGTGCCGATGGTGAGATCGCCACGCGACGAAGCGAGGAGCGTTTCGCTCGTGATCGTCCCACCGTTCAGGGTGATTTGCCCGGTGCCGACGGACGCCGCGGCACTTTGCTGGATTGTGATCGTGCCGCGGTCCGCCTGAATCGTGGGGCCGTTGCTGACGATGTCACTGCCCGGCGTCGACAAGGTAATGCTGCCACCCGGCCCGAGCGCGGCTGGATTCAAAAGCGAGAGCAAGCTCGCGTTCGGGGTCAGCGAAATGCCGGTGCCAGTCGTTAGGCCGCTGTCGAGACCAATAGAGCCGCCGCTCGCGCTGCGCGAACCCGAGACGCCGACCGCCGTATTATAGGAAGTTTGAATCCGCGACCCTACGGTCACGGGTCCGCCGACGGCCGAGAGCGATACACTCCCCCCGGCACCCGAGAAGACACCGGGCCCAACCGACGCGGTCTGGGTGTCGACCGGAGAATTCACCGCGAGGCTTCCGCCGGCGATGCCCCGCAGCGTTCCGCCATTAGCGCCATTCGTCAGGCTTTCCGGGGCGTTGATCTGAATGTTGTTCTCCGCCAGGAGCCGCAGCGTGGTCACGCCAAATACTCCCATCCCGCCGAGCGTCAGATTCGAGCCTGCCCCGCGCGCGTAGAAAACGAGGAGTGGGATATTCTGAAAAGTAATGTCAGGACCGGAGGTATCGATCGAACCGTTCTGGGTGGCGATGAGCACGCTCTGCATTCCGGTAAAGGTGAAAGCCGTGTTGCCCGAGGGCGCCGCAGTGATCGGACCGACGGAGATCAGCGCGAGGTTTATCGCGCCGCCGTTCGCCGTGGAAATAGTCGGATTACCCACGAGCTGGAGAGCGGCAAACTTGAACGCGGCGACGGGAACGTTCCCGCCATAGAGTGTGTCGATCCCAGCGGTGTTATCGAACGGTGAAGTGGCCGTGAACGCCCAGGCTGAGAAGGGCCCGTCCTGCGTGGCGTCGCGATAAATTTTTCCGAAATCAGTGACGCCGGCCCGGGTGACTGCCGGATCGGTCTGGAGGGTGGTGCCGTTGTCGATCGGATATGGGACGAAGGTCACGATCGGCGGCGGCGTTCCAAATTTGCTCGGAGTTGGGCGCGGCGTCGCGGTCGGAGTCGCGGTTGGCGTTGGGGCGGGCGTAGCGGTCGGCGTGGGTGTCGGCAAGGTCACGGACGCGGTCTTGAGATCGATCACGTCGAGCGATTGCGGATCGGTCAGCGTGATCAGGGTGCCGCGCCCGAAGATCACCAGGTTCGTGTCGATCAATTCGCCGGCGGCCTTTTGCACCAACTGCGTTTGCTGCACGTTGGCCATGAGCGGTTCGCTCTCGAGTGGCCGGAAGCCTTGAATGAAAAGCGAAGTCTTCAAGAGTCTTTCCAAATCGAAGTCGACCGGCGCGGAAAGCCGCGTCGCGTTCGGGTTGAGGATCATCATCTGGCCGGCGGTCAAGAGCAGGGACTCGCCCAGGATGCCTTTGAGATAAATCCGCATCGTGCCTTCCAGGACGAGATACTTGGCATACGACTTCGGGTGATATTCCACGATCACCGTGGTGCCGGTGATGGCCGCGGTGACGGCGGCGGTCTGCACTTTCGCGCCACCGGATCCTTTCGGCACTCGAAGCAGGATCGCGCCGTTGCCCAGGTCTACCGTCCGCGTGCCCTCGTTGAAACTGAAAATCGTGTTGGCGCCGAGACGCGCGATCGTCAGATCGGCAAACGTGAGTTCCGCGCGCGAACCCGCCCCGGTGCGGACGGCGGTGTCGCCCCGCACGCTATCGCTCAGCGTCGCCGGCCGCGGCTCAGCCTGGCCCGCGAGCAACTTCACATCTTTCACCACCTGGGTAACGCGCGCTTCCTTGAGCACGCTCTTGCTGGCCTGCGCGTTCGCGGAAACCGCGCTGAGCGCGAACCCACTCAGGACTGCCGCCGCAAATAGCAAAAATCTTTTCATCCCGGGTTTAGAATTTGAAGGTCAACGAAAGTGCGCCGCCGATGTTCGCCACGTTGTAATCGAACACGCTCTTGCTCGACTGGCTCCAGGCGAGCGTGCTGGCCGCGCCCACTGAGAAATATTTTGTAATTCGGTAATTCGCCGTGAGCGCGAGGATTTCGCTCACATCCGTCCGATCGATGCTGCGATAATCGCGCACAAAAATCCGGCCCACGGCGCTGACCGAGAGCGAGCGGGTGAGGCTCACCGCGTAACCGGCATAAACATCGAATTCGTCCCGCTGAGGCGCCGATGGGTTCGCGTCCAGGCTCACGTTCGTATCGACGCCTAACGAGAGCTGCTGGGCGCGTCCGAAGCGGAAGGGCAATTCCGCGCTGAGGAAAATGGAGTGATTCGAGAAAAAGCCATTGAAGCTGTTTGAAAAAGTGAGCCGGTTGTAATCGTACTCGGCGTGCAGCATCAGGTTGTGCGCCTTCGGTAAAATGTAGGAGAGACCCGCCCGGAAGTCGGAGCTGCCGAAATTGAGCGCGCTGAATTTGTTGTAGTAAAATTCCTGGCGCTGCAACGTGAACGAGCCGTAAAGCGTGCTGGTCAGCCGCGGCGCATAGGTCACGCCGGCCGCCGGCGCGAACAGGACATCGGATTGCTCGCCGGTGCGAGCCAGGGCCACGTTCGACGTATAATAAAACGGTGTGGCCACCGATGCCGTGAACGGTTCGTAGCGCTCGACTCGCTTCAGGATTTCCTGCTCACCGATGTCGGTGTCATTCGGGCTTTCCACGGCCCGCCCGTTGTCGACGCCGTTCTCCTCGGAATACGGATCGTTGGATGTTGTCGGCGTGCGCAAAAGTTCCGCGCGATCCTGAACGGAAACCTGTTGGGCGCGGAGCAGACTAACGGACGCAAGCACAGCCACCGTCGCCAGCACGCCGGCAACAAGACGGAGACGGAATCCAACAAGATGAGGAACGCCGGGCATCGCGAGCGTCTATTTGTGACCCTCTGGATTCCACGCGTCAAGCAAGGAAACTGGGGAGCGCAGGCGCGGCGATCACTCCGTCGTCATCCTGAGTCCGGCAGCTGCCGGATCGAAGGACCTCTAACTTCTGCGAGCGAAGCGAGAAACCAAACGCGTTACAACTCCAGCAGACTCCGCTGCCACGGCACCAGCAACGCCGCGCTCCGGCTTTCATCCGCGGCCACGGCATCGAGCGCGCCCCGCGGCGCGATCAACGACGGGTCGAGCCCATGGACATTCGCCACCGCATCGCGCCGCCGCCGTAATTCTTCCGCCGTGCGCTCCATTTCCCGGGTCGGCCGCGTTCCCCGCCGCTTCGGGCGCACCGGCCATTCGGATTCCGGCAAATTGAGGCCGCGTTCCGCCGCCTCGCGAAAAGCCTGGCGGCGCCGCGCCGAGAAATGCCGGTAATCGGGATTCGCGCCGGCCGCGAACTCTTCCGCCGCGCGCAGCAGCAAATGGTTTTGCAAAACATGGAACGCCGGGCGATCCGCGGCTTGCGCTTCCTTGTCCCGCCAGAGCCAAAGCTCGCGCAACACCGAGCACGCCCGGCCGCCAAGCTTTCCCGCGCCAGAAATCCGCCACGCTTCCTCCTCATCGCGCGTCCGCTGCACGGCGGCCTGCTCCAGCGCGCGCTCACAGGATTGCCGGAACCACTCGATCCGCCCGCGCTCGCGCAGTCCCCCCTCCAATTTTTCCGCAAGCGGCAACAGGTAGCGCGTGTCGTTCAGCGCATATTCGGCCATGTGTTTGGGCAACGGCCGCTGCGCCCAATTCGCTTTTTGCGAGCCTTTCGCCAGGGTCACTCCGAAAAAACTCTCGACCAGTGCCGCCAGACTAAACGACCGGATCCCCAGCAATCGGGCCGCGATCACGGTGTCGAAGATCCGCGTCGCGACAAAACCGAGGCTGCGGCGCAACAGGCGCAGATCGAAGTCCGCGCCTTGCAGGACGATTTCTTTTCGCGTCAGCGTCTCGGCGAGCGGAGAAAGATCGAGGTTCGCCAAGGGATCGACCAGGTAATCGTGACCGGGGAAGCTGAGTTGGATAAGGCAAAGCTTTTCGAAATAGCAGTGGAGGCTGTCCGCTTCCGTATCGACCGCGATGCGATCGACGGTCGCGAGTCGCGGAAGCAATTCCGCCAGTTGTGAATCGGTCTGGATCATCTCAATCCACTCAACAACAGTTCCGCGTTTGTTTTCGTCGCGTTCAGGTTATCGATCAGTTTTTCCATTGCCTCGATCGGCGGCAGCGCGGCCATGGCCTTGCGCAACACCTGCACCCGCTCCCATTCCTCGGGATGGTAAAGTAAGTCCTCACGCCGCGTCGCCGATTGCAGACAATGGATCGCGGGATAAAGCCGCTTCTCGACCAGCGCGCGGTCGAGATGTAGCTCCATGTTTCCCGTGCCCTTGAACTCCTCGAAGATCACCTGGTCCATCTTGCTGCCGGTATCCACCAGCGCCGTCGCCAGGATCGTCAGGCTGCCGCCTTCCTCGCAGTTGCGCGCCGCGCCGAAAAATTTCTTCGGCTTCAACAGCGCCTTCGCTTCCACGCCGCCCGACATCGTCCGGCCTTTGCCGGGCTGAAGTGAATTGTAACCGCGCGCCAGCCGCGTGATGCTGTCGAGCAACACGACCACGTCCTTGTGTTGTTCGACCAGACGCTTTGCCCGCTCCAGAACCAGCTCGGCAACCTCGACATGCCGCTTCGAATTCTCGTCGAAGGTCGAATTGTAAACGTCGCAATCGACCTCGCGCTGCAAATCCGTCACCTCTTCCGGCCGCTCGTCCACGAGCAGAATGATCAGGACGATCTCCGGATGATTCACCCGGATCGCTTTCGCGATTTCCTTCAGCAAAATCGTCTTGCCGACCCTCGGCGCGGCCACGATCAGGCCGCGCTGGCCGCGGCCGAGCGGAGTCAGCAAATCGACGGCGCGGGCGCTGATGGAATTCGTTATGGAGTTCTCCAGCATGATCCGCCCTTCCGGATAAAGCGGCGTCAGGTTGTCGAAGGCGGTCGGCTCCGCCCACTCTTCGGGCAGGACGCCTTCGATCGCAGTCACGTCGTCGAGCACCAGTTGCCCGCGGTTCTCCCGCAAATGCACGAAGCCGGCGATCGACTGCGCGGGACGAAGTTTAAGCAGTTGCACCACGGCGCGCGAGACTGCGACATCCTCCGGCACCGACAGGAAATTCAAGGCCGGCCAGCGCAGCATCGCATGGGTCTCGGATACGAAGTCAACGAATCCGGTCGTCGTGACTGGAATTTTCCGGCCGAGTGCGGCGCGGACCAGGTCGAGAATCAGATGATGGCGCGAACGCCCCGGATAAACCCGCAGCTCAAATTTTCGGCAAAGCTTCTCGATCTCCGCGGGCTCGAGCGCCTGAAGCTCGTTCACATCCAGCGATGCCGGCAGATTCGACGGCGCCTCTTCTGGAGCGGCAGTCGTGTCGGCTGCCTGAGAATCCGCGCTCAGCGCGACCTCTTCCGCATTCGCCTCCGCTGGCGTTGATTCGTTTTCGTTCATTGAAATTCGTTCGATCCTGTAGCGGCGGTCTATGACCGCCGAGTCGTCGCCGCGTTCTCCCGCCAAAACCCCACCAGTAACCGCGCCTGTTCTGCGAGCGCCTCGCGCCCGCCGTTATTCCAAACTACGTGGTCGGCCCGGCCGATCTTTTCCGTGAGCGGCATTTGCGCCTCGATCATCCGTTGCGCCTCCGCTCTTTCCAGCCCCGTCCGCGCGACCAGCCGTTCGAGCTGTAAGCCCGGCGAGCAGGCCACGACCACAACTCGATCGCACAAGGTTTCACCGCCGGTTTCATAGAGAAGTGGAATGTCAGCAAAAAAAAGTTTCGTGGAGTTGCGATGGCCTTCGGCTTCAAGGCTCCACTGGCGGCGGATGCGCGGATGCAGGATTTGCTCCAGCGCGCGTTTCTTTTCCGCGTCGGCAAAGACAATGGCGCGGACCGCCTCCCGATTCAAGTCCCCGTTCTCTAAATAAACGGCGCCGAATTCCTTCTCGATAAGTCCCCTCACCTCCGCATCCCGATCCGCCAGTTCGCGGGCCGCGACATCCGCGTCAAAAAACTTCGCTGTGGCAGGGACGCCGCGCTGCGGCGCGCGCTCCGCGAATATCTCGCGCAAGCATGACATGAAGCTTGTTTTCCCGGTGGAAATTCCACCTGTGATTCCGATGGCAGGCATACTTGAGATTACAAGGCGATCCGGCGCGCTCTGATGTCTAGACCTTTCGTGAGGCTCCCATGAGTCCCCACGCCCCTAAGCCTCCAAATACCGAGATCCCGATGATAAAGGCAGATTGAGCAAGGGCGACAATCAACCACATAAAGAAACCTGTTCCCGCGTCGGAAGAAGAGGGTGCTGCGGTGAAAAAGAGGCGTTGCGCGATCTCGACGATGACCATGACCCCAGCGATAGAATTCAGCCACTTCGGAGTTCGTTGAATCGCCT
>Ga0307478_10002986_pt1 | contig 12838 bp, 16 predicted proteins | sample atmos_gasesECM4C_2_FD_203713 | JGI IMG/M metagenome (GOLD analysis project Ga0307478, IMG submission 203713) | Hardwood forest soil microbial communities from Morgan-Monroe State Forest, Indiana, United States - atmos_gasesECM4C_05 | ecosystem: Environmental > Terrestrial > Soil > Temperate...
AAGGCGCTCAACATGCAAAGCAAGCAAATTGGGACGATCTTCAATCTCTCTCCTCAGAAAAGACAGCGCAAATCTATTTCCGAAACAAATGTGGCACGTACCAGCGCGTGTAGGTTGCCATTCCTAGTAACAGCACGACCCACCAGAGCACGAGGACGCTTCGCATCCATGCCTTGTATTTGGTGATGCGAAATCTCTCAGGCAAAACGCTTGTGCCCGCAGACAGCAAGATGTACAGTCCCGCGAGTTCGGTGACTGTTCCGAGCGCGGCGTGCATCGTCGCCAGTGCGTAGTAAGCCTTCCCCAGCTTGGCCGGAATTCTGGGAAGCACATGAACGCGGAAGGAAGGAATCATCATCACCGCAACTACAACGAGGTTCAGAAGCACGATGACGGATTGGCACCAGGCGTGTTGCCGGAAGCGCCCCTTGCGAGCCAGCCGTGCGCCGACCAACAGACCTGCCCCCATCGCGATTTCGAGAACGAGAACTACATCGGCAGCGGGCGGAGCGGCCGTTTCAAAGAATGCTTCCATCAATAGATTGTCTCCACGCAGACTGCCGACTGCCTTTCGTTCATCTTTAGGTAAGAATCTCCCGAGGCAGAGCGGGCAGAATTCATTCTGGCAATTGGGAGGGAGGTACTAAGGTCGCATTTCAGTGTCGCCCACAAGCGCTTCTCTTTTCCCCGAATTCCCCGCAGCACAAATCGTCCTGTAGGAGGCTCAACCGGCCCTCGTCTCAGGAGTTTCGAAACACTTCTATCCCGATCCATTCACTCCGCTGAGAAAGCCACCGAGGTGTCCCGTCAGTGCAACGATGACCACGGCCACAGCCTCGATCGGCAAACGGTATCCGGGCAGGACCTTTCCTTGGTTCCGTCGGCTTCTCTTGTGGATGAACCACACCACCCAGATCAGGACACTTGACGCCCATCCCATCACCAGATGCATCAAGAGGATGCCTTCCAGTTTCTGTGCCTCGAGTTCCCACTGCCACGCGAGAATTCCGGTGACTACCACGGGTATGGTTGCAATCGCCGCGACCAGCAAGTTGTAGTAGGCTGCCGCAGCCAGCAGGCTCTGCTTCTTCCACTGGGCAACAAAATCAAAGAGAACACCGATGATAAACAGCGCGATCGGGAAATGAATCAGCACGACGTGTTGCGCATGCTTCGCCAAAAATACTGTTTTTATATCGAACGGATGCAAGGTCGTTCCTCACTCACTGCACGATGACTTTGCCGGTCATCTTCGGATGAAGCGAGCAGAAGTAGGGATAGGTTCCCGCTTTGCTGAAGGTGAACGAAAACTTTTCGTCCGTGTCGAGCACTTTGGATTTAAACGTCTTCGAATCATCCATGCTGACTACCGTATGAGGCATATCGTCACGGTTGATCCACGTAACCGTGGTTCCGACCGGCACTGTTATCGCCACCGGTCCGAAGCTGAAATTATCAATTTTCACTTCCGTAGCTGCCTGCTGAGTATTTGCCGCGGCCTTCGGTGATCCGGCCAATAGCAGCCCCAACGCGACTATCGCCGTCGCGGCCATGCCTGCAATCCATATACTTTTCCTCTTCATCGTTGGTTCCTTTCGATCAGAATTGATCTCGCTTTGGGCCCCGACTCCATCACCCTGCTTAGGTCGTAGGACTTCAGCACGCCGGCCTGCGTGACACCGAGCGCTCCTGTGCCTGCCCCGGCCGCGTATTTCAGAAATCCCTTTCGGTCAACTCCTTCATGGTTGTGGTCGTGGAGAAGTTCGTCTTTTTTCTTCTCGTACATACTTGCGCTCCTTACTTACGACCGCTCTTACCCTTCTCTACAATCTGCTCGTGCCATTGGGACTGGCGGCGCGGGCTGTATGGGGGTTGCCTGCGTCGCCAGTGAACATGCTTTCGTTCACCCAGACTGTGGCAGTGGCTCTGTTATTCCAAATTCATCCGCGTTCCTATCTCCCTTTGCTTGTGCGTCAGAAGAAAACCACCGTCGAGAATAAAATCGCCATTCTTCGAGTTCTTACGTATGAAGCATCACTGATCGGGGGAAGTCTTTGAACGATTTGGATGCCGAAAGCCGGCTGCGCTTCGAACAACTTGTGCTGCCTCATGTCGATGCTGCCTTCAACCTCGCGCGCTGGTTGTTGCGCACCCGCGCAGATGCTGAAGATGTCGCTCAGGAAGCCTTACTTCGCGCGTGCCGTTTCTTCCGCGGCTTTCACGGTGGAGATGCGCGCGCATGGCTGCTGCAGATCGTGCGTAATACGTGTTACTCCTGGCTCGAAAAAAATCGCCCGAGGGAACTGATGGTCGAATTCGACGAAGAACTGCACCCGCAACCCGTTGCCACTCCCGAATCCATCGCGATCGCCGATGAAGGTCGGGAGCGCCTTACCCGTGCCCTCGAGACTCTGCCACCTCGTCACCGAGAAGTTCTTGTGCTTCGGGAGCTCGAAGGCTGTTCCTACAAGGAGATCGCCGCGATTACATCCATTCCCATTGGTACCGTAATGTCCTCGCTCTCCCGTGCTCGTCGTCAGTTGCACTCCGCACTCGTAAATCCTGGCTGAAAGGAGCTTTTGCGTGAACTCTGACCTTACCTGCTCGACCCTTCACGGCTATTTCGACCGTGAGCTGAGCGCCGCCCGTTCTGCCGAATTCAAACGGCACCTCGAACATTGCTCCGACTGTGTCGCAGAGCTCGATGCCTGCCATTTCGTTCGCGACTCCTTGCAACGGTCACATATCTATGAGCATGCGCCCGCCTTGCTCCGACAGAGAATTCGCGCGGACCTTCGCACTTTCGCGCTCACGACCACTTCGTCGCAGCTTCTATGGTGGCACTGGCTGGCAGCTGTGGCCGCACTACTTTTCGTCGCGATCTTGCTGGGGAGAGTGGGTCACGAGCTTCACAATGGCGACTATCAAGCCGAACTTGCCGGGGAAATTGTCGACGCGCATGTGCGCTCGCTACAACCCGGCCCCTTGACCGGGATCGCCTCCAACGATGCGCGCGTTGTGAAAGGGTGGCTCGATGAGAAAGGTACGTTTGCTGTTCCTGTCCACGACTTCGCGAACGAAGGTTTCACTTTAAAGGGTGGGCGCCTAGACGTCATGGAAGGCCGCTCTGTAGCAGTGCTGGTCTACGAGCGTAGCGGACATCCAATCAATGTATTCCTCTGGCGCACCCGAGAGCCGGACACTTCGGCGCGCACAGGGTCCAGGCAAGGCTTTCAATGGGTTGATTGGCGAAAAGGGAAAATAGAATTCTGCGCCGTTTCTGACGCAGATCTTGTGGACCTTGAGAAGCTCCACCAGCTGATCAGTTCTTCCGCGTAGACAAACCGCGAACATTATCAGGCAATCCGATCTTAAGGATCGAATTTCGAGAACGATTCTGCGCAGTGCAAACACAAGAAGTCACGCATTCCCTTTGTTTTTCATTTTTAGGCGGCGGCAGTCCTCACCTTGTGGAATAAAACATTGGTAACGCAGGTATCCAAAGAGGAAGCCATCGGCGGCAGAGGTATCCAGAGAGGCGGCAATGGGGCACCTCAAGAAACCTGATGTCAGCATGGTAAAATACGGAAGGGATTAACAATGTTCACACCAAGAGTAGTGATATGGCTTGTACTACTCATGCTGGCTCTAAATGTAGTCGCCTTCGTGACCCGCATCATCGAAAAATGCAGACTCCCCACGACTCCTCAAGAACATTCGAAAGAACCGTCCCTGTTGTACAAACCGGTGAACCGGCGATATTGAGGATCAACTGAGCCGGCCGACACACGGTAGGCATCGTCTGCCCTACGTGAGGCGATGTTGGGGTAAGCGCCGTCCTCTCGGAATAAAAGCTTCAAAGCAATAGTTATCTACAATGACGCTCTAAGAAGGAGGCCCGGTCCATGAAAAAGTCTAGCTCGGGTCAAGCAGATCAAGCTATAGAACGAGTACTCGAATTGTCAGCGGACGCCCAAATAACAAGACGCAAAACACCTAAAGACTCGCCGGCGTTCCACAGTTTGACGGGAGCAATAGCAGCTTACGGCAAAGCACTGGCGATTCTCACCGCACTTCAACAGCGCGAGGAATTCTACTCAATAATCGCTCAATATGAATTGTCCGAGCGCATCGTAGCGGCTAGCTGAAGAGCAAACATCCACAAAGGCGATCAGTTCTGGCAGTCGAGGAAGACGCCATGGGACTGCTTTCGGCGCGAGACGAACACAGATGGACAACCAAGTACCGCATCCGCTACGGCGAACCGATGGTCGTTCGACCGCGACTCGGCCAAGGCACATTCAGAGTGATTGTGACTGACGCTTATGAGCGTAGATGCGCGATCACGGGCGAGCGTACACTGCCGGTGCTAGAGGCTGCGCACATCAAGCCTTACGGCTCGGGTGGTCCGCATGAACTCGAGAATGGTCTGCTTCTGCGAAGTGACCTGCACACGTTGTTCGATCAGGGATACGTGACTGTTGACGCGGATCAACTGAAAGTGGTCGTCAGTAGTCGCATTCGAGAGGAGTTTGAGAACGGGCGAGACTACTATCATCTGCACGGAAGGGCCATACGCCTGCCGCGCGAGAGTGACAGCTTGCCTTCGCATGAATATTTGGCTTTCCACAACAGCGTGTTCCGTTAGTGGGAGTTGTTTTTCTCTATCTCAGGTGCCACCTTTTTGCCGGCGTCGGCCTGCGGTGTTTATGCAAGTGCAGGGCTGATCATCTGTTTCGGAGCAGATGCACGTTATTGTCGGTCGCCCGAATGGGAGGGGGGGCGCCGATGCAGCTTGACCCGGCACAGTGGCCGCGCTCTGATTCATTACACTTTTCCAGTGTGTTCCACGCGACTTCGAAACAAGTTCTCTGTGTTCTTATCCATGAAGTGTACGTAGCAGCCTTTCATGCCGCGCGTCAGAAGAACGCGGTAAGTGTTTTTTACCATTTGCGTGAATCGGTCGCCGGACCTCTTCACGACAGTGTCAAAGGACTTGGTCTTGTCTCCCTTCCAATCCGCAGCGTCCGGTTCGTAGACTAAATCAGGTCCGAAGATGACTCCCACATAATCGAATTCGAATCCCTGCGCGGTGTAAACACAACCAATCTGATTCACGCCACCTGAGTCGTACGCCCAGAGGCTCTCTTTCGGGATGCCAGGAGCGAGGCTGCCCGAGTCGGATTTAGCGTTCCATGGTCGGACGTAATCGCCGATGACAACGTCATCTACGAGTGTCCCGTTAGACCGGGGATTAGACCACGGCCAACAAAAGCCCGCTGCCAGCCGCGCTGTGGACTTTTCTCCCAGCTTTTTCGTTATTGCGTCCTCTAGGGCTTGGGGAGTGGGCATGATTCTAAAGTCGAACTCGTCGGCCTGATTCCACATCACATGTGGTGTGCGCTGAATTCCGAGGGTGTTGTTCACCCAACTGACGAACGCATCTGAGCCAGCGCAGCGGAACTGGGCTTCCAATTCAAACTCACAAACGTCGCAGTGGAGTTTCTCAGCTTCAGTCTTAATGTAACCGGTAGAGCCGATCTCCCCTGGCCTTACGATCTGATTGTCATCAATGAAAAACACAGATGTGCGACTTGCCTTTAGCAGCTCGTGGATTTGTGCGACTTTGCTTTGCTTTACCTTTGGCGTGAATCGGTTGTTGCTAGTCTCTCGAATTCGGTGAGCCTCGTCGGCGATCATGACATCAATCACATTCGCGTCCGCGCCCATGTAGCTGTTGAAGTAGCGCACTTGCGCAGCCCCACGGGTGCCTACGATTTCCCGAATAGTGGAGGTGAACGCACGAGAACCCGTCACGTAGTGCGCGTTTAGGCCCATCCCTGAGAGATCACCGAGCAGGTTCATCGCAATGACCGATTTCCCTGTACCAGGGCCGCCTCGCACGACAATGGCAACCTTTTTCCCGCCTTTGGCACCACTCTTGGCAGCTTCCACAACCTTGTCGTAAACCACTAGCTGCTCGTCGAGCAGCACATATTCCGGCTTGCCCTTGATAAGTTTGGCGACATGGTCGAGCAGTTTCTTGCTGGGGCGGTACTTGCTCTGCTCTACTTTCGCCGAAACCTCGCCGCTATCGGCACCATGGATTCGTTCGTCTAGAAACACGGTGAGATCAGGCACGTGATCGGCAGTGAAGACCGGAGACCGCCTAATCTGCTCTGCAAACTGCGGTAAGAAAAGAGGATCGTCCTTTATCGGGCTGTAGTTGTGCAGATAAGAACAGGCATGCGCGCTGATCCCGCCCTCGCCCTGAAAGGCAGTATGGCAGTCGGTGAGGTACGTCATGTACTGACCTACTTGGACGGAAGGATGAAGCACATCCCGAATATTGCCGCCGACGAAAGTGGCAACTTCGTTCTTTCCAGATGCGCCTTTGCATCCGCTCCATTGCTTTAATTCGATAATGACTGCGTTAGGCGCTTTCTTAAGGTCGTACCCGGTCACAAGGCAGTCAAGCCGCTTGGAGGTGAGTGGGAGTTGAAGTTCCAGCAAAACGCCATGATCGAGCAAGCTTGCTGTTTGAAAAACTTGTGAGATGGCGCGGAGAGAATTATTCCAGGAATTCACCTCAGCGACTGCTGGCTGGTACCGAAATTCAAGGAAGAAGGCATCTCTTAGTTTCGCGGCAATGCGGTTGTAAGTTGAGTCTTCGATAAGGGATTTTGTCGTGCCGGAATAGAGGCGCATGCGTTATCAGTTCTTAGGCCGTGTGACTCGGTCTAGGCTATGACACCTTGGCTGCTGCGGTCTACCGCCCACGTCGACGGCGAGACGGGCCAGAAAAGAGATTTGCCATCCACTCCGTAGTGCAAACCTCCATTCGTGGGTTCGAATCCCAGCGCCCCTACACTACAAAATGCAATGTTTATGCGGTGCGCAGCGTAGACACGGCCCGATTGTACAGCGTATCGCGGCGTCACTGCTCCATCCAGCTATAGCCCCGAACGTCAAAGCCTGCGATTTTAAGCTTTGAAAGAATGGAATGCAGGTGGGCAAGGCCAGGGCAAAAAACCGGGGAGAAATTAGCTCAGACGCGAACCTTGACATCATGGCGGACTTCTTTGAGAGCACCCTAGCTGGAATTAGGATGGCGGCCAAAGGCGGCAAGAGTCGCCAAGCACTTCGAAACATCGCCGCCTTTGCAGCAAGAGCGTACATGGCATCAGATTGCCGAAGAGCCCCGAGTGACGGATAGACGACGACAGGAGAAACCGACGAATTCGGCCAGCCCGTTCGTTACAACTGGGCTGCGGGGTATCGCGGCGGGGCAATGGTGGTCTATGGCCACACGCCGGTACCCCAGCCAGATTGGCGGCGCAGCCCTCGTCGGGATGCGTTCCGTGCTGGAATGCGCATCCCAGTTTAGGCTACACCGCCGCTACCGTGGGCCTTGCCAGGGATTGAATCCCTACCTCTTTGCCCACGGCGCTTGCAGTGACTGCATGCTTTTTTTTTCCTTAGCGACCCGCGGCGTAGACTGCGATGGACGTTTTGTTTTCACTGACCTTGGATGTTGGCGCAGGCTGTGGTGCCGACTCTGCACGGGCTTGCTTGCGTCCCTCGTGCTTTTGTGTCGGCGTGTCGTAGACAAAGCTCAGTCCTAGCTCCGGCGCATCGAATGTCTGGACGGTTTGCACATCAGAGATGTCCACCAAATTCAATTGCGCATGCTCTGAAACGTGTCTGTCGTCGGTTGCAGCGGCCGTGATGATCGCGTTGACTCGCTCTCCTCGGATGTAAAGTGTGTATGGAAAGCCGACGGATTGCAGAGCGAAAGTGTAATCGCCGGCCGGCAGCGTCGCGCCTCCCCAGTGAGTCTCAAACGGCAGCGTAAACTTGCCTTGGTATGCGTTCTGCGCGTTGCCGCTGGTCGCCAATGCGCCCAGCGCAAGAGCAGCCACGCCTACTACCTTCGTAAAATGTTTCAAATGTCGGGCCCAAATCATTTCAAATCTCCTTGTGCGATGCGGTTTTGAATTTCCGAATAACGGAATCCACATCGAAAGACAAAGAACTGCGAATGCAAACAACTTCTATATGTTTCCTCGTTCTACTTATGCTTCTTCTGTCCGGGCTGACTTCGATCAGCCCTTGACATAGGTGCCCTAACGCATAGGCACAGCAGATGCCATAGCTAGAAACGTGTAACACGTCGTGTAAACGACTTATTCTTAGGACGTTAACCGCAGCACTGGGGGGACTAGGTGATTTAGGCGTCGACTGTCGAAGCGTCGAAGGTCCAACTTTTGTCTTCCGACAGCCTTCGCGAGTTCTAGAAAACCGGTCGATTCTTCTCGCAGAAAGACCAACCCCAAGTTGTCCTGGATTAGCGTACCCAATCTCTCTGATCACGAATCTAAGGATAGGTAGGCTACATTCAGGAATGAATGCGATAGAGGTGTGCCATAAACCACTGACCGAGAGCGAAGCGCGGGAATGCCGCACTTTATTGGAGGTCTCGCGCGCCATCGCATCTCACACGAATCTTGCTGATTTGTTTCAAGCTCTCGTCGAAGGGCTCCATCCTCTCGTCGGTTTCGATTTTCTCGCCGTCTCGCTTTATGACCCGGATCGCAATGTAATGCGAATCCATGTACTTGACAGTGTGGCGGACTCCCCGATCAAAGCGGGCATGGAATTTTCGATGGAGGAATCCATAGCCGCAGCCGTCTGGCAAACGCAGCAGCCACTGATCATTTCCGATACGGCGTGTGAAACTCGCTTCCACACCGCTATCAAATTGATTCGAGAGCAAGGAGTTCGATCGAGTTGTCTGGTGCCGCTGACCACGGCGCGACGTCCCCTCGGGGCTTTGCATTTCGGCGCTAACAGAGTGGCAGCTTACAGTGAAGAGGATCTCGACATTCTGCAGCTCCTTGCTCAGCAAGTGGCCGTCGCGGTGGAGAATACACGGAACTATGAATCCATTCTCACTCTTCAAGAAAAACTGTCGCAGGAACGTGACCGGCTTAAGCTGCTCTTGGAGTTAAATAATGCGGCAGTTTCGAATCTGGATCTGACTCAACTGTTCCAGGCAATACCCACTAGCGTTCGGCGTGCCATGCAATGTGACGCCGCCTGCTTGTCATTGCCCGAAAAGGAGAGAGCGGAGTTGCGGATCCAGGGTCTGGACTTTCCCGATGGACGCGGCTTCCTGGTGAATGAAATGGTGCTGCCGATCGACAATACAAGTCCCGGTCGTGCCTTTGAAAGTGGGAAGGTTTTCTGTTGGGGCGCTCCTCCCGACGACCTCGCCTCGGTCGCCTTACAAAAGAACGCTGGGGAAGGATTCCAGTCAGGCTGCTTTCTTCCGATTGTCCGGGGAAACCGAAAACTGGGTGTGTTACATCTTCTCGATCGCCGCAAGGACGCATTCGGCGTTCAGGATGTGGACTTCCTGGGGCAGGTGGCAGGCCAAGTCGCCATCGCGCTCGAAAATGCGCTCGAATACCGCAATGTGAACGAATCGCGCGAGCAGCTTGCCGAGGAACGCCTTTATCTTCTCGATGAAATCCGCTCTGAACACAGATTCCAGGAGGTTGTCGGCTCCAGCGGTGCCCTCAAACGTGTGTTGAGGCAAGTGGAGACCGTGGCACCGACCGGTTCCACAGTACTGATCTACGGCGAAACCGGCACCGGAAAGGAAATGATCGCGCGCGCAATCCATAAACTGAGTTCCAGAAAAGATCGTACATTCGTCAAGCTCAACTGCGCCGCGATCCCCTTGGGGCTGTTGGAGAGCGAACTCTTTGGGCATGAAAAGGGAGCATTTACCGGCGCGATCGAGCGCAGAATCGGCCGCTTCGAGCTCGCCAATAGAGGAACGCTCTTTCTCGATGAAATCGGCGACATTCCCTTGGAGCTTCAGTCCAAGCTGTTACGCGTCCTGCAGGAACAGGAGTTCGAGAGGCTGGGTAGTACACGCTCCATTAAAGTGGACGTACGGATAGTCGCGGCGACTAACCGAGACTTAGGCAAGTTGGTCGAAGAGAAGCAGTTTCGCGCCGATCTATACTATCGGCTAAATGTCTTCCCACTCATGCTGCCAGCGCTCCGCGAGCGGCGAACGGACATCCCTGATTTGGTGCGCTATTTCGCCGAAAAGTATGCGAAACAGATGAACAAAACCATCGACACCATTCCATCGGATGCTATGAGCACCCTGGCGCGATATGACTGGCCTGGAAACATTCGCGAACTTCAAAACTTCATCGATCGCGCCGTCATTCTCTCCAAAGGGACTGTGCTTCAGCCTCCCATTGCCGAACTGAAATTTCCAGCGGGCAAGACGGCTTGTGTGGAAACGAAGCCCAACTCCTTGGACCACGCGCAGCGCGAACATATTGTACAGATCTTGCGCGAAACTCGCTGGGTGCTCGGAGGATCGAACGGAGCCGCCGCACGGATGGGAATACCTCGAACCACCCTGATATACAAAATGCGCAGGCTGGGAATCCAGCGCCAACAAGAATGACCGGACGTCGACGGCTGTCGTTGCCTCGACCCGGTGGACTTCGACACTCCCGCAGGCGGCTCATAGCAGGTTTCAGCATTTGCTCTCTCCTCAACCATTTACGTGACACGACTCATCCGCTGAGTGTGGCACGCGAGGTGCTCCCTCCATATCGCTAGTGAGTGCGAAGGTGCTCACGGAAAGCATGCCTTTGTCCATCGCACAGGCACGCTTGCGCTGTCACGGGCCAACTGATGTGAAATGGCGATGAGTAAGGAATCTGACGCGGATTAGCGGATAGGCAGCACAGGAACAGGCAAGCAGGGGAGAGTAGTGCTGAAGATCACCATTACCGATTTCGCAGATGAGCAGAGATGGTCTCTCGATGGCCGCTTGGAGGGTCCATGGGCCGGCGAGCTCAGGTCGAGCTGGCGAAAAACACGACGCCAAGACGACACGCGCAGATGCATCGTTGAGCTGAACAACGTGGCGTTCATTGACCAAACTGGCGAAGCCGCTCTGGCGGAAATTATGAGTCAGGGCGCCGAGTTCATCGCTGGAGGCGTGTACACGCAACAAAAGCTGAGGGACATTCGCAGGAAGTCGAAGCGAGGCCGCATGAAGAAGAGCAAGGAATAGATTGGACGAGTTGGTCGCTCGTGCTTCAAATAAGACCCGTTAAAACTCGAAATGCGTCCTAGCAAAGGACTACGGAGTTCCTGCCCGCAATATAGATCTGATTTTCGGCGTCCAGCAGCCGACACTATGAACTTTCGAATAGGCGCAACAATCCCGCCCGCAAGGGAAAATTCATGATGAACTGGTACAACTACATCGCTTGTTTTTTCGCCGGAATGTTTCTCGCTAATGTCGTGCCTCACTTCGTCCATGGCATTTCTGGTGACCGTTTTCCGACACCGTTCGCTCACCCTCCCGGAAAAGGATTGTCATCCCCAACCGTCAACGTGATCTGGGCGCTCGTTAATCTCGTTGTAGGTTACGTCCTGTTTCGAGTCGGAAAAGTTTCGCATGGAGACAATTCGGCACTTGTAATTTTCTTCGCAGGCATCGCCGCAATAAGCATGATGTTGAGCGTGCGCTTTACAAAGAAACAAGCCAAGTAACCGCCAGCGGAAAAGCTGGCGCGATGGCGACCGCCAACGGAAGCAGGGTCTCCCCTACCGGGCGCGCCTCCAACGCAAGTGATTCGCCTCCGCCACCCTGCTAGTCGTTGAGGTTCAACGTTACCTTTGCGTTCTCCACCACTTTGTTCCACCTAGGGTCGACCGAGGCGCCGGCGGCGTATTCGTCGTGCCAGTTCCACCACTTATAAGGTGGAGTCTGGGGGTAACCCTCTGGCGAGTCTTCCCACTCCTCCTGGCGCCCGAGCGCAGTGATGTCAAGGTAGGTCCAGGTGCTTCCCATTGCCTCGTCGCCGCGGTTGTTGATGAAGTAGGTGCGAAACACACGGTCGCCGTCGCGGAAGAACGCGTTTGTGCCATGCCACTCGTCCACGCCGAAGTCGGTGTCGAAGCCATCCGTGATGGTGTACCAGGGCATCGTCCATCCCATTCGTGCCTTCAGGCGCTCGATGTCAGCCTGCGGCGCACGCGAGACGAACGCAAGTGTGGTGTCGCGGGCGTTCAGATGGGCGAGGTGCGCGACCTGATCTGCACAGAAGGAGCAGCCGCGGCAGGCATGGTCGGGCCAGCCGAACACGCCAGGCTCGAAGAAGGCTCGGTAGACGATCAGCTGACGGCGGCCCTCGAACAAGTCGAGCAGGGTGGCCTTGCCCTTAGGGCCGTCGAACTCGTACTTCTTCTCGACGGCCCGCCACGGCATCCGCCGACGCTCGGCGGCCAGCGCGTCACGAGAGCGGGTTGCGGCCTTCTCCTTCACGAGAAGCTGCTGGCGCGCAGCCTCCCATTCCTGCGGTGATACGACCGGTGGCGTGTTCATTGCGAGCTGCGTTTTCTGTTGCTGTATGACTCTCTCCTTACCTGTTTTACTGGTTGCCATTTTATTTCTCCTGTGCGCCGGCTAAACCGGCGAGGTGTAGTGAATGCAAAAGTCATACGAATGTGAAGTAGCGACCCACATCGGCCCCGAGTCATGCGGAGCTGCTTGCAAAGGCAGCGTCGAAGCGTTGACAGGGGAACGTGCGGGCCGGGTATTCAGCCGCGTAAGAAACTTCCTTCGGGACGCCGACGCTGTAGGAGAAAGCGGAAGGCTCCATCGGGTGCACCGATATCGCGAGGTGTGCCAGAGTCCCGCGCGGTCAGAGACCCCGTGCACGTACGCAAGCACCTCGCATGGGAACCGGGAGATCCCAAGTCCGCCCAAGGCCGCAGCTGCTTTGGGACG
>Ga0307478_10002987_pt1 | contig 12831 bp, 9 predicted proteins | sample atmos_gasesECM4C_2_FD_203713 | JGI IMG/M metagenome (GOLD analysis project Ga0307478, IMG submission 203713) | Hardwood forest soil microbial communities from Morgan-Monroe State Forest, Indiana, United States - atmos_gasesECM4C_05 | ecosystem: Environmental > Terrestrial > Soil > Temperate...
TCTCTTTGTACAAGTAGTTGTAGCGATCGTTGCGGTTATCGGAATCGAACCACTGATCGTAGTTACGGCCGTGGAGGCGCACGTAGGCGATCGGCGCTGTGACATGCTCGGTGGCACCGAGAGAACGACCGAGCAGCGGCTGGTCGATGTTACAGAATCCGACACTCTTCTGGGCGAAAGCTTCAAGCGTTTCCGTATTGTTCCAGCTGGAGTGACGGACTTCGACGACCCGGGGATACTCGATAAACTGCCGCAGAAGACGATCGAGGTACTCGCGGTTCAGTGAAGTGTTCTTGAACGACACTGGAAACTGAATCAGCAGCGCCCCCAGTCGTCCCTCATTGGCCAAGGCGTCAAGGCCTTCGCGAGTTTGAACTTCATCTTCGTCGGTGGGGCGGATAGAAGCCGCTGAGGTTGGCTCCATCACAGCGACGGGCGAATGCGTAAAGGCGCGGTACAGCTTCGCGGTGAAAAGGAATCCAGGATTAACCTCTGCAACGCGGCGGCACCAGAGCTTCACGAGTTCCGGTTTCAGCGGCCCATAGAACGAAGTATTAATTTCCGTGGTGTCGAAGAAACGCGCCAGATATTCCAGCGGATGAATTTTGCGGTGCTGCATCCCCAGAGGATAAAAGACTCCCTCCCAGTCTTTGTAGGACCAGCCGGCCGTACCAAAGCGGATGTGGGCCGGTGCGGGCTGAGGCGAACGGACTTCTGCCGTGGATTCCATGATCGGAACCGCAGACGGAGGGCACAGGCAGGTTAGCACACGAGCGAGGCCGCGCGGAGCCTGAGTTTCCGCGGCGCTTGGCACCTCAGTGGGGTGCAGTACCCTGGGCCGACACCGTCTGATTCAACTGTCGGGCCAGTTGATCGGCCTGATCGTCGGAGATTTGCACCTGGCCCTCAAATACGGCATCCAGTGTCCCGACTGAGTCCTTGAATCTAACGTTTTGCAGAGCGACTGCGTCCTGGACGGCGGGGGGAAGGACTGTCTTAAAATCTGCCGCCGCTCGGAGGATGGAAAGCAGCGACTGAGAAACTTTGTCGCGCAACTCGTTGCTCAGGTTTCCGGAACGGATTGCATCCCCCATGAGGCCCTCGGCCTGGATCTGTCCAAAAGTCGCGGCCAGCTTCAGAGTGCCATTCGGCTCAACTGTGGACACGAGTTTGATCTCCACCGAACCGTCGCTCTCGGCGAGTTCTTGCGCGATCGATTGCCCGGCCATGCGCAGGCAACTCCAGCGCTCGTAATGCAGTTTCAGGAGCACGGTGCTGGACGCGCTCGAAGAGGTCAGAAAGGCCTGGCGCACTGCAACGTTCTCACCGCAAGTGCTCGATTTGTCCAGTTGAGCGCGCAGGAGCTCGGTGATGTTCTGCTGCAGATCGGTGAGGTTGGCCAGCAATTCAAGATTGAACGTGCGCTGCGAGCCGTGCGCAGAGATCTGGGAGAGTTCACCGGAAACAGAAACTTCGATCGGACGGCTGGCCACGCGGACGATGCTCTTCACGGCCGGGAGGTTGAAAGTCAGATCCTGGCCGCTGGCCAACACGATACCCATTTCCCTTCCCAGCGCGAGTTCCTGGTTCGAAAATTCATCCAGCGCCTTTCCGACGCTGGTGAGGTGAGTGGACAATTCGTTCGCGGCCGGGGCAGCAAGAGTCTGATCGAGCTTTTTGCCCTCGCCCTCGAGATTGGAATCCGCCTTGTCGAGCCGCTTCATCGCTTCTTTCAGGCCGGATCTTTGTTTCTCAGAAAATGTCTGCAGAAATTTCTTGCTTTCCGCTCGCGTGCTTTCAAGGGATGGATCGAACTTTGTAGATCGGCTCTGGGATGCGGAATCATGCGCGGGGCGCTGGTCGGCGATCTTTTGCAACTCGGTTCTTACGAGCTCAATCTCCTTCAACAGGGCTTGAAACTTGGTGACCTGCTCAGGCGTGGCTTGAACCGCCATGGCCTCGTGAAAATCCTTCAGCCCGTCTTTTTCATCGACACCCGAAGGGCGACCAGTGCCGCCAGGAATGCTTCCGCCCGCGCCATGTCCGCCCCGGTGCTGGGCCATCGCACGGGTCGAGCCGAGCAAGAAACTGATTGCCAAGACAGGTAGGTAGAAACGCACGACAAACCGCATGGTTCAGACTCTCCGAGGCAGACGAATGTGGAATGGTGTGAAAAGTCAAACGGAGTTGATCGCCTGGTCACCGGGATGTAAGCGATCGGCATCAGACTGTGCCCGGCGCCAGTTCAGCTTGTCGTAACGAACGAAAAAAAGCCATCGAATTTACAGTTCTTTGCAATCGACGAAACGGCTTTAAGGAGAGACTTACTCGGTAAACCGACTGCGGATTATTCCAGGGAGAGCACGATCCAGTACACACCGGTGGGATAAGTGTCGGTGCGAGCGAAACATGCGCCAACCGAGAAATGGCCAAGGGTCCGGCTGGCAATCGCATGGGCGGCGCCATCTGGGAGGGTCTCCGGGTGCTGGCTGGTGTAAGTCAGGACGGTGAAGCGCTCAGCAAGCTTGCGGACCGGGACTGTGCCGATTTTGTCCTCTTCCGCCATGGAGCAAGCGACGGTGTCGGCGATGAGGAGATCGCGACGCTGCAGTTCCGGTTGGCTGGCCTGGCGGCGAGTCTGGTTCACGGCTGCGGCGATGTGGTCTTTCAATTCCGTTGCGGAGTAATCCGGGAGGGCGTGGCCGAAGTCCTGCACGATGTAGAGACGGTCTCCGCTGCGAACTACGCCCAACCCGACAACGTTGTAGGCCGGGTTGAGCAAGTTGGCGCGGTGCGGCGTGGAATGCATCAGATGTTCGTGGCCGCGTTGAGGGTCGTAGTCCAGAGCAACGTTCTCCGCCTCCTGATCGAGCTGAAGGCTGGTAGCGATCGCGAGGCGTTGCGGCAAAGACGGCTCGCCTTCGCATTGATGCGATAGTTGTCGCGCCTCCTGCATAGCTCGGGCGTGAATGTGTGCCGCGTGCGAGAGTCCAGCATCGAGCGTCAGCGGAGGCGCCCCAGCCTCGCGGCGTGACTGATTCACAAGTTGGAAAAGCTGACTTTCTGCCTGCAGTTCGGAATCGTTTAAGGGAAGATCGGGCGCGGTTGCGGCTGCAGGCTGCAACGCAGCCTTCGGGGCATCTTGCGCGGCGGTCGCTCCGAGAGCCGAACCAGGCTGTGTATTCGCCAATCCGGCACTCAAGAAAAAACTCAATAGCAATCGAGGAGCTGTACGCATCCAGTTTGCCTGTCGGTTCCAGCTGGGGGGAATCCGAAGCACCAGACACCAACTCTTGTACGCTGAACCCATCATAAGCTTACTAGTTGCTGCAAGTGCTAGGCTAGAGGCAGGAATCTGAGTAAGTAGTTACCTGCGTCTATGGACCTAGTGATTGCTGGAATCGTTGGCCTGGGGTTCGGAAGCCTGCTGAGTTGGCTGGTGCTGCGCTCGCGAACGGCAGCCCTGCAGGCTCGTTTGTCATTGATGGAAAAGGAATTAGTAGCTGCCAAGACAGATTTGGCCAGGCTTTTCGAAGACCAGAAACAATTGGTGGCGGGGCGCGCGAAACTGGAAGCTAGCCTGGAATCGGAGAAGAAAATCAGTACCGAGAAAATCGAGTGGCTGACTCGGGCCGGTGAAGATCTGCAAAATGCGTTCAAGGCCTTGGCCGCGGACGCGCTCAAAAGCAACAACTCCTCTTTTCTCCAGATTGCGCAAGAAACTCTAAAACGCTTCCAGAGCGAAGCCAAGGGCGACCTGGAAGCGCGACAGAAAGCAGTCGCCGATCTCATCGCTCCCGTGCGCGATTCGCTCACCAAAGTCGACACCCAGATTCAACAGATGGAAATCGCACGTGGGGAAGCTTACGGCGATCTGAAGGCTCAGGTCCAATCCCTGATAACGACCCAGAGTGAACTTCGTTCCGAGACCGGGAACCTGGTACGCGCATTGCGCACTCCAAACGTACGTGGGCGATGGGGGGAAATCCAACTGCGGCGCGTAGTCGAAATTGCGGGCATGCTTCCCTATTGCGATTTCGCCGAACAAGAAACCATCATGGGTGACAACGGGCGGTTGCGTCCCGATTTGGTCGTCAAGTTGCCCGGCGGCAAGAGTGTAGTGGTGGATGCGAAGACTCCTCTGCAGGCTTTCCTCGATGCCTTCGAAACCAATGATGAAGACGCGCGCCGCACAGCGCTGGCGGCCCATGCCCGGCAAGTCCGCGATCACATGAAGACACTCAGCGGCAAAAATTATTGGGAGCAGTTCGAGGCCACTCCCGAATTCGTCGTGATGTTCCTGCCGGGAGAAACTTTCTTCAGCGCCGCGCTGGAGCAGGATCCCGGGCTGATCGAACACGGAGTGCTGCAACGAATCATTCCAGCTTCCCCGACTACGCTGATCGCCCTGCTCAAGGCGGTCGCGTATGGATGGAATCAGGAGAAGCTGGCACGCAACGCACACGAGATCAGTACCTTGGGAAAGGAACTTCACGAGCGTCTTCGCAACCTCGCCGCGCACATCACAGCCGTGGGCGCCGGACTCGACCGCGCCGTGGAGTGCTACAACAAAGCCATCGGATCGCTGGAGAACCGCGTGCTGGTGTCGGCGCGCAAATTCTCTGAACTCGGTGCCGCTGTAGCGGAAGAGATTCCCGAACTCGAACCCATTGAGACAACCGCTCGCGCTCTTTCCTTCGACTGGGATGAGGATTCTTCAGAGGCTGCCACGAAAGAGGCTCCCACAAAGAACGAGCGCAAAGGAGCAAGCGGTTCGGCCTGACGGAAAGCGGCATACGTTGTTGGACCACCTTCGATTCCTCATAACTACGTCTTGTAGAGTGAATCCAGCAATTGGACCTTTGCCTGTAACCCCAAGAAATTCAAAGGAAATTGAATACGAAATCTCACAGAAACATACAGAAAGACATAGTCCCACATTCAAAATGCATCTATAATTTCGGAAGTCCCGCAAGTTGAGGGATTTACCTTTCTCGAGTTCGATCCGAACATGGCAGCGAAGTTGCTGATTGAGCAGCGGCAGGACGACGACCGGCGGTTGGCGGATTCGTCTTCCCAGCTCCCGAAGGGTTCGGGGCCGGGGCCGAAACCCATGAATCGAGAAAGCCAAGCACGGTTCGTCGCGGTCTTACTGTTCCTGCTGACCCTCGCCGCAGTAGTCTTTGCCGGGCTCAATTTCCAAGCAGAACGCAGAGTCACAGCTCCTGACGACGGAGTGCAGTGGACCGAAAGCGGCGGCCGCCTCGTCGCCGATCAGATTCAGGCCAACGGCCCTGGGGCTAAGGCCGGAATCAAACCGGGCGATCAACTCGTTTCCGTCAACGGCCAGGATGTCCACAACACCGCCGGACTGGAACGCCAGCTCTACCGCACCGGCATCTGGTCGAAAGCAACGTACTCGCTGATCCGTCATTCGGTGATGTTGGATTCCAGCGTAATTCTGGTCCCAGCCGATCGCTCATTGTTTAATTTGCTGCGACTCATCGCCCTGATCTATTTGGGAATCGGCGTTTATGTTCTGCTGCGACGTTGGACTGCGGTCGGATCCACTCACTTTTACATTTTCTGCCTGGTTTCATTCATAGCGTACTCGTTCAAATACACAGGCAAGCTCAACGACTTTGATTGGACGATCTACTGGTGCAACATCGTCGCCTGGGTACTGCAACCGGCTTTGTTCCTGCACTTTGTTCTGACATTTCCCGAGAAGCGACAGTTTGTGCGGCGGCGTCCGTGGCTATTGTCCCTTGCATACCTTCCTGGGGCGATCTTGTTGGGACGGCACATCATGGCTTTGCGGCTCTCCCAGGCCAGTGGTCGCCTGCTCTGGAATTTGGACCGGCAGGAGATGGCCTTCGGAGCCGTGCTTTTCATCGCTGCGGCGGCGGTCCTGTGGCACAGCTACCGCACTGCAACCACAACGATTCTTCGCCAACAACTGAAGTGGGTGACCCGCGGCACCGTTCTCGCCATCGTTCCTTATACCCTCCTCTATGTGGTTCCCTACTTGATTGCTGGTACTGGGGTCAAGGCGGCGGTGTTGTCGCTGGGATTGCTGCCGCTGACGTTTGGCTACGCCATATTCCGCTACCGCCTGATGGATGTGGATCTGATCTTCAAGCGCGGCGTCGTGTATACGCTGGCGGCCGCCACCGTCGCCGGTTTGTACTTCGCCCTCGTCGCCGGTGTGGCGTGGCTGGTGCAAATGCAAAAGCCCGCCAGCGGGGCAATTGGACTCATTCTCGCCGTAGTGGTGACCGCGCTGTTGTTCGATCCCATCCGCAAGTGGATTCAGGATCGCGTCGACCAGTCTTTCTACCGCACGCGGTATGACTATCGGCGGACGCTGATCGAATTCGGCCGGGAACTCAGCTCAGAGACTGATTTGAATGCTCTGCTCACTTCCGTCATGGATCGTCTTTCGCGCACCCTGGCGGTGGATCGACTTGCGATCTTTCTCAATACCGGAGACGAGCCCGAGCAATTTGCGCTCGCTCAATCCTCGGGGATATCTCCGCCAAACAGACTTGATCTCAGTTTCCTCAGCGTGCCGCGGCCTGAACCCGCTGGACATTTGTTCTTCGAAAATACACACCAGGTTCCTCGCGAGACGCCGGGAGCGCAGGAGGCCATCGCGCGTCTGGACTTGAACTACTACATTCCCTGTCGGGCACAGCAGAAAACCATCGCTGTACTGGGACTGGGAAAGACGATTAATGGCGACTTCCTTTCCAGCGAGGATGTGGAACTACTGGAGACGCTCGGGGGGTACCTCGGCATCGCCATACAGAACGGGCGCCTCTACGCATCGCTGCAACAGAAGGTCGCCGAGTACGAGCGTCTGAAGGACTTCAACGAGAACATCGTCGAGTCGATCAACGTCGGCGTCATGGCGCTCGACATGGAAGATCGCATCGAGAGCTGGAATGCGCAGATGGAAGTGATGTATGCCATGCCTCGCTGGCAGACGCTCACCCAGCCGCTGCCCAGAATCTTTCCGGCGGAGTTCGCTGAGGAGTTTTATCGGGTCCGGCAGAATCCCGGCATCAATAATCTGTATAAGTTCCGCCTGAAGACTCCGGCGGGTGAGATGCGCACCGTTAACGTCGCGATTGCTCCACTGGTTACGCGGAGTTTCCAGGTCGTCGGACGACTCATCATCATGGACGACATTACTGAGCGTGTGGAGCTTGAAGGTCAGCTTTCTCAGGCGGACAAACTCTCGTCCATTGGTTTACTGGCGGCCGGTGTAGCTCACGAGGTGAATACTCCTCTGGCAGTGATTTCTTCGTACACGCAGATGCTCGCGAAGCAACTGCAGGGCGATCCGCAAAAGTCAGGGTTGCTCGATAAAATCACGCGCCAGACGTTCCGCGCTTCTGAGATCGTAAACAATCTGCTGAACTTCTCGCGGACCAGCGGAACCGAGTTCGGCGATGTCGATGTCAACAAAGTGATCAGCGACACGCTTGCGCTGCTGGAACATCAGTTCAAGACGGCGAAAGTTCAGGTTCGTTCCGAACTGACGCCAGCCATCTCCGCGATTCAGGGCAATCCCGGAAGACTGCAGCAAGTCTTTCTGAACCTGTTTCTCAACGCCAAGGATGCCATGCCCGGCGGCGGAACGCTAAGCGTGGCCACTACGAATGGCGAGATGGTGAGCGTGCGGGTATCCGACACCGGTTCGGGTATTGCTCCGGAACATATTCAGCGGATTTACGATCCATTTTTCACGACAAAAACCTCGCCGAAAGAAGGTCAGAACCGGGGCACGGGGCTTGGGCTGTCGGTCACCTACGGCATCATCCAGGAACATGCGGGGAAAATTCGCGTGGAGAGCAAGCCTGGGACGGGCACTACGTTCGCACTAGATTTTCCGCTCAGCAGAAAGGCCGTTCATGTCTGAGGCAGTACTTATCTCTCGAGGCACGGTCAACCATTCTGCACCATCGGGATCGGTGCTCATCGTCGATGATGAAGCCGAGATTCGCGAGTCCCTGCAAACGCTGCTGGAAATCGAAGGATTCGAAGTTTCCACCGCAGGCAGCGGCGAAGAAGGGCTCACCCAGATCGGAGAACGTCCTTTCGATCTTGTTCTGCTCGATCTGGCGCTTCCTGGCCGGGATGGTATGGAGATTCTCGCGGAAATTCGAAGCCACGACTCGCATCTGCCGGTCATCATGATCACCGCCTACGGCACGGTGGAAAATGCGGTGCGCGCCATGCAGTCGGGCGCCGCCAATTTCGTCCAGAAGCCGTGGGATAACGAGAAACTGCTGGCTGACGTGAGGGCCGCCGTGGGCTGGCGGCGCGCGGAAGAAGAAAACGTCCAACTCAAGCGCGCCCTGAAGCAGCGGTATAACTTCGAAAATATCGTGGGCAAGAGCGAGCCCATGCTGAAGATCTTTGACCTTGTCGCCCAGGTGGCGAACAGCCGGTCGACCGTGCTGCTGCAAGGGGAGAGCGGCACGGGCAAAGAGATCATCGCGAAGGCCATTCATCTGAATTCTCCCCGGCGGGATAAGCCGTTCGTGCCCGTAAATACTGGCTCGATGCCTGCGGACCTGCTCGAGTCAACCCTGTTCGGTCACGTCAAAGGAGCGTTCACCAGCGCGATCGCGTCAAAGAAAGGGCTGTTCGAAGTCGCGGATAAAGGCACGTTGTTCCTGGATGAAATCGCCACCATGGGGCTGGAGACGCAGGCGAAGATCCTGCGCGTTCTGCAGGACCGCCGCTTCATGCATCTCGGCGGCATTCAGGAAATTCAAGTCGATGTGCGAATCATTGCCGCCACCAATATCGACCTGCGGCAAATGGTGCGCGAAGGCCGCTTCCGGGAAGACCTTTTTTACCGGCTGAACGTCATCACTGTGGAACTGCCGCCTCTGCGGCAGCGTAAGGAAGACATCCCGCTCTTGGTGGATTTCTTCCTGAAGAAGTACGCGGACGAAAATGGACGCTCTGCTCCGCGCATTACACCGGAAGCCTTGCGTCCGCTCATGGCATATTCCTGGCCGGGCAACGTGCGCGAGCTGGAAAACGTGATTGAGCGCGCGGTCGTGCTTTCGTCAGGTCCGGAAATCAGCATGGAGCTTCTTCCGGATTCGATGCTGGGGCGCGGCTCATCGCTCGCTCTGCACGATCCGCCCTCGGACGCATCGCTCTTTGAAATCGTGGAAGATGTGGAGCGACGCGTGATCACCGATATGCTTGAGCGCTGCAACTGGAACCAGACCGAAGCCGCCGAACGCTTCCATGTGCCGCTATCCACTCTGAATCAGAAAATCCGCAGATTGAATATTGAGATTAAGAAGAAGGGACGAGGATAGAGGCCAGTTGGGATCACAAGTCCGTTAGGGGCCGCCTGCTGGCAGTTGCTCATCCATTCCTTGGCTTCCAACCCATCCAATCCAGCATCCATCGCCAGGTGGTTTCCTGGTTGCGACTGATCGGCGGTGGCGGCACAGGCTGCGAGGGAAACACGACTGGCTTCCCCCGATAGGCGTCGGCCAGTCGCCTGAACGCTCGGCCCTGTTCCTTGATCTTGCCGTCGTTGGTGAACAGGCCGAGGCTGTATTCCAGCGGGTTGAAGTCGAACCTCCGGTCCACATCGTGGCTGTCCCAATAGCTGAACCAGCTGACTCCAGATTCAATGGCCGCCACAACTGCTTTCTCCAGCCATTCTGCCTGTTGTTTTTCCGGCAGCGACTCGATACAAGTGTTGAACTCCCCCGCCCAGACCGGCTTGCGTGGATCTCCTTTTGTTCCGTCCCCTGCGTAGGAGCGGATCAGCGTTGCCATGGCCGCGAGCAGCTTTGTGCTGGGAGGGCCCATCGGGCCGCCGTACTTCAGCGCCCCCGACCAGTAGGGATAGCAATGCATGACGGGCATGGGCCTGGCTGCCAGGGCCTGCGGCGAAAACGTGTTCACCTCAAACCACGGCACTTCATCCACTCCATTGACGTGAAGTCCATGCGGCAGCACTTCCTGCATGAGCGCGAACATTTTCGTCATCCATGCATCGCCCAGGCGTGGCTCTGTGCTCCAACAAGTGTTGACCTCGTTTCCCACGTCGAAGCCGATGACGTTGTCTTTTGCACTGATCACGCGCGCCAACTCCCGGATGAACATCTCCTGGGCTTTCCAGATCCCAGCATCGCTGTAGAAGCCGGATCCAGGTTGGTTGAAGGGCGGCAAAAAATACCACCCGCTTAACTGTCCCGTGAATACGGTAACCACCGCGTCCAGATGGCGCTCTCCCATCAGCGTAAGCAGTTGATCCAGCCGTTCCAGGTGAAGCGGACTGACCCATTTCGGATTGGGTTGAAAATAGGGCCAGATCAGCAGAATGCGCAGATGGTCGGCTCCCACCGACGCCATGCTGTCGAGGTCGCGCTTGATCGAGTCCGCATCCCATTCATTCCCGCAAAACCACCAGTTCTTCGAAGGAGTGTAGTTGACGCCGAAGCGGTGCCGATCCAATTCGCGGCCAGCATCAGAATTCGCATTGGATGTTCCGAGCGCCGGTAAGCCAAGGCTCGGATTCCCCACCCAGGCCGCGCTTCTCGGAGCCGAACTCATCACCACTGCCCGCAGCGCGTTGGATAGGAACTCGCGTCGATGCATAAATCTGCCTGACAATATACTCGTTTCCCGAAGGCTTGTTCCGTTGCCACTCGGAGAGAACTCTTTGATTGACTCCATGAACCGAATTGCAAGCCAATGAACCACACTAGCTGACAGCTGAGCGCTGATCGCCGTCATCTTTCTGTTATATTTCGGTCAAGCGCAGGTAGGCACAAGCGCCGTGCTTCCGAACCGCATGGAACTGAACTCTCCCACGGAATTCGTTAAGCAGAAAGTCCTGTCGGTTCAGGAATACACCCTCATGGCCGCGCAATCCGTGGCCAATCTCTTCCGGAAGCCGCTTTATTTTGCAGACATGGTGCAACAGGCCGACCTCATCGGCTTTGGCTCTCTGCCGATTGTGGTGCTCACGGGTTTCTTCACCGGAGGAGTACTTGCCTTGCAGACGTCCAACACGCTGCAGCGCTTTGGCTCGATCACCCTGATCGGGCAACTGGTGTCGACATCAATGGTGCGCGAACTGGGCCCAGTGCTCACTGGCCTGATGGTTGCAGGACGGAATTCGTCGGGCATGGCCAGCGAACTCGGGTCCATGATCGTGACCGAGCAGATCGACGCCATGCGCGCTCTCGGCACCGATCCGATGAAAAAACTGGTCACGCCCCGCGTGACCGCGACCGTGTTCATGTTGTTCTTCCTTAGCATCATCTCTGATCTCGTCGGACTCGCCGGCGGACTGATGGTCGCCAAACTTTTTTTGAGCCTTGACGCCCGCCAGTACTGGAGCAATGCCTGGCAAGTGTTGGTCTTTCAGGATGTTTTCATGGGCTTGCTCAAGCCCGTAATGTTCGGCTTCATCATCGCCACCATCGGCTGCTACTACGGAATTACGGCGCGGGGCGGGACGCAGGGTGTAGGCCGGGCCACAACACAGGCAGTGGTTGCCGCTTCTGTGCTTATCCTGGTGACCGATTTCTTTGTCACCAAACTTTTGATTTCTGTTTTGTCGTACAAGTGATTCCATGTCGGCGCCCACTCTTCCTATCGACCACGCGGCCCCGGCCATCGGACACGCCTCGGGGTCGGCCGTGGTGTTCGAGGATGTTCACTTGTCATTTGAAGAGAATCATGTCCTGCGGGGAGTTTCGTTTCATCTCCCGTTCGGGGAAACCAAGGCCTTGTTCGGCGTTGCCGGTTCAGGAAAGAGCACGATCCTGAAGCTCGTCCTCGGATTACTGCAGCCGGACTCAGGACGAATCACCGTGCTCGGCAACGAAATAACCGAGATGCGCGAGCAGGATCTTTTTCCCCTGCGCGGCCACCTCGGGATGGTCTTTCAGGAGAGCGCGTTGTTTGATTCGCTCACCGTCAGCGAAAATGTCGCCTTCCGCCTCATGGAAGAGCACGGCATCTACGACGAAGAGATCGATCAACGAGTGCGCGAAGCGCTGCGTTTTGTGGAACTGGAACACACCCTCGATATGTTTCCGTCTGAATTATCAGGGGGCATGAGACGCCGCGTGGCCATCGCACGCGCGATTATCACGCAACCGGAACTGCTGCTATATGACTCCCCCACCGGCGGTCTCGACCCGGTCACTTCGAATACGATCATCGAGTTGATCATGAAGCAGCGCGACGTCTACAAGACCAGTTCCCTGCTGGTCACGCATCGGCTGCAGGACGCATTCACCATGGCGACGCATCAGTTCGACAAGCAGACGAACACCGTGCGAGTCTTACCGCGCGGTCAATATTGTGATGTGCCGATGAGTTTCCTGATTCTGCGGGACGGCAAAGTCATATTCGATGGCGATGTTCGCCAGCTATCGCACACCAAAGACGAGTACATCCGCGAGTATATTTCGTAACACGTACCCCGAAAATCAGCGGTTCAGCGGAAAAATCATACTTGAAGAACAGGCTTAAGGAGAGTCAGGAGCAGAAGCAATCGGCCCAAAGCTCAATTCGGCTTGCTTGGACTGGCAGGATTCTCGGTGCGGGTTAATACAATCGCAGTAACCGTGGCCGCGGCCGCGAGACCGGCTCCTACCGCAATGGGAGAATTCAGCCAACCGCCTCCCGCCGCCGGAGCGGCACCCGCCTCGCGATTCTTTTTCTTCTTCTTTCCGTCCTTGTCGGTATCCCCGGAGGAGTCGTCGCGGGTGGTCTGCTGGCCTTGCGCCAAGGTCACCACTTCCTTGCCGTCGCTAATCGTCACAT
>Ga0307478_10002988_pt1 | contig 12831 bp, 9 predicted proteins | sample atmos_gasesECM4C_2_FD_203713 | JGI IMG/M metagenome (GOLD analysis project Ga0307478, IMG submission 203713) | Hardwood forest soil microbial communities from Morgan-Monroe State Forest, Indiana, United States - atmos_gasesECM4C_05 | ecosystem: Environmental > Terrestrial > Soil > Temperate...
GAAATCAAGGAACTTGCCAACACCTCGCAGATCCGAGTGATCGCCTTGATTAGAGGAGGTTCGGCGGAGCGAGCCCGGGCGCTGCAATTGGGCGCTGACGACGCAATTGGTGTGCCTGCCGATAACGAGGAACTCCTTGCCCGCGTGCGAACACAACTACGGCAGAAACGCGCGATCGGTCAGCTGGACGTGAAGGTGCGCAACGCCGAAGAGAGCTACCAGGTGGCGCAGACGGCGTTTCAGGCGCTGGCGGTCACGGAAAAGATGACGCGGGACGCGTTCTCGCTGGAGCGCATTCTGAAAATCGGCGTGGGCGCGCTTCTTGCCCTGGCTCTTGTGATTGCGGGAATCTTTTTCTTGTATTCCCACAAAGCCGAGAAGGAGACCAAGCGTGCCTATGGCGTAATCGCGCAGCTGGAGCACAGCGTCCAGAATGAGCAGCAGTTGCTGGCTTCCGCGCGGCGGCTCCGGGAAGACCCCGCGAACTCCGACGTGCTCGAGCAGAAACAGCAATTACAGCTGAAGAGCCAGGCGTTGAAGCAGAAACTTTCGGCGCCAGATGGTGGCGACGTCACCGAGCTGCGCAAACAGCTTGAAGAGACCACAGCCCGGCTGAGCAAGATTGAAGGGAACGCGCAGGCCGCTGAGACCATCATTCACCAATTCGCGCCAAGCGTGTGCCTGCTTCATGTGTCCGTGGCGTTCAACGAGAAATCGACCGGGCGGCGGTTGCGCTATGGCGGAATCTCGAGCGATGGTTCTCCACTGAAAGACAGTGACGGAAATACCGTTTTCACGACGGAAGGGCGCGCGCCTGAGGTGCGCGGTGATTTCTTTGGCACGGGATTTATCGCGGGCGAAGGGAAGATTCTGACAAATCATCACGTGGTGCAGCCGTGGTGGGCGAATGATGAGCTGAATGGGGCCGCCGAGCAGGGACTGGAACCGGTGATCGCCGCAATGGAGGCCTACTTTCCGGGGGCGGTGAGCGGCATCCCAGTAGGAATCTCGCAGATTTCCGAGGAGGCAGACCTTGCGCTCGTCCATGGCGATTTGACGGAATTGCGGCGACCGGTGTTGCGGCTGGACAGTAGCAAGGACGCGGCCGTCAGTGGCGAAGCGCTGATTAGCGTGGGCTATGCTACGGGTCTGGACGCGATTCTGGCGCGTGCCGGGGATGATGCGGTTCGTGAAATCGTGAAGTTGACTGGCGGTGAGCCAAATCTGGTGCTGGCCGAACTGGCCAAGCGAAAACTGATCCGGCCGCTGGTGACACAGGGACATGTGGGAGACGTGCTGCCAGACAAGATTGTTTACGATGCTCAGACGACTTCGGGAGGCTCGGGTGGGCCACTGCTGAACCCGCAGGGCGGCGTAATTGGGGTTACGTTCGCCATCGTTAAGGGGTTTGGCGGGTCCAATTTTGGCGTACCCATACGGTTTGCCACGCCGCTGCTGAAACACTAAGCGGACTTTCCGTCAGCATCATTCATTTTAACGCTGCTGGATGGAAAGAACATATTCTTGCGCCGTCCCAATTATGAAAGAATGTAGAATTTTGTGTCGCCCTTCGAAGCGCGCTGACGCGAGCGTATGAAAAAACACCGGCCGATTCGTAAATTGCTTGCGGCAAACCGCAGCGAAATCGCAATCCGCATATTCCGCGCAGCCAATGAACTCGGTCTGCGCACCGTGGCGATTTATGCGCAGGAAGACCGGCTGGCGCTGCACCGCTTCAAAGCCGACGAAGCCTATCAAGTAGGCGCGGGGAAAGGGCCGGTCGAAGCCTATCTGGATATTGCCGGGATCATTGCGATTGCCAAGGAGCATGAGGTCGACGCGATTCATCCTGGATATGGATTCCTTTCCGAAAACCCGGCGCTGGCGCGGGCATGTGCAAAGGCCGGGCTGGCGTTTGTAGGGCCGACGCCGGAACTGCTGGAACTGCTCGGCGACAAAACCGCGGCGCGGCGGCTGGCGGCTTCCGCGGGCGTGCCCGTACTTCCCGGAACGGAGAAACCCGTCGCAACGGCAGCCGAAGCCCAGAAGACTGCGGCGGAAATCGGATATCCCGTTATCGTGAAGGCCGCAATGGGCGGAGGCGGCCGCGGAATGCGCGTGGTGCACGATCCGGAGCAACTCGCGGCGCGGCTCGAAGAAGCGCAAGGCGAGGCCAAATCCGCTTTTGGCGACGCCTCGGTTTTTCTCGAGAAATATCTGCCGCGAGCGCGCCACATTGAAGTACAGATATTGGCGGATGAGCACGGCAACCTGTTGCACTTGTACGAGCGCGATTGTTCCGTGCAGCGGCGTCACCAGAAGGTTGTTGAGGTGGCACCTGCGATGAATCTGCCGGATAAAGTGCGCGTGGAGTTGTGCGATGTCGCGGTCGAGCTTGCACGCAAGGCGCAGTACCGCAACGCCGGCACAGTGGAATTTCTTTATGACGTGGATTCGCAGAAATCGTACTTCATCGAGGTCAACCCGCGAATTCAGGTGGAGCACACCGTCACCGAAGTCGTGACCGGCGTGGACATCGTCCGCGCGCAGATTCTGGTGGCGCAAGGCCACAAGCTTCATGACGAGCAGCTGGCGTTGCCCGAGCAGGACAGAATTCCTCTCTATGGCGCGGCGCTGCAATGCCGCGTCACGACCGAAGACCCGGAAAAACATTTCGCGCCGGATTACGGGAAAATTTCCACCTATCGCTCGCCTGCCGGTTTCGGCATCCGTCTCGACGGCGGCACCGCCTATGCGGGCGCGCTGCTGGCGGCCTACTACGATTCGCTGTTGGTAAAGGTGACCGCGTGGGGCAAGAATCTTCCGGAAGCGTGCCAACGAATGGACCGAGCACTGCGCGAATTCCGTATTCGCGGCGTGAAGACCAACATTCCCTTCCTCGAAAACGTGGTGAACCATCCGCGATTCCGCGCGGGCGAGGTGACCACATCGTTTCTGGATGAGTCGCCGGAGCTTTTCCGCTTCACCGGCCGCGCCGACCGGGCCACGAAGTTACTCTCCTACATTGGCGACGTCATTCTGAACGGCAATCCCGAGGTGAAAGGGAAAATGGTTCCCACGGAGATCGAAAAGGCGACGCTCCCGAAAGTGCCCGGCGGCACGCCGAAGCCGGGAACGCGGCAATTGCTGCAGAAGCTGGGTCCCACAAAATTCGCGGCCTGGGCGCGGAAAGAGAAGCGGCTGCTGGTGACAGACACGACGTTCCGGGACGCGCACCAGTCGCTGTTGGCCACACGTGTGCGCACGTATGACTTGCTGTCCACCGCGCAGGCGGTTGCGCGGCGCCTGCCGAATCTTTTCAGCGTGGAGATGTGGGGCGGGGCTACGTTTGACACTTCAATGCGGTTTCTGCACGAAGACCCCTGGCAACGGTTGCGTGAACTGCGCGGGGCGATGCCCAATATCTGTTTCCAGATGCTGCTGCGGGGAGCGAACGCCGTCGGCTATACGTCGTATCCGGATAATGTGATCGTGGAGTTTGTCCGCGAATCGCACCGGCAGGGCATCGACATCTTTCGCATCTTCGACTCGCTAAATTCCATCGACAACATGCGCGTCTCCATCGACGCGGTGCTTGAAACCGGCGCCGTATGCGAGCCGTCCATCTGCTACACGGGCGACATGCTGGACAAAGGCCGGCCCAAGTATTCGCTGAAATATTACGTGCAGATGGCCAAGCAGTTGGAAAAGCTGGGCGCGCATTTCCTGTGCATCAAAGACATGGCGGGCTTGTGCAAGCCGTACGCGGCATTCGAGCTGGTGAAAGCGCTGCGCGAAGAGATCGGCATTCCGGTTCACTTTCATACGCACGACACCAGCGGCATCAACGCCGGGTCTGTTCTGAAGGCCGCCGATGCCGGGGTGGACGTCGCCGATGGCGCCTTGGCAGCGGTAAGCGGCGGCACGAGCCAGCCGAATCTGAATTCCGTTGTGGAAGCGTTGCGGCAGACACCGCGCGACACTGAACTCGATTTCGAGGCTTTGAACGAGTGCTCCGATTTCTGGGAGACGGTGCGCAGCTATTACCTGCCATTCGACTCAGGGCCGAAGGCGGGCTCGGCGCGGCTCTATCAGCACGAAATTCCCGGCGGACAGTTTACCAACCTGCGCGAACAGGCCACGGCGATGGGCTTGGGACATCGCTGGCGCGAGGTCGAGCAAACCTACGCCGAGGTGAACCAACTCTTCGGCGACATTGTGAAGGTGACTCCTTCAAGCAAAGTGGTCGGCGACATGGCGCTGTTCCTGCTCGCGAATGAAATGAAACCGGCGGACCTGTTGAAATTGGATGAGCATCACGACATCTCTTTACCCAATTCGGTTGTGGAGATGTTTTCCGGGACGCTGGGCGTTCCGCCGGGCGGCTGGCCCAAGAAGCTGCAACGCATCATCCTGCGCGGTCAGGCGCCGTTGAAGGGAAGGATGGGAGCGAGCCTCGCGCCGGCGAATTTCGAAGAGGAGCAGGCGCAGCTCGAGAAAAAAGTGAATCACCCGGTCGAACGCGACGCCCTGCTGAGCTACCTGCTGTATCCCGAGGTCTATCTGAAATTCAATGCCTTTCGCCAGGCGTATGCGGATGTGGGCGTCTTGCCGACGCCAGCTTTCTTCTACGGCTTGAAGCCCGGTGAGGAAATCACGGTAGAGATCGAGCCTGGAAAGAGCATGATCGTGAAATTCCTGACGATCAGCGAAGCGCATCCCGACGGCACGCGCACGCTTTTCTTCGAATTGAACGGCCAACCGCGCGAAGTGAATGTGCGCGACCGCGCACTGCGCGTAGTGGAACGCGCCCACCCCAAAGCCGATCCCGAAAATTCCGGCCACGTGGGAGCACCGACGGCCGGCCTGATCAGCAGCATCGCCGTGCAGTCGAACCATGCCGTCGAGCGAGGTGCTAAACTGCTCACACTGGAAGCGATGAAGATGCAATCGAACATTTACGCGCCTATCAGCGGCAAGATCACCAAGCTGCTGGTGGCACCGGGACAGCACGTGGAAGCCAAAGATTTGCTGGTTATTATCGCTCCGTGAGCGGCCCGCACCTGATCAAGCATGAGCAGTTTGCTTCGCGCTTCCTGAAGAACCAGCGTGACCTGATCGTGTATCTGCCGCCGGGCTACGACGATCAGCCCGGGCGCCGCTTTCCTGTGCTCTATCTCCACGACGGCCAGAACTTGTTCGACGGCTCGACCTCTTTTATCCCGGGCATGGATTGGCACGTGGGACACACCGCCGATGCCTGCATCCGGGGAGGGCGCGTGGAGCCGCTGATCATCGTGGGTTTGTACAACACGGGCAAACAGCGCCTTGGCGAGTACACCCCGACGCGGGCCCCACGGCTAGGCGGCGGCCGCGCGAATCGCTACGCCAAATTTGTGTTGGAAGAGGTTCGGCCATTTCTCGAACGCAACTACCGCATGCTGCAGGGAGCGGAGAATACGGGGATCGGGGGCTCATCCTTGGGTGGGCTGGTTTCGTTATATCTGGGCCTGCGCCAGCCGCAGATTTTCGGAAGGATTGCGGCGCTGTCGCCATCGGTTTGGTGGAACGAGCGCGTGATCCTGCGTTTTGCTGCTGCGGCGCCGGTGCGTCCTTTGCCGCGCATCTGGCTGGACATTGGAACGCGAGAAGGCCCGCGCATTGTTGACGACGTGGAACGGTTCCGCGACATTCTGCTGCGCAAGGGTTGGCAGTTGGACCGCGATTTGCATTACCAGCGCGTGGAGGGCGCCGAGCACAACGAAGCGGCCTGGGCCCAACGTGTCGGCCCCTTCTTGCAATTCCTCTTCCCTGCAAGGTAAACCCGGGTATAATCCGCGCATCTTTGCCGATGCCGTTTTCCATGAAGCCGCGCTTTAGGCCGGCATCTTGAGGTGCAAGCCGTGTCAGGGGAGAGTAATGACTGCGGGCAGGCCGATCACCATTCTTTGTGTCACGTCTTATGAAAAGGGGCAGGAATTTCTGCGGGAGTCGAAGAGCCTGGGCTGTACGGTGTACTTGCTTACGGTTGAAAAGCTGCGCAATGCCAATTGGCCGCGGGAGGCGATCGACGAAATGTTCTTCATGCCGGAAGAACTCCCGCTGAAGGACATGTTGCATGCGGTCAGTTATGCAGCGCGCAGCCGCCACATCGACCGTGTCGTCGCGCTTGATGAATTCGACATGGAAAACGTGGCGGCGATCCGCGAACACCTGCGTCTGCCTGGCATTGGCCTGACCACGATTCGCTACTTCCGAGACAAGCTGGCCATGCGCGCCCGGGCGCAGGAAGTCGGCGTGCTCGTGCCGGAGTTTATCCACGTCCTTAATTACGAGGATCTGCGCGAGTTCATGAGTCACGTGCCGGGGCCCTGGCTGTTGAAGCCACGCTCGCAGGCCTCCGGCATCGGCATGAAGAAAATTCAGGCGCCCGAGGAGCTGTGGCCCTGGCTGGATCAATTGGGCGATGCGCAGTCCGAATATTTGCTGGAGCAATTCATACCCGGAAGCGTGTATCACGTGGACAGCGTGGTGTCTGACCGAGCCGTGCTCTTTGCCGAGGCGCACGCGTACGGCGCGCCACCGCTCGATGTATCGCATCAGGGTGGCGTTTTCACTACACGCACGCTACCGCGGGATGCTTCAGAAACGCTTGCGCTGAAAGAAACCAACCAGAGGCTGATCGAGGGCTTGGGGCTGGTTCGCGGGGTCACGCACGCAGAATTCTTGAAAGCTCGCGCCGACAATGGTTTCTATTTCCTCGAAATCGCCGCGCGCGTCGGTGGCGCGTACATTTCGGACGTCATCGAAACGGCCACAGGCATCAACTTGTGGCGCGAGTGGGCTCACCTGGAAGTGGCGGCAGGGAAGTTGCCGTACCGGCTCCCGCAGCCGCGCCAAGACTATGCCGGCGTGATTATTTCGCTGGCGCGGCAGGATGAGCCGGACACTTCGGGATATAACGACCCGGAAATTGTCTATCGGATCAAGAAGTACCATCATGCAGGCTTCGTCCTAAAGTCACCGTCGCCGCAGCGCATCGAGGAGTTGCTGGCTTCGTATGCGCAGCGCTTCGCGGTAGATTTCCTCGCGCGGCAACCCGTGCCGAATAAGCCGACGTCCTAGCATGCCGTTGGCAAGAATCCGCAGGAGCAGGAGTTTGACTGCCGAATCCGGATAGATTTGCTTGCGTGAATCCGTAGATTGAAGTCATGAACCAAGCAGCTTGCCGTCTTACCTTGCAAAAAGCCTTTGAGCTGGCAGTGTCTTTTCTAGATGGTCTTGATCGCAAACCCGTGTCAGAGGTGGTCGACCTTGCTGACCTTCGAAACCGACTCGGCAGGCCTCTCGCTGACAAACCCTCTCCGCCTGATTCGGTCATCGCGGAACTGGCCAGAGATGTTGATGGCGGCATTGTGCGCTCTGCGGGAGGGCGATTCTTCGGCTGGGTGATTGGTGGCGGGTTGCCGACGGCAATTGCCGCGGACTGGCTCACCTCGGTTTGGGATCAGAACGCTGTGCTGTACGGGGCGGGACCGGCGGCGGCGGTCGTCGAGGAGGTGGTGGGGAAGTGGATCAAGGAAATCCTGGGGCTCCCTGCGGATGCCGGCTTTGCGCTGGTTACGGGCACGCAGATGGCGCATTTCACGTGCCTGGCCGCGGCACGCCATGCGGTTCTGGAGCGTTGTGGCTGGGACGTGGAACAGAAGGGCTTGTTCGGAGCTCCACGGATTCGGATTTTGTGTAGCGATCAGCGTCACGGCTCGATTGAGCGAGCTGTTCGATATCTGGGTCTCGGACAGGCTCACATCGTGAATTTGTCAACCGACTCCATGAATCGCATTACCCTTGATTCTTTGCAGCAGGCGCTTGGACGCGAAAGTTTCTCTCCCGCAATCGTTGTCCTGCAGGCTGGCGATATCTCGACAGGTGCGTTCGATGATTTTGAGAACATGATTCCCATGGCAAAGCGGCAGAGTGCATGGGTGCATGTCGATGGGGCGTTCGGGTTGTGGGCCGGTGCGAGTCCACGATATCGCCATCTCCTGAAGGGTGTAGAACTGGCGGATTCGTGGACGACTGATGCCCACAAGTGGTTGAACGTTCCGTTTGACTGTGGCTTTGCATTTGTTGCCTCGCCAAAAGCGCATCGCGACTCCATGTCACACCGCGCTGCTTACCTGAGTCATGATGAGCACGCTCGGGATCAAATGGATTGGACCCCGGAATGGTCGAGGCGCGCGCGGGGATTTCCGTCTTACGCCGCATTGCGGCAACTCGGGCGAAGCGGACTTGCAAACCTGATTGAACGATCCTGTGACTACGCCCAGTCTCTGGTGCGTGAATTGGCCAAGCTGCCGGGAGTGGCGGTCCTTTGCGAGCCGGTTCTGAATCAGGCGCTGGTACGATTCGAGGACCCGCGGCCGAACGCTTCGTCAGTGGACCACGACCGGCGAACGGACTCGATCATCTCGGCAGTGGTCGCATCAGGCGAAGCCTTTTTCACCGCCACGACGTGGAAGGGAATCCGGGCCATGAGAGTGAGCGTGTGTAATTGGCGGACGACCCCGAGCGATATCAAGCGGACGGTGGCGGCATTTGCCAAGGCCCTCGGGTCAAGAACCGCAGACGGCCAGGGCGGTGCCGCAAGATGGAACAAGGAATTCGCCGCTGAAGGAATCTAAGCTTTATCAGAAGGGTCAGGAAATCGCCTTGGCCGCAGGGCATCGAGGAATTGTTGGCGTCGTATCATTGGATTCACAATGGGATTAATGGCTGGCATTGCCCTCGCGCTCTACGTCCTCGACCTTTGGGGAAACTACCTCGACCGTGCGCGAACTGGCGCGCGGAGGGAATAAGGTCGATCGCACGGAAACGCGGGTTTCCCTGGGTTTCGCTTGGGCTTCTCCCGCAACCTTAGTACAGTTCGTTATCCTGTTCTAACGTCTAGTTACTCTCAAGCAAGCGCTTCACTTATTGTGTTTGTTACGCGCGCTCCCGCGGACTATCGTTTGCTTATCCCATGCCGGAAACCTGCGTGGGGTAAGCTGTCCCTTGGAGGTCCGATGTGGGGCAATAAGAAGCCGGAGACGCTGCAACCAGGCCAACCGGAGACCCAAAATTTTTCAGTCAATCCGCCGCCAAAGTGGGCTGCGATAACTCGGGAGGAAACTACTGCGATGAGTACAGATGCAATGCGTCCGTTAGGGGCAACCGCAGACCGCGCTACGGCACGGCTGGGACCCAGTCTACATATAAAGGGGGAGATCTCCGGTAACGAAGACCTGACGATCGAAGGAACGGTCGAAGGTCTCGTACAACTGGACGAGCGCAAACTGACAGTTGGCGCCACGGCCAAAGTAACCGCAGATATAATCGCCCGGGAAGTTGTGGTTTACGGCTCGGTGAAGGGAAACCTTCGCGCGAAAGACCGTATTGAGATTAAAAAGGACGGCTCGGTGAACGGCGACCTGACGACGGCGCGCATCATGATCGAAGACGGCGCGTACTTCAAGGGATCGATCGAAATCGACAAGTCCAGCGAGAAAGAGTCGGGCAGCAGCGCGTTCTCGCGCAGCTCGCCGGTGCAGGCGGCAGCGGGAGTGGGCCCGAAGACGATTTAATTTTCCTCATCGCATAGTAGTTCTCCTCAAGCGGCGCCCTGGATCAAACCGGGGCGCCGTTTTTTTGGCGCTTTTCTCTCTGCTATATTTCATAACTTGATAAGTCCATATTTTATTTTAAGCGCTTGTTTGCCATCACGACTTCCGGCTTGAGCGTGATCCAGTTGGCGAACGTCCCTTCGGGATTGGCACGCTGTCGCCCGCATCCGGGCCGCATCCGGGCCGCATCCGGCGGCACCAGCATCACGCTGCGTGGCAGCGGCTTCCAAGCGGGAACCAAAGTTACCATTGGCGGGAAGTCCGCGAGTGTCACGTTCAAGGACACGAACACGCCGACGGTGACTGCTCCCGCGCTCACAACGGGTGCGCAACAGCTGGTGATCAGCAATCCTGACGGCGAGACTGTCTCGCTGGACGCTGCATTCCTTGCTCAATGATTCTTGCTTAACCTTTCCCCGGTCCCCCTCATCCAACCTGTGCGCCCAGAATTCTTCACCGCACATCATGCATTTCGGGCGACACTCGTTCGATTAAGCGCAGGGGCTATGAACACTCGCAAACTGGGAAATTCTGATCTGCAAATTACACCCGTAGGTTTTGGGGCCTGGGCGATTGGCGGTGGAGGCTGGGAATATGGCTGGGGTCCGCAGAATGATGCGGACTCGATCGCAGCGATCCACAAAGCCTTGGAGCTCGGCGTCAATTGGATTGATACGGCGGCTGTCTACGGCCTGGGGCATTCAGAGGAAGTGGTGTCACGCGCCGTGAAGGAATGGCGCGGCGCCCGGCCCTATGTTTTTACGAAGTGCACGATGCGCTGGGACGCCAAAGGCAAGATCACGCTCAATCATTCGGCCGCGTCCATCCGCCAAGAATGTGAAGAAAGCCTGAGGAGCCTGCAGGTGAGCGTGATTGATCTCTACCAGATTCATTGGCCGCCACCGGATAACGGACCCAGCCTCGAGGAGGCCTGGGGAACGCTTGCGGCCCTTCAGAAAGAAGGAAAAGTTCGCTGGATCGGCGTTTCGAATTTTGACGCGGCGCAGTTGAGTCGAGCGGAAAAGATTGCGCCGGTGACGTCGCTTCAGCCGCCCTATTCCATGCTCCGGCGCCAGATCGAGGAAGAAACGCAGCCGTACTGCGAAAAACATGGCATCGGCGTGATTGCCTATTCGCCGATGTTTTCCGGGATGTTAAGCGGAGGGATGACGCGCGAGCGCGCAGCGGCGCTGCCGGCCGATGATCACCGCAAGCGGAACCCCGAGTTCCAGGAACCGAGGCTTTCGAAGAATCTGGAGCTGGTCGAGAACTTGAAAGAAATTGGCGCGCGTCATGGCCGCAGCGCCGGAGAAGTCGCCATAGCGTGGACGCTGCGGAAGCCGGTTGTCACCGGTGCGATTGTGGGAGCGCGCAACGCGGAGCAGGCCGAAGAGGTGTTTCGCGCGGGAGACTTCCGCCTGACCGCTGAAGAAATCGCCGAAATCGAATCATTTGCCGGTAAAATTGCCAAGGCCAAAGCCGCATCCTGAAGGGGCGGCGCGTTAGCAAGCACATCAATTAAGGGAGCGGCGGGAATGAACCTCGGACTACAAGGGAAGCTTGCGGTTGTGACAGGCTCTACCGCGGGGATCGGCTACGCCATTGCGGTCGCGCTTGCCGATGAAGGGGCGCGCGTCGTGATTAATGGGCGTACGCAAGAACGCGTAGATGCTGCGCTCGCGAAACTACGCCTGAGGGATCGCGGGGCCGAATTTCTCGGCGTTGCGGCGGACCTTGGCACGGTGGCGGGGGTCGAGACGCTCGGGAAAGAAATTTCGAATGCCGATATCCTGGTAAACAATCTGGGCATTTTCGAGATCAAGCCGTTCCTGGAGATTCCGGACGCGGACTGGTTCCGGTTTTTTGAAGTGAACGTGATGAGTGGGATAAGGCTGAGCCGGTATTATTTGCCGGGCATGCTGAGCAAAAACTGGGGACGCATCATTTTCATTACGAGCGAATCCGCGCAAAACATTCCGGTGGAAATGGTTCACTATGGTATGACCAAGACCGCGCAGATTGCGGTGGCCCGCGGCATTGCGGAGTCCGTGGCTGGCACCGGCGTGACGGTCAATGCGGTACTTGCCGGGCCAACCGCCTCTGAAGGGGCCGCCAATTTCGTCGAATCAATGGCCAAGCAGCAGGGTGTGAGCACCGCCGAGATCGAAAAGCAGTTCTTTGCAACCGCACGCCCCACGTCGCTGCTGAAGCGCTTCGAGACGCCAGAAGAAGTGGCGGCGGTGGTTGCCTTCATCGCCAGCGCGCAAGCGGTGGCCATCAATGGGGCGCCGGTGCGAGCCGAAGGCGGCGTGGTGCAAAGCATCCTGTAGAGCAGCGAGGGAGTTCCCGCGGGAATCTTCAGGCGCGCAGATAGTCCGGGCGCCAGGTCTGCACCATTTTCTTGATGGCCTTGCGGTCGGTCAGGTTATCGTTCAATACTTTACGGGCTAGGGCGGGCAACTCCGCGTCGCAGGCGAAGCGCAGGGCCACGAGTTGTCCTGGCTGAAACTCGGCGATACGCGCCTTCAAATCATCCGGCAGAAGCCTCTCAAAGCGCATCCGCTCTTCGAGGCGGATCACGCGGTCCTGCACGCTTAAGGCGAATAGCCGCGCGCGGAATGCAAGCACTACGAGCGCAGCAGCGGTGAGCATACCGATGAGAGCGTCCCATCTGAACCAGGTATGCACCAGCTTAAAGATCGACGATACGAAATTCAGAGTCAGCACCGGGATGACGAAAAAGTGAAAGGTGGGCACTAGCTTCACGTGATTTGCGAAGTTTTGTTCAGACATTTTCTTATTTCCTCCGTGGCGCGCGTATTCTAACAGACCTGACCCACCGGACGGTTACCATCCCGCGTCAATTTGTCTCACCCCGCTTCTATTTCTGGCCCGCAGGCGCACAATCATTCAATGCAGTTTCGCTTTGGCGGAGTCCAGGAGCCTGTTATGCCAAACTTCAGTCTTGCAAGAATCATGTATGGCACAAATGAAGACATTCGTGCCGCCGGTTGGATGAGCACTCCAGAGGTTTCGTCACCGGGCTCGCAAAGCACCGCCGATGCCGCGAGTAGCGCCGGCTCTGGTCATTTGTCGTTGGGCGCATTCTTGCACAAAGCCTGGGTTGCGTTGACCGCGAGGCACTGAACCGCTTTCAGATCAGCCCTTG
>Ga0307478_10002989_pt1 | contig 12829 bp, 11 predicted proteins | sample atmos_gasesECM4C_2_FD_203713 | JGI IMG/M metagenome (GOLD analysis project Ga0307478, IMG submission 203713) | Hardwood forest soil microbial communities from Morgan-Monroe State Forest, Indiana, United States - atmos_gasesECM4C_05 | ecosystem: Environmental > Terrestrial > Soil > Temperate...
AGCCGGCCCAGTCGAATTACCAGGGCAACTGGACGGAAATCTGCCCGGTCGGCGCCCTGACCTCGCGGCAGTACCGCTTCCTCAGCCGTCCCTGGGACCTCGACCGCACCGCCAGCGTTTGTCCGGGATGCAGCATGGGCTGCAACATCCAGATCGACGCGCGGAGCAACCGCATCGGACGGTTCCAGTCGCGTGAGAACGTCGCCGTAGACGACAGTTGGCTTTGCGACTTCGGCCGCTTCAGCTTCCCGAATTTTCAGCGCCAGGGGCAGGAGCGCCCGCGGGTGCGCCGCAACGGCGCGCTCGAGGAGGTTTCCTACGACGAGGCGATCGCCTTCACTGCCGACGCGTTGCGGCAGGCGGGCGGCCAGGTCGCCGGCTGGGCATCACCTGCCGATACCAACGAGGAGCTCTTCCTCTTCCGCCGGCTGTTCCGCGAGGTGCTCAAGTCGCCGCACCTGGATCACCGCAGCACCGCCGTAGCCGACGCCGAACCGAATGACTGGAGCTTGCCGATCGCCGACATCGAAACCTGCGACCAGGTCATCGTCCTTGGTGGTCAAGCCGTGATCGATGCGGCGCCCGTGCTGCATCTGCGGTTGTTCAAGAGCGAGCGCAAAGGCGTCAAGATCCTCAATGTTGCGGCGTCCGAGGGTAAAAGGGCGCTCGATGCCATCCCGGCGGAGGCGCTGGCCGTCGGCATCCTCGCGACTGAGGCGGACAAGGTGGCGGCGGTCGATCTCCAGGGCAAGTTGGCCAAGAAGGTCAAGGGCAGTGTCCGCCGCCTGATCGTCACTACGGGACCAAACGGGCGGGGCGCGAAAGACCTCGGCATCCTTCCGCACGTTGGTCCTGGTTACGTCTCGTTGAATGGACAAGCGGGGAAGGGGAGGCTGCAGTGGCCGGGGGCCGGCGTGAAAGGCCTCTACGTGCACGAGTCGAGCCCGCTCAACGGCTTTACGCCCAGCGACGCCGAATCGATGTGGCTCTCGAGCTTGCCGATGGTGGTCTTTCATCGCTTCAAGGCGTCCCCGCTCGACGAGGTCGCGCACGTGATTCTCCCGGGGCACGCCTTCACGGAAAAGTACGGCACGGTGACCAACATGGAGGGCCGCGTGCAGCGGATCAAGCGCGGCATCGATGCCGAGTGGGTCCGCGAGGACTGGCGCGTCCTGCAACAGCTCGCCAACGCGATGGGCGCAACATGGGCCTACGAGTCGGTCGACGAGATCACGGGCGACCTGGTCCGTGCACTCCCCCCGTACGCCGCCGTCAACCAGCAAGCGCGCGTCCTTTGGAGCGAACGATCGTGACCACCGAAGTCATCGTCGTCACCCTGATCAAGGCGGTGATCGTAATCGGCGCGCTGCTGACCGGCTTTGCCTACCTCACGCTCTTCGAGCGCAAGGTCCAGGCCCGGCTGCAGCAGCGGCCCGGGCCAAACCGGGTCGGCCCCTGGGGCCTGTTACAGCCGGCCGCCGATGGGCTGAAGTTGTTCTTCAAATCGAGCAGCGCGCCCTCAGGCCGCGACCGCGTGCTCTACCTGCTGGCGCCGATGATCTCGATCATGGCGTCGCTGGCAAGCTTCGCCATCATCCCGATCAGTGGGCCCGGCACGCTCAACCTCTTCGGCCACTCGATCGGCTGGTACGTCATGAACGTCAACATCGGCATCCTCTGGTACCTGGCGGTCACCTCGGTCGGCGTGTACGGCATTTTCCTCGCCGGCTATGCCTCGAACAGCAAGTACTCGATGTTGGGCGCCCTTCGGTCGTCGGCCCAGATGATCAGTTACGAGATGGCGCTGGGCCTGTCCCTCGTGCCGGTCTTCATCCTGGCGGGATCCGTCCGCCTGGTCGACATCGTCAACGCGCAGCACACCTGGTGGTTCATCGTTCCGCTGCTGCCGGCGTTCTTCCTCTACCTGATCGCCGGCATCGCGGAAACCAACCGGGCGCCGTTCGATCTCCCGGAAGCCGAGACCGAGCTCGTGGCCGGCTATCACACTGAGTACTCGGGGCTGCGGTTTGCGCTGTTCTTCATGGCCGAGTACATCAACATGATCATCGTCAGCTCGATCGCGACCGTCGTCTTTCTCGGCGGCTGGTGGGGGCCGGTCGGGATCCTGCCGGGGCCGTGGTGGTTCGTGCTGAAGGTGGTCGCGCTGCTGTACGTCTATGTGTGGATCCGGGCGACGCTGCCACGGATGCGTTATGACCGGCTGATGGAGCTCGGCTGGAAGTCGCTTTTCCCGCTGTCGCTGGCGATGATGATGGTGACGGCCGTCGTGGTGGTCGCCGCCCAGGGGGTGTTCTGATGGCGCTGAAGGAAGTCCTGCTCGGGCCGATCTATATCGCCCGGGCCCTGGCGACGACCTTCAAGCACAACGCCAAGCCGATCGTGACCATCGAGTACCCGGAACGGCAGAAGCCCGTTCCGCCACGCGAGCGTGGCAAGCACATCCTCCATCGCTACGCGGATGGGCTCGAGAAGTGCGTCGGGTGCGAACTCTGCGCCATCGCCTGCCCGGTCGGCTGCATCGTCGTCGAGGCGGCCGAGAACACCCCCGAGCATCGGGTCTCTCCTGGGGAGCGGTATGCCAAACGCTACGAGATCAACCTCCTGCGCTGCATCTACTGCGGGTTCTGCGAGGAAGCCTGCCCCTACGACGCGATCACCATGGGCCCGCGCTACGACCTCGCGGATGACCACCCGGACAAGTTCATCGCGGTCAAAGAGGACCTGCTCGAACCGCTCAGCGCGAGCGTCAACGACACGGCCATCCCGTCGGGCGCCCCCTCGGCGCAAGCGGAACCACGCAAGTGGTAGTCGGGTTCGCCATCGTGGCGGCCTGGGAGATCGTCACCGCCGCCGGCGTGGTCGCCTTCCGGCGCCCCATCTACAACGCGCTCTCGCTGGTCGCCAACATGCTCGGGCTGGCGGTGCTCTTCTTGATGCTCAACGCCCAATTCCTGTTCGCCGCCCAGGTGATCGTGTACGCCGGCGCGGTCATGGTGCTCTTCGTCTTCATCATCGCGCTGATCAACCCCGGATCGGACGTCACGCTTCCGGCGCGCGGCAACGAGTGGATCTACGGTGGGGTCTTCGGCGTCATCTTCGCCGCGCTCCTGGTCAGCCTGCTCTTCAACCGCGGGCTGACCGGCCGGACCGGCACCTTGACGCCAGAGGCGATCGCCGCGGTCGGCAACGTGCAGACGGTCGGCATCGCGCTCTACACCAAATTCCTGTTCCCGGTCGAAGTCACGTCGTTGCTGCTGCTGATCGCCGCCGTCGGCGCCGTCTACCTGGCGATGCGGAGGATCCGCTGATGCCGGTTCCCGCCTATTCCTTCCTGCTGCTGAGCGGGGTGCTCTTCACCATGGGGGCGGTCGGCTTCCTCGTACGCCGCAACCCGCTAGTGGTCTTCATGTGCATCGAGCTGATGCTCAACGCGGTCAACCTGGCGTTTGTCGCCATGAGCCGCTATTTGAATTCGCTGGACGGCGTGGTCTTCGCCTTTCTCGTGATCACGGTGGCGGCGGCGGAGGTCGTCGTCGGCATCGCCATCATCGTCCAGGTCTATCGCGCCGGCCGGCCGATGGACGTGGACGACCTCGACCTGATGAAGGAGTAAGGGCGATGATGGATACGCTGGCGCCGTTCGTCCTCATCGCGCCGCTCGCCGGCTTCCTGGTCAACGCGCTCTTTGGACGCGTACTGCCTCGCCGCGCCGTGGCGTGGATCGGCGCCGGCAGCGTGGGCATCGCCTTCATCTTCGCGGTTAACCTCCTGCTCCAGCTGTTGACCGGTGCGCAGCCGCTGGATCAGACGTACTTCACCTGGTGGCAGAGCAGCGACTTCAACGTCCCCTTCAATCTCTACGTCGACCAGCTGTCCAGCCTGATGATCCTGGTCATCACGGGGGTCGGCTTCCTGATCCACGTCTACTCGATCGGGTACATGCGAGAGGACCCGGGATACTCGCGCTTCTTCGCCTACATGAACCTCTTCGTCTTCGCGATGCTGCTGCTCGTCCTCTCCGGCAACCTGCTGTGGCTGATCATCGGCTGGGCTGGCGTCGGCCTCAGCTCTTACCTGTTGATTGGCTTCTGGTTCGAGCGCACCTCGGCCGTGCTCGCCGCGCGCAAGGCTTTCGTCATGAACACCATCGGCGACGTCGGGATGGTCTTCGCGGCCTTCCTGATCTTCCTCAACCTTCGGGTGCTCGACTACCGGGGTCTCTTCGCCCGTGTCCACGAGCTGCCCAAGGGAGGCGCCGTGATCACTGCCATCTGCCTGCTGCTGCTGGTCGGGGCGGTCGCGAAGTCCGCGCAGCTGCCGCTGCACACGTGGCTCCCGGACGCCATGGAGGGTCCCACCCCGGTCTCAGCCCTGATCCACGCCGCCACCATGGTGACCGCGGGCGTCTACCTGGTGGCGCGCATGCACCTGCTCTACGATTGGGCGCCCGCCGCGGCGGCGACCGTCGCCGTGATCGGTGGCGTCACCGCAATTTTCGCGGCGACCATCGGCACCTCGCAGGTGGACATCAAGAGAATCCTCGCCTACTCCACCATGAGTCAGATCGGCTACATGTTCCTGGCGGTGGGAATCGGCGCTTACGCCGCGGGCATGTTCCATTTCATGACCCACGCCTTTTTCAAGGCGCTCCTCTTCATGGCCGCCGGCAACGTGATTCACGCCTTTCATGACGACCAGGACATCCGCCACATGGGCAATCTGCGCGCCGGCCTGCCGATCACGTTCTGGACCTTCTTGGTCGGCACGCTTTCCATCAGCGGCTTCCCGCTCCTGGCGGGATTCTTCAGCAAGGACGAGATCATCCGGGCGGCCCTGAGCGCGCCCGGTACCGAGTTCTGGCTCGGCGTGATCGCGCTGATCACCGCCGGGTTGACCGCCTACTACATGTTCCGGCTGTTCTTCATCGCCTTCGGCTGGGAATGGCTTTCGCACGACGACCGTCACCTCCACGAGGCGCTGCCGGTTCAGACCATTCCGCTCGTCATCCTCGCGGTCGGCGCCGTCGTCGGTGGCTACATCCCGGTGGCGAACTTCCTCTCGCCGGTATTTGGACATGCGGTCGAGGTGGGGACCGGCGCCTTCATCGGGCTAGCCGCGTTATCGGTGCTGGTCGCCCTCATCGGCTTCTCGATCGCCTACTTGCTGCACGCCCGGCGGCCCGATTTGGCGGTCGTCTGGCGAACCCGGCTCGGCCCGATCCACACCCTAGTCGAGCACAAGTACTTCATCGATGAGCTGTACGATCGCGTCTTCGTACGTCCGGGCCTGGCCCTTGCCCGATTCCTGAACGACATCGTCGAGCCGCGCGTTATCGACGGGGCGGTCAATGGGATCGCCGACTTCTTCCTGCTGGAAGCCCGGGAGTTCCGTCTCATCCAGACCGGTCGGGTCGGCACGTACGCGCTGTGGACGCTGGGCGGTGCTATCGGCGTCGTGCTGGTGGTGGCCGCCTTCCTCGGCTACCTGCCGGTGAGGCTCGGCGGATGAGCTGGTACACCTTGCCCGGCAGCGTGCCGTGGCTGACGCTTTCGCTGGTGATCCCGCTCGCCGGAGCGCTACTGGTGGCGCTCACGCCGGGCGAGGTCCGCCGTGTCGTCAAGCAGCTGGGCGTGCTCAGCGCGGTCATCACGCTGGCGCTGGTGCTGGTGATCATCGGCGGCTTCCAGCAGGGGATCGGCAATCTCCAGCTGCAGTTCGGAGAAACCCTACAGTGGATTCCCTCAGCCGGCATCAGCTACCACCTCGGGGTCGACGGCCTGAGCCTCTTCCTTCTCGGGCTCAACGCCCTGCTCTTCCTGATCGCGATCGTCATCGTCGATCCGCTCACGCCTCGCCTCAAGCAATTCATTCTGCTGCTGCTCATCCTCGAGGCCGCGACCGCCGGGATCCTCCTGTCGTTGGATCTCGTCCTCTTCTATGTCTTCTGGGAAGCGATGTTGGTCCCGCTCTACTTCCTGATCGGCGTCTGGGGCGAGGGCCGTCGCGTCTACGCCGCGTTCAAATTCCTGATCTACACCGTGATCGGTAGCTTTGCCATGCTGGTCGCGATCCTCGCGGTCGCCGCGATCAACTTCTCGCAAACCGGGCAGCTCAGCTTCGATTGGACCGTGCTGGTTCAGCATCCTGCGGCGGGCATCTGGCATCTACCCGCCGGACTGGGAACGATCGGCATCCAGCAGCTGCTCTTCATCGGCTTCGGGCTCGCCTTCGCGATCAAGATGCCGATCTTCCCGCTCCATACCTGGTTGCCGCCGGCCTACACCTCGTCGCCGATCCCGGTCGTGATCGTCTTCGCCGGGCTGGTCTCGAAGCTGGGCGCCTACGGGTTCCTGCGCTTCAACCTGTCGCTCTTCCCCGATGCCGCCCACAGCCTGGGCGGACCGCTGGCGGTGCTCGCGACCATCAGCATTCTGTACGGCGCGTTCATGGCCCTGGTTCAAACCGACCTCAAACGGCTCGTGGCGTACGCCTCGATGAGCCACCTCGGCTTGATCGGGCTTGGCATCTTCGCCGGCAATCTCCTCGGCATCGAGGGCGCGCTGGTGCAGATGATCAATCACGGCGTGATCATCGCCGCCCTCTTCCTCGTCGTCGGCATGATCGAGCGGCGCGCCGGTACCCGCCTTCGCGCCGAGCTCCGCGGCCTGGCCGCGTCCGCTCCGCTGTTCGCCGCCCTGTTCCTGGTGATCTCGCTCGCCGCCCTCGGCCTGCCCGGCCTGAACGGCTTCGTCGGCGAGTTCCTCATCATGCTCGGCGCCTGGTCGTCGTTCATCCCGATGGCCGTCGGCGCCGGTATCGGCGTCATCCTGGCGGCCTGGTACGTCCTTCGTTTCTACCAGGGCTCAACGCAAGAGGCGCCGCCGCAGCCGGCCGGCTTCGCTGAGCTCCGGCTCGTCGACGTCGGCGTGCTCGCGCCGTTGCTGGCGTTGATGGTGGTGATCGGCGTCAGCCCCGGCTTCTTTCCGGCGGCGGTCGACGCGACCGTCAAGGCGCTTCCGGTGCTGTTGCGATGACGATCAACATCAGCGGCATTGGCATCGACTACGGCGCGATCCTCCCGGAGCTGGTGGTGGCCGGCACCGCCATCGTCGTGCTCTTTCTCGAGCTGGTGGTGCCGCCCGATCGGCGCCGCTGGTTGGCGGCCGTCACGGTGATCGGTCTGCTCGGCGCGCTGGTCGCGACGATACCGCTCTGGGGCCAGAACCGCTCCGCCTTCGGCGACACCGTGATCGCCGACAGCCTGGCCGTCTTCTTCAACGTGGTGCTGATCGCGGTCACGATCCTCACCGTGGCGATCTCGCCGCGATATCTCCAGGCGCTTGACCTCGACTACGGCGAGTACTACATCCTGATCCTGGGCGCCACCGCCGGCATGATGCTGCTGGCGGCTGCCACCAGCTTGATGACGATTTTCCTTGGGATCGAGCTCCTCTCGATTTCGCTCTACGTCCTTTCGGGCTTCGCGCGCACGGCACTGCGCTCCCAGGAATCGGCGCTCAAGTATTTGCTGTTGGGCGGTTTCGCCACCGGCTTCCTGCTCTATGGCATGGCGCTGATCTACGGGGCGACCGGCAGCACCACCCTCCGCGGGATTGCGGCCTTCACCACCGCCGTTTCTTCGAATGCCGGCGGCAACGTCCTGCTCCTGCTGGGTATCGGATTCCTTTCGGTCGGGCTGGCCTTCAAGGCCTCGGCCGCGCCCTTCCACATGTGGACCCCGGACGTCTACGAGGGTGCGCCCACGGTCGTCACGACCTTCATGTCGGTCGCCACCAAATCGGCGGCCTTCGCCGCCGTCGGCCGCGTCTTCATCGCGACCTTTCCCTCGATCTCGAGCCGCTGGTACTTCCCACTGGCGCTGATCGCCATCTTCTCGCTCTTCATCGGCAACCTGGTCGCGATCACCCAGGACAACCTCAAGCGGATGCTCGCCTACTCAGGGATCGCGCATGCCGGCTACATCCTGCTCGGCATTCTGCCGGGCACCGCACAGAGCTTTTCCGCGACGCTGTTTTACATCGCCGCGTACGCCGTGATGAACTTCGGCGCCTTCGCGGTGGTCACCGCCGTCGCTGCCGGCGGCGAGCAGACGGCCGAGCTCAGTCACTGGCGGGGCCTCTTCTACCGGCGTCCGTTCCTCGCCACCGTGATGACGATCTTCATGCTCTCACTGGCCGGCATCCCGCCCACGGTCGGATTCTTCGCCAAGCTCTTCGTCTTCCAGGCCCTCGTCAACGCCCAGATCTGGGCGCCGCTGATCGTGGCCGTGATCATGACGATCGTCTCCTTCTATTACTACTTGCGGGTGATCGTCGTCATGCTGGCGGCACCGGATGAGGCCGTCGTGGACAAGCGCCCCCTCGGTGTATCGACCAGCACCGTGTTGGGCGCCGCGGCCGTGGCGACCGTCGTGCTCGGCATCTTCCCCGCGGTCGTCCTCGATTGGGCCACCCGCGCCGCCTCCTTACACTTCTAAGGTCCGATGAGCCTGCGCGCCGCCCGTGCGCCCATGATCGCGCCGCCGGATCGGTCCCCCGCCCCCGTTGGCGGAGGCGGTAAATCTCCCTCCCCCTTTGGGGGAGGGCAGGGTGGGGGCCTCGCGACTGCTGCCCTGAAGTTTGCAAAGCGGGCCTGGCGCGAGCTGCGCAAGATGCGCACCGCCATCATCCTGCTCGCGCTCCTGGCGCTGCTGGCGATCGTCGGCACCCTCGTGCCGCAGCTGCCGCAGAACCCTACCGGTGTCATGGGCTACGTCCTTCGTCATCCCGTGACCGCCCCCTGGTTCGCGCGCCTTGGCCTCTTCGACATCTTCAGTTCCTGGCCCTTCATCATCGTCGCCGTCCTCATGTACACCTCGATCGGGGCCAGCATGTTCATTCGCGTGCCGGCCGCCTGGCGGCGTGCCGTGGACCCGGCCCAGCGTAACCGTGGGCTCTTTGCTGAGGTCGCCAGCATCATCTTCCACGGGAGTTTTTTCATCCTGCTGGTCGGGGTCCTCTTCGGCAAGGCCGCCGGCTTCCTCGGCAATGTCGCGATCGTCGAGGGCGACAGCTTTACCGAGGCGCGCGCCAACTACGACAACCTCAGCGAAGGCATCCTCGCGACGCAGCATGCCGACTTCCAGGTGACGGTGGACAAATTCAGCGCCAGCTACTGGCCCAGCGGCGCGCCGCGGGACTTCACCTCGCGGGTTCGCATCTTCGACGGGGGACGGCTGGTGGAGTCGAAGAGCATTCAGGTCAACCACTATCTCGACTACCGCGGGGTGAAGATCTACCAGGCCGGCTTCGGGTGGGCGCCGACGCTCAAGATCGAGACGCCCGACGGCCGCGTCGTCGAGGACTCGCCGACGATCTTCGTCGGCGACCCACAGTTTGCCAATGGCGTGATCAAGGCGCCCTCGGCCGGGCCGGGTAATCAGCAACTGGGCGCGACCGCCATCTTCATGCCCGATCCGCAGATCCAGGACCAGTCGATTTCCCCCGGCACGCCCCAGCTGCGCAACCCGATTCTGCTGATCCGGCTGTTCCGCGGCGACCTCCACCTCGACCGCCCACAGAACGTCTTCGCGCTCGATACCAGCAACATGGACCTGCGGTGGCGCGGGGCGCTGCAGGTCGGCGAGAGCGTGGTCACGCCCGACGGCTACCGGCTCACCTTCACCGGGCTGAAGCAGTACACGGACCTGACGCTCAACAAGGACCCGGGGATCCCGATCGTCCTGGCCGCGTTCGTGATCGGCCTCTCCGCGCTGGTGCTCAGCCTCTACCTGCCGCTGATGGGGCCAGAGCAGCGGCTTTCGCCTTCACAGGAGCTCATCGGCTAGCGCCAACATAACGCTGCCCGCAACGTTTTTGTCGTCGTATGGCCGTGGTGAATAGGCCCAACGGCAGGGACGCAAAGCATCGCGGGAGCCGCATCCTTAAGGGCGTTATGCGGTGCCGCCGTCTTTGCTATTCCAAGCGGGGCCAGGCGATCGTCGAGACCGCCCTCCTGCTGCCGGTCCTGATGATGCTCGTGATGGGCAGTGCCGACCTCGGCCGAGTGTTCTACTACTCGATCGCCGTCACGAACGCCGCCCGTGAAGCGGCCCGCCAGGGGACCTATTACGATCCGACGGCCAATCCACCGACCAATACCTACGATGACTACGCCGACATTCTGGCCGCCGCCCAGAACGACGTGCCGGGCGACGTCACGCTGACCCTTGCAACCATCGCCCCGCTGCACTGTCTGACGGGTTCCCCGTCGAGCTGGTCGGCGAACTACCCGGCGGCCCCCAATACGGGCTACGTCTACATCTGCTTCGATGGGATCGATAATCCGGCGCCGGCCACGGCGACGACCACCATCCAGGTCACGATTCTCTACAACTTCCAGCCAGTCACGCCGCTGGCGAGCGTCGTCGGGGCCAGCAGTGTGCACGTCGAGGCATCGACCACGATGCAGGTGCAGCACCAGCAATGAAGCACAAGGGTCGCGGCCAGTCGCTGGTCGAGATGGCGCTGATCGCGCCCTTCCTGATCATGATCCTGCTCACGGTGATCGACTGCGGCCGCGCGGCCTACGACTACTCCACGCTGGCCGGCGCCGCCCGCGAGGGGGCACGCGCCGCGATCACAACCGGAAACAACCGGCCCGATAACAACCGCGTGGTCGGCGCGGTGGTGCAGAACGCGATCGGCCTGGCGCTCAGCGCGGGTAGCTGTGTCAACGACACTCCGGCGCCGACCCCGACCATGACGCCAAACACCGGGCGTGTGTATGTCGGTGGCGGGAACGGAAATATCACGCCCAACGCGCCCGCCGGCCAGGCGCCGGCAAGCGCCGGGGCCTGCCAGGCAGTGGTCCCGAGCTACGCCGGACACAATCCACTGACGGTGACGATCCGGTACAGCTTCATGCCGCTGACGCCGTTCGGATCGCAGTTTTTCCCCGGCGGGATCGTCATGACTGTTACCAGCACTATGAGCACGGAGTATTGATGCCATCAACCTGGTTGCGAAAGCAGTCAGGGCAGGCGGTCGTCCTCGTCGCCATCGCGGTGCTGGCCCTGACCGCGATCCTGGCGCTGGCTCTCGACGGCGGCAGCATCTACCTCGATAAGCGGCAGTTGCAGAATGCCGCCGACTCGGCGGCACTTGCCGGAGCGGAGCGGCTGATGGCGGTGCCACCTAGCTACTCGAGCATGCATGACCAGGCTGTGGCTAACCTGCTGCAAAACCTTCCCGGCACGACCAAGGCGGGGACCATCTGTAGCGGGTCCTGTCCGAATCAGAAAACGATCGGGCCGCCGGGTGGCAACGGCGTTGGCACGCTCGATCTTGGCGCCGGGTACAACGTCGAGTTGACGGCGCCCACCTCGTACACCTACCAGGTCACCGTCTGGCACACGCATAACGTGGTGGTGGCGCCGCTTCACGGCTTCGCGCCGACGATTACCCTGGCGGCGCGGGCGACAGCCCAGAACGCCAATCTGCCCTACGCCGTCGTCCTGCTCCAGGACAAGCCACAGTACGCCACGTTCTCGAACTTCAACATCAATGGCTCGCCGGGTGGAATCACACTGAACTACACCGGTTCCAACCCAAATGATCGGGGTGGGATCTTTTCCAATGCCAGCATCGCCCCAGGGAATGGGTCGCCGTCGATTACGTTCGGGCCGTATCCGCCCGGCGGCAGCGCGGGCGACCTCTGGGCCGTCAACGAAAGCGCCAGCGACCGTTCGGCGTTGAACGCGGCCGGCCGGGTCGTGGGCTATCAAAACGAGACCGCGGGGAGCCTCCCATTCGGCGCCACCCACCTCGACTTCCCCAACTATCCCGAGCCGACCCCCCCGAATGTGAGCTACAACGGGACCACCGTCGTCAACGGGCCTCCGACGCTGCTGTGCCCCGGGAAGTACACGAACCAGATCATGGTGCAGAACGGAGGAACGGCGCTCCTCTACCCCGGCGTTTACCAGATACAGGCAAACGGTGCCGACGTGCAGGGAACCCTGCGCACGCTGCAGAGCTCGGACTTACCTGTATCCTGCCCCGGTCTCCCGACGCTGAACACCTGGGGAACGTTCGACCCGGGTGCGATCATCGAGGTCAAACCAGACAACATGTCAGGCAGCACACTGTGCAACAAACACATCTTTGCGGCCGAGGCGAACTCGAACATCACGCTGACCCCGTCACCAAAGTACTTCAACATCAGCCTCTATATCGAGACCATGCCTAACTGGCAGACCGTCTGTACCACCCAGCCGTTGGGCACCAACGTCGTCCGGTTTTCGGGCAACGCCTGCTACAGCATCGGCGGCGCCATCTATGGCCCGGCCGACAACATGGTGCTCACCGGCAGTGGCTGCGGCACCGGCGTGGGCCAGATCGTGGCCTGGACGTTACTGATCAACGGCAACGGGGCCGTCAACGAGACCTTCAACCCGGCCTCCGTCCCGTACATGAAGGGCCTGACCCAGTAGCTTTTGTCACCAGCTCGTTGCCGTTGCAACGGTCCGGCGACAACTGGTCTCGGTTGTTGAGGATCTCAGCCCCGTAAGACTCGACGTAGGAACTCGTCACTAAGGTGGTGGCTGTGCTCAAGGGAGTCGACTCCCGGCGTTCGCTTGTGCGTCAAGGTCAAGCGCTCGTCGAATTTGCCCTTGTTGCGCCCTTGCTGGCGATGATGCTGATGGGCGCAACCGATCTGACGCGCGCGTTTTACACGTATATCGTCCTCAGCAATGCCAGCCGGGAAGCCGCTCGGGTCGTCATCGACTACCCCTACCAATACAGCG
>Ga0307478_10002990_pt1 | contig 12827 bp, 9 predicted proteins | sample atmos_gasesECM4C_2_FD_203713 | JGI IMG/M metagenome (GOLD analysis project Ga0307478, IMG submission 203713) | Hardwood forest soil microbial communities from Morgan-Monroe State Forest, Indiana, United States - atmos_gasesECM4C_05 | ecosystem: Environmental > Terrestrial > Soil > Temperate...
CGTTGATCTCGCCGGTCGATCCACCAAGATTCAGATTGTCTAGCTGAAAACTGTGCCGGGAACGATCGGCGTCAAAAACCCCTTCACTCTCCACACGCTCGGGTTGGCGATCTTCTGCAAAGTAGGAACAGAATTCGAGCACGTCGCGGTAAGCACGCTTATCGGACAAATGATTCGGGATCAGAGGGCCTCTTTGCGGGCAGGGCACAATTTCGCTGCGGGAGTAGTAGACGTGCTGCCAAACGTCGAAGTAGAGGCGGGCGCGCTGACCCTCTGGGGTCGCGTTTTTTCCGTCGATGCTAAGGTCTTCGACTGCCCACGCTCCCGCTCCATTGATCTGCCGCGTTCCGGTGAAATCGCTGATCAGTCGGGCGTTGCGTTCGTAGTCATAGTAGTAGTTGACGTACAGAACGATGACAACCACCAACGGAATGATCGCCTCTGCCCAGCGAAAAATAGGCCGCATGGGAGATGGAGTTTCAAAAATCTTCGCCAGCGTTTCCCGCAGATAGGTCCACTGATTGATGAGGAGATAAATGTTGAGGCCAAGCAGTTGGCAACTGATGATCTTGGTGCCGTGCCAGAGATCAAGCGCAAAGTTGACCAGCACGATATGGAGCAGCACAGGAAACATCAGCACCGCCCCGAACCGGGCTGTCCGGCGGAAGAACAGCAGCAGCGCTGGAACGAATTCCGCGATACCCAGCAGACGCTGAAACCAGGGCGCGTAACCAAGATAGGCCCACGCTAACATCCGTCCAGGGACCTGGTCGAGCGGTCGCGTGTAGGTGAATGGGGAGACCTGAAACTGGACATTCAGAATCTTGACCATCGCGTAATACAGCATGACCGAACCCAACAGATAGCGCGCTGCATGATACAGAATCCGGTTGATGCTTCCTGGCGTTTTCATAGCCGCCTCTTTTTAATGTCTCGTCGAGCCGAGACAGTGCGTGACACAGCATTTTGCAACGCAAGTCTACCGTGATCAACAACACCACGGTGAACCCGGATCAGCTACAACAGCGATTCAAGCCGTTAGGGGTAAAACTCGGGAATGCGTGACCCAAGTCCTGTTGAAACATCTCCGTCTCACTCATTGATGGTCAATAAGTACCATCTCCCCGTTTACAATAGTGACGAGTCCAGTAAGGAGGATGCCATGGTGAAGGCTGTGGTAAAACCTAATTTTTTCATGTAGAACTCAAGGGCAGTAGCAATATCGCTCACAGCCAAGCCGAGGTGGACTTGCTCGCATTCGACGGGGAGGGCGGAACTGACTCGGCCATGGACGGACTTGAACAGGAATGTTTTGCCTCCCGCTCTGCGCGGACAGCAGGTTCCTCACCGGGCTTTCAGCCCGATTCGGAATGACAAGAGTTTAGGTAGTCAGAAGGATTTCAGCATCGATGATCACACGCTGCAGCTGTGCAAAACATCCCAACAGCAAACCACGCCAAATAGATGGATATGCAAAGCCGATGTTCCGAATCGGCGGGTATGCAAAAGCGATGTCATTCCGAATCGGGCGGAACGCCCGGTGAGGAACCTGCTTTCCATCACAGCCGCCTGCCTTTGAGGAGAAAATCAAGACTAGAAAAAACAAAGAACTAGGGAAACCAAGACCGCCGCTGCAGGCCCTAAGAGGACTTGCTAAGAAGATCCCTAGTTTGTCATCCTGAGCGGAGTGAGTGCTGCGCGAAGCGAAGCACTCACTCAGTCGAAGGATCTCTACCCTCTCAACTGCCGATGCTTTAGGAAATCCGCTACGCTACCGCCCTGCCGCTCCCAACGCCAACTGACCCAGCGTACCCGGCCTTGTCTCCGCGCTCTCCGGCCCCGAAGTCTGTCCGGTCTTGATCGGCTCATTCACATCGGTCTCGTATGCATAGCCCGTCAGCACAGCCTCCAAGCCTCCCTTCCGAGGCGTTCGTATCCGCACATTGAAGCGCGCCCAGCCGAAGTGGATCTGGCCGTCGATCACAAACTTCAGGCCAACGAAACGATCCTTTCTCTGGCCACCCTTAGGGGCCCACGGTCCGAAATAGTTTGTTTCGCCTGCGCGAAACGTTGCTCCCCCCATCAAGGTGTTACTGGCCGCAAATTTTGCATTCGGCCCGACTTCAACCCCCGGTGGTAGCGCAGACGCAAATGCGAAGTGGTGGCGTCGCTCGCCTAATATCTGGTTGGTCTTAGCTATCCCGTAGACTCGCAATGTCGCTTTGCCGCTTATTAGCGTGTTGCTATAGTAGGTTCTGAACGAGAAATCTGCGATGCCGTCACCGTTCAGATCAAGCAGCAGAAAAGAGCTGTTGACCCCACCGATAATCTGGTGCGCTGGCGTAAAAACTACCTCGGCCTCCGCTGGCTGAACAAGCGCGAGAATTCCTACCCCGCTCGCGCCGGCTAGAGCGGCATACCCTAAGAGTTTCCTTCTCTGTATTTGAATTCAGTTGAGTTAGTTTGCGTGACTTTGACGACGACTGGGCGGATGTACGCGAGAACATAGCGAACCTCCTAAATACTTTTGCCTCCCCGCAGCAGAGACCGCCGCATTACGGCAGGTGCGAGGCAGGCAAATTTTGCCTATTTTGTGTCCGTTTCCTCCGAGAGTCAAGATTAAATCCCTCCTCAATGCACCTCTCATTTTCGACCTCACAAGGCAATGTTTCTCTTCCATCACAGATGACGGCAACTGATCACTAGCCACTGCCCTTCGAATTTTTTTCCACTAATCTCCATAAATCATTTCTCTCTCCCGCAAAACTCGGCTATTCTCTACGCGGGATGAACACGCTGCCTCTTTCCGAGCTGCTCGGCGCCACGGTCTATGACCCGTCTGGCGCGGAAACTGGCCGCGTGCGCGAGGTCACGCTCGCCCCTCAGGAAGACCGCGACCGCATCGCCTCGTTCATCGTCAAAACCAAATCCGGCAACCGCATTCTTCCCTTTTCCGCCATCTCTACGATCAACGCGGGCATCCACGCCTCGACCCCGTCCGCCGATTGGCCCGCCGCCAACGGCTCGGAAGGGCTGTTTCTGCTCGAACGCGATCTGCTCGATCAGCAGGTCATCGACGTTCACGGGCGCAAGGTCGTCCGCGTCAACGACGTCGACCTCCAAATCGATTCTCAAGTCGAAGCCGGCCGCCCTCATGCCATTCTCCGCGTCCAATCCGTCGATATCGGAGCCCGCGGCGCCGTCCGCCGCCTTCTCCGCGGCTTGGCTCCGCGCGCTGCTCTCGCTGTCCTGCTCCAACGGATTCCTCCACGCACTATTCCCTGGAGTTTCGTCGATCTCATTGAGACCGACCCCGCGCGCCGCGTCAAACTCAAAATTTCTCACGACGGCTTGGCCACGCTCCATCCCGCCGACATCGCCGACATCGTCGAAGACCTCGCTCCCGACGAGCGCGAAGCCGTCTTCCGCACTCTCGACGAAGATGTCGCCGCCGAGACCCTCGAAGAGGTTGACCCCAAGGTTCAGCGCTCCATCGTCGAATCGCTCGACTCCGAACGCGCCGCCGACATCGTCGAGGAAATGGATCCCGACGCCGCCGCCGACCTGCTCGCCGATCTTTCTCAGGACCATACCGAGCAAATCCTCGTTCAGATGGAACCCGAGGCCAGCCAGGAGGTCGTCGAACTCCTCGAGCATCGCGAAGAAACCGCCGCAGGGCGCATGACCACCGAATTCCTCGCGCTCCCCGTCGCCGCCACGGTCGAGAACGCCATCGGCGTCCTGCGCGAGTTCGAAGGCGGCGTCGAATCCCTCAGCACCATTTATCTCGTCGACTCCCACGGCACCCTCGCCGGCGCCGTTCCTCTCGCCAAGCTCGTGATCGCCGAGTCCTCAACCCCTCTGCTCACACTGCTTCAGGAGCCTCTTGTCTTCACGCACGAAGCTGGAAGTGACAACGAAGTCGCCGAACTCTTCGACAAATACAATCTCATGACCCTGCCCGTGATAAACCAGCACAACAAACTCGTAGGCGTCATCACCTCCGACGACGTAATCACCATGCTCCGCTCCAAACTGTGATCGCTCCAAACCATGGTTGGGCGTGCCTCCGCGCTCTTGACCTTTCTGATTTTGGCTGGCGCAGCGCTTCAGCGCTGCGATAAACATCCAGCATAATGGTGAGGCTTCAGCCCCCGAGTCGAGTCGGAGCCATAGCGACACGCCCCTTACAATTTGTCATTCCGACCGGAGCCGGAGCGGCAGCGACGGCGCAGCGGAGGAACCTGCTTTTTCCTACCTAGAAAACCCCCGTTCCAATTTCGTAACAACTTCAAATTATTGCTTGACACCCCATCAACTTGTGATAGCCTTCTCCGAAATTTTTGCGCCAAGGCCCTCCCCCGCCTTGAAAGTGCGGCTTCCCGACAAATTAGAGGAGTTATGTCCCACAGACTATCCTTCGCCCTGCTCGCTATTGTCTTAATATCCTCGATTACAAACGCCCAGACGCGTGTGCATACCAACAGTGTCCGGACGGGCGAGCCTTCCAAAGTAGCTCCTTGTCAATCTGTATCGATCACCTCCAGCGAGAGTTCCCTCCCCCAAAACGGCGCACCAGCTTCGTCTCCGGCCAAAACCTGCGACCATCTTGAGCAGGAGACGAAGCTCCGTGGCGCTCAATTCGAACTCGACAATCTTCGCCTCGGAAAGGCGGCCACTGGTTTCTCCGATCTCATTCCCTCTTGTGACGATGGCGTCCGCATCACGGCCGCCCTTGGCCTCAAGCGCGCCCAGGCTAAAATGGGAACCTGGTGGTGGCTCGAGGGCCGCTACTTCCCGCCTCTTCGCTGGTGCCACCACCCCAGGTTTTGGTCGGCCACTGGACACACTCTGCTGATCGCCGTCGTAATCCTGCTGATCCTCCTGCCCTTCTTTTATTGGACCGAGTTCCGCGCGCTCCAAGGGATCAGCGAGTCTTCAACTCTCATCCTGCAGAAGCTGAGACCCGTCTTCCTCGTGGACGATGTCCCACGTGCCAACATCATGACTCCCTCTGGTCTCACGGATCCCACGCAAGCCAAGCTCTTCGCTTCCATGCTTGAAAGTTCTTCCGACGATGTCCGGCGAGTCCTGGAACGCGCCGGCGGTGGACTTCAGGTTCGCGCCACCGCCTTGCTCGCTCTTCCCTCGGCCACGACGAGCCAACTCGTCGATAACCTTCCCAAGGTCAAGGGAGTCGACGTCGCAGGCTTCGCCAAGTTCATTTTGTATCTCAAGCGCTATCTGGGATGGCGCGTGGAATCAGAGGTCGGATATTGTCCGCCAGCCAAGAACACCGATGGTTCCCAGTCCTCCGCACGCATTGTGGCCAACGCCTCGTTGCGTCACGCCTTCTGGGTTCGCGGCGGACCTTGGCCTGTGCAGCGTACCGTCCAGCATGACTACGACATCGATGGCGTTGCCTTCGCCATCGCCGCCCGCATTATGGGGTTCTATGCCATGAGAGGCAACCGTGCCCGATAATAACAACAATGTGCTGGCCGGGCCGCTCGGGTTCACCGACGAGCATTGCTTCGGGCTCTTCATGGAAGGGCTTCGCGCTCTTCAGCAATACGAAGACGAAGCTGCAGGCGAGCATCCCTGCAAAGATACTTTGGCTCGCACCATGGGTTCAGCCCTCAGCTGTTTCCGTCAATGCGTCTCCCGCTATAGCGACGATTATCTGCCGGTTTTTTATCTCGGCGTAGCCCTCAGCATGAAGAATCAAGAAGTCTACGTAGACCGGCTCGTCGAACTCACCTCGGAACTCACTGCGTTCGGCCGTATGCTTCAGTTCGAGGACGAGGCCATTGCTCTCTCGGTCATACCCGCGCAAGAGTCGAATGAAAACAAGACCTTGCGGGAAAGCAAATTAAGCTTCGCCAATGATCGCGCAGACGAAGATCGAGCGATCGCTCAGCCTTTTCGCGATCTCGGTAAACGTCCCTGGCCTCTTCTGGAAGAAGCGGCTCGTTTGTTCCTCACCCTGACCGATGGTCCGGTCCCGGAGGAACTTCACCGCGTCGCCGTCTACAATTTGGCGCAGGTGTGGGCGCGCCGCGGATCGAGGGACGAACTCGACTTTCTTCGCGGCGCGCTCAATGTGATCTACAGGGAAACTCTTCCCACTCTTGCCCAGCTCACTCAGCAAGTTGACGCGTGCGAACTCGCCTACCAATCCGCATCTCAATTGCCTGGTAATGGTCTGGCCCGGTTCTCCGCAAAGAAAAAGTATCTGCGCCAGAAGTCGATGGCCCAGGCCCGCCAATCCGTTCGTTCCGCCTACGAGGCCATCGCTCTCAGCATTCAGTTTGATACTCTTCGCGAAAGTCTCAACGTCCGCCTCGCGGCATTTGCAGCCACCGATAAACTGTTGCAGGCGATTACCGCCGCCAATACCGTGGACGACTCTATAAAAGACACCAACCTGCTCGATCCCGGTTTCAAAGCCGACCTACGCGCCGATTACCTCACCAGGACCGGATATGCAAAATATGAATTTGCCTCGATTCGTGAACTTCACGTAGCCATACGGGTTACTCCCGACCTCGCCACAGCTCTGGGAGTTCCTACCGACGGACCCAGTGCGCGTTTCTTTCTGGATAGTGCGGCCGAAGACCTCACCATCGCTCTCGAACTAAAAGAACATTGGAATCCCGCACAAATCTATCTTGCACTGGTCCGCCGCATTCAGGCTGGAATGGCCGAGGCCCGCGCCATAATGTCGCGCAACGAGCAAGATCTGGTTTTGGCCGATGACCGCTCGGCGCAGGCTGAGGTCGAAGACGCCCTTGACGATCTTCTTGGCAAGGATCAGGAAGCCATCATGAAAGCGGCGCATAAAATAGTCGAGAACCGGAAGAAGTTAAACGAAATTAAGGCGCGCATCGAAAAAAAGAGCCAGGGCTTCAAACGGCAAATAGACGCCAGTGAGCGTGAACAGAAACGTTTCGCTCGTGAAGCCGACGCGCTGTTCAACGCCCTCCAAGGCGTCGTCTCCACACAGCCAGCCACTGCGGCCGCGTCTACAACCGCAACGCTTGCGGCCGCCAAGCCGGCGTCACCCGACCAACCCAGCGCAACCGCTCCGGCAAAATCTGCAGCCAGCTAGGGCGCCTATCGTAGCAGCCGAGAGGATGAATTCTCGGTAGTGCCGCAATTCGAAACATCTTCGGCATTGCACCCGGCGTCATCCCGAAGTCCCGCGTTTTCACCAGCGGGACGAGGGATCTCCCGCGGCACACCGCCGCCTATTTTCAAACTGAGCCACTGCTAATCACCACCCAATGTTTATAATCATTCATTCCCAGGAGAGAAATCTTTTGCCCTTCGACGACCTCCGCCAATGGATCGCCGCCCTCGACCGCGCCGGCGAACTCAAACGCATCCAAACACAAGTCGACCCCATCCTGGAAATCGCCGAAATCACCGACCGCGTCAGCAAAATGCACTTGCAGGGAGCCGCGACGAGCCATGTGGAGACGGGCGCCTCGCAAGCCTGCCCTGAGCCAAGCCGAAGGGTCCCGCCAAGCGAAGCGAGGCGGAATCTCCAAGAACCCGGCGGCCCCGCTCTACTCTTCCAAAACCTCAAAGGCCACCCCGGTTCCCAACTTCTGATCAACCAATTCGGCTCCGAGTCCCGCATGAAACTCGCCCTCGGAGTAAACTCCTTCGACGAATTCGCCGACCGCATCAAGATGTTCATGGACGTCAAATCCCCGCAAGGCTTCCTCGACAAACTAAAAATGCTCCCGCTTCTCACCGAAGCCGGAAAGTTTTTCCCAAAAACCATCCCCACCGGCCCCTGCAAAGAAGTCATTAAGCACGATAACTTCTCGCTCTTAGATTTCCCCATCCTGCAATGCTGGCCGCAAGATGCCGGCCGCTTCATCACCCTCCCCTGTGTCACCACCCGCGACCCCAAAACCGGCAAGCGCAACGTAGGCATGTACCGCCTCCAGGTCTACGACAAAAATACGCTAGGCGCTCATTGGCAGAGACAGAAGGTAGCTGCAGAACATTTTCGTCAAGCGCTAAGAAACGCCGACAGCGTATCAGAAGCGGGTGCCCCATCCTTGTCGCGTTCTTCGCGACAGGATGGGGAGTTTGACCTTCGATCGAATAGAAACTCGGTAGATCTCATGGCCCGCACGTCCGGAGGCCAGGTTCTCTCAGAAAATCCCACCGGTCGGATGGAAGTCGCGGTTGCAATCGGCACCGACCCAGCAGTGACCTTCTCCGCCATCGTCCCGGCACCGCCCGACGTCGAAGAATACTTAATCGCCGGCTTCCTCCGCGCCGCGCCGGTCGAGCTCGTCAAGTGCGAAACCGTCGACCTCGAAGTCCCCGCCTCCAGCGAGATCGTCCTCGAAGGCTACGTCAACCTCGACGAGCTCCGTACCGAAGGCCCCTTCGGCGACCACACCGGCTTCTACTCTCTAGAGGATCTCTATCCCGTCTTCCACGTACAATGCATCACGCACCGCAAAGATCCCATCTATGCCACCACCATCGTCGGCAAACCGCCCATGGAGGACGCCTACATGGGCAAAGCCGTTGAGCGCGTCTTCCTCCCACTCATGCGTCTCACCATCCCTGAATTGATCGACATCAATCTACCGATCGAAGGCGTTTTTCATAATTTAATGATCGTCTCCATCCGCAAGTCCTATCCCGGCCAGGCCCGCAAGGTGATGAATGCCATCTGGTCACTCGGCCAAGCGATGTTCACGAAAGTCATCATCGTCGTCGACGAAGACGTAGACGTCCAAGACCTCCCCGATGTAACTCTGAAAGTCCTGAACCACATCGACCCCGAACGCGACATCCAATTCACTCTAGGCCCCGTCGATTCCCTAGACCACGCCAGCCGCCTCGCCAACTACGGTTCCAAGATGGGCATCGACGCCACCCGCAAATGGCCCACCGAAGGCTTCACCCGCCCCTGGCCCGACGAAATTGTCATGGACGCAAAGACGAAGGCGTTAGTGGATAGTAAGTGGAAGGCACTCGCCAAAGAGTTAGGGATTGAGTGATCTCCTGTTTAGCTTTTTGTTTTGGGATAAAGAATGCGCTCCCAATTCGGAACCTGCTTCCGAAATAGTCTCCTTTATTCGTGGCCGGATCGCACACACACATTAGAATCGGTTGCGGACAGGCGTCGTCTGGAGGGTGTTGCCGGTGGGTACTGGACGCCTCCCGTCAAGCGGTCGAGTGGCTTAGCCAGCCACTAGGGTTCGACTCCCTCGCCCTCCTCACGATCCACTCGACCCAATTATTGACAGAGCGCCGCAACGCGCTATGATAAGGATGGCGGGCGGCGTTCAGTATCAATATCCAAGACAGCCTCGGTTGGCTACCGAGGCTGTTTTGCTTTTGGCTAGGAGGGCCAATCGCAATGAAAGGCAGGATTACGCGAACCAACTCAAAGCGGCGGGCGAACGGCGCAACCGACCTTAAACGTCTCCGTGCCATGGTCGATTCGAGTATTGACTATTCCGACATCCCAAAACTGAACAAATCGTTCTGGAAGACCGCCAAGCTCATCATGCCCGAGCCTAAAGACAGGCTCACGATTCGGGTGGATCACGATGTGGTCAAGTGGCTGAAGAAGCACGGCCGCGGCTACCAAACCCGCATCAACGCCATTCTGCGGTCGTACATGGAGGCGCAATCGGGAAGCTAGTCCGGGCCTCATCCTCCTTCCGGCGAACAGCGGGATGGGTGTATGATTAGTGCCGCTTTTGAACCAAAAAGGAGATTCCGGATCAACCCTGATCCAAAGCCCCTCTGCGCCGAAAACACATGTGGCGGTTTTATGTTAGTGGGCCTTGTATTAACAAACCCAGAAGGAAAGGAAATAACCACATGAAACGCACAATCCTAGTTGTAAGTGTAACGTTGCTCGGGATACTCGTACTGTCCGGTGTTTTGATTTGCTCTAAGCCAGTACACGCTCAGGCGCCGAGTACGCCCACCACTATATTCTGGCTTGCGACCACATGCTCCGCAAACGCTTCCGGTTGTCACAGCACGATCACCATCCCGAATGGCGGCTTTGCAGATAGCAACTACGTTATTGCCTGCACCGTCGACAATTACGGTGCCACTGCACTGGGAGTTTACGACAAAACTGCCAAAAATTTCGTCCTCTACGTCGATGTTATTGGCGGTCTGGTACCCGCAGGCACTGTGGCGGGTTGCATTGCTATGCACTCGTGATCTGGGGGAATTGGGGATAAAATCTTTTGAGGAGCGGGGGAAGGAGTCTTAAGCTCCTTCTCCCTGTTCAGCGCTGCCTCTTTATTCGCTGCAGGCGATACCTAATGACGCAGGGCGGGTGGCTCTTCCTTTGCGCTTTTGCAAAGGATGGGACATTCCCAATTGCGGACTGCTTAGGATTTTGACTTAGATCTTACCTCGATGCGACCCCAGTCCCATCTTACATTTGAACCATGCCGAAGGGACCGACTCGCATCAATGCCATTTTGCAGTCGTACATGGAAGCGCAATCGGGAGGCTAGCCTGGGACCTCATCTTCCTTCCGGCGCATAAGCATGCTGAGTAAGACTTCGGGCTGCCCGCAAAATGGCCAACCGAAGGCTTCACCCGGCCTGCCCGGCGAAATTTTTGGGGACGCCAAAACAAAAGCCTTGGTCGACAGCAAGTGGAAAGCGCTCGCCAAGGAGTTAGGAGTGGAGTAGTTAGTGTCATTCGAATTTCACTAAGCATCACGAGAGCCGATCTTCTAGTTTGACAATCTTGCCTGGAAAAGAAATCGGCCTAACTTAGCTTCCATGTGATATATATGCGGGCGAGAATTCATCCATCTCGAGGCTTGGCCTATGCGCTGGCTTATTACCAATCGAAATCAGGTAACTGCCCAAGGCAAACCGTCTTTCGGCGGCGATCTCGACGATCTGACTTATTGGACGCTAGATCCCACGGCAAAGCCCAATGCCGACATCACCGACCGTTCAAATTGGATTACGCAAGACTTAAACAGTTTTCGCAATGCGCTGGTAGCGGTTGCTGACAAGTTTCCCGATCCGCTCACGACTCTGCCAGAAAATCAGAAGCATCTCACGCTTTTTATTCATGGCTATGACGATGACTTCAATGCCACCATCCAGCGCTACGATACAATTGCCAGGACGCTTTTTGATGGACCCAACTCTCTGGGCGAAATTGTTTGCTTCGATTGGCCATCAAAAGGATCTCTTCTCGGCTATCTTCCCGACCGCTCCTCAGCCCGCAAGACGGGGGATGATCTTACTGATGTTCTTTCGGAACTCTACGATTGGATGTCGGACAAGCAAGTTGCCGCGACTCAGAACGTGAATAATGCCTGCCGGGCGAAGACTTCGATCATTGCCCACAGCATGGGCAACTATGCGTTGGAGTATGCCATGAATGCATTGTGGACCCGCAAGAACCGACCCCTGCTAGTAAGCTTGATGCAGGAGGTCATCATGGTTGCCGCCGACGTGGACAACGACCTGTTCCGCAACGGCGAGAATGTTTCTCACGGTGATGGCGAGGGTCTGGCAAATCTCTCATACCGGATTACCGCTCTTTATACCGGGCGCGACAATGTGCTCGGGGCTTCGGCCGGGCTTAAACACTTCGGAAAGCGCCGCCTTGGCCGCGCCGGACTCGATGACACCTACCCCGTGCCGGATAACGTGTGGGACGTCGATTGCACGGATTTGATCGATCCATCGGTAAACGGCATTCAAGTTCATGGCGAATATTTTAATCCCAGCGAGACAAAGGTCTACGATCTGTTCCGCGGCATTCTCGCAGGGAATGACCGGAGCGTTTTGATCAAGAGAGGCGTTGTGCCGCTCGCAAATCCGCGGGAGCAGGTTTCGGCATAAGTGCCCTGCTAACGTCGTACTGAAATCTCAACCACATCGATCTGCGCGCGACATCCAGTTCACGCTCGGCCCCGTCGACTCCGTCGACCACGCCTCCCGACTCGCCAACTACGGCTCGAAAATGGGCATCGACGCCACCCGCAAATAGCCCACCGAAGGCTTCACCCGCCCCTGGCCTGACGAAACTGTGATAGACGCCAAGACGAAAGCGTTGGTTGATTGTAAGTGGAAGGCGTTATCAAAAGAGCTAGGGATCGATTAACTCACCTGGAAGGCCGGAAAAGAAAGGGATGTCATTCCGAACCGGGCTGAAAGCCCGGTGAGGAACCTGCTTTTTAACCTAGTTATAATCCAGCTATGCCTAAAGATGAAGAACTCCGCATATTCGCGGAGCGTTATCCCACTTCTCGAACATCCACACCATCTACCGCGACCTGCTTTCGGGTCACTACAAGCCCTCCGTCAACGTCAATGCCAACCCTGAAGAATGGGACGTAACCGACGTTTCAACCACAGCCATGTTTGTGCTGTACGCCTATTCTACAGCATGGTCGAGGACGACCCCCAGGCCATCAACGGGTTCCGCATATGGCGCGAGGCTTGGCCCGAAGAGGAGAGCGCGATCGTTGCTGTCGAAGCATTGGTGGTGCCGCTTAGGGAGGGGCTGCGGCTGTTTCGCAACAGGCTCGGGTTCCACGGCAGCCGGTCAAGAACCCACGAGCAGGCAGGCCTCGACTTCTTCGCGCAACACTCGGGCACGACGGTGTGGGAAGCCATGAGGAACTTCAAGTCGCTTGGGGCCGCCCTCTTCAGAAAGGATCTCGACCGACAGCACGGGATAGAGCCAAGCCCCGCTCGGCAGTGGATCGACAGCATCGCCGCTAGGTGCGCGAGCCTCGCGAAGTGATACATAAGGCACGAATACAGCGATGTCAACCAGGTCGAATC